>Ga0209434_1000007_pt1 | contig 373124 bp, 318 predicted proteins | sample ETNvirnome_2_300_FD_184068 | JGI IMG/M metagenome (GOLD analysis project Ga0209434, IMG submission 184068) | Marine viral communities from the Pacific Ocean - ETNP_2_300 (SPAdes) (version 2) | ecosystem: Environmental > Aquatic > Marine > Oceanic | place: Pacific Ocean | collected 2013-06-22 | reverse complement strand
GTAGTTGGTCAGTGGCAGCCAGCACGATTCTAGCGGAAGGCGAATACACCGTTACCGCGACAGTCAGCGATCAAGCTGGTAACCCAGCATCAGCAAGTGCCACCGGTGAAGTGGATATCACCGCGCCTGTTGTTAGTATTGATGCGATTGCTGACAGCAACGATGTAACCCCTGTTATTAGTGGCCAAAGCAGTGGTGCGGCAGCAGGCTCTCAAGTCTTGTTAACCGTGACTGACAGTGACGGGGTGACACAAAGCGCCACAGCCATTGTGCAGGCTGATGGCAGTTGGTCAGTCGAGCTGAGCTCAGCACTGGCGGAAGGAAACTACACCGTTGTTGCAACCATTGTGGATGCCGCAGGTAATACAGGCTCCGACACCGAAACTGGCACAATTGATGTGACCGCGCCAACCATCACCATTGATGCACCAGCGCTAACCAATGACAACACACCAACGGTGACAGGTTCATCAGACTTAGCCAATACGAATTTAGATGTGACCTTTACCGATGCCAATGGCACCAGCCACACAGTGACAGTGACCACCGATGCGTCAGGTAATTGGAGTGTCGATGCAGCGCAAGCATTGGCCGATGGCAACTACAGTGTGACAGCGAGTATTAGCGATTCAGCGGGTAATAACAGCAGCGCCACAGACAGTGGTGTAGTTGATACAATTCCACCAGAGCTTGCCTTTGTGCCGACCTTCTTACTGGGTCAATTGGTTACTTTAAGTGGTACCTCTGATTTACCGGCTGGTAGCACGGTCACTATTACCCAAAACTTGGTTGGCGGTGGCGTAGTGACATACACTGCGACAACTGATGCCAATGGTGATTGGTCATTGACCGGCTTAACTGTACCACTGCTCAGTTTAGCGTCTATCACCGCAAGTGCGTCTGATGAAGCCGGCAATGTACGCACGATTACCTCAACCGATTTTGATGGTACACCGCCGACCTTAACCGTGAGCGTGGATGCACTGACAAACGACAACACCCCACTTATTAGCGGGACCACCGATGCCGGTGAAGGGGCACAAGTCAGCGTGGTTGTCACCGATGCCAATGGTGCAACAGAAACACTGACCGCCATTGTTGATGCTAATGGTAATTGGAGTGTGAGCCCAACCACCGCCTTAGCCGATGGTCAGTTTAGCGTTGAAGCCAGTGTCCGCGATGGGGTTGGTAACTTAAGCGAAGAAACCGTGACCGGTGTTATCGACACCCTTGCGCCAACACTAACCTTAACTGGTGTGGGTGAGGGCAGTGATGTCACGCCGGTACTCAGTGGTCGTAGTAATGAAGTGGGCGGCACTGTCACCGTGACAGTCACCGACAGCAATGGGGCAGAGCAAACACTCACCGCCACCGTAAATAGCAGTGGTGATTGGAGCGTTGAAGTACCGACAGCCTTAGCCGAAGGCAGCTACACGGTTGCCGTGACCATCAGTGATGATGCAGGCAACACCAGCAACGTTACCGCCACAGGCAATATCGATACCACCAACCCCGTTGTTACTGTAAATGACAATGGCTTAGGTAATGACAGTACACCGGTTATTTCAGGGACGTCAACAGAGCCTGCTGGCACGGTCGTGAACCTTAGCATCGTTGATAGCAATGGTGATTCACACAGCTTGACCGCGACAGTCTTAGCTGATGGGTCATGGCAAGCCACATCAAGCAGCTTGCCAGATGGTGCGTACACTGTGACTGCCACTATAACTGATGCTGCGGGCAATGTTGGCACAGACACAGGCACCGGCAGCATTGATACCTTACCGCCTAGCTTAGCAATTGATAGCTTGGGAACGGTGAATGATACCACCCCAACCATTAGCGGTACGTCTAACGAGCCTGCGGGCAGTGTGGTGAACTTAAGTGTCTCTGATGGCACCAACACCTACACCTTCACCGCGACAGTATTAGCGGATGGCACTTGGAGCGCCGATGTCCCTAGCCCACTGGATAATGGCACCTTCACGATTGATGCGAGCATTACGGATGCGGCAGGCAACGCCACCACCGCAAGCGACAGTGCACTGCTTGACACCACGGCCCCAAGTGTCACGATTAATGTGATTGGTGAAACAAATGACACCACACCGACCATCAACGGCACCAGTGATGCTGAGAATGGCAGTGTGGTGACGGTTGTGATTGATGATGGGACAAACCCTGTCGAAACAATTACCACCACCGTCAGTGGGGGCACGTGGAGTGTCACAGCGATGACCGCATTACCAGAAGGTGAGTTTACCGTGACCGCCTCAGTGCTCGAAAATGGTAACACTGGCACCGCCACACGCACCGGTATTATTGATACCACCATGCCAGCGATTGACATTAACGAACTGGGTATTACAAACGACACCACCCCGACGATTAGCGGCACAGCCAGTGCGCCACAAGGCAGCACAGTCACCGTGGTGATCACCGATGCAAACAACAACAGTCACACCGTGACCACCACCATGCAAAGTGATGGTAGTTGGTCAGTGGCAGCCAGCACGATTCTAGCGGAAGGCGAATACACCGTTACCGCGACAGTCAGCGATCAAGCTGGTAACCCAGCATCAGCAAGTGCCACCGGTGAAGTGGATATCACCGCGCCAGTTGTCAGTATTGATGCGATTGCCGACAGTAACGATGTAACGCCTGTTATTAGTGGCCAAAGCAGTGGTGCGGCAGCAGGCTCTCAAGTCTTGTTAACCGTGACTGACAGTGACGGGGCGACACAAAGCGCCACAGCCATTGTGCAGGCTGATGGCAGTTGGTCAGTCGAGCTAAGCTCAGCACTGGCGGAAGGAAACTACACCGTTGTTGCGACACTGAGTGATGCTGCAGGTAATACAGGCACCGACACCGAAACCGGCACAATTGATGTGACCGCGCCAACCATCACCATTGATGCACCAGCGCTAACCAATGACAACACACCCACAGTCACTGGTTCATCAGACTTAGCCAATACGAATCTTGATGTGACCTTTACCGATGCCAATGGCACCAGCCACACAGTGACAGTGACCACCGATGCGTCAGGTAATTGGAGTGTCGATGCAGCGCAAGCATTGGCCGATGGTAACTACAGTGTGACAGCAAGTATCAGCGATTCAGCCGGTAATAACAGCAGCGCCACAGACAGTGGTGTAGTTGATACAATTGCACCAGATATCCGTATTATTCCTTCATTCTTATTAGGAAATTTAGTTGGCTTATCGGGCACATCAGATTTGCCAGAAGGCAGTGTGATCACAATTACTGAACATTTAGTAGGGGGCTTAATAGGTGCGACTTATACCGCCACGACTGATGCAAATGGTAATTGGACGCTTGCCAACATTACTGTCCCACTTATTAGCCTGGCTTATGTTACGGCAAGTGGCACAGATGCGGCGGGTAACACTGCTACTGTGAGCACATTAGAATTTGATAATGTGGCGCCTGAGCTGACGGTTACTGTTGATGCATTAACAAATGATACAACCCCAACCATTTCGGGCACAACGGATATGGGAGAAGGCACGGTGATCAACATCACCGTTCAAGATGCCAATGGTGATTCACAAACCTTTACTGCAACTGTGCAAAGTAACCAAACTTGGTCTGTCGATGTGCCCACAGCGCTAGCTGAAGGGACCTTTACAGTAACGGCATCGGTAAGGGATCAGGTCGGTAATTTAACTACAGAGCAAACATCGGGTGTGTTAGACAGCATTGCGCCAACCTTAGTTGTTAACGCGGTTGATGGCACCTCTGACGCGCGTCCAACTATTTCAGGTAGTAGTAACGAAATAGGCGGCTTAGTTATCGTTGAGGTTGCAGGACAAACCATTACCACCACAGTAGCATCAGATGGTACTTGGCAGTTTATAGTACCGGTTGATATTACCGATGGCAGTTACACTATTACGGCGACCATAACGGATGATGCTAATAATACGCAAACTGCAACGGCATCTATAACGGTTGATACCGTCGCCCCCGTTGTGGCGATAGATACACTGGGACTTGGTAACTCAAGTACGCCTGTTATTTCGGGCACATCGACAGAAGCCACAGGTACTCAGGTTTCTGTTACGGTGACAGATAGCAACAACGATATACAAACATTATCGGCAACCGTCCAAAGTGATGGGTCATGGCAAGTAACACCGAGTACTATGCCAGATGGCAATTATAGTGTCACAGCGACTATCACAGATGTTGCAGGTAATGTTGGTACTGACACCGAAACGGGGTCAATTGATACTCTTACACCTGAGTTGGTTCTTGATGGTTTAGGGACTATTAATGATTCAACACCAACAATTAGTGGTAGCACCAATGAGCCTGCAGGTAGCACCGTAAATATTAGTGTGGTAAATGATGGGAATACATACAGCTTTACTGCAACTGTTCAGGCTGATGGGTCATGGTCAGCAGATGTTCCAACAGCATTGGCTGATGGCTTACTGACTATTACAGCGACAATTACCGATGCTGCAAACAACACGGCAACGGTAACAGACACGGCAACGCTTGATACCAATGCACCTACAATTTCGATTGATGCTCTTGCAGTCACTAACGACACCACACCGACCATTTCGGGAACAAGTGATGCAGCTGACGGTATTCAAGTGAGCATTACTGTTGTCGATGCACTTGGTAATAGCCAAACAGCTATCGCCACTATTAGCAGCGGTACATGGACTGTAGACTTAACAACGCCGCTCAGTGAAGGAAACTATACTGTTACAGCAAGTGTGTCTGAAGATGGACTCACTGGTACGGCAAGTCGTCAAGGTGACATCGATCTCACTCCGCCAGCGTTAACAGTTGACTCTCCAGCAATCACGAATGACACCACACCAACAATCAGTGGTACAAGTGATGCACCACAGGGTAGCGTGGTGACGATAAGTGTCACCGACAGTGCGGGCGATATTGTGACAGCATCTGCGGTTGTTGGCGCATCAGGTGCTTGGTCTGTTGCATTAGGTACAGCATTAGCTGAAGGTGCCTACACGATTTCAGCAAGCGTTTCTGACACTGCTGGTAACACCAGCTCAGCCTCTGCATCGGGTGTGATTGATATTACACCTGCGAATGTGGTCATTGACACTGTGGCTGTTTCAACCGATTTAACGCCAGTGATAATGGGCAGTGCAACTGGCGCAGTGGCAGGCAATCGAGTCGTCGTTACGTTTGTAGACTCTGCCGGCGTAAGTCACAGTGTCGAAACGACACTAGATGCAAGTTTAAATTGGCAAGTTGAAGCGACTCAAGCACTTGCTGAGGGAGCGTATACGGTAACCGCAGTCGTGACGGATACCGCAGGAAACAATGGCAGCGCTTCAACGACATCTGCGGTTGATACCACAGCACCTGTCGTTAGCATTGATCAAAGTAGTTTAACTTTAACGAACGACTCAACCCCTCTTATTAGTGGTACGTCTGATGCGGCCAATAGCACTATTACAGTCACCTTTATCGCAGCCGGTGGAGCACAGCACAGTGTTACAACGACCACCGATGCGAACGGTGACTGGCAAGCAGCAGCAGATCAAGTGTTGGCCGATGGAGTTTATTCTGTTACTGCAAGTATCACGGATACTGCGGGTAATACCGGAACAGACAGTAAAACAGGTGGCGAAGTTGATACCGTAGCCCCAGAGCTCACCATTGTGCCATCGTTCCTATTAGGTCTGTTGGTCTCTTTATCTGGTACATCTGACTTACCTGAAGGCAGTGTTATTACGATAACAAACTACCTCGTCGGTGGAGTGGCTGGTGTGCCATATACAGCAACCGTTGATGCCAATGGTGATTGGCAAGTATTGAACTTGTCGGTGTCATTATTGAACTTAGCTTATGTAGAGGCAACAGCGACCGATGCCGCCGGTAATACCACGACTATTAGTACAGACACTTTTGACAACTCTGCCCCTGAATTGACAATAGATGTACCCGCTATCTCAGCAGACACAACGCCAGTGATAAGCGGCACAAGTACTGTGGGAACAGGGCAAACTGTGACACTGATTGTGCAAGGTGCCGATGGTGCTTCACAAACGCTAACGACCTTAGTGAACAGTAATGGCACTTGGTCAGTGGAAGTATTATCTGAACTTGTTGATGGCACTTACACTGTAACGGCAAGTGTCACAGATGCTGAAGACCGCACTACAGAGCAAACAGCCTCAGGTATTATTGATGCTGGATTGACTATAACCATTGATGATGGGTTACAGCTAACCAACGATGACACCCCGCTCATTACGGGTAAATCAATTGCACCAAACAGTGAAATAGAAGTGGTGTTTGATAATGGCACTACGCAACAAACGAAAACGGTTACCTCATTAAGTGATGGCACTTGGAGTGTAACACCAGACAGTGCGTTAGTTGATGGCACTTACACGGTAACCGCAACGATTGTTAGTAGTGGCGTAACAACGGGTGCAATTTCAGGATTAGAAATTGATACGATTCCGCCGACACTTGAGAATATAGATGTTAACTCTTTACTAAACTTAGGGCTTGTCATTACTGGCTTTGACGGCACAACGGATGCAGAAGATGGGGCTATCGTGCAATTAGATAACGCCCTTGCTTTAGGGATCACCTTATTAAGTGAAGGCGGCTCGGTTGTACAAAATGGACAGTGGTCAATAGGTATCGTTGATATTAACCTGCTTGATATATTGGGTTTAGGCCTAGCAGATGCACGCTTTAGCATTACAGATTCAATTGGTAATGTGCGCGTTGTTGATATTAACGGCAATGATATTGAAATTAATGGAGAGCCCGCAAGCACTGGCGGTGCGGGTCCTGAAGAAATGGCCTTAGGATCTGACAGCATTGAGGCTGACGAGCAAACTGCAGAAAGTATTGATCTTAGCCTTGTTCTATTAGATGCAAGCCCAGAGCCAACCTCAAGTGGTGGCATTGCTGCGCTTGACGTGACTATCGAAGATGTCTTAAGTGATAGTGAGCAAAGTAATTTACTTGCCCTTGATAGCAACAGTGAAAGTCAGAGCTTAGCATTTACAGGCAACACAGAAGTCACGTCAGAGCCTGCCAGTAATATCCAAAGTGAGTCAGATGAGCTAATCAAAAAACTCATTGAGGGAGGTAATAACTCAATTGATATTTAGATAAATAGTTAAGCTTAAATAAGAAAAGCGCGATAATTATCGCGCTTTCTTTTTGAATTGGGTAGTTTGTAAAACGAGAAACGAGAAACGAGAAACGAGAAACGAGAAACGAGAAACGAGAAACGAGAAACGAGAAACGAGAAACGAGAAACGAGTAACGAGTAACGGGTAACGAGCAACGGGTAACTAGAAACGAGTAACTAGAAACGAGTAACTAGAAACGAGTAACGGGCATTATGCTTTAAGGTTATGCACTATTTTTTTATTGCCTTGAATCACACTGCCACCTTGATCGTAGGTCATCGATGAAGGTGCGCCAATCAAGATATCTTTTAGTTGCTTAACACTAAGCTGGGCTTGATGAGCTGCATGTGCATTCACATCATTTTTCTTTTTACAGGCTGCAAGAAGAGAGTTTACTTTAGAAATGAGTTCGTTTACTTCATCATCTGGCGAGTCATTTTTGCTAACCAGCGTTTGCACTTCTTTATCTATTGACTGAATTTGCTGTAGTAGAGAGACTTTTTGTTGGGCAATACTTTTTAGCCCCTCACCACGTTTTGCAGCAATGGCTGTTAATTCATCATCCAAAAGCACAGCAATAGACTCTAAACAAGTGACTTGTTGTGTTAATTTGCTGGCGATTAAATGATTATGATCAGCCATACACATCAAACTCAAATGCGGCGATATTTTTAGCTAACTTTTCAGCATCAATTTGGTATTTACCTTCGCTGATTGCTTTTTTTAACTCAGCCACTTTATTGCTATCAAAGCCAGACGACTGTTCAGCTTTATCTTGTAAAGATTTAAGTTGTTTAGCTTGAGGCGTTAAGCTTACCGAATCTGCACTTGCTTTTGGCGCTGTCGATTTTGCCGCTGCCGCGTTAGCGTTATCTTTTTGTAAATCAAGATTTTTTTGCTTGGTATTCGTCAACACAGAAGTTTGTTGTTGACCATTATTGACATTGCTTACCATAATTTTTGACCTATACATTACCCAACATATGCCTATATATCGGCGGGCACAGCGGATACTTTAGCATAAATATAAAAAATTAAATATTCACTTGCACAGACTCAACACCATCCACACGTGCATTTAATACTTTACCTGATTTTTTGTTTTTTACACGTACTAATTCGTCTAATGTGCCATCTTCAAGCGCAATACCTGTTGTTTTGATCCTCAAGCCACGCAGTGAAGCATAAATAGTCACATTGTCGCCTTTACACACCATGCAAACATGGCTCATTACAATAGGCACACCACTGCGAATATTGCGCTTGCTACGACTGCCGACAAGCATTGATTTTTCTTGAACATATTGCGTTCTTACAAACTGCTTAGGTTTCATCTCTAAGCGCAAATGCTCTGCTCTAATTACTTCACCGCGTGCTAAATTGGTTGTTACGACAACAACGGGTTCCAGCTCAATAATGCGAACATGCACATATTGAGTCCAACTATTTATGTCATCGCATTTAAGTTGTACGGTAACCTGCCGATTAAAAGGAGGTTCTGTCGGTAATGTTTTATTTAATGGCGATTCACACAATCTTTCTGGAATACGGCTATCAAGTGGTAATGCACTTACTTGCGGTGCCGTATCGAGATCGGGGATCTGCTCGCTGACAAAATCAATAGCTATTTGTTGAAGTTGCTCGTTATTATACACTTCAGCTTGTAGATGCGTGGCAAATAACAAGCTAGAAAGAAAATAAAAAACACTGTATCTTCGGCTTTTTTTTAACAAACTCATATTGTTTCGACTATGCTTATTGTTGAAAACAAGGTATAAATATTTTGCGTCAAAAAACAGACGCTTCGTAACCTTATGTAGCTTTAACACAAAGTAAGCAATTATTGTTCCGGCTCTGGTTGTTTATCTTTAGGAGATTGAAATGGCAGGCATTTTAGACTCAGTAAACCAGCGTACACAGTTGGTTGGGCAAAACCGCCTTGAATTACTATTATTCAAACTCAGAGGGCGACAACGCTTTGGTATTAACGTGTTTAAAGTAAGAGAGGTTCTACAATGTCCACCGCTTACAAACATGCCAAAATCGAATGCTTATATTCGTGGTGTTGCACACATTCGTGGTCAAACCATTTCTGTTATCGATTTATCAATGGCTGTTGGTGGTCCTGCCATTGAAAATATCAAAGATAGTTTTATTATCATTGCGGAATACAATCGTTCAGTGCAAGGGTTCTTAGTCGGTGGCGTAGAGCGCATCGTTAATATGAACTGGGAAAAAATTATGCCGCCACCTTCAGGTGCAGGGCGTTACTCTTATTTAACCGCGGTCACTGAAATAGAAAACGAACTGGTAGAAATCTTAGACGTCGAGAAGATCCTTAACGAAATTTGCCCTGTTAACACTGAAGTAAGTGCGGATGTGATTGGTGAGGGAGAAATCCAAAAAGATTTAGGGGAGCGAATCGTTTTTATTGCTGATGACTCGGCCGTTGCGCGTAATCAGGTAAAACGTGCGTTAGAACCTCTCGGTGTACAAACTGAACTCGCTAAAAATGGTAAAGAAGCTTTAATACGCTTACGTGAAATAGCAGAACTTGATTGTGTAAATAATATTACTGAGCGAGTTGGCTTGTTAATTTCAGACGTTGAAATGCCAGAAATGGATGGCTACACCTTAACCGCAGAAATTAAGGCCGATCCAAAGTTATCACCTTTGCATGTAATCTTGCATACATCACTCAGTGGTGTTTTTAATCAAGCGATGATAGAAAAAGTGGGTGCCGATGATTTTATTGCAAAATTTAACCCAGACGAATTAGCGACTGCCGTTAAAAAGTGGGTTCATTGTGATTAATTATTTATAGGTGGTATTACTTTGGAAAATAAGCACTTACAACAAAGCGAATACGATCAGTTCCGCTCTTTTTTAGAGCAACAATGTGGCATTGTACTAGGCGATAACAAACTTTATTTAGTGAAAAGTCGCCTGGCACCCTTGATGGCGCGTTTTAATGTTGAGTCATTGTCACAGTTGGTAAGTAAAACCTTGAGTCCTCACGAGAGGCAGCTTCGTGCCGCAGTGGTTGATGCAATGACAACAAACGAAACTTTGTGGTTTCGTGATCAATACCCATTTGAATTGCTTAAAACTAAACTTTTCCCTGAATTCAAAGAATTGCGTCGTCCAATTAAAATTTGGTCAGCGGCAAGTTCATCAGGTCAAGAACCGTATTCTATTGCCATGTCGGTTGCTGAGTTTCAATCTAAGCAACCTGGCGTTTTAAAAATGGGCGCACAAATTATCGGCACAGATATTTCTAATACTATGCTTGATATGTGTAAAAACGCAGAATATGACTCACTGGCTTTGGCACGTGGTCTGTCTGTTGAAAGACGTCAAAAGTTTTTTAAAGACAGTGGTAATGGTATGGCTCAAGTAGTTGATCCAATAAAGAAAATGGTCAGTTTTAGGCATTTAAACTTATTGGATTCGTATGCCTTGATGGGTAAATTTGATATTATTTTTTGCCGTAATGTATTGATCTACTTTGCACCTGAAGTAAAAGCAAAAATTATCGCGCAATTTGCGCAAGCACTTAATCCAAAAGGCTACCTGTTTTTAGGCGCTTCAGAGTCAATGGCTGGCCTTAGTGACAGTTTTGATATGGTGCGATGTAATCCGGGTATCATCTACCAGAAAAAGTAATCTTTCCTTAGCAACCTAGTTCTTAGGTTGCTAATTTCATTATATATCAATACCTTAATTATAAAATAATCATGCTTAATTTTTGGCTTACCTTTTGCATTAGCTAAGGAGAGTCAAATTTTTGGAGATGGTTATGGCTATCAGTTTTGATAAAGCATTCGGTGTGCATCCTCATGCCATGTTGATCCGTTCACAACGCGCTGAGTTATTAGCGACAAATATCGCTAATGCTGATACGCCGGGCTATAAAGCGAAAGATGTCGATTTTGCATCCGCATTAAAAGCGGCAAAAAGCAACCAGCACGGCGGCAATAGCATGGTAAGAACGGATGAAAAACACCTTGCCGGTGGCAGTCGATTTGTTGGTAATTCAGAAATGTTTCGTACGCCAAATCAAGCAGATACAGGTGATGGTAACTCTGTTGATATACAAGTGGAACGAAACTTGTATGTACAAAACTCATTAGAGTATCAGGCAAGCCTGCAATTTATGAGTAGTAAAATTAAAGGCCTTAAAAAAGCCCTCGGTAGTCAAGGAGCTTAATCATGAGTTTATATAATGTTTTTGATATTTCGGGCACGGGTATGAGCGCACAAAATGTTCGCTTAAATACCACAGCAAGTAATATTTCGAATGCAAATACAATTAGCTCAAGCCAAGACCAGACATACCGAGCGCGCCATCCTGTGTTTGCTGCTGAACTTACAAAAGCGTCAGCATCGCAAAGTAATCCGCAGGGCTCTTCTGTTGGCGTTAAAGTATTAGGCATTGTAGAGAGCGATAAGCCGCTACAAATAGAATACAACCCGAATCACCCCAGCGCGGATGAAAATGGGTATATCTATAAACCAAATGTCAACGTTGTAGAAGAAATGGCTAATATGATTTCTGCCTCTCGCTCTTACCAAACAAATGTGCAAGTTGCTGATGCAGCTAAGCAAATGTTAAGTAAAACACTGTTGTTAGGACAACGGTAATCGAGGATAAGTTATGAGTAACGACATCAGCTCTGCATCATCATCCTATATGGATAGCTTGCGTTGGAATGAGACAAACACGCCAACAGCAAAAGAAGACAGTAATACACTGTCTCAAGAAGATTTCTTTTCGTTGTTAACGCAGCAGTTGTCGTTTCAAGATCCGAGCAATCCTGCTGATAACGATCAAATGATTGCGCAAATGACGAACTTTACCATGGCAGAAGGTATTTCAAATTTAAACACAAAATTTGAGTCACTCACTGCATCCATGACATCAAATTCGGCATTACAAGCGTCAACGTTAGTGGGTAAGCAAGCGTTGCTTGAGTCAGAGACTATTGACTTTGATGGCGAAAATTTAGCTAAAGGTTCCGTTGTGGCAGAAACAGCTGTTGAATCTCTTACGTTAAGAATCACTGATTCGACGGGACAATTAGTTCGCACGATTGATTTAGGATCGAAATCTGCCGGTGCTCACCGTTTCGAGTGGGATGGTAAAGATGGTGAGGGCAATGTTCTTCCTGAAGGCGAATACAATATTAGCGCTGAAGGCTTCGTAAATGGAGACTACAGCAGCATGCCTCTGGCAACCTTTAAGAACATTGAAAGTGTCAATATTAATGGCAGCAGCGGCATTATCGTAAATACAAAAGAGGGTGCGGTTAGGCTAACTGATATAGCTGAAATCGCATAATTAAAAAGGTTTGGGTTAGCTTAGGCTAAGAGATAGGTTAGAGGTGAGTTATGAGCTTCAATATTGCATTAACAGGTTTAGCAGCCGCACAAAAAGATTTAGACGTAACGGCAAATAATATTGCCAACGTAAACACAACGGGCTTTAAAGAGTCGCGTGCTGAGTTTGCTGATGTGTACGCATCGTCAGTATTTAGTTCTGGTAAAACAAAAAACGGCGACGGTGTTAAAACAGCAACGGTTGCACAACAGTTTCACCAAGGGTCGTTATCATTCACAAATAACTCACTTGATTTAGCAATCACAGGGGAAGGTTATTTTGCGATGAGTGATGACATCGCATCACAAGACTTTACATATACGCGTGCGGGTGCATTTAAATTAAATGCAGATAACTTTGTTGTTGATGCCAATGGTAACTACCTGCAAGGTTTCCCTGTTGACCCATCAACGGGTAATACGACGTCGGTAAGTTTAAGTACTACTTCACCGATTCAAATTCCTGATGCTTCAGGTTCGCCTCGTCATACGAGTAATATCTACAGCTCAATGAATTTAGACGCACGTGTCGATACGCCAACAACGACAACCTTTGATCCAACTGATAGCACGAGCTATAACTCGTCTACTTCAACAACTGTTTATGACTCATTAGGTGAGCCGCATGTTGTGCAGTTATTTTTTGTAAAGCAAGACCCTACAGCAACGCCAAATACGTGGGAAGTGTACGCCACAATGGATGGTCAAGCGTTTGATGCTTCAGGTGCTGCAACGGGCACAGGTGCACACACGCCAATTGATACACTTGAGTTCACGGCGGCGGGTTTACCGAACGTAACCGCTCCAGAAACCACATTTGATGACATTATTTTGCCTTCAGATGCTTCGACAGGTTTATCGACACTACTTGGTAATGGCGCACAGTTCCCGAATGAAATCACGGTTAATTGGCGTGATGAAGCAGGCACCGCTAATAAAGTGCCTACGCAATACGCTAGTAACTTTGAAGTAAAAGCACTTGAGCAAGATGGTGCGACAGTCGGTCGTTTAGCGGGCATTGATATTGGTGCAGATGGAAAAGTAGTTGCTTCATACAGCAATGGCGATACTTCATTCTTAGGCCAAGTGGCTATGGTGCGCTTTTCAAACTCTCAAGGCTTACAACAAGCGGGTGACACTTCTTGGAAGAAAAGTTTAACCTCGGGCGAGCCTATTGCGGGTGAGCCAAACTCAGGCACATTGGGTTCAATTAACTCATCAGCACTTGAGCAATCAAACGTTAATTTAACGAATGAGCTGGTTGACCTTATCAGCGCACAGCGTAATTTCCAGGCGAATTCACGTGCCTTAGAAGTTAACTCAACATTACAACAAAATATCTTACAGATCCGTTAATTTTAGCGGCTCTAAGCTTAATCCGACACGAAAGGCTGCCCCCTCTATTGGCAGCCTTTTTTTATTTTCCTTTGCTTATTTCCGCGTCAATTTTACTTTGGCACTTTTATTGCATTTCATAGTTATCGTATTTTTAGTGAGTCAATGTTATGGACAAAATGGTCTACATTGCCATGTCTGGTGCAAAGCAAAGCTTGCGTGGCCTTGAATTAAAGGCAAACAACTTAGCAAATGCAAACACCACTGGCTTTAAAGCTGATTTTGCACAAGCACGCTCAATGCAAGCATTTGGCGAAGGCTTGCCATCGCGTGTATTCGCAATGCAAGAGCGCCCAGGTTCTAACATGGAGTCGGGTGGTTTTGTTGAAACAGGCCGAGAACTTGATATTGCCATGAGTGATCGGGGTTGGTTAAGCGTACAAGATGCATCGGGCAATGAAGCCTATACCAAAACAGGCACGCTGAATATTACTCCCGATGGCGCATTGATGACCAGTCATGGTCGTCAAGTTATTGGCGAAGGTGGCCCCATTATTTTGCCTTTACCAATCGAGAAGATTGAATTTAGTTCTGATGGGTCAATTCAGGTGCGTCCACAAGGGGCACCTGCAAACTTTTTAGAAGTGGTTGATCGTTTAAAGGTAATCGAAGCCGATAACAATCAACTAGAAAAAGGCAATGATGGCTTATTTAGGCCAAAGCCAGACATGTTGGTAAATGATTTATGTGGGTTTTGCGACATTTCAAATAATGTAAAAGTGCTTTCGGGCACCCTTGAAATGTCCAACGTTAACCCCGTACATGAAATGGTCGATATGATCAGCAATCAACGCCAATTTGAATTACAAGTTAAATTGATGAAAACAGCGGAAGAAATTGATGAACGTCAAGATCAGCTGTTACGCATTGTTTAAGATGACTGAGAGGGTAGAGTTATGAATCCTGCATTGTGGATCAGTAAAACCGGGCTTGACGCCCAACAAACCGATATTTCGGTGATCTCAAATAATCTCGCGAATGCCAGCACGGTCGGTTACAAAAAAAGCCGCGCCGTATTTGAAGATTTACTGTATCAAAATATTAATCAGCCAGGTGGTCGTTCCTCACAAGACACTGAAATGCCATCAGGTTTGATGTTAGGCGCGGGTGCGAAAGTGGTTGCTAACCAAAAGAACTTTTCACAAGGTAACATGCTTACCACTGAAAATTCATTGGATTGGATGATTTCAGGACCGGGCTTTTTTGAGGTCTTACTCCCAGATGGCAATATCGCTTATTCGCGTAATGGTCAATTTACCACCGATGAAGATGGCCGCATTGTTACCGCGGGAGCCGGTTTTCCTGTGCAACCAGAGATGAATGTGCCAGACGATGCACAATCAATTACGGTATCACAAGATGGTGAAGTGTCGGTGCGTATCTCAGGCCAAGCTGACAATGTTGTTATTGGTCAGCTAACTATCAGTGATTTCATCAATCCATCTGGCCTTGAGCCTATGGGTCAAAACCTTTACACCGAAACGGCTGTAAGTGGGGCTCCTGTGCAAGGTAATCCCGGTATTGATGGTTTAGGAACTGTTGTACAAGGTTCACTTGAAACTTCAAATGTGAATGTAACAGAAGAGCTCGTTAACCTCATTGAAACACAGCGAATTTATGAAATGAATTCAAAAGTGATTTCGGCTGTTGATGAAATGCTTAGTTACATTAACCAACAGTTATAATGGGTAGGAGGCAGCATGCGTAACATTATCTTAGTCACATCAACAGCGTTATTGCTCGGTGGTTGTATGGCAACACAAAATAACCATGTGGTTCAGGATGACCCTTACTATGCGCCAATGTACCCAGAGCCTGCAGCAGAGCAAATGGTACCCACTGGTTCATTATTTGATAGTTATTTATCAAATGACCTGTATTCAGATAAAAAAGCGTTGCGGGCAGGCGATATCATCACGGTTAAACTGCAAGAATCGACTCAGGCAACCAAAGCGGCGAAAACCGAAACCGATAAAGAAACCGACGCAAGCCTTGACCCAGTCATTGGTTTAGGCGGCAATCCTGTGAATATAGGTGGTGATAGTATCCAATTTGGTATTGGTTCAGATTCATCATTTAAAGGTGATTCTAAATCGAATCAATCGAACAGCTTATTTGGTGATATTTCAGTTAATGTTATGCGAGTTTTGCCGAACGGTAACTTAGTGATCCGTGGCGAAAAGTGGCTTACTTTAAATACCGGTGAAGAGTTTATTCGTCTTGAAGGTTTAGTGCGTCCCCAAGATGTGACAGCAGATAATACGGTGACTTCAAACCGAGTTGCGAATGCGCGCATTCAATACTCAGGTAAAGGTCAACTTCAAGAAGCGCAAAGTGCGGGTTGGTTAACTCGCTTCTTTAGCAGTTCTATTTTCCCATTTTAGAGGATACAAATCATGAATGGGTTTAAATACATTATTGCTCTTTGCTTAATTAGCGTACAGTTTTCTGTTCAGGCTGAGCGAGTTAAAGATGTGTCTATGGTTGAGGGTGTACGCTCAAATCAATTAGTCGGTTATGGTTTAGTGGTGGGTTTACCTGGCACGGGCGAGCAAAGTCGTTTTACAGAGCAGAGCTTTAAAGCGATGTTAAATAGCTTCGGTATCACGCTTCCTGCGAACTTAAAACCAAAGATTAAAAATGTTGCAGCCGTTGCTGTACATGCCGAGTTACCCGCGTTTAGAAAACCAGGTCAAACCATTGATATTACCGTGTCTTCAATTGGCAGTGCAGGAAGCTTACGCGGTGGTACGTTATTACAAACCTTTTTGAAAGGGGTTGATGGTAATACGTATGCCATTGCACAGGGCAGTTTGGTCGTGGGGGGCTTAGGCGCAGAAGGTGCTGATGGCAGCCGAGTGATTATAAACACTCCCACCGTTGGCCGAATTCCGAATGGGGCAACGGTTGAGCGCGCTGTTAAAAGCCCGTTTATGCAAGGTGACTACATCACCTTTAATTTGAATCGTCCAGATTTCACAACGGCAAAGCGCCTAGAGCAAACTATTAATGATTTAGTTGGGCCAAACAGTGCTCAAGCAATTGATGCAGCGTCTGTACGTGTCATTGCACCGCGCGATGCATCGCAGCGCGTATCGTATTTATCAACGCTTGAAAACTTAGAGTTCACACCGGCTGATACTGCGGCAAAAATTATTGTCAATTCACGTACGGGCACCATTGTTATTGGTAAAAACGTAAAATTACAGCCAGCTGCAATTACCCACGGTGGATTAACCGTGACCATTGCTGAGCAGCAAAACGTATCGCAGCCGAATGCACTGAGCGAAGGCGAGACGGTGGTGACAAACCAAAGTATTATCGATGTTAATGAAGATGACTCTCGTGCTTTTGTGTTTAATCCAGGTATTAGCCTTGATGATTTAGTGAGAGCGATAAACGAAGTTGGTGCCGCCCCAGGTGACTTAATGGCTATCCTTGAAGCGTTGAAAGAGGCGGGAGCCATAAACGGGCAACTTGTTATTATATAATCAATTAAAAACGCGCTGAGCTCAGCGCGTTTTTTCATTTCTACCTCCCCTCAATCTGATAAATCCTCTTTTGGCGTAATTATTGCATTTGATTATGCATTATTAATTATTGTGTCAAAAAGCTGATGGATACGAATCATCTCGACAAGCAAAACTTTTTTGATTTAGGCAACTTAGACTCATTGCGTCAAAGTGCTCTAAAAAGTGATGCCTCTAGCGATGCGTCAAAAGAGGCGCTGAAAAAAGCGGCGGCACAATTTGAATCTATCTTTACGCAAATGCTGCTTAAAAGCATGCGTAAGGCTAATGAAGCCTTTGAAGACAAAGACAGTCCGTTTAACTCGAGTGGCGTAAAATTCTTTGAAGAAATGCATGATCAACAGCTTTCTGTTGAGTTGTCTTCTAACGGCTCACTGGGTTTGGCTGATCTTATTGTGCAGCAGCTATCGCCCGACGGTAAGAAATTTACTCCTGGTTCCGTGTTAAGAACAACCGCGGAGTTTGATAGCGATAAGCGTGTTCGCGGTAATCAAGAAGCTAAGCCAGAAACACACTCAATGGCTGAAGTTGCCACTGATGAGCAATCAGAAAACCGCTTTGAAGATGCTGAGTCTTTCATTAGCTCTGTTTGGGAGCACGCAAAAAATGCGGCTGAAAAAATTGGTTTAAACCCTGCTGTTATGGTTGCTCAAGCTGCGCTTGAGACAGGGTGGGGTAAGCATATTATTAGTAAAGCGGATGGCACCAGTAGTAATAACCTTTTTAACATTAAATCTGATAAGAGCTGGCAAGGTGACAAAGCAAGTAAAGTTACGCTTGAGTTTGAGCAAGGTGTGCCTGTTAAAAAGCATGCAAGCTTCCGTTCTTATCAGTCAATTAAAGACAGTGTGAATGATTTTGTTGATTTCTTAAATGAAAACCCACGTTATCAAGACGCACTAAAAAACACCGCAGAACCTGCAGCCTTTTTAGATTCGTTACAAAAAGCAGGTTATGCAACTGATCCAAATTATGCCAACAAAATTAAGCAGGTATTGAAGCGTGTTGAGCTTCAAAGCGTCGCTGCTTCATTGGTACGTTAAGGAGTAAGTCCTCATGTCATTCAGCTTATATGACATAGCAAATTCAGGTGTAAGAGCGAATTCTGAGCTTTTACAAACGACCAGTAAAAACATAGCCAATGTAAATACAGCGGGTTATGTTCGTGAGCGCACTGAGTTCAGCACCATGATCGACAACCAAGTTGGTCGGGGTGAAACGTATCGTTTACTCAATGAGTTTGCTCAAAAACAGCTAAATCGTGATACGTCAAATAAAGCATTTTTTGATCAGTTTGTAACAGAAGCAAGCCGAGTCGATAGCTTGTTTTCTGAAGAGTCGAATAGCTTATCAACCAGCATTAACTCGTTTTTTAATAATGTTCAAGAAAGCTTAAATCAGCCTTCATCGACGGTGGCGCGTTCGCTGGTTATGACAGATGCACAAAACCTCATTGATCAAATGGACAGGCTTTCAAGCATCGTGGTTGACCAGCAGACTGTTGTGAATGAGCAATTAGAAATTTTCTCGGACGAAGCAAATAACTTAATCCAAAGTATTAGCGAATTGAACTCTAAAATTGCCGCGGTGCATGGCACTGATCGTGAGTCAGCGTCTAGCGGACTGTACAACGAGCGCGACAAAGCAATTCGTGACTTATCAGAACTCATTGATGTAGAAACTCTCAACGGTAATAACGGTGAGAAACAAGTCTATTTGGGATCTGGTCAAGCATTAGTGATGGAAAGCGGTACATTTAACCTGTTTTCATTTACTGGCGATCCCGATCCTAGCTTCAAAGAGCTACATTTAGATGTTAATGGTGGCAAAGCCGTGCCGCTTGAGGTTGATGTAAGTAAACTTAAAGGCAAAATAGGCGGCTTACTGTCATTTCGTGATGACATTTTAGTGCCAGCCCAGAATCAATTAGGCCAAATGGGCTTAGCCCTTGCTGATGCCTTTAATCAGCAAAACCGTCTTGGTATGGACGCAAATGGTGAAATTGGTGGTGATATTTTTGCCATTCCAACGGTGAATGGTTTTGGTTATCAAGCTAATACCGGTTCATCGACCATGACGGCAACACTTGAACCTGGTAAGGGCAGTGAGTTGCCTGCCAGTGATTTTATAGTTACTTACACCAGCGCATCGACAGTTGAAATTCAGGCAATCGATAATAAAGGTGAACCGGTAGGCACCGCATCAACAGCAAATGTGGTTGGCGGTGTGATTGATTCATCAACGATCACCGGTGGCGAAGCCTTCGGTTTACAGCTAAATGTGTCTGGTACCGCAAACGCAGGCGATCAATTTCAAATTAAATTAAATTCACAGGCAGCAACAAGCTTAGAATTGGCAACAGAGCGTCCAGAAGATTTAGCGCTGGCTTCACCCATTCGCACCGCAAATGATATTAATAATAACAGCGACGCGAGTATTTCAGCTGGAACTGTATCAGATATTGCCAATTCAAGTGGAATTGCGGTAGGTCCACCACCGAGCTTAGCAAACGGTGATATTACCCTGGTAAAAACCGCCAATGCTAACGAATATCAAATTACCGACGGCAATGGCACCAGTACTTTTACGATTACGCCACCTGCAGAAAATATTCTTGCGCAAGCGGGAGCACCTTACGATACTTACGGGTTTGATTTTAATATCGAAGGTACACCTGCAATAGGTGATACGTTTACTGTTGAGTTCAATGAGGGTGGTTTCGATGATAACCGTAATGGTTTATTACTTGCCGACCTACAAAATGGTGAGTTAGTGCGTCAAAACGTTGAAGCGAGTAGCACGGCTGATAATCATCAAACATTTAATCAGGCTTATTCGGGGATCGTAACCGATATTGGTGTTATTACTAGTCAAGCGCAAACGAACGGCGCAGCATTTAATGCGCTCGCAGAGCAGTCAGAAGCGTGGTACGAATCTCTGTCAGGTGTAAACCTCGATGAAGAAGCAGCCAATTTACTGCGGTTCCAACAATCGTATGCAGCATCAGCACAAGTACTTGCAACAGCGCGTACTATTTTTGATACCTTATTAAGTGCGGCGAGGTAATTATGCGTATTTCAAATAACATGATGTATAAGAATAACCTTAACTCTATTCTTAACAGTCAACAAAATGTCAGTAAAGCACAAGAGCAAGTCAATACGCAAAAGCGCGTATTAACAGCCGCAGATGATCCTTCTGCTACAGCACGTGCATTGCTTTACAGTGACCGCATTCAGGGTAACGAGCAGTACAGCAAAAACATTACAATGCTAACGAGTCGATTAACCACAGAAGAAAGTGTACTGCAGAATATTAAAGGTGCACTTGAATCTGCCTATACCTTATCAATCCAAGCAGGTAATGGCGCTTATAGTGATATTGACCGCGAAGGCATTGCTGAAGAAGTAAAAGCACTGCAAAGTACCGTGCTTGATTTAATGAATGCGAAAACAGAAGACGGTAAGTATATTTTTTCTGGTTATCAAGATAATACCCCTGCTTATTCTTATGATAGTACATCGGGTAGTTATCAATATGGTGGCGACCAAGGTCAACATAAGATAAAGGTCGCAGAAGGTGTTGAAATAAAATCAAGTGATAATGGCTATGATACTTTTGAAAAAGTCGATGCACGTTTAAATGTGGTGTCGAACGATGGTACAGTTTCAGGCGGCATAACCAGTTCTAAAATATATGTCACTGAGCAAGCTGAGTTTGATAAATTTCACAAAGCCAATTACAACGCAGATCCGACGGCAGCAGCCAATGCGAATACCCTGAGCTTTATTACCACAACTGGCACCCCAAATACTTTTGTGGTCGAGCTTGGCGGAACCGCTATTGACAGTGGTAGTTTTGAAAACGGTAAAATAATCTACCAAGGTATGGAAATTTCTGTTGAGCCAGTTGCTAATGGGCAGATTGACGTTCAATTAGAAGCCCCACAAAAAGAAAACGCCCTCAATACTTTAAATAGCTTAATTGCGGGGCTCACCAATCCTGATTTAACTCAGGATGAGTTTGACCAAGTATTGGCTGATGCAATAGTGCAATTAGAGAATGCTAAAAATAAGGTGTCGTTGGTTCAAGCTGGCCTGGGTGGCAGGTTAAATACGGCAGAAAAAATAGAGCAATCAAATAGTGATTTAGATATTAGCAATAAAGCAGCGAAAGCAGAGCTTGTTGAACTTGATATGGCAGAAGCTATTACTGAACTCACTAAGCAAGAAACGGCGTTGCAAGCATCCCAAGCAACTTTTGGTCGTTTAGCAAACCTTTCGCTATTTGATTATTTATAATTTCCCCCAAGCTAAGCTCATTTTTTGAGCTTAGCTTTTAAAAACCACTTTTAAAATATCCCTTTCTACGTCATTTAAGTATTCGTTTTTATTTCTTTAGACTTAATGTCACCCAATTTTTTACTGCTTGTTTGCTGTGGTTTAATTTTGAACAGTAAAAAGTTGATGTTTTTTACTGTTTAAATTCATAGTATTAGAAATATTTTTAAATTTTTTATAAAAATAGCTAAAGGATTTTTTGAGCGGACCGATAACTTAATTAACCAAGCAGCGTAGCAAATAACCGCTACCGCTTAATTAGAGTAAGTTTGAGAGTAAATGATAAGTTTACTTCGGGAGAAATATCATGGCACTTTATGTAAATACAAATGTTAGTTCATTAAACGCTCAAAGACAATTAATGAATTCAGGTAACTCACTTGATACTTCGTTTAAACGTTTATCATCAGGTTTTCGTATCAACAGCGCAGCTGATGATGCAGCAGGTCTACAAATTTCTGACCGTTTAACATCACAGATTAATGGTCTAAACCAAGGTAATCGTAACGCGAATGATGGTATCTCTCTAGCGCAAACAGCTGAAGGTGCGCTTGACGAAGTAACATCAATGTTCCAACGAATTCGTACTTTGGCGCAACAAGCATCAAACGGTTCAAACACAGATGAAGACCGTTTGGCTATTCAAGAAGAAATTCGTTCACTATCTTCTGAGGTTAATCGTGTTGCTGCTGATACAACGTTTGGTGGTCAAAACCTACTAGATGGTAGCTACGAAGCAAACTTCCAAGTGGGTGCTGATGCGGTGCAAACTATCGGTTTTAGTATGCAAAATGTAGGCGGAACTGCTAACACAATGTCTGCAAACGGCGGTTTCACATTATCAGGTATCGCAGGTATTGCATCTGCAATTTCAGGTAGCGTGCTTGCTTCAAGTGTTGCAGGTGTGAGTGATGCAGGTGGTACGGCAGCTGCTTCAACATACACTTATTCAGGTGTATTTACTGAGACAGGTATTAGTGTATCTACTCAAGGTAATGCGCAAGCTGTGTTAGCAGGTATGGATGCAATGATTGCGGTCGTAGATAAGAAGCGTGCGGAATTGGGTGCTGTACAAAACCGTTTTCAGTCAACAATTCGTAACCAATCGAATATCTCTGAAAACCTAAGCGCTGCACAGTCTCGCATTAAAGATACAGACTTTGCTCAAGAGACAGCTAACTTAACGAAGATGCAAATCTTACAACAAGCTAGCCAAACAATCTTAAGCCAAGCAAATCAACGTCCACAAGCGGCATTAAGTCTTCTAGGTTAATAGTTAGCTTAAAGAATATGAAGTCAAAATATTGACTTAAAGAAAAAGCGCCTTTGTCTAATGGGGTATTAACAAAGGCGCCAAGATAGGATTATAAAGCGGAGGCGCTCAAAATCCTGACAGTAGTGTTCTAACATTTGTAAGAACATAAATTACTAAGCACAGATTATGCCATAGTTTGTGTTGATTTAACCCACTCTTAAACTTATCTCTTTATAAGGCTCCTTTGGAGCCTTTTTTCGTTCTCTTTATTATCTTTTTAAATAATTGGCCTACTAATTGCTCTACTTATCTCAAGTTAACTAACTAACCCGCAAAGTGGCAGTTTTTTGCCCCAGGCGACTTAGGTTTGCCGCTGTAACGAGTCACTTTGTCAAAATCACTTTTGAAGTGACTAAACTTTGACAGATAAGAAGAGAGTTTATTATGGCTTTATATGTAAATACTAATGTTAGTGCGTTAAACGCACAAAGACAATTGGACAGAACAGGTACTGATTTAGATACTTCATTTAAACGTCTATCTTCAGGCTTACGTATTAATAGTGCTGCTGATGATGCAGCAGGTTTACAAATTTCTGACCGTTTACAATCGCAAATTCTAGGCCTTAATCAAGGTAACCGAAATGCGAATGATGGTATTTCACTTGCGCAAACAGCTGAAGGCGCGATGGATGAAATTACATCTACATTTCAGCGTATTAGGACGCTTGCTCAACAAGCTGCGAATGGTTCAAATACGGATGAAGATCGTTTGGCAATTCAAGAAGAAATTCGCCAGTTATCTGATGAAGTTAATCGTATTGCTACAGATACAACTTTTGGTGGTCAAAACTTACTTGATGGTAGTTATGAGGCTAACTTTCAAGTGGGTGCTGATGCAGTACAAACTATCGGCTTTAGTATGCAAAATGTCGGTGGAACAGATAATTCATTATCTACGAATGGTGGTTTTACATTATCAGGCATCGCCGGAATAGCATCAGCAGTATCTGGTAGTGTTTTAGCTTCAAGTCTTGCAGGAGTCAGTGATGCAGGTGGTACAGCAGCTGCTTCAACGTATTCTTATGCTGGTGTGTTTACAGCGTCAGGTATTAGTGTGTCAACGCAAGGTAATGCACAAGCTGTATTAGCTGGTATGGATGCGATGATTGCTGTTGTTGATAAAAAGCGAGCTGAACTTGGTGCGGTACAAAACCGTTTCCAATCAACGATTCGTAACCAAGCTAATATTTCAGAGAATTTATCAGCTGCAAAATCGCGTATTAAAGATGCAGACTTTGCTGCAGAAACAGCAGCGTTGACAAAAAACCAGATCCTACAGCAAGCGAGTCAAACAATCTTGGGTCAAGCAAATCAGCGACCTCAGGCTGCGTTGAGCTTACTTCAAGGATAAAAAATTAAATAATATTTAAAATATTTACAAATAAAGCTAAAGCTTTCGCTTTATCAGACGATAAATGAGTTAGAGAACTATCAATCTAGGACTCTAAGTCGGTTGAATAGCAGGGTAGGGGTATCCCGCTATTCTTCTATAAAATGATAAAGCGGAGGCTAATATGGCTTTATACGTAAATACTAATGTGAGTTCATTGAACGCACAGCGCCAGTTAATGAATTCTGGCAACTCATTAGATACATCATTCAAACGTTTATCATCTGGTTTACGCATCAATAGTGCGAAAGATGATGCGGCTGGTATGCAAATTGCCAACCGTTTAACAGGCCAAGTTAATGGCTTAACTCAAGGTAACCGTAATGCCAATGATGGTATTTCACTTGCGCAAACTGCTGAAGGTGCGCTTGATGAAGTAACATCAATGTTTCAACGTATACGTACACTTGCTCAACAAGCAACAAACGGTTCAAATACTGATGAAGACCGTTTAGCGCTTCAAGAAGAAATTCGTTCTTTATCTTCAGAAGTAAACCGTGTTGCAGAAGATACAACTTTTGGTGGCCAAAACCTTCTGGATGGTTCTTATGAAGCAAACTTCCAAGTCGGCGCAGATGCAGTTCAAACAATTGGTTTTAGCATGCAGAATGTTGGTGGAACAGCCAACACGATGTCTGCAAACGGTGGTTTCACGCTATCAGGTATCGCTGGTATTGCATCTGCAATCTCTGGCAGTGTATTAGCGTCATCGGTAGCTGGTGTGAGTGATGCAGGTGGTACTGCTGCCGCTTCAACTTATACTTTCGCTGGTGTATTTACAGAAACAGGTATCAGTGTATCGACACAAGGTAATGCTCAAGCTGTTATGGCTGGTATGGATGCGATGATCGCGGTTGTTGATAAGAAGCGTGCTGAACTTGGTGCGGTACAAAACCGTTTCCAATCAACCATTCGTAATCAATCAAACATCGCTGAAAACTTATCTGCGGCACGTTCTCGTATTCAAGATACAGACTTCGCAACAGAAACAGCTAACTTAACTAAGATGCAAATCTTACAGCAAGCTAGCCAGTCAATCTTAAGTCAAGCAAATCAACGTCCTCAAGTAGCGCTTTCTCTACTAGGCTAATTTACTTGATTTATAAGCCACTTTAGACAGAGGTATTTTTTCCTGAAGTGGCTTATACTTGATATGAGTTAACATTTTGAGGTGTTATGATGATAGATCTTAATTCAACTCAAAGGTCTAATGAAAACCTTTCAACAACGAATAGTGCCAACAACACAAAAGCAGAGTTAGATAACGCAAAACTCGCGAAAGGCACGGAACTTGCTGGAAGAGAACCAATAGACATAGAAAGACAGTCTAAGACTGAGCAAAAAGATAAAAAAGATCTGATTGCTGAAGTGAAGCAAAACTTAGAAAAGCTGAATGAGTATATTCCCGTTACTTCGACAAATTTGATTTTTGAATTTGATGAATTGGGTGACCCCCCAGTAATCAAAGTTCTTGATAAACAGAACGATGAAGTAATTCGAGAAATCCCTACCGAGGAATTTCGAGAAGTGGCTAAAGCTTTGGAAGAATTTGCCGATAAATTAAGCAATAAAGGTTTGCTCTTCGATAGAACTGCATAGAGATTTAGATATTTTAGGAGTATTAGTATGGCTTTAATTACATCAGCAGGGGTTGGTTCTGGCCTTGATCTAGAAAGTATTATTAGTGCAACACTGTCAGCTGAAAATACCCCTAAATTACAAGCTTTTGCTAGAAAAGAACAATCTTTGCAGGTCGAGCTTTCTTCACTTGGTGAAGTAAAGTCAGCAATGTCTACGCTTCAAGATACAATTGAAAAGCTAGCAGACATTGATAATTTCAACAAGCGTATTGCTAACATCAAACAGCCTACGAGTGATGATGGCGATTTAATTTCGGTTACACCTACTTCTGACATATCACCCGGTGATTTTAATATTGAAGTGGTTGAACTTGCTCAAGGTAGTAGAGCAACATCTAATGCTGGTCTATTTACGTCAACAGATGATGTAGTGACAGCATCAGGCGGTACATTATCATTTGCCGCTGGCGATAAGAGCTTTGATCTTACACTTGATGCGGGCGCCACGCTTGCTGATTTACGAGACGCAATTAACAGTTCTGATAATAATTTTGGTGTGACTGCTAATATTATAAATACTGGAACAGAATCAAAGTTAGTGCTTAGCTCTAGTGTGTCTGGAACTGGCAATGATTTAGTTATTACTAACGATAATGCTGAACTCGATAATGTTTCAACAGTTGCAAACGCTGGAGGAGCTGGTGGTATCGCTATTGCTGCGGGTAATGAAGCACGCGATGCAACAATAAAAGTTGATGGTATCACTATAACTAACGACACCAATACTTTTAAAGATGCTGTACAGGATATGACAATTGTTGCTAAACGTCAGAGTGTTGATGGCGAAACAGCGAAACTATCCGTTGAGACTGATAGAGAAAGCGTAACAGCTCTAGTTGATGAGTTTATAAAAAACTATAACAATTTAATCGGTCAAATAGGTTTACAGACTCGAATTGGCAAACCATTAAACTCAGATTCTACAATTCGTTCTTTTGATTCTCAGTTAGTAAATGCACTATCAACTCCCTTGACCGATGCAGGTCCATTTTCAAGCATATTTGATATAGGCTTAGGAATAGATAAAGAAGGCTATCTTGAGAAGTCTAGTTTAGTTCGCAGCCTAAATGAAGCGATGGATGAGAATTATGATGATATTGGCAAGGCTTTTGCAGGTGAAAATGGAATAGCAAAACAACTAGAGTCATTGTTTGATAACTATCTAGATTCTAAAGGGATCATGAATCAGCGAGAAACTAACTTAAACTCGCAACTTGATGACTTAGAAGATGATATTATTAATCATGAATACAGAATGGAAGAGTTAGAGGCTAGACTTCGTCAGCAATATGCGGGTTTAGACGTATTGTTAGCGCAAATGCAGTCAACACAAAGCTATTTGAGCGCTCAATTATCAAGCCTTCCAGGGTTTAAGAAGTCATCTTCGTAAACGCTGCTTTTCTCTTTTTTAGATATAAAGGTGTACCATGTATAACGCTAAAGTTAAAAATTACCAAAAAGAGGCACTTAAGACTCGTGTGGCGGGTGCTGATCGCTATGAAATAATCCAGATGTTAATGGCTGGTGCTTTAGAAAAAATGGTACTAGCTAAAGTTGCTATAGAGAAAAAAAATCTAGAAGCTAAGAGTGAGCACTTATCTAAAGCCTCAGCAATTTTTGAAGCATTACGTGGATGTTTAGATTTTGAAGTGGGTGGAGAGGTTACTGAAAACTTATACGCACTTTATTCATACATGATTGACAGACTCATTGATGCATCAATTAAAAATGATATAGAAATTATTGATGAAGTATCTGGGTTATTAAAAGAAATTAAATCTGCATGGGATGCGATCCCAGTTGAAGTTCGCAATAAAACGTTTTCAGAAAACAGTGCTCATGCAAGCTAATATTCATGATTTGCAAGCTCAACTTGAAAAGGTTGAGTCAGCGTTGAGCGAAGAAAACATTGAAAGCTGTGTTGAATTAGTCAATGAGTTACATTTGATGCTCGAGAGTTTTTTTAACTCAGATAGTGACATCCCATCTGAAGTTCATCCTCAATTAAATCAGTTGTTACAGAAGTTAGATGGATACAGTTCTGATATTCTTTTAAAGAAGAACGAAGCTAAAAGCCAACTAACGAATATCGTTAAAAATAAAAAGAAAGTAGGCCTTTATAACCAAATAAAGTAGGAACAGATGAAAAGCACTTTGGGTTTAGATAAAGAATTAGATCACCTTGCAGATAAATTGACAGAGGTAAGGGCGCATGAAGAGCGTGAGCAAAAGTTTGCTTCAGAAGCAAATGAAAGATTTGTACTAAACCTAGAAGTCTTTAGGAAATATTATCCTGATATTTTTAACGTTGTAAGTAGCTATAAACCCAGAGAAGATTTCTGCCTTCATGTCACTAAGTCAGGCCATGGTAACTTTAAACCAAAAGACTCTGAAGTTGTATTATATAGTGATAATCCAAAAGCCCAAGCTAAAGAACAAGTAGATAAATACACCTCGCAAGCAAACTTTGGTCGTGCAGACTATTTTTCAACTCAGAAATGGGATACAAGTCCTGATGACGATCGTCTGCACATGAAATATATGTCTAAATTAAGTGGTATTTTAAGTGAGCGGAAGAAAGAGCGTTCGCATAAATTAGCATTTAGTCTCCCTACTCATTATCCTACGGCACTCATCTTTGGCATTGGTTTGGGGTATCACATTCCTGAATTAATGAAAAAGCACAGTTTTGACTATGTTTTTATTTGTGAGCCTGACTTTGAGCTATTTTTTGCGAGTTTGTTTTGTATTGATTGGCAAAAAGTCATTCATGATTTAGATAATGCGGGAAGCTCACTTTTTTTAAGTATTGGCGTTGATTATGAGTCGTTTTTTGAAGAGGTATACAGGATATCTCTCGAAGTAGGTTCTACTGCTGTAGTAAATAGCTTTTGTTTCCAACATTACCCTTCAAAAGAAATTAATGAGTTAATTAAATCTTTTTTCAAAAACTACTACCAGCTTCACCAAGGCTTTGGTTTTTACAATGATGGAATTACAGGGCTAGCCCACAGTATTTACAATGTTGAAAACGGAATAGAATTTTACTTTAAGAATGAAAAAGAAAATCAGTTTTTAGATGATGTTCCAGTATTTGTAGTAGGGAATGGTCCTTCATTAGACCAATCTATTGATCTAATAAGAGAAAATCAAGATAAAGCCATCATATTTGCTGCCGGAACTGCACTCCAAAGTTTATTAAAAGTAGGCATAACACCAGATTTTCATGTGATTGTTGAAAGGCCTAAATCTCAATATGATGTGTTAGTAGATATACTGCCAAGAGAAGAGTACAAAAAGCTAAATCTTTTATCAGTAGATGTTATTTATCCTGAATTACCAAAGCTTTATAAATGGGCAGGTTTAGGTCTAAAAGGGCCTGAAGCATCTACCGCATTTTTGACACTACATAGTTTTTTAAAATACAGACAACCAATTACAGAACTACCAGCAAGTGGACCTTTTGTTTCTAATACCGCTTTTTCTTTTGCAACTACGTTAGGGTTTAAAAATATTTACCTAATAGGTGTCGATAATGGTTATTCGTTAAGTGGTCAAACGCACTCGAAGCTAAGTATTTACTCTGATACAGGCCTTAAATCAAAATACAGTGCCCCAGCTGGTGCTGATATTGATTTTGAAGCGAATTTAAATTATGCCGTTAAAGCAACACCTTTAATGGCCATGTCGAAAAACAGTCTTGAAAGATTAGCAAGGCAGTTACCTAAATCCGTGGCCGTGTACAATGTAGGTGAGGGTGCTCGAATTTCAGGAACTCAACCGTTATCTGAGGATGATGTAATTTTATCAAAAGTGATCGATGATAAAGATATGATTATCGAAAAGATAAAGTCATCAAACTTCCAAAAAGTAAGTTTTGATGATTTTGAAGGTAAACTTAACTTTGATGAGTTTGAGTCTCTTTGTGATCATTTAATTGAATTAGCGAGTAGTCATTACTCATCTCGTGAAGAAGCGAGTAATTTAGTTAATCGGCAGCAACGCGTAATATACGCTTATAAACGCTCAGCCCACCCCCATATTTTTAATTTGCTGAAAGGGACTATGCTGTACTTTTTCTGCCCCCTTCTGACTACTTTGTATTATTTTGAAGATGAAAAAATATCAAAAGATTACTTTTCTCGGATTAATAAACTTTGGATTGCTTTCTTAATTGAAGTGAAAGGTGATTTTAGAGTGAACTGGAAAACCAAATGTAAAACAGTGCACGAAGCACATAAGTAGAGAAATTATAAGTAATATGCTTTTCTTAAATTAACTTATTGCTTCAAGAGTGCACAGTTAAAGTCTTTAAGATCGTTACTATGATCTATCAATAGGCTATAACTTATTTTCAATAAAGTTTGTCGTTAAATACACGTGGTATAGCTTTTTAACAATTAGCTTTACTGATTTGCTCGAACTTTAGCAATGCGACTTTCTTTTACTTAGGAGGATGTTCATAGCTAGCCTGGAATTAGTCTCGATCGCCTATCTGATATCAATCTGTAAAAATCCAAAATCATTTTGCGGTTTTCTTACCTCAAAATACCTCTCTTAGTTAAACGATTTGGTATAAATTCCAATTTGCCACTTTTTTGCTTATAATTTAAGCAATCGGTTTGTCGGAGGCCGCTATGAAAATTCAATCACCCAATACCGGGTTACTCAATCAAACTCAGCAAGCAAATAACAAGCTTGCTGAACAATTAGCGACAGGTAAAAAAGTAAATTCTGCGACGGACGATGCCGCTGCACTGCAAATTATTGATAGGCTAACCTCTCAGCAAAATGGTTATAGCCAAGCTATTAGCAATGCTTATGATGGTATTTCTTACTCGCAAGTGACTGAGTCTAACTTGTCGGGCGTTAACGATGCGGTGTCGCGAATCCGCGAGCTGTCTATCCAAGCAGGCAATGGTGCACTGACAGACAATGACAGAGCAGCATTGCAAGAAGAAGTAACGCAGTTGCAAACACAGATCACAGAAACATTTGAAAATGCCACTTTTGGTGGTAAGCCATTGTTTGATGGTGAACAAGTGTCATTTCAAGTGGGACCAGATGCCAATACCACCCAGTCAATTACGCCGAGTAACGGCAGTATCGCCTCAGTGATTGCGGGTATTGATATCTCGACACAAGCAGGAGCACAAGCTGCGATTGACATAAGCGACCAAGCGAGCGAAGAAATTAACACGCAACGTGCTGAGTTAGGTGCATTTCAAAACACTTTAGAAAGTACGATAAAAGGTTTGGGTAACCAACGCGAAAACATTGCAGCAAGTCAAAGTCGAATTGAAGACACTGATTATGCAAAAGCGGTGTCTGATCAAATTGCTAATGATATTTTATCGCAGGCATCCGTTGCACTGCGTGGACAAGCCAACCGTTCTGCAGAATCAATTTTGGGTTTGCTTTAACCCTTTAGTATTGGTTATAGCTGCTAAGTGACTATTTTTTGGCGTTGATGTCAAAAAGTTGCCGCTTAGCGCTTGCATCCCTCTTAAACTCGCTTACAATTTAGAAACTAACTAACCCGTAGTCACTGTGGTTCGCCAATAATGATCTTAATTTTAGACAATAATAATAATCGTGCGATTGGTTTAAATGCAGCCCTCACTTTTATCGGAGAAGCTGTACAACTCGTTGATGAGTCAACACTTCAATCATTTTGTGAAAAACATCAACAACAAGAGTGCATGGTTATTCTTGGTGCACTTCAGCAATTAGATCATGAGTCTGTCATTAAGCAGTTTCCTGCGATCCCTTTTCTTTTGATTGGTGAAACGTTAAAGCCACTTTTAAGCATTGCCAATGTTGTAGGCTTAATTTGTGAGCCATTTAATCATGATGTGACTACGCAGCTTTTACATGATTGTCAGCAATATCAACGTATGTTGCCGGGCGATCATAAACAGTCAAAATCGAATAAATTGTTTGATGGTTTGGTTGGTGAAACAGATGCCGTTAAAGATGTGCGTTTTTTAATTGAGCAAGTTGCTAAAACCGATGCCAATGTGCTGATACTCGGTGAATCTGGAACGGGTAAAGAAGTGGTTGCGCGAAATGTTCATTTGCTATCTAAGCGCAGCTCTGGTCCATTCGTACCCGTTAACTGTGGTGCCATTCCGGGTGAGTTATTAGAAAGTGAATTATTTGGCCATGAGAAAGGTGCATTTACAGGTGCAATTTCGGCGCGAAAAGGGCGTTTTGAATTAGCCCAAGGTGGTACGCTCTTTCTTGATGAAATAGGTGATATGCCGCTACAGATGCAAGTAAAGTTGCTGCGCGTTTTACAAGAGCGAAGCTATGAGCGGGTCGGTGGTACGAAACCAATTCAAGCCGATGTGCGTATTATTGCAGCGACCCATCGTAATTTAGAAGAGATGATAGAAAAAGGCGATTTTCGTGAAGATTTATTCTATCGTTTAAATGTATTTCCTATTGAGAACCCGTCGTTAAGCGAACGCGCTGATGATATTCCGCTCCTGCTTAAAGAGTTAATGCGTCGTGTTAACGAGCAAAGTGGCACGACGGCGAAGTTTACAGAGCGAGCAATTCAAAGCTTAAAAGAGCATGCGTGGCCTGGGAATATTCGTGAACTGGCAAACTTGGTTGAGCGTATGGTGATCATGTTCCCTGATAAAGTGGTTGATGTGCCAGATTTACCTGCAAAGTATCGTTACATAGAAGTTGAAGCCTATCAGCCTGAGTACCCTGAAGAGTTGATGGAACGAGATGCATTTAACGATATATTCAGCACTGGCTTTAGCGATTATGAAGATGAAGAGCCGCAAACGCCCGCTACACATGTTGACTCGGGTTTATTACCAGATGATGGCATTGAGCTTAAAGAATACTTAGCAGAACTTGAAATTAGCCTAATTAGTCAAGCGCTTGAGCGTTATGACTATGTTGTAGCACGTGCTGCCGAAATTTTGGGCGTGCGCCGCACGACACTCGTCGAAAAAATGAAAAAATATAACTTATCGCGAGACTAGCGCTTGTTTGTATTATGTAGGTCGATGTTTACGGGAATACCTGAATTAACAGGCTAAAGTACGACCTACTTGATATCGCAATACCTTCCTTTATTTAAATCAAGCGCTTAATATTGCTCGATTATCTGGGCTTTTCTAAAACAATCATTACAGTGATCGTTAACCATGCCACAGGCCTGCATATGGGCATAAACGGTTGTTGGACCTAAAAATTTAAAACCACGTTTTTTTAAATCTTTTGCAAAGGCTGTCGAGGCTTCAGTAATGGCTGGGTAATCTTCAAGTTTATCGACATTATTCACCAAAGGTTTCCCCCCAACGAACTGCCATTGGTAATTTGAGAAGCTACCAAACTCTTTTTGTATCTCAATAAATCGCTTGGCATTATTAATCGTGGCGGCAATTTTTAAGCGATTGCGAATAATGCCGTCATCTTGCATTAGGCGTTCAATGTCGCTGTCATCCATGTGTGCAACGTCGTCAACAACAAAATTTTTAAAGGCGCGACGGTAGCCATCACGCTTTTTTAAAATTGTGTACCAGCTGAGTCCTGCTTGTGCAGATTCTAAAGTAATGAATTCAAAAAGGCGGTGGTCATCATAAATTGGCACCCCCCATTCTTCGTCATGATAGGCGACATAATCATCTTTGCTGGTATCGAGCCATGGGCAGCGGTTGTGGTGATGGTGTTGCATCGTTCCCTCGCGATTGTCATTTTTTTGTCGTTGTAAAATTAACGCTAAACTACTGAAATAAAACAATAATAATTATGGTACGGATTGTGCATTTACACAGCTAGACACGATTTTTTGAGTATCGATTATGGCCTTAGCACATGTACTAAAACCACAATTTATCACAGCTAATCAATATAACCCATGTTTACAGCAAGAAGAGTATGTGGGTGAGTTGAGTGAACTTCGTCAGCAAGCAAGTTGGTTGAGCCATTTGGTTGATACCATGCCTGCGGGGGTTGTGGTATTGGATGGCCGCGGCATGATTGCAAAAGCGAATCAAATCGCTATCGATATGCTTGGTGAGCCTCTGGAAGGTGAAAAGTGGTTCAGCGTTATTCAGCGCTCTTTTCGTCCTAAACAAGATGATGGTCACGAAGTCTCACTCAAAGATGGTCGCTTGATTAAGCTTGATATAACGGCTCTGACGCCAGAACCGGGGCAATTAATTTTAATGACCGATTTGACCGAAACACGCCGACTGCAAAAGCGTGTTGCACACATGCAGCGCCTGAGTGCGCTGGGTAAAATGGTCGCATCGCTTGCGCATCAAGTAAGAACACCGCTTTCGGCTGCTATGTTATATGCGGCTAATTTAGGCTCTAAACGCTTACCTGAAAGCTCGCGTGGTAATTTTCATAACAAGTTAATGTCACGATTAAAAGATTTAGAAACCCAAGTGAATGATATGTTGTTGTTTGCTAAAAGTGGCGAACAGCAAGTAGTTGAGCGTGTATCAATGCAGCAATTACTCAATGAAGTAAAAGCGGGGGCTGATGCTATGGTGGCGCAAAACCACAGTGAATTAACCGTTAGTTTGCCAGAGCCCGATATTGAAATTGTGGGCAATAAAACAGCGTTAGCCAGTGCTGTTCAAAATCTTATTCATAACAGTATTCAAATTATTGGCCAGCACGCAAAAGTGTCACTCAGCGCTCAGCGTGATGAGAGGAGTGAACACTGTGTTCGTATCAGCGTCAGCGATAATGGCCCTGGAGTCGATATTAGCCAAGCCGAAAAATTATTTGAACCCTTTTACACAACGAAAAGCCAAGGTACAGGGCTTGGGCTTGCAGTCGTAAGCTCAGTCGCTAATGCGCATCAAGGGCGGGTCGAAGTGGCTAATAATGCCCATGGGGGGGCATGTTTTAGTTTAATCCTGCCCATTAGTGCAGAAACTACGTCAGTGGAGGCAAGATGAATACGAACTCTATTTTAGTCGTTGAAGACGACGCAGGCTTACGCGAAGCCTTAATTGATACATTGGAAATGTCAGGTATTGATTGCATCGCTGCCGACAGTGCCGAGCAAGCAATGGTATTGCTAAAGCAAGGGACGTATTCATTGGTGGTAAGCGATGTACAAATGGGCGCGATGAGCGGCCTTGATTTATTGCGTAGCATTAAACTTAATTACCCTGAGCTACCAGTATTAATGATGACAGCATACGCCACCATTGATGATGCGGTTGAGGCAATGCGTTTAGGGGCCATTGATTATATGGCTAAACCATTTGCACCCGAAGTTTTACTGAATATGGTGAGTCGTTATTTACCCGAGAAAGAAAAAGAAACCGATGGGCCGATTGTCGCGGATCCATCCAGTATTAAATTACTTGAGCTGGCCAGTAAAGTGGCACGTTCAGATGCCAGTGTCATGGTGCTCGGACCCAGTGGTTCGGGTAAAGAAGTGCTGGCGCGCTTTATTCACGATAAATCAAGTCGCGCAGATGCCCCTTTTGTAGCGATTAACTGTGCCGCTATTCCTGAGAACATGTTAGAAGCGACCTTGTTTGGTTATGAAAAAGGTGCATTTACTGGGGCGATTCAAGCGTGTCCGGGCAAATTTGAACAAGCACAAGGTGGCACTATCTTGCTTGACGAAATCACCGAAATGGATTTGGGTCTGCAAGCTAAGTTACTGCGTGTTTTGCAAGAGCGTGAAGTTGAGCGTTTGGGTGGTCGTAAAACCATTGAGCTCGATGTTAGAGTACTCGCAACCAGTAACCGTGATTTAAAAGAAGCTGTTAGCGAAAATTTATTCAGAGAAGATTTGTATTATCGCTTAAATGTTTTTCCGTTAATGTGGCGTCCGCTGTGTGAGCGCCCAGGTGATATCATTGTCCTTGCAGAGCATTTAATTGAGCGTCATTGCATCAGAAGTAAAGAGCCTATCGCATTATTAACTGAGCAAGCAAAGCAAAAACTGCTATCGCATGCTTGGCCGGGAAATGTCCGAGAACTTGATAATGTGATTCAGCGTGCACTGATACTATGTGATGGTAATAGCATTCATGAAGACGATATATTTATTGAAGAGCTCTTAGCGGTTAAAGCACAGACTGTAAATAGTGCACCGGTGCAAAATGCCCCGGTTTATAAAGAGCAAGCGATTAACCCCATGCATAACGAAATTCCATCTGTGAACGAGCAGGGAAATTATAAAGATGAGCTTAAAGACAAAGAGCATCGCATTATTTTAGAAACCCTAGCTAAGTGCCAAGGAAAGCGCAAAGAGGTTGCTGAAACATTAGGGATTAGTCCACGAACACTTAGATATAAACTAGCTCAAATGCGCGACCTAGGTATTGCATTACCCGCTTAAAAGCATCCCCCCTTAACTGACAAGCTCACTCCGTGTGGGCTTGTTTGCTGTCAAAACTCTGACAAACAAAATAAAAACCTAACACATTGATTTATATTGCTTTATTTTGTGGCACGTTTTGTGCTTTATCTATATATAAGTAAACTGCATTGTCAGAGAGTATTATGAAAGTTCAAAACAGCGCATTATTTCAAGAAATGCAATCTATGGCACTTGAAGCTAGCCGTAGTCAATCCGTTAATAATTTACCAACTCAGGCTCAGCCAACATCATCGGCGCAATTTGGTGACTTACTTACAAGCGCGCTAGATACCGTTAATGGCCTGCAGCAAGAAGCAAAACAAAAAGTAACAGCACTTGAGATGGGAGACCGCAGTGTATCCCTTGCTGAAGTAATGATTGCTTCGCAAAAGTCTTCGGTTGCTTTTGAAGCAACGGTGCAAGTTCGCAACAAACTTGTTGAAGCATATAAAGAAATCATGAACATGCCTGTTTAACTAGGTAGTGGAGAATTATTGTGGCGCAATCTAATCAATCAACTGATCTAGCCCTCGCAGGCGGCGGTGTCGATACTTCAGACACGGATGATCAACAAGAGCAAAAGTCAGGCTACCTCAGTGCCCTCAATGGCGTTGATGTATTACGTCAGGTGACGTTGGTCATTGCACTGGCTATTTGTTTGGCAATCGCAATTTTTATTATTATCTGGGCTCGTCAACCAGATATGCGACCGCTGGGTAAAATGCCAACGGAAGAGCTTATCCAAACGCTGGACTTTTTAGACGCACAGAAGATTGATTATGAACTTGATGGTAATGTCATCTCAGTTGAAGAAGGCGAATACCAAAATATTAAATTATTGATGGCCCGTGAAGGTCTTGAGCAAGCGCCAAGCTCAGGCACCGACATCATCATGCAAGATATGGGCTTTGGTGTTAGCCAACGCTTAGAACGTGAACGTTTAAAACATGGTCGTGAGCAGCAACTTGCTCGCACAATCGAAGAGCTAAAAAATGTCACTCGCGCCAAAGTGCTTTTAGCAATTCCAAAAGAAAACGTATTTGCTCGTCGTGAAAAATTACCATCAGCTACCGTTGTACTGACTCTTAAACGTGGCCGTATGTTAGATGGTGAAGAAATCGACTCAGTTGTTGATATTGTTGCCTCTGCAGTACAAGGTCTTTCACCTGAGCGTGTTACGGTGACAGATCAAAACGGTCGCTTACTTAATTCGGGTTCACAAAATTCACTGGCAGCGCGTTCTCGCAAAGAATATGAAATTGAGCGCAAGCGTGAAGAAGAATACTTAAATAAAATCGACAGCATCTTAATTCCTGTCGTAGGCTTAGGTAATTACACTGCGCAAGTTGATTTAAATATGGACTTTAGTGCGGTAGAAGAAACACAAAAGCGCTACAACCCAGACTTACCTGCAGTGCGCAGTGAAACAACATTTGAAGAAAATAACATTGGTGGTCTTGCTGTGGGGATCCCAGGTGCCTTGACTAATCAACCGCCTGTTAATTCAAATATTCCTGAAGTTGCAGGACAAGGGGGCGCTGGTAGTGCAATGAACCCAAGTCGTTCGCACAAAGAAGCAACCCGTAATTACGAGCTAGATACCACTATTTCTCATAAGCGTCAGCAAACAGGTGTTATTCGTCGTATTAGTGTATCTGTTGCGGTTGACTATGTGCCACAAGTGGGTGAAAACGGCGAGACAACAATGGTTCCTCGTTCTGTTGAAGCGCTGTCAAATATCCGTCGCTTGCTACAAGGCGGAGTGGGGTTTGATATGCAACGTGGTGATGCGCTTGAAGTTGTTACTGTTCCGTTTGTACGTGAAGACACCGCTGCGGCCATAGAAGTGCCTATTTGGGAACGAGACTGGTTTATGAAGATATTACGTTTATCATTAGGTGCATTAGTGATTATCGTACTTATCATGGCGGTTGTGAAACCTATGCTGAAACGCTTAATTTACCCAGATGATACACTTGAAGAGTATGATGAAGATGCACTTAGCTCTGGTGTAGATATTGGTGATAGTACGCTAGATATGCTAAATAAAGACTTTGACTCTGCTGCTGTAGGATTCTCAAGTGATGGTACACTACAGCTGCCAGATTTACATGGTGATGAAGATTTACTCAAAGCAGTTCGTGCATTGGTTGCTAATGAACCAGAACTGTCTTCTCAAGTAGTGAAAGCGTGGTTAACTGAAGATGACTGATCAAGAACAAAAACAACTCCCACCGGCGTTTGATGTTGATAAATTAGACGGTGTTGATAAAGCAGCGATTTTATTGCTGAGTTTATCGGAAGAAGATGCTGCGCAAATTCTAAAACACTTAGAGCCTAAGCAAGTGCAAAAAGTGGGCATGGCGATGGCTGCATTAGACGATTTATCGCAAGCGAAAATCAGCGCCGTTCATAACTTGTTTATTGAGCAAATTCAAAGCTTCAGTACCATAGGTTTCCAATCTGAAGACTTTATTAAAAAAGCGCTTACGGCCGCACTTGGTGAAGATAAGGCCGCCAGCCTAATCGACCAAATTGTGATGGGTTCGGGAGCGAAAGGTCTTGATTCACTTAAGTGGATGGACTCGAAACAGGTGGCTAATATTATTCGTAATGAGCATCCGCAGATTCAAACCATTGTGCTTTCTTACTTAGAGCCTGAGCAATCAGCCGAGATTCTGTCGCAATTCCCAGAGAAAGTGCGTCTTGATTTAACGATGCGTATTGCGAACCTTGAAGAAGTTCAACCAGCTGCATTGCAAGAGTTAAACGAGATCATGGAGAAACAGTTCGCCGGCCAAGCAGGTGCACAGGCAGCGAAAATGGGCGGCTTAAAAGCAGCGGCAGATATCATGAACTACCTTGATACCAATATTGAAGGTCAGTTAATGGATTCGATTCGTGAGCATGACGAAGAAATGTCGCAACAAATTCAAGACTTGATGTTCGTATTCGAAAACTTAATGGATGTAGAAGATCGAGGTATTCAAGCGATTCTGCGCGAAGTACAGCAAGATGTCTTAATGAAAGCGATTAAAGGCACAGATGAGGCACTGAAAGAGAAGATCTTAAGTAATATGTCTAAACGTGCAGCGGAATTACTGGCCGACGACTTAGAAGCTATGGGCCCTGTGCGTATTAGTGAAGTAGAAGCGGCACAAAAAGAAATTTTGTCTACAGCACGTCGTTTAGCTGACTCAGGCGAAATTATGCTTGGCGGTGGCGGTGGTGAGGAGTTCCTGTAAACCATGACAAAGCCTTCCTTTCATCCCGGACGCCCAGTTCATGCAAGTGACGCAGTCGATGAACTACTCGAGAACTGGCCGATTCCTGATGTAGCGCAAGATACCCGAAAGTTTGCTGGGCGCTCAACAGCTTACGGTACCCCTTTGGCTGATCTGTACCGTAAAGAGCAAGAAAAAAAAGACGTTGAAGAAGAGCCAGAAGAACCTGAATTTCCACCTTTGACGATGGCTGAGCTTGAAAAAATTCGTCAAGATGCTTTCGACGAAGGCTTAAAGCAAGGCCATGAGCAAGGTTACATTGATGGCTTTGAAAAAGGCGTGGGTGAAGGAAAAGAAGCGGGCTACAAAGAGGGTGTTGAGCTGGGTAAAGCACAAGGCCAAGAAGACATAAAACCGATTTTAGAAGAGCAACTGACTACGCTAAGAAGTTTGCTTGATAGCCTAACTCAGCCCTTATCAAAAGTGGATGAAAGTGCTGAAAAGCAACTTGTTCAACTGGCCGTTATGCTTAGCGAATCGCTTATTTATCAAGAAATAAAAACATCACCAGATGTTATTTTGCACGCACTTAAACACGCTATTGATGCACTAGCAGACGAGCAAACAAGAGTGCGTATTCATCTACACCCAGATGACATTGCGCTGATCACTGAAAGTTACGGTGAGCAAACTATTACAGATAATCACTGGCAATTAGTAGCAGAACCGACACTTGAACGCGGCGGCTGCGAAATAAAAACCCCGCAATCATCCATCGATATGACCGTAAAAACACGCGTCAAAGAAACATTGGAAAACTTCTTGCATAATAGTGGTATCTAACTCTTTTTAGGCTCACTATGAGTAGTCAATCAATGACCCTTAGCGACCGTTTAAAACGGTACGAAAAGCATATTAAAGTTTCTAAACCGGCCGTTGCGGGTATGTTGACGCGCGTAGTCGGTTTGACGCTTGAAGCAAGAGGTTTGAGAGCGCCAGTAGGCAGCCAATGTAAAATAGAAACTATCAATGGGTTTGTCGATGCTGAAGTGGTTGGTTTTAACGACCAAACGCTTTATTTGATGCCAAACGACCATATTTCTGGAGTACTCCCCGGTGCAAGAGTGATCCCACAAGTTAATGAAACGGGTTTACCTGTAGGGATGGGCTTATTAGGTCGGGTTGTTGACGGCTTAGGTCGACCGTTGGATGGGCTGGGTGCTGTTAATGCTGAGCACTACCTCAAGTTTGCGCAAAATACGATTAACCCCCTTTCAAGAAGACCAATTAGTCAGCCGATGGATGTGGGTGTTCGTGCGATAAACTCTGTGATTACGGTGGGTCAAGGCCAGCGTATGGGCTTGTTTGCAGGCTCTGGTGTTGGTAAGTCGGTGCTGCTAGGAATGATGACTCGTGGTTCAGAGGCTGACGTCATTGTTGTTGGTCTTGTGGGTGAGCGTGGCCGTGAGGTCAAAGAGTTTATTGAAGAAATACTAGGAGTAGAAGGGCGTAAACGTTCAGTGGTCGTTGCTGCTCCTGCTGATGCATCTCCCTTGATGCGTTTAAAAGGCTGCGAAAGTGCAGTAACCATTGCAGAATATTTTCGTGACCAAGGGCTTAATGTGCTGTTACTGCTCGACTCTGTAACCCGTTATGCTATGGCACAGCGTGAAATAGCGCTGGCAGTGGGTGAGCCACCGGCAACAAAAGGCTATCCACCCTCGGTGTTTGCTAAGTTACCAGCATTGGTAGAACGCGCGGGGAATGGCGGCGAAGGGCAAGGATCTATCACAGCCTTTTTTACGGTACTGAGTGAGGGGGATGATATGCAAGACCCTATTGCTGACTCGGCTCGAGCTATTCTTGATGGACATATTGTGCTCTCTCGAGAGCTTGCTGATAGCGGCCATTATCCCGCAATAGACATTGAAAAGTCGATCTCGCGGGTGATGCCGCAAGTGGTGTCAGAGGCGCATATGCAGCAAGCACGTGTGCTTAAACAGGTTTATTCAATGTATCAGCAGAATAAAGATATGATCACGCTTGGAGCATATCAAAAAGGCACTGACCCGATGCTCGATCAAGCCATTAATATGATGCCAAGAGTCAATCAATTCCTACAGCAAGGCATGAAAGATGTGATCAGTTATGATGATGGCCTTCAAGGCCTTGCGCAGTTATTAGGACAAGCATAATGGCAAACAGTAAACTTGATTTATTATTAAAGCTTGAAAACGACAAAGAAGAATCATTGCGCATGGATTACTTAAAAGCGCAGCAGCACTTGCAAAGTAATCAACAAAAACTGCAAGGTCTAAACAACTTTCGATTAGAGTACTCACAGCAATTGCACTTAAAAGGCCGTTCTGGTTTATCAAGCGCAGGGTTTAGTCAGTACCATTCGTTTATAGCAAAAATCGAAGAAGCCATTCGCCAACAAGCCAGTACTGTTAATACGGCAAAACAAGTTGTATCGCAAAGAAAAACACTGTGGCTAAAACAGCAAGTTAAAGCAAAAGCAGTCGCTAAATTAATTGAGAAACACGCGTTAAAACAGGCTGCGATAGTGGCTAAAAATGAACAAAAAATGTTGGACGAGTTTGCCTCTAATCAGTTCTTCCAGCGTCAACTGAAAAACCCAACCTTATAATCCTGATTTTTAGGCATGCAATTTGCAGCTATCTGCTTAACAGCGTTAATTTTGGCACTTGCGGCGGCAAATTGCCTCTTTATATTTAGGTGAATTATGGCGATCAGTGATATTAATTTGCAGGTTAAAACTGAGCACGATACTGGTTTTTTAAGCAAAGAATCAGAGGCAAATGATCACGCATCAGGCCTAAGCTTTTTAACTGAATTGTCTGAAGCAAGCGAAGCGGTACACTCTAAAACTGTCGCTAATAAACAGAGCGACAATAGTAACGTAATGCAAAGTGAGGCTGAACAAGCAGGCGGTGTCGTAGCAAATAATACAGACAGCAAACAGGTCTCTGATAAGCCGACGCATAATGATGAAGGCACAGACGTTGCCCTCATCGAAGGGGAAGACAACCCACTGCTCTCACAAATTAATGCATCACACGCAATGAGCACGCGTGTAAACGTGCTCGCAGACAAACATGAATTTAGTGGGATTGTGGTTGATAAAAAGCCCACCCCAATTGATGATATTACGCCTGTTATTCCTTCGCCTTTAAGTGCGTCTTTAGCAGATGATGATGCGTTGTCTGACAGCGAAAACTCAGTTGCCAATCTATTAACTAAGTCTAAAGTTGCTACCGCGATTGACAATCAATTGAAACCGATTGGCGAATTGCCACCGAAAGATTCAGTCACGCCAATTATTGATAGTCCGTCTGTACTCGATGACACTGAAAATGCGACAACAGTAAACACTGCCAAGCAGCCTCAAGTTATCACGGCAAATACTACTGAGCAAAATGCAGCGATGAAACAGGCCGCACAGGCTACAGAACTGTTGAGCAGTGTAAGTAATGATACGAAGGCCGCATCGTTAGGTTCAGTGGTGACTCCCAGTGGCGAAGTGCAAGAATCGCAAGTTGTAGATGCTAAGTTAGCACCGACTAACAACGCTGCTGAAAATGCGAAAAATATCGCTAGTAAGCCAGCGATAGATACTGACAATACCATTACTAAAATGGCGGCGACAAATTCAGCTGATAACGTGATGAGTGAGAAAGCGGCAAACGAGTCAGTCACGAATCAATCAATTGTCAGCTTGTTGGCAAAAGTACAAAGTGGTGATGGTCAAGCGGTCGGTCAATTTGCCAAAGAATTGACTTTAACGTCAACGCAGCAGGTAAAACTTGAGCAGCAAATTAATCAATTAAAGGCGGCAGGTGAGCTAAGCTCAAATGACGTTGATAAGATTAAAGCGCTACTTAGCGAAGCGATGAATACTCATAGTGAAAAAACACAGACACCGCAGCCGGCATTAGTCGCAGACGCAGCGAAAGCAGCACTAAGTAATGCTACAGAAAGCAAAGTGTCTGACAGTAAAGTCCCTGACAGTAAAGTTCCGGCTGCAATAGAAAAACAAATTGCCACATTAACGAAAGATGAGCAGCAAGCATTGCTTAATAAAGTAAACGCACAGTTGCAATCTTTAACACCAGGCACTCAACAATATGAAAAATTAGTGGCGGTGCAGACTCTTTTATCTGACGCGGTTACCCCCGTGAAAGCGGATGCTGTAACACCCACATTAACGGCGACAACAGAGCCTGACAGTAAAAGCCCTAAAGCTGAGCGCAGTGAGCAATTATCAGTGCTAAAAAATGCCAGCGCTGTAAACACAGACACTGAAGCAACATCAAAGCTTGATACTTTACTCGACACTGAGCGCCCAAAAGAGGTGTCGACAGCACGAGTCGTGCAGCTTTTCAATCAATTGACGGCACCGCTTAATCCCTCTCAAACAGGGGCTTATGAGGCGGCCTATCAACAATATGAACAAGCCTTAGATGTGCATAGTTTTCAAACACAGGCTCAACAGCAGCCACAAAGTAAAACAGTGAGCCTTGACCCTGGGGTGATGCAAGCAATTAATATTATAAAAAGTGATGCGGCAAAAATGCTCCAAGAGCGAGTCAGTGCCCTGTTAAATATTAATAACAAAGAAGCTGAAATACGTCTTGATCCGCCTGAAATGGGCAGCATGCAAATTCGTATCCGCAGTGATGCTGAGCAAGCACAAATTAACTTTGTTGTGCAAAATCAACAAGCCAAAGAAGCTTTAGAGCAATCGATGCCACGTCTGCGAGAAATGTTAGCGCAACAGGGGATTGAGCTAGGCGAAAGTAGTATTCAGCAAGGTAACCCTGAACAACAAGGCAGCCAGTCAGAGCAAGGGCAGCTTGCAGGGCATCATAATGACGAAGAGGTTCAGCAAGACGTCACGACGCAAAGCGTAGAAACTTCTCGACAACAATCGTCATCATCAATAGATTACTATGCATAAGTCCTGCTATTATAAGAAATAATACAGTTACAGAGAATGAGTTTACTGTAACGCTTAAGGAAGTGATTATGGCCGAAGACGCAAATTTAGAAATAGAAGATACCGGTAAAAGTAAAAAAAAGCTGATTATAATCATTGCTGCAGTTGTTGTGATTTTAGCCGCAGGTGCAGGGTATTTTTTATTTATGGGCGATGATGCCCCACAAGAAAGCCTTGCTGATGAAACAACGGTTTCTGAAACGGCTGCTCCATCAAGCTCTGCGAAGGTCGGTTCGGCGTTATATGTCGCGATGCCGCGTCCTTTTGTGTTTAATGTGCCAGGTGCCAGTCGTGATCGAATTGTACAAATTAAAGTGCAGTTATTAGTACGCGGTGAAGTAAACGAAGAAACGGCAAAGAAACATATTCCACTTATCGAAAGTACTTTATTAGGGGTGTTGTCTACGACCACAGCTGATGAACTTGGCACCAGTGAAGGTAAAGAGTCAGTGCGTGTGGCGGCACTAGAAAAAGTTCAAACTGCCTTAAATGATGTTGAAGGCAGTAAAGTGATTGAGCGGGTGTTGTTCACCGGCTTTGTGATGCAATAAGGGGTCAGCGTGAGCGATTTATTATCCCAAGACGAAATTGATGCGCTCTTACACGGCGTTGATGAAGTCGAAGAGGAAGATATTCACGACGGTGGTGATTCAGACGGTAATACACTTCAGTATGACTTCTCATCACAAGATCGTATTGTCCGTGGTCGCATGCCGACCTTGGAAATCGTGAATGAACGTTTTGCCCGTCATATGCGGATCAGCTTATTTAACATGATGCGCCGTACCGCAGAGGTATCAATAAACGGCGTACAAATGATTAAGTTTGGCGAGTACATCCATACCTTATTTGTACCAACAAGTTTAAACATGGTGCGTTTTCGTCCTTTAAAAGGCACTGGCCTGATCACCATGGAAGCACGCTTAGTGTTTATTTTGGTCGATAACTTTTTTGGTGGTGACGGGCGTTATCATGCAAAAATAGAAGGCCGTGAATTTACGCCAACAGAGCGTCGTATTGTGCAAATGCTACTCAAAATAATCTTTGAAGATTATAAAGAAGCATGGGCACCGGTTATGGATGTGTCGTTTGAGTACCTCGACTCTGAAGTTAACCCTGCGATGGCAAATATTGTTAGCCCAACAGAAGTGGTGGTTATTAGCTCGTTCCATATTGAACTTGATGGCGGTGGCGGTGACTTTCATATTGCCTTGCCGTATTCAATGCTTGAGCCAATTCGTGAATTACTTGATGCCGGTGTTCAATCAGATACTGAAGACACTGATTTGCGTTGGAGTAAAGCTCTCCGTGATGAAATTATGGATGTCGAAGTCGATTTATCAACTCAGTTATTAGAGGTTGATTTAACGCTTGCGCAAATTATGGAATTAAAAGCGGGTGATATTATTCCCGTTGAAATGCCTGAACACATTACGGTCTTTGTTGAAGAGCTGCCGACCTTTAGAGCTAAAATGGGCCGCTCTCGAGACAATGTGGCATTACAAATTAGTGAAAAAATTAAACGCCCTGAATCAGTTAAGTCTGAACTCCATGTGTTCACTAAAGGTGGCAAAAAACTGGATTCGGATGCAGAATTAGCAGAACTAGAAGAAGATCTTCACCTCTCTGAAGGTGTCGATTTAGACTGGTAGTCGATTTATAAGGTTAAATATAATGAGTGATGATCAAGATACAATGGACGAATGGGCAGCGGCATTAGCCGAGGCCGAGGAAGCCGAAAGTGCAACAAGTAATGCCTCAGTTGCTGAGCTTGACGAGCTGAAAGATGAGAAGCATGAACTCTCAGGTGATGAAAAGCGCAAACTTGACACCATTTTAGATATTCCAGTCACCATTTCGATGGAAGTTGGTCGTTCTAAAATCAATATTCGCAACTTATTACAATTAAACCAAGGCTCTGTTGTTGAGCTTGATCGTGTCGCTGGTGAGCCACTTGATGTGTTAGTTAATGGCACCTTGATTGCGCACGGCGAGGTGGTGGTTGTTAATGACAAGTTTGGTATTCGTCTTACAGATGTGATTAGCCAAGTTGAGCGAATTAAAAAGTTACGATGAGCGCATTTATAGCTTTATCTAGTGCCAGTAGCACTGTTTTTCCTACAGCATCACCTACGGCAGATTTGCTGTCTATGGTGATGTCTTTGCTTTTAGTGTTAGTGGTTATTGTGGTATTGGCGTTTTTTGTCAAGAAGCTCAACCCTAATTTAGCAAACAGTGAAGAGTTTAAAGTTGTTCGCAGTTTACCGCTTGGTTCGCGTGAACGCTTGATGGTTATTGAAATTGATAATGCTCAGCATTTAATAGGTGTTACGCCGCACAGTATTAACTACTTGCATAAGCTAGAAACTCCCTTAAAAGAAAAAGAATTACCGGAACTTGCCAAGCGCTTTGGCAAGTTGTTGAACCCACAATCACCCCCTAATAAAAAGAATTAACGCTATGATCAAGTGGATACTTATTTTAGCTACCGTGTTATTCCTGCCATCTGTTAATGCAGAAGGCATCGATGCACTCACTATCACGACCAACCCCGATGGCTCGCAAGACTACTCGGTAACTTTGCAAGTACTTGCAATAATGACTGCGCTGAGCTTTATTCCTGCGGCAGTGATTATGATGACTTCATTTACGCGTATTATTGTAGTGCTGGCAATTTTGCGCCAAGCAATCGGTTTACAACAAACTCCTTCGAATCAAATATTGCTTGGTATGTCATTGTTTTTAAGTATCTTTATTATGGCGCCAATTTACCAGCAAGTGAATGAGCGTGCGATAGAGCCATACCTAAATGAACAAGTCACCTCAGTGCAAGCGTTAGAATTGGCAAAAGAACCAATGAAAGCCTTTATGCTTTCGCAAGTGCGCCTTAAAGATTTAGAAACATTTGCAAAAATAGCGGGTTACGATAAGTTGGATTCTCCTGAAGACACGCCTTTAATCGTGCTGATCCCCGCATTTGTGACCAGTGAGCTACAAACCGCTTTTATCATAGGTTTTATGTTCTTTATTCCATTTTTGATTGTCGATCTCGTGGTTGCATCGGTCTTGATGGCCATGGGTATGATGATGTTATCGCCGATGATCGTCTCCTTACCATTTAAAATTATGTTGTTCGTACTGGTTGACGGGTGGAGCTTAGTAATGGGGACGCTTGCGAAGAGCTTTGGGCTTGGTGTGTAGCAATGCGTAACATAGCGTGTAACAGTTAGGAGTCATACGATGGAACCGGAAATTTTTGTCGATATTCTCAGCGACGCTTTATTTTTAGTGATCAAGCTGGTGTCAGCGATTGTTGTGCCTGGCTTGCTGGTGGGGCTTGTCGTTGCGGTGTTTCAAGCTGCAACATCAATTAACGAGCAAACACTCAGTTTCTTGCCTCGTCTACTCATTACAATCAGTGCGCTTATATTGGGTGGTCATTGGTTCACTCAAGAACTCATGGATTATTTTACGCGGCTTGTTATGTCGATTCCGGAGATTGCGGGGTAAATGGAGTTTCCATTTGCGGTCATCTTACAGTGGCTCAGTGACTTTTTACTGCCATTTGTACGCATTAGCTCCATGATTATGATCATGGCAGGCTTAGGTGCGAAGAATGTGCCAACGCGTATTAAGCTGGGTTTAGCGGTCGTGGTGACCTTTGTGGCTGTGCCTATGCTGCCGCAGAGCACGTTTACAAACCTGTTTTCGTTTGAAATGGTACTGGTTGTTATCCAACAATTATTGATTGGTGTGGCAATTGGCTTTGCTTCGGTATTATTGCTGAATACTTTTGTACTTGCTGGTCAAATATTGGCGATGCAAACAGGCTTAGGTTTTGCCTCTGTTGTTGATCCCTCGAATGGCTTGAGTGTACCCGCGGTGGGCCAGTTTTACCTGATTCTAGCCACGTTACTATTTTTTGTCTTTAATGGGCATTTGATGATGATTCAAATGGTCATACACAGTTTTGAAGTCTTGCCTATTGATGGTACTTGGTGGTCGGTTGACCACTACTGGGATATCGTTACATGGGGTGGGTGGATGTTTACCACCGCGTTAGTTCTGGCTCTTGCTCCATTGACAGCGATGCTTGTGATCAATATGTCATTTGGGGTCATGACGCGTGCTGCTCCGCAATTAAACATTTTTTCGATAGGCTTCCCTTTTACTCTTGTCGCAGGGCTTGTGATTATTTGGGCTACGTTAGGCAATTTTATGACTCAGTTTGAGTTTCAGTGGTTAAAAATGGTTGAGTTAATGTGCAGCCTTGTTGGCTGTACACCTTAGGAGCGCGCCATGGCTGAAGATTCAGGTCAAGAGAAAACCGAAGAACCCACCGGGAAAAAAATAGAAGACGCCAAGAAAAAAGGCCAAGTTGCCCGCTCTAAAGAGTTGGGAACGATGTTCGTATTAATTTTTTCGGCTATTTCATTGCTGTTGTATGGCCCTGAAATTGGCAAGGGCTTATATAATGTGATGGGACGATTATTAAGCCTTAATCGTAATGAAACTTACGACACCACCAAAATGTTTTCAGTGTGGAGCATTGTCTCTGATGCCTTGTTGTTCCCGATGGCGATGTTTGTTCTCATTATTGTAATAGCGGCATTTATCGGTAACACGTTACTGGGCGGCTTTAACTTTAGTTGGCAAGCTGCAGCGCCTAAAGCCAGCAAAATGTCACCGGCTAAAGGGATTAAACGTATGCTTGGTCCCCAAGCAGGCGTTGAGCTGGTTAAGTCGATATTGAAGTTTGCGGTGGTTGCAGGCTTTGCAGTATTTTTAATTAATACCTTTTTTGATGAAATATTACATCTAAGTATTGAAAGTGCGCCGGGGAATTTCATTCATGCCCTTGAGATTCTAGCTTGGATGTTTTTAGGCCTGACTTGCACGCTAATTATTATTGCAGCGATAGATGCGCCTTATCAAAGCCACAAGCATCACAAAGAGCTTAAAATGACCTTGCAAGAGGTAAAAGACGAATATAAGAACTCAGAGGGTGATCCACAAATTAAAGCCCGTATTCGTCGTACTCAGCGTGAAATGTCGCAAAGGCGTATGATGCAAGACGTGCCAGATGCCGATGTTATCGTGACCAACCCGACTCACTATTCGGTTGCCCTAAAGTACGATACCGCCAAAGCAGGTGCGCCAATTGTACTTGCTAAAGGGGTCGATGAGCTTGCTATGCAAATTCGTAAAGTGGGTAAGGGTAACGATGTGCCTATTGTTGAATCACCCATGCTTACCCGTGCGCTTTATCACACCACCGAGGTGGGCCAGCAAATACCTGATCAACTGTTTACCGCAGTAGCGCAAGTGCTTGCCTATGTATTTCAATTAAAACGCTTCCAAAAAGGGCGTGGTAAACGTCCTGTTCCACTTAATAAAAAGCTCCCTATCCCAGAGGCTTATAAATATTAATTAGCCGTTTAATAACTTGGAATAGTTATTGCAAATTCCGTGTAGTGTCAATTTTTTGAAATTGTTGAATTATGGAATTTAAAGCGGTATTACAACAACTTAATAAAGATAAAAAAGAGTATGCGAAGGGGCTTGGAACACCATTACTGGTGCTTGCAGCCCTTGGCATGGTTATTTTACCTCTGCCTCCTTTTCTTTTAGATATTCTTTTTTCGTTTAATATCGCGCTTGCGCTGGTGGTGTTACTCGTTACGGTTTACACCATGAAGCCCCTTGAGTTTGGTATGTTTCCGGCCGTGCTGCTAATAGCCACAATTATGCGTCTTGCATTGAATGTTGCCAGTACTCGGGTGGTACTCCTTGAAGGTCATAATGGCGGGGATGCTGCTGGTAAAGTAATTGAAGCGTTCGGCTCGGTGGTTATCGGCGGTAACTATGCCGTTGGTCTTGTTGTGTTCCTTATTCTCATTATTATCAACTTTGTGGTTATCACCAAAGGTGCAGGGCGTATTTCAGAGGTGTCAGCGCGTTTTACACTTGACGCTATGCCAGGTAAACAAATGGCGATTGATGCTGACTTAAACGCAGGTTTTATTAGTGCAGAGCAAGCTCGTGAGCGCCGTGAAGAAGTAACCCGTGAAGCCGACTTTTATGGCTCAATGGACGGTGCCAGTAAATTCGTAAAAGGTGATGCTATTGCCGGTATTGTGATCCTTGTGATTAATATCGTGGGTGGTTTATTTGTCGGCATGATTCAACATGACTTAAGCTTCAGCCGTGCAATGGAAGTATATACGTTATTAACCATTGGTGATGGTCTCGTTGCGCAATTACCTTCATTACTTCTTTCAATTGGTACTGCGATTGTTGTGACGCGTCAAAATGAGTCGCATAACATGGGCGATCAGTTTAAGTCGCAGCTAGGAAACGAAAAGTCGTTATTTATCGCTTCAGGTATTTTGATCACCATGGGCCTTGTGCCAGGCATGCCTCATCTTGCATTTTTAAGCTTGGGCGCATTGTTAGGTTACCTTGCTTACTTTACCCAACAACAAAAAATTAAAGCAGAAGCAGAAAAAGCTGAATTGGAAGCAAATGGGGGCTCGCCAGGCACCGGTGTTGCTAACAAGCAAGAGCAAAAAGAATTGGGTTGGGACGATGTACAGCAAGTAGATGTGATTGGTTTAGAAGTCGGTTATCGCTTAATTCCACTGGTTGATCAGTCGCAAGGGGGAGAGCTACTTAACCGTATTAAAGGTGTGCGTAAGAAACTCTCGCAAGAACTCGGTTTCTTGGTACCGCCCGTGCATATCCGTGACAACTTAGAGTTAGACCCTAACGCCTACCGTATCACAATGATGGGTGTATCCAGTGGTGAAGGTGAGCTTAAGCATGGTGACGAACTTGCTATAAACCCAGGGCAAGTATTTGGCCCAATCAAAGGTGTTGAAACAAAAGATCCTGCTTTTGGACTCGATGCAGTATGGATTAAGCCAGACCAGAAAGATGAAGCCCAATCATTGGGTTACACCGTGGTTGATGCAGCTACTGTCGTGGCAACCCATATTAGTCAGCTATTAACAAACAGCGCAGCATTACTATTAGGTCATGAAGAAGTACAGAACCTACTTGATATGTTAGCGAAAAGTCATCCTCGTCTTGTCGAGGGACTGGTTCCTGACGTATTACCATTGACCACGGTTGTAAAAGTGCTGCAAAACTTACTTAACGAAGGGGTCGCAATTCGTGATATGCGTTCAATTGTTCAGACCCTTGTTGAATATGGCCCACGTAGCCAAGACCCAGATGTGCTAACGGCTGCAGTGCGAATTTCACTGCGCAGATTGATTGTTCAAGATGCGGTTGGTATGTCATCTGAAATCCCTGTCATAACCTTGGCGCCTGAGTTGGAACAGATGTTGCATCAGTCACTTCAAAATGCAGGTGACGAAGGTGCCGGAATAGAGCCAGGACTTGCAGAGCGACTTCAGCAATCATTAAATGAAGCGCATCAAAACCAAGAAATGGCCGGCGAACCTTCGATATTACTAACGTCAGGAATGTTACGCACTGTGTTATCTCGTTTTGTTAAGTACACCATCCCAGGTTTAAGGGTAATGTCTTACCAAGAGGTACCAGACGAAAGACAGATTAAGATTGTCAGCTCAGTAGGCCAACAATAGGATAGTAAAGGGGTTGTACCATGAAAATTAAACGTTTTTTTGCTAAAGATATGCGCACCGCACTGAAAGAAGTGAAAGATGAATTAGGTGTTGATGCGGTTATTATGTCTAACAAAAAGTTAGCGAATGGTGTTGAAATTGTCGCCGCTGTTGATTATGACAAAGCAGCCCCAAAAGCCGAAGCGAAACCGGTGCCTGCACACACAGCGCCACAACAGTCGCATAACTTCGTTAAACCAGAACCTATGCGCGCTAAACCTGAGCCACAAGCCCAAGTTGCAGACAGCCTACAAGCGTTACTAGAGCGTCAAGCCCCACGCCCTCGTTCGCCAGAGCTTGCTTCAATGTTTAATCAATCTGGTATTGAAACGAGTGAACATTATCAGCCAAAAACACACAGTTTTGCGCCGCAAGAGCAGCCGCAATATTCAGCAAAACCTCGCTATCAAGAGCAAGCAGCACCGCGAGTGCAAACACAAGCACATAGCTTAGGTTTTGATGATGATTTAGACACAGGCTTCGACGATTTAGATTCACCAGCAGAACACAAAACGGCCACACCCGCAAGCCACTCAGAAATGGCGACGATGCGTGAAGAAATGAATGCCATTCGTCAATTACTTGAACATCAAGTATCTGGTTTGATGCAGCAAGACATGGCGCGTCGTGATCCTACCCGCGCTTGTATGATTGATCGCCTAGCCGGTATGGGCATTGAGCGTGATGTTGCGGAGCAAATGGCGTGTTTTATTCCTGATGACGTTTCGCGTCAACAAGCGTGGCAAGCCTTATTGCAAATGGTTGAAAACCAAATGCATACAACAAATAATGAAATTTTACGTCAAGGCGGTGTGTACGCTTTAGTGGGTCCTACGGGGGTGGGCAAAACCACCACCGTGGCGAAATTGGCAGCCCTTGGTGCACAAAAATATGGTGCAGATAAAGTCGCGCTTATTACAACAGACACTTACCGTATTGGAGCGTATGAGCAGCTAGCCACTTATGGCCGCATTATTGGCTGTGGTGTGAAACAAGTTAAAGACGCAAATGAATTAGCTGAAGTGTTATACCATTTACGCAATAAGCGTCTAGTATTAATAGACACTGCGGGTATGAGTCAACGCGACTTACGCTTAACTGAGCAACTTAATACATTAATGCGCAATCAGCGTGTCGACATTCGCAGTTATTTAGTGTTAAGTGCAACAGCGCAAATTAACGTGCTACAAGAAACCGTTCGCCACTTTAAAAAAGTGCAACTAAGTGGTTGTATCTTCACTAAGTTAGATGAATCACTTAGTTTAGGTGAGATTATTAGTATTGCGATTCAAAATCGCTTGCCAATAGGGTATCTTACTAATGGTCAGCGTGTTCCTGAAGATATTCGCGTTGCGAATGCAGAAAAACTAGTAAAAAAAGCTGAGCAATTATATTTAAAACGAGCAAAAGCACAACATTCACGACGTCAAGCAGTAGCGTCGAACACAGTAGGGATGTATGATTAACACAGTATTAGATCAAGCAAGCGGCCTGCGCAAAATGAATCAAAATAATAATAGTGGCGTTAAAGTTATCGCTGTCACTGGCGGCAAAGGTGGTGTGGGTAAAACGAATGTGTCACTCAATACCGCGATCGCATTAGGTCAGCTGGGAAATCGTGTATTAGTATTAGATGCCGATTTAGGGTTGGCAAATTGTGACGTAATGCTTGGTTTACGTGTCGAGAGAAACTTATCTCATGTTTTATCTGGTGAGTGTGAACTGGATGAAATTCTTGTCGAAGGCCCAGCAGGTATAAAAATTGTGCCAGCGACTTCGGGCTCGCAAAGTATGGTTGAGTTAACACCGTCAGAACATGCGGGGCTTATCCGCGCATTTAGCGAGCTAAATACTGAGTTTGATATTTTAATTGTCGATACCGCTGCGGGTATTTCAGACATGGTATTAAGCTTTTCGCGTGCAGCACAAGATGTTGTTGTTGTTGTGTGCGATGAACCTACCTCAATTACCGACGCTTACGCCCTAATTAAAGTGTTAAGTCGTGAGCATGGCGTTTACAAATTTAAAATAGTTGCCAATATGGTGCGCAGTATGCGTGAAGGGCAAGAATTATTTGCTAAACTCTCAAAAGTAACGGATCGATTCTTAGATGTGTCTATGGAACTTGTCGCAACCATTCCGTATGACGAGAATATGCGCAAATCGACCCGCCGCCAAAAAGTGATTGTGGAGTTATTTCCAAACTCACCAGCCGCTGTGGCATTTAAAACATTAGCAACGAAAGCAGTTAAGTGGCCAATTCCAAATCAACCGTCAGGTCATTTAGAATTTTTTATTGAAAAACTAGTAAACGGTTAACTATGACAACATCGGTGAATAAAGCGATGGGATATCAATCAGCACAGAATTTAAATGCGATTGTTGAAAAACATGCCTCTTTAGTCAAAAAAGTGGCGTGTCATCTAATTGCTCGTTTACCTGCCAGTGTGCAACTCGATGATTTGATTCAGTCAGGTATGATTGGCCTTATAGAAGCGTCGAAAAATTTTGATGCAAGTAAAGGGGCCAGTTTTGAAACATTTGCGGGTATTCGAATTCGAGGTGCTATGCTCGATGAAATCCGTCGAGGTGATTGGGCTCCCCGTTCAGTTCACCGTAATGCACGCCTTGTCGCTGAAACGATTTCGGATTTAGAGAGTATTTTAAACCGCGAGCCAAAAGACACAGAAGTTGCTGAAAAACTTGATATTACACTGGATGAGTACCATCATATTCTACATGATGTAAATTCCAGTAAGGTACTGGGTATAGAGGATTTAGGCGTTGATGAAGACGTCATCACACCTATGGGGCATGATTTAGCACTAGACAAACCGTTTAATAATGTTAAAAATGAACGGTTTAACCAGTCTCTATTGACGGCTATCCAATCTTTACCAGAAAGAGATGCACTCGTTTTGTCTTTGTATTACAACGATGAAATGAACTTAAAAGAAATAGGGCACATACTCGATGTTAGCGAATCGCGTGTGAGTCAAATACATGGTCAGGCGATGATTAAGCTCAAAGCAAAAATCAATGACTGGATTAATTAGTAGTAAGTAAATAAGGTTCAAACCTCACCGGAGGATGTTTTGGATAAAAACATGAAAATTCTTGTTGTTGATGATTTTTCTACAATGAGACGTATCATTAAAAACCTGTTAAGGGATTTAGGTTTTACCAATGTGCAGGAAGCTGATGATGGTTCAACAGCATTGCCGATGTTGCAAAATCAAGAGTTTGATTTTGTTGTAACAGATTGGAATATGCCTGGAATGCAAGGTATTGATCTATTACGCGCAATTCGTGCTGATGATAGCCTTAAACATATCCCCGTGTTAATGGTGACAGCTGAAGCGAAAAAAGAACAAATTGTTGCTGCTGCTCAAGCGGGTGTTAATGGCTATATCGTCAAACCATTCACTGCTGCGACACTGAAAACCAAATTGGAAAAAGTGTTTGAACGTTTAGGTTAATCTAAGGGGAGAGGCTTATGTCAGCACTTGCTGCGCCTCAAATAAGTTTAGAGCAAGCTCGTCAACTTGTTGAGTATCTTGAAAATGGTGAACAAGAGAAAGCTGATAAGCTGATACTTGAAACAGCATCAAAAGAACAATCAGAGTTGTTTGCTGAAGTCGGTAAATTGACACGACAACTTCATGAAGCACTAAAAAACTTCGATCTTGATACTCGACTCACAGATTTAACAACAGAAGCAATCCCGGATGCAAAGCAGCGCTTGAATTATGTCATGGAAATGACTGAAAGCGCGGCCAATAAAACGATGGATGCCGTGGAAGCGAGTTTGCCTATAGCACAACAGCTCGCTGATGAAATTGCCACGATTAAACCAACGTGGGATCGTTTAATGAATCGAGAAATTGAACTCGGTGAATTTAAAACGTTATGCCACAGCTTAGATAAGTTCATGAATAACTCGCACACCAAAACAGATGAGTTACAAGGCTTGATGACCAACGTGCTAATGGCGCAAGATTATCAAGACTTGACGGGGCAGGTAATACGCCGTGTTATCGAATTAGTGCGCGAAGTAGAAGACAGTTTAATCAATCTCTTAACTGTATTCGGCAGTCAAGACGATGGTCAAATAAAACAAGAAAAACAGGCCATAGACAAAGCACCTGCACAAAGCGATACGCTGGCAGGTCCAGAAGGGCCAATTATTGATAAAGAGTCACGCGATGATGTTGTTTCAGGACAAGATGAAGTTGATGACCTATTATCAAGTCTGGGCTTCTAAGAGGAGAGTAGCTGCATGAGCTTTGAAGTCGATGAAGATATTTTACAGGATTTCCTTGTTGAAGCAGGGGAAATTTTAGAGCTTTTGTCGGAGCAATTGGTCGAGCTTGAAAATAATCCAGATGATAAAGACTTACTAAACGCTATTTTTAGAGGCTTTCACACCGTAAAAGGTGGCGCAGGCTTTTTAAGCATGACTGAGCTTGTTGATGCGTGTCATGGTGCTGAAAATGTGTTTGATTTGTTGCGCCAAGGCGTGCGCAGTGTAACTCCAGAACTTATGGATGTTATTTTACAAGCCCTCGATACAATCAATGAAATGTTCGCGACAATTCAAAATCGTGAACAACCAGAGCCAGCAGATCAAGCCCTCTTAGACGTCCTACATAAATTAAGTCAACCACCAACAGCTGAAGAGCTCGCTGGTGAAGACACAACCGTAACAGACGAAGTAGCTGAAGAAGTCACTGTTGAGCCTGAACCGGTTGTTGATACACCCGAAGTTACTGCTGATGTCTCTAGTAATATTGATGACGACGATCCGTTTGCATTTGATATGTTATTTGATGGGGGATTGGGTGATACCCAAGCTCAACCACAAAACATAGATGAAATTACTGAAGATGAATTCGAAAGCTTGCTCGATGAGTTGCACGGTAAAGGCCAAGGGCCTGCATCAATCACATCAGACACCATGAGCAGTGACAGCGATGATATTACCGATGATGAGTTTGACAGCTTATTAGATGAGCTTCACGGCGTTGGCAGCTTTGGTGAAGTAAAAGCCGACAAAATTACCAGCCAAGCTCCCGTTGAGCCAAGCGCTGTGGTCGAGCAAAGCACCCCTGCAGTCAGCAATGAAGGCTCTGATGATGAAATTAGTGATGATGAGTTTGAAGCATTACTTGATGAATTACATGGCAAAGGCAGTGCGCCGCAATCATTAGAGACAGATAAGCCGCAAACGCCAGAAACAACCAAAGTTGAGCCAGCAAAACCTGCGGCCCCAGTGGCTGCAAAGGTTGAGCCTGCTAAACCTGCGCCACAACCTGCAACGAGTAAGCCTGCGCCAACTGAAAAAGCGCCCGAGAAACAGGCTGCTGCTGCGGCGAAAAAAGCGCCGCCTCCCCAAGCTGAAACAACCGTGCGTGTCGACACCAAACGGTTAGACCAAATTATGAACATGGTTGGTGAGTTGGTGTTGGTGCGCAATCGCTTAGTGAGCCTTGCAAATAACACCAACAGTGAGGCGATGGGGAAAGCCATTTCGAACCTAGATGTCGTCACGGCAGACTTGCAAGGTGCGGTAATGAAAACCCGCATGCAGCCAATTAAGAAAGTATTTGGTCGTTTCCCGCGTGTTGTTCGTGATTTAGCACGCAGCTTGAAAAAAGACATCAACTTGCTATTGGTCGGTGAAGAAACCGACTTAGATAAAAACTTAGTTGAAGCCCTTGCTGATCCACTTGTTCACTTAGTGCGTAACTCTGTTGACCATGGTATCGAGATGCCTGCGGTGCGCGAAGCGGCCGGTAAGCCTCGTACAGGGACAGTTACGCTTTCAGCATCGCAAGAAGGCGATCATATTCTGCTCACCATTCGTGATGATGGTGCAGGTATGGATCCTGAGAAGCTGAAAAAAATAGCAATAAACAAAGGGGTTATCGATCACGACCAAGCGAGTCGTTTATCGGACACTGAAGCGTATAATTTAATATTTGCACCTGGTTTTTCAACCAAAGAGGAAATCTCAGATATTTCAGGTCGTGGTGTGGGTATGGATGTGGTGAAAACCAAAATCACCCAACTAAATGGCTCTGTGAACATTCAGTCTGAGCTAGGTGTTGGAACCATACTTGAGATCAAAGTACCTTTAACACTGGCAATCTTGCCGACTCTGATGGTTATTGTGGGTGAGCAAACCTTTGCTTTACCACTGGCTGGGGTGAGTGAAATTTTCCATCTTGATTTAACAAAGACCAACGTTGTCGATGGGCAACTGACAATTATTGTCCGTAAAAAAGCGATTCCATTATTTTATTTACAACATTGGTTAGTGAAAGGAGCCAATCGCCAAGAGCGTAAAGCAGAAGGTCATGTGGTTATCGTACAGATTGGCACTAAGCAAGTGGGCTTTGTCGTTGACTCATTAATTGGTCAAGAAGAGGTGGTGATAAAACCTCTCGATGCTTTACTGCAAGGTACACCAGGTATGGCAGGCGCAACAATCACTTCTGATGGTGGCATTGCACTGATTTTAGATGTACCAAGTATGCTAAAACATTACGTTGGCTAATAATAGTTAGGCTCAATAATTTTAAAGTGCAGCTAATATGCTGCACTTTATGGCATAAATAACAAGAGAGTGCTAATGGCAGTCAAAGTATTAGTTGTTGATGATTCAAGCTTTTTTCGTCGCAGAGTAAGCGAAATATTAGAGCAAGACAGCGACATTCAGGTAATAGGGTTTGCTGTAAATGGCCGCGAAGCAGTTGATAAAGCGCGTGAGCTAAAACCAGACGTTATTACAATGGATGTTGAAATGCCGGTACTTGACGGCATTAGTGCTGTTAAAGAAATTATGGCAGCAACGCCTACGCCAATATTAATGTTTTCTTCGTTAACCCGAGATGGTGCAACAGCCACGCTAGATGCACTGGACGCGGGGGCGCTTGATTTCTTGCCTAAAAAGTTTGAAGACATTGCAAGAAACAATGAAGAAGCGATTGCCTTACTACAAAATAAAGTAAAGGAAATAGGGCGTCGCCGTATTTCTCGTTTTACACGTCCTTTGACTTCACCTCGTCCGGCGTCCCCGACACCTGCAACTAGCACGCGAACTGGCGGCATTGTTCAGCCAGATCGTAGTTTTAGCCGTTCAACTCCCGCAGCGCCTTCGCCGTCGAGTAATGTTAGAGCGTCAGGGAAACAGTACCAAGTTGTTGCAATTGGCACCTCGACAGGTGGCCCCGTTGCGCTGCAAACAATATTAACGCAACTACCTGCTAATTTTCCGCACCCCATATTACTTATTCAACATATGCCGGCTGCATTCACGCCAGCGTTTGCTGCACGTTTAAATGGCCTGTGTAAAATCAATGTGAAAGAAGCACAGCAGGGTGACAGACTGATGCCTGGCACTGCGTATTTAGCACCGGGTGGTCAGCAAATGCTGATAGAGGGACGTGGCTCTGCGCGCACACTGCGTGTGTTTGAAGATGACAGTCCGCGTATTACCTATAAACCCAGTGTCGATGTTACATTTGCCAGTGCTGCAAAAGCATTTGGTGGTGATGTATTAGCGGTGGTGCTGACTGGTATGGGGGCTGATGGTCGTGATGGTGCTCGCATGCTGAAGCAAGTGGGAGCCACTATTTGGGCACAAGATGAAAAAACCAGTGTGGTTTATGGTATGCCACAGGCTGTCGCTAATGCGGGTTTAGCCAGTGAAAACCTAGCTCTTAATGATGTTGCTACACGCTTAATACGTGAGACTGGCTGTGGATAAGCTGTCTTTTCTTGGATTAATCGTTGCTATTTGTGCCATAACCTTCGGCTACGCGCTTGAGGGAGGGGTTGTTAGTGCTTTGTTCAATGGTCCTGCCTTAATTATTGTACTTGGCGGAACTTTAGGTGCGGTCATGCTGCAAACGCCAGGCAGTGTGTTTACTAAAACGCTGAAAATTAGTCACTGGGTGTTTTTTCCGCCTTATCATGATGTGGACGCCGCGATTGAACAAGTGAAGCGGTGGTCACAAAAAGCGCGTCAAGAAGGGTATTTAGTTTTAGAGTCTGAAGCGCTTGCGCACCCAGACCCCTATGCTGCAAAAGGTTTAAGCTTGCTTGTTGATGGCGCCGGCGAAAATAAGCTCAGAGATACGCTAGAAATTGATTTAATGCTTGAACGCGAACGTCTGTTAGAAGTCAGTCGCGTGTATGAAGCAATGGGCGGCTATAGCCCCACAATTGGCATATTAGGGGCCGTGCTTGGCCTTATTCAGGCAATGCAATTTATTACTGACCCAGAAAAGTTAGGCGCAGGCGTTGCAACGGCGTTTATTGCGACGATTTACGGCGTCGGTTTAGCTAATTTATTGTTCCTGCCAATGGCAAATAAGCTAAAACAACAGATTGAACAAAAAATGCTGTATCACGAATTACTTGCTGAAGGCATTATTGCGATTGCTCAAGGCGAGAGCCCACTCAATATTGAACTTAAACTTGAGGCGTACCGTGTTGAACGTCCAAGCTTAGTCAGTGAGTAAGTTTTTATGATGCGCCGTCGTATGCGTCATACCACTCAAAAAAGCCAGCACACAGAGCGCTGGTTAGTCTCTTATGCGGACTACATGACTATCATGTTCGCTTTTTTTGTTGTTATGTACGCTATCGCTATTAGCAAGAATGAAGATTTTCAGATTTTGTCTGATTCGCTTGAGCAGGTGTTTGAAAAGTCAGCTCGCAAACAGGAGCAGGCAGGCACAGGCGTCAATGGGACGGGTATTTTAACTGACCGTGTGACCCCTGAAAACGACATTTTGTACGGTGAAAGTATACGTAAAGATGAGCAAGGCCCAGAGTTACTCGACGGTCAAAGTGAAACCAGCAATATAGATAAAAAGCACTTAGGTAAACCCCTTGATAGCTTGCTTACCAAGTTACAATCAGCATTAATCGATGAAATTCGGGATGGTGAGGCTAGTTTAGAGCTTCATCAAGATTGGCTTATCATAGAATTGAGCTCAGGCATGTTATTTTCATCGGGTAGCGCAGTTGCACAACAACGAGCAAAGGAAGTGGTTGCTCTAGTTAAAGAGATTATTGCCCCTGTTGATAACTATATTCGCGTTAGAGGCTACACGGATAATGAAGGTATCCGTAATGAAATGTTTCGTTCTAACTGGGAGTTATCTGTTGCACGTGCCACGTCTATACTTGTTGAGCTTGAAAGTTTAGGAATTAACCCTGCACGAATGGCAATTGAAGGGTATGGCCAGTATTCACCCTTTGCCAGTAATGATACAGCACAAGGTCGAGCCGAAAATCGTAAAGTCGTGGTGGCATTATCTAAATACGGTTTACCGCCAGAGCCAAAGCAAAATAATGATCAACCAATGGATGTCGCACCTGAAGAGCCTGCTGAAATTGAGTTGCCAAGCAATGATAACACCATTAAAGTGATTCAATTACCCCATGGTGGGATTCGAATTACCACGCGCAATGAACAATAATAAGGTGTGATGTGAAAATTTGGACAGTAGCGAATCAAAAAGGTGGAGTAGGGAAGACAACAACAGCTGTTAGTCTTGCTGGTATTCTAGCATTACAAGGAAAGCGCGTTTTACTCATAGACACCGATCCGCATGCGTCACTTACTTATTATTTTGGCATTGATTCAGAAGAGCTGGAAGTCAGTGTTTATGATATTTTTGCCCGCGGCAATAGTATGGCAAGTGAAGAAATTTTACAGGCGCTGTGCCCTTCAACGCTTGAAAACCTTGATATAATGCCCGCGACCATGGCCATAGCAACGCTTGATAGAAGCATGGGCAACAAAAATGGCATGGGCCTTATTTTAAAAAAAGCACTGGCTAAAATTAGTGAGCATTATGACTACGCTATCATTGACTGCCCGCCAGTCCTTGGGGTGCTAATGGTTAATGCATTAGCTGCTAGTGAGCGTATTTTGGTTCCTGTGCAAACTGAATTCTTGGCATTGAAAGGGCTTGATAGAATGATGCGTACTATGGAGTTAATGCAAACTTCACAGTCGAAACAATACCAATATACAATTATCCCTACAATGTATGACAAGCGGACTAAAGCATCACTTGAAGCCTATAAAACGTTGCAGGATAATTACAAAGACAAAGTGTGGTCTGGTGTAGTGCCGGTGGATACAAAATTTAGAGATGCGAGTTTGGCACAACAAGTGCCGATTCAATTTTGCCCGCGTTCACGCGGGGTTTTTGCATATCGCGCGTTACTTGATTTCTTAATTGCACAAGGTTAACGATGAGTAAGCATTTATTTGCCAATGAAAAAGTGATGACCCAATACTTGGGTGCCTTGCTGTGCGAAGATGAACCTGCTGAACAAAATCTAGAGCCTGTTGCAAAATTACTGGAGCAAGTAAAACAACCAAAAGTAGACATTGCTCCGCCAGAAGCGGCACCTGAACCCGAAATACCCCTAGTTGAACCGACTAAAGAGCTTGAGAAAACCGAGAACCAAGCTAATATCAAAGATATAGTCGAGAAATCTAGCAATGACATTGCAGCTAAAACGTCATCTGAACGTCAAGAAGACTATTTTGATGGTGAGTTTCAGGCTTTATTTTTTGAGGTGGCAGGGTTAACCCTTGCAGTGCCGTTAAAAGCATTAGGCGGTATCCATCAACTTGCAGAGGTAAACCAATTATTTGGTAAGCCTAAGTGGTTTAAAGGGGTCATGCTTAACCGCGATGAAAAACTGAATGTGGTAGACACCGCTCGCTGGGTAATGCCAGAAAAGTATAATGAAAAGCTAGAACAATCACTAGATTATCAGTATTTAATCACCTTAGGTGATAGCCAATGGGGATTGTTGGCTGAAAAGCTCGTAAATAATATTACGCTTCGCAAAGAAGATGTAAAATGGCGAGCAAAATCAGGTAAGCGGCCTTGGCTTGCTGGGGTTATCAAAGAAAAAATGTGTGCCTTGATTGATGTTGAAAATTTATATCAATTGCTAGAGCAAGGCTTAGACAGCCGTGAGCAGTAACTATTATTACGGAGTAATAGCATGAGTGAAGAAAGACTACTGTCAGCGAATAAAAATGCTGATAGCAACGATGAAGTGTTACAGTGGGTAACCTTTAAACTTGAAGCAGAAACGTACGGCATTAACGTAATGCAAGTACAAGAAGTACTTCGCTATACCGAAATTGCTCCTGTACCAGGCGCGCCTTCTTATGTACTGGGCATTATTAACTTGCGTGGTAATGTTGTTACGGTTATCGATACGCGTGCACGTTTTGGCTTAATGGGTGCAGAAGTAACAGACAATTCTCGCATTGTTATTATTGAAGCCGAAAAACAAGTTATTGGTATTTTAGTCGACAGTGTGGCTGAAGTTGTTTATTTACGCAGCTCTGAAATCGACAGTGCGCCAAATATTGGCACAGAAGAGAGCGCTAAGTTTATCCAAGGCGTTTCAAACCGTGATGGTGAGTTATTGATCTTGGTTGATCTGAATAAGCTATTAAATGACGATGAGTGGGACGAGCTGAGCGCACTATAAAGCGTTTGGAAATTATATGCTGTTATACTCCTTGTTTGGTGCCTCAATCCTACTTGTATTAGTGTGTTTGGGGCTTATTTTTGTTAATAACAATAAACAATCCGCGGCTATTCAAGCAAAGCAAAAACAACTGCAAGAAACTCAACAACAACTGAGTATTCTGCGTAGTGAAGTGGCTGAAATGCGCGCAGGAATGCTAAGTATTGGCAAACGTGTTGTCGCAGTGGAAGAAAAAAGCCAAGAGCTTGAGCAACTGCAAGACGCACAAAAATATGATGATCCTAATGCGAAAATCTATTCGCGCGCGGTCAAAATGGTTGAACTGGGTGCTGATCTCGAAGAGATTATTCACGAATGTGAACTACCCAGAGCTGAAGCTGAGTTACTTATGTCGCTTCATAAACAGAAAGGTGCTTAAGAGCACCTTTTTGCCAACTTGCACTAATGCTTAATCATTTTGAGGGATTAAACCTGTCGTTAGCTGCGTTAAAAAATGTCTGATTTACGACTGCATGGGTGCAGGAGGTAGGGCAGGAGCAATTGCTGAGAACAACTAAATAACGACATTTTTGCCTTGCCATCGACACCATTTTTTACCTGATATAGATTATACCAATCCGCAAAAATACTTAATCATTTTGAGTGATCAAACCAGTCGCTACCTGCGTTAAAAATTTCTGATTTAGAACAACTAAATAACTAAATTTTTGCCTTGTTATCAACGCGGTTTTATTGCCTCAAAATAGACCACTTAATTAAGCGGAATGGTATTACTTAATGATGTGAAAGGACGTTCCTTTTTAAGCCTGAATATTTAACTTGCCTTGAAAATCTTGCCAACCAGGGGGAAATTTACCGCGTAAAACATACGAAAAGGCAATAAGCTCAGCAATCACATAATAAAGCTCCTTCGGTATCTCTTCACCTAACTCAAGATGTGACAGTGTTTTTGCTAAATCAGCATCTTGATGAACTAAAATGCCTTTTTGTTCGCCAAGCTTCACAATTTCTTCTGCCAGCTCACCAAATCCTTTACAGGTTACTTTTGGCGAGTTTCCAGCTTCGTAGAGAAGACCAATGGCTGACTTATGTGTGTATTGTTCGCTCATTGAATATTAAACCTTAATGTTGATGATGGCATGCGATTTATAAAATGCCTGATGAGTCGTTGTACCTTGTTTTAAACTTAACTCTCCTACATTTAAACCATGACTAGCGAGCTTATGGCGCAGTGTATCTAAATGCGGGTGCGCTAGAGCGGTTACCTCTTGCGACGATGCAAGCAATTGGCAATCGACCGCGGTATCCATAACCTCAGCCGTTACTTGCAGTTTACCAAGCGTTGCAAAGTCAAAGTTTAACCTAACAAACCACACATTCTTGCTCTCGAGTTTATTTTTACTGGGTTTTTTGTATTGCCCAAGACTTATCTCTGTTTGCCCTGTTTCTGGGGGGAGTTTCATGGGTAAGAAAAATTGCGCGAGGGCGCTGGCATCTTGTTGCTGGTTAATCGGTGTTGCTTGCACTTGAGTGAGCGCTGTTTTTACTTGGCTTATTTCTGCGGCCATGGCTTGCAAGCTAGGTTGTTGAAGTTGTTCGAGTAACTTATTACTGTTCACGGCTTTAAAGTTAGGTACTAACACCTGTAAAAGTGCATCAAGCCCTGTTTGATTATTAAAACTAAGGTTTGTAGGGGCTTGGCTTACGATGGGGGCCGCGAGTGTGGTTATAGCTAATTGTTCAAGCCCTTGAGTAAAACTGGCTTGTTGGCTTTGAGGTGTCAAACTTGAGGGCCTTATAATGCTCAGTAACTCACGCTCAATGGTTGAAGGGTGTACATTTTGAGTTGATATCATTCTATTAAATGCTTGATTCACCAATCTATTTAAATCGACTGAGGGGGATTTGTTTTGCTCACTTAGTTCATTGATTTTTTGACTCAGCTGTACAGGAAGATCACTGACTGCGCTACTTTTGGTGTTAGGTAAAGGCAGTAACTTTGCAATTAACGCCGCCTCTAAAGGCCTAATGGGTTGTAATGGTTGCGCTAAGTTAGGCTCTTTCAACGCTAAATAAGGTGGCTGCATTTTTAATGTATTACTCACATCTGTCAGCAGTTTGTCTAACTTGGGGTGTGTCAGCGCTGGTTGCGTTTTGAGGCTTGCTACATTACTTGGCGGCTGGGTTAGTGTCACTTGGTTTGCTGCAACAGATTTAGCGTGAGGCTTTATTAATGGCGACTCTGTACCCTGAGTTTTATTAGCCTCAGCGGGGATTAGTTTTTGTAATTCAATTGCTTGTTGACTATTGATGCGTGGAAAAACACTTGCTTTAATCAATTGAAATAGCTGAACAAGTGGCGCCGATTTAGTAAAGCTAACAGGCAGCATCGGGTTTTCGGCCAGCGCTTGTATTGTAGCTGTTGTCCCTGAAGTGTTGGCTAAGGGGGCATGAGTCTTTGGTGCATCAGCCACAGCGGTTGCTGATGTTGACTGATGGAATCGTGTTTCGGTTGGCCTGTTATTTTCAAAAGCCGCGAGTTTGACAATATCGAGTCGTTTAGCATTAAAGCCAAGCTGACTGATTGAGTCGGTTTTAGTATTCAATGCAGCATCAAGTGAATTATTTGTGGCTTTATTTGCAGCGGGTAGTTTTTCGAAATAACGAACAGCATCGGTTATGCGCGTTTTTAGGTCGGCAAAACTGCCTTTTAACCATGAGCGAATCGGTGAGTCTGTGGTGCTTAGTGGCGTTAATTCAACATGCTGTTTAGGGGAAGCATTGCGGTGGCTTTGCAGTGCTTGAATAAAGGTCTCTGCGAGAGAATTTTTAAGTGTTATTTGCTGTGCAGGCGCTTGGTTAATAAGCGTGATAGTGTCTTTAATTGCCTTAGGTGTCATTATTAAACTAAGCGGGCTTAACTGCCATTGAGCTTGAATATTTTTTACTTGCTTAGAGGGCAGTGTATTTAATGGCACCGTTAAGGAGGACGTTGGCTTTTCAGGTAAGTTCAACTGCACTTGTTGCCCAGATAGCTTTAGGTTTAGCTCAGGTGTGAGTTTTGCCAAAAGTTCTGCGACCTTTTGCTGGCTAATACTTTGTTGGTGAAGTGAATCACCAAAACGGTTAATGATTGTCAGCGAAAACTCGTTGTGTTTATTGCTGGCAGGCACTATCACAGCCTTGAGTGGAGTTTCTGTTTTTAAGAGTGCTGCAAGGGTGTTATTGAGTACAAATTCAGTGTTGAGTACGGGTAATTGCAAAGCCGGCTTTGTTGCAGCAAGGTTTGCAGGTAAGGGGGCGGTTGTACGTGAGTCACCCTGTGTTAACAGATTAAGTAAAGCGTGTAACTGAGGCGCTTTACTCAGCGTCATTGTTACGGGTAAGGGTGATATTGTCAGTTGTTTACCATCGCTGCTTAATTGAATGGTTGCGGCTAAAAATTTCTCAAGTTGTGGGTTCGCTTGTTCTGTCGATAAGCGTAAGGTTTGCCAGCTGTTATTAATTAATACATCCATTTGCACAGTATGTTTAGTTACAACAATATTGCGTGCTGTTAAGTGCTGATCTGTGAGTGCTTTTAACGCGTCGTTGGGGTGTTGTTGACCAGCCGAATGTATGCCTTTTGGATCAAGGTTTAGGTGAGTGGTGAGAGTCAACTGGCTTTGTTTATTCATTATTTTAGATCAAATATAAGTTAATCGTTATAAAGCAATATTCGTATTACCCTATCATTATGGTAGACTAACGCCTAATTTTGGGTATAGAGAATCATCATCTTGTTACACATTAAGGCCGTCACCTGCATCAAGCAAGATCGTTGTTTGTTTGCGGATCTTAATTTCAGCTTGAAATCGGGGCAAATTATGCAGTTAGCTGGTCCGAATGGGGCTGGTAAAACATCATTATTGCGTATTATTGCTGGTTTCGCTATGCCAGATGAGGGCGATGTTTTATGGCAAGACCGTTCGATTGCAAAATACTACGATGAGTATGCGCAATCGCTTTTATTTATCGGTCATAAAACAGGTGTGAATAGCCAACTGACGGCGCTTGAGAATGTGGCATTTTGGCTAAAGATTAATGGATACGATACACAGCGAGATCTCTATCCTATCTTAGCCAAAATTGGTTTAGTAGGACTTGAAGATGTGCCAGTACGCATGCTCTCCGCAGGACAGCAACGTCGTGTGGCTTTAGTGCGACTATGGCTAAACAGTGCAAAGTTATGGATTTTAGATGAGCCATTTACAGCACTTGATAAAAGCGGTGTGGCATTTTTACAAGCACGATTCGTTGAACACTTAAATGCTGGTGGGGCTATTCTTCTCACTACGCACCAAGATTTAACAACACAGTTTAGTGATCTTAAAACGGTGACTTTGGAGTATCGCCACTGATGGTAAAGCAGCACTCTTATTGGCAACTGTTCTCTGCGGTTTTTTCAAAAGATCTTAAATTAGCGTTTCGTCAGCGTGCTGAAATCGTTAATCCTATTCTATTTTTTCTGATTGTTATCACTCTTTTCCCACTGGCGATTGGACCTGAACCGGGTTTATTAGCACGAATGGCACCGGGTATTATTTGGGTCGCCGCATTACTCTCAACCATGCTTGGTTTAGACAAACTTTTTCGTGATGATTACCACGATGGCACATTAGAGCAGCTTATAGCTTCGTCATACCCGTTACCTTTGACAGTATTAGCTAAAGTTGCTGCTCATTGGGTGATTACAGGGCTGCCTTTGGTATTAATGACGCCAGTTTTCGCTTTGTTATTAAATTTAGAAAGTTCAGCACTTCTTGCTACAGTGCTAACCCTGTTATTGGGCACACCTTTGCTAAGCTTTATAGGCGCAATCGGTGCTGGACTCACGGTGGGTTTACAAAAAGGCGGCATTTTAATGAGTTTACTTGTGTTGCCTTTGTATATCCCAGTATTAATTTTTGCAACATCTGCTATCGATACCAGTTCAATGGAGCTTGCGTATAGTGGACAGCTTGCAATCCTTGGCGCCATGCTAATCGTTGCGATTTTAGCTGCGCCAATTGCCATATCGTCAGCATTGAAAGTGAGTGTAAGTTAATATGTGGAAGTGGTTACATCCCTACGCAAAAGCAGATCGTGCTTACCAATTGTGTAACACCTTACTGCCTTATTTCGCCGTCGTGACGGTGGTGTGTATGATTGTTGGATGGGTCTGGGGGCTGGCTTATGCACCTGCAGATTACCAACAAAAAGACAGCTACCGAATTATTTTTATCCATGTCCCATCTGCAATCTTATCGATGGGTGCTTATTCCTCTATGGCGATTGCCGCAGTGATCGCATTAGTATGGCAACTACGTAATGCTGAACTTGCAGTGATTGCAATTGCGCCTGTTGGAGCGTGTGTAACAGCAATCGCATTAATCACCGGAGCAGCCTGGGGTAAACCTATGTGGGGCGCTTGGTGGGTGTGGGATGCACGCTTAACGTCAGAGCTTATTCTGTTATTTTTATACTTAGGTGTGTTGTCGCTATACCATGCTTTTGAAGATAAGAAAGCCGCAGGGCGAGCCGCGTGTATTTTGGCCATTGTTGGGGTAATAAACCTCCCTATCATTCACTTCTCAGTTGAGTGGTGGAACACCCTTCATCAAGGTGCCACAATCACAAAGTTTGATACAAAAGCGATTGACCCAAGCATGTTTTGGCCATTAATGGTGAATATTGTTGCGTTTGCTGCCTTTGTCGGGACTGTGACGTTGATCCGTCTTAAAAATGAAATATTACAGCGTGAAAAGCACCGTCCGTGGGTGCGTCAAATGCTTGAGCGAGGTTAATCATGCAGTTTGATTCTTTTGCAGATTTTATTGCCATGGGAGGCTATGGCTTTTATGTGTGGTTGTCATTTGGCAGCTGTGCATTAATTTTACTTGGTATTTTAGTGAGTTCGTTAAACGATACGAAACGTATTTTCTCTTCAGTTAAGCAACAAGCACAACGAGAAGAGCGCATTAAAAAAGCGAAGCAAGAGGCAGGGCAATGAATCCAAGACGTAAAAAACGCTTATTAGCTGTTGTCGCCATCATTTTCGGTGTGGGCGCAACGATTGGTTTGGTGCTATATGCACTACAAGAAAACATTAATTTATTTTATACGCCGAGTGAGCTTGTTGATGGTAAAGGCCCTAACAAAGAAAAACCGCACATAGGTCAAAAATTGCGTATTGGCGGTATGGTTGTGCCAGGCTCTGTTGTGCGTGATGAATCAAGCCTTAAAGTCAGTTTTAAACTGATTGATACAGGCCCAATGGTGACAATTAATTACCAAGGCATCTTGCCAGACTTATTTCGTGAAGGCCAAGGGATTGTAGCCCAAGGGGTGCTTGTGAATGCCAACGAAATTGATGCGTTTGAAGTACTCGCTAAGCATGATGAAGAATACATGCCTGCGGAAGTTGCTGAAGCAGTGAAAGGTATCAAGCACGAAAAACCGACCTATAACTTAGAAAGCGGTAATTAATATGATCCCAGAACTCGGTTATTTTTCACTCACACTGGCCATGGTGCTCAGTGTCTTATTGTGTATTTTTCCATTGTGGGGTGCTCATACTGGTAATTTACGCCTGATGCGTGCTGCGCCCTCACTGGCAGTGGGCCAGTTTGTGTTTGTACTGCTCTCTTTTGCTGCGCTTATTTATGCCAGTTTAACTGATGATTTTACCGTTTCGTACGTAGCCTACCACTCAAGTAGCACCTTACCTTGGTATTACAAAATTACCTCGACGTGGGGGGGCCATGAAGGCGCTATTTTGTTGTGGTTAGTGATGCAAGCAGGGTGGACTGCGGTTGTTGCAATGCGTTCTAAATCATTGCCTTGGGTATTACGTGCGCGTGTACTGGGTGTTTTAGGCTTTTTAGGCGTGGGCTTTATGCTTTACACCTTGTTAATGTCGAGTCCATTTGAACGATTACTGCCTTATTTCCCTGTTGAAGGGCGAGATTTGAATCCACTTCTTCAAGACCCTGGCATGATTATCCACCCGCCATTACTTTACATGGGCTATGTGGGTTTATCAGTGTCATTCGCGTTTGCGATTGCTGCACTCCTTACCGGCAAGCTTGATAATACGTGGGCAAAATGGTCTCGACCTTGGACAATGACAGCGTGGGGCTTTTTAACGTTTGGTATTACTATCGGCAGTTGGTGGGCATACTCAGAACTAGGCTGGGGTGGCTGGTGGTTCTGGGATCCAGTGGAAAATGCCTCGTTAATGCCGTGGCTTGTTGCCACCGCGTTATTGCATTCATTATCGACCACAGAAAAGCGTGGTGTATTTAAGTCGTGGACAGTACTACTGGCAATAGCTGCGTTTTCATTGAGCCTATTAGGCACCTTTATTGTGCGTTCAGGCATTATTGTTTCGGTACATGCGTTTGCCTCAGACCCTAATCGCGGTATGTTCATATTGGCCTTTTTAGCGATTGTTGTTGGTGGCGGGTTGAGCCTGTATGCACTGCGCGTTTCTCAAGTGAAAAGTGAAGGGCGATATAAGTTTGCATCACGCGAAGTGGCACTGTGGCTTAATAATATCTTTCTCGTTGTAGCGACTTTAATCGTTCTGTTAGGTACGTTGTTACCTATGATCCATAAAGAGCTTGGTTTAGGCAGTATCTCTATTGGTGAACCATTCTTTAACAAGATGTTTGCTATTTTACTTGTTCCATTCGCTATTTTAATGGGAATTGGGCCGCTACTACGATGGAAACAAAATAAGTGGTCAATGCTACAAAATAAGCTTGCGTTATCAGCAGTAGTCAGTGTTGTTGCAACTGCTGCATGGCTGTACTCAAGCTATGATGTAGTGGCGCCAATCACGTTTATAGCCACAACGCTGGCGATATGGATTTTTGTCACAACGTTTGTCGATTTAGTGTCAAAAGTGACTATTCACACGACATTGTCTGAGGGCTTTAAACGTCTAGGTTTGAGTTATTGGGCGATGGTATTGGGTCATGTTGGTTTAGCATTTGTAATTGCAGGCGTTACCTTAACCTCTGCGTACTCAGTTGAGCGCGATGTATCGATGAAGCCGGGTGATAAAGTCGCGCTTAATGAATACCAGTATCGTTTTGACGGTGTTAAAGCAATCCGTGGTGCGAATTACAGTGGTCATGCAGGTGTGGTGACCGTGTTTAAAAACGACAAGCAAGTAACCGTCTTACATGCAGAAAAGCGTCGTTACGACATTGGCATGCAATTTATGACAGAAGCTGCGGTTGATGCAGGGTTTACTCGTGACTTGTATTTAGCGCTTGGTGAGCAACTTAGCCAAGGCGCGTGGTCGTTGCGTATTTACCACAAACCGTTTGTTCGTTGGATGTGGCTTGGTGGTATTTTAATTTCACTCGCGGGTTTCTTAGTCTTAGGCGATAAGCGTTACCGTCAAAAATCATTGAATGGGGAGGCCGCAGCATGAACCGAAAGTTGTTAGCATTAGCGCCTTTGCTGGTTTTTGTTTTACTGTGCGTATTTTTGTACCAAGGCTTATTTGCTAATCCACGTGAATTGCAAACAGGGCGTATTGGTCAAGCGATGCCTACTTTTAATTTGCCTGATTTAATGGATGAGTCTAAACGTTGGACAGACACTGATTTAAAAGGTGAAGTGTATCTTCTTAACGTATGGGGCACATGGTGCCCAACCTGTTTGGCTGAATTAGGCTACTTAACTGAGCTCAGAGAACAAGGCGTTAAAATTATCGGCTTGTACTATGAGCAAGGTTATGACCCTGACTTTGACGGTCAATTTGATATTAATGCGTTACGTGACGATGTCACGAGTATGCTCAATCGTGCTGGCGACCCATACCAGTTTAATATTTTAGACTTAAAACGCACCTTGGCTCTCGACTTAGGTGTATCGGGTGCCCCCGAAACCTTTTTAGTTGATAAACAAGGTACTATTTTACTTCACCATACTGGCGATATTAACCCGCGTGTATGGCGAGCTAAGTTTGCACCGTTAATGCAGGAGCTACAGCAATGAGGTGGGTGATTTTTTTAGTAAGCTTGCTGATCACGGTGAGTGCTTTTGCAGAGCAAGATAAATATCAATTTGATAATAACGAACAAGCAGCGCGTTTTAGTGAGTTAACGAAAGAGCTGCGTTGTCCTAAGTGCCAAAATCAAAATATTGCCGATTCAGATGCCGTTGTGGCAAAGGATCTCCGTGATAAAGTGTTGGCGCTCGTTAAAGATGGCAAAACCAAAGAGGAAGTGATTGATTACATGATTGATCGCTATGGCTATTTTGTTCACTACGATCCACCTGTTACACCAGCAACTTTAGTGTTGTGGGTGTTACCTGTATTGATTGTGGTGCTGGGTTTTGGCTTTATTGTTTTGCGTCAACGTAAAGCGTCGGTTAAACAAACTTGGACAACAGAAGACGAAGCGTTACTCGCTAAGTTAATTGAACAAAATCAACGTCAGGAGCAAAACTAAATGGCATTAATGTGGGCTTCTTTTGTTTTACTCACACTGATTGCATTGCTGTTTGTTGTGGTGCCGTTTTTTAAACGCGAACGTATTCAACGCCTTGATCACAATGCAAACTCGGAATTGATCCGAATTTATTACCAACGTTTAGAAGAATTGAAAGCTGATTTAGACAACCAGCGTATTGATAAAAATATGCACAGTGAATCGGTTATTGAGTTAAAGCGTCGTTTATTAAACGAGCTTTCGCCAGAAAAAGCACTGAATAGTAAAGGTAATAATCGTATTTTTGCACTAACCGGAACCGTGTTTTTAATTACATTAACGGTTATTTTCTACAGCTACACCGGCAGTCAGCAACAGATTAAAGGCTGGCACGATGCCATGGCAAACTTAAAGTCATATGGTGAGCGTGCAGTAATGCAAAGTGGTGAGCCTTTGACAGCAAATGAGCTACAAGCGTTTGCGTTAGCACTGCGTACTAAGCTTGATCAAAGCGGTGACGATGAAGTGGCTTGGATGCTGCTTGGACGTGTTGCTATGTCGTTGAATGAGTTCGACATGGCGATGCAGTCATTTGATAAAGTGTTGAAAATGAATCCTGATAACAAACAAGTGCTGATCAGTTACTCTCAGGTACTTTTAATGGAAGGCAGTGACGCAAACATGTCACGTGCTGCAACAATGTTATCTCGCGTGCTCAAGGCTGAGCCCACCAATATCGATGCTATTTCATTGTTAGCACTTATTGCGTATGAGCGTAAGGATTGGTTGCAAGCTAAAACTGCATTCGAAGTGTTACTTGCTAGTATGGAGCAAAATGATCCCCGTTATCCAATGATTGCACAGCGTATTGCTGAAATTGATGCACATTTAAATAATGAGCAACAAGTCGCAAGCGCTGGTGCAGTCAATGATAGCAACAGCGAGATTAAAATCACGGTCAATTTAGATGAATCACTTAGCAATAAACAACCTGAAAATGGCACTTTGTTTATTTTCGCAAAAGCAGCCAGTGGTCCACAAATGCCATTAGCTGTTGTGAAAATGACCGAGTATAGCTTTCCACTTGAGGTGACCCTCAGTGATAGTAATGCCATGGTTGATGGTTTAAATTTATCGAGTGTCGATAAAATTATTTTAACCGCGCGTTTATCAAAAGATGAGACTGTGGTAACTTCTAGCGGCGAGTTGGAAGGTAATTCGGATGTCTTAGAGCGTAAAAACGTTAAAGAATACGCGTTGCTAATTAATGAGTTAATACCGTAAGGATAGCCGATGTTTAGGCACAGTATATTTTTTATCTTTTTTGTAGTGCTAGCAGGATGCGCACAAATTCCTGAAGAAAAAGTTGATGAGCGTGACCCGTTACAGTCATTTAACCGTCCAATGTACGATTTTAATATGGACGTACTCGACGCGTACATTCTTCGCCCTGCAGCGGTTGGTTATGTGGCCGTTACGCCTATGCCGGTTAGACGCAGTATTGTGAATTTTACCGATAATATCACTGCACCAACAGACATGGTAAATGCGGGTCTTCAAGGCAAGCCTGGTAATATGGGAATTAGTCTGGCACGCTTTTTAGTCAATTCAACGGTCGGTTTGTTGGGTCTCTTCGATGTTGCTTCATCACTGGGGTTAGAGATAGTGGATGAAGATTTTGGCCAAACACTGGGTGTTTGGGGAGTTGGTGATGGTGCCTACTTAATGATCCCAGGCATGGGACCAAGTACAGCCCGTAATTTAACTGGTGATGTTGTCGATAACGTTGTATTACCAGAAATAGCCCTGACTACACCGCAAACCGTCTTGGTTTTTGTTTTAAAAGCAGTGGAGGCCCGTGCCTCATTGATAAACCAAGAAAGTTTATTAAATGAGTCGCTCGATCCGTATATCTTCGTAAAAGATGTCTATTTTCAGCGCCAGCTCTATGAGCTTCACGATGGCAATCCCCCCATCGAAAAAGAGCCTGATGACTTTGATGAAGACTTCTTAGAAAATCTTTAAAAAGTATCCTATAAAAAATGCCAGCATGAATGCTGGCATTTTTTATGGAGATGAAGCGGGGTGGTATTAGTCGCCAAACACAGCCATTTGTTCATTCGCCCAGTTAACAGCGTCATGGTATGCATCGGGAACTTCTTCAGGCTTCAGACCAAGTGCTTGCTGTATTTCATTGGCATTTTGCCAATTAGCTTGCTCATATTGTTTTACCAAGCGTAAATAACTGGCTAAAAGGCCTTCGTCTTTAAGAAGCGCAACTTTAATGTCGTTTGCCAACGGCAACTTATTCATTACGCTAGACATCTCTTCATCTAAAATAGCGTCCATTAAGGACATCATACCGGTTAAAAATGCCATTCCTGTATCACGGAATTTTCCGTGACTGATTGCCAATAACTCTGCAAATCGAGCACGAGTGAGTGATAATCGAATAAGCTCTGCAGGCTTATCAGCAGCCACTTGTGCAGCAAAAAGTAGCGATAAGAAGCGTTTAATTTCTTCACTTCCCAATACAATAAGTGCTTGTTTAATAGTGCTTATTTCTGCACGGCGTTTAAACGCGGCTGAATTTGAGTAACGTAATAATTTATAAGATAAATTAACATCACGCTCAAAGACTTCAGTGATTTTCTTAAGGTTTAGATCAACACTCGATGTTTCGTATAAAAGCTCAGCAAGTGCCATCTCTGACGGAGGCAGCGTTTTACTTTGTACCATTTCAGGTTTTGAAAAAAAGAAACCTTGGAAATAACTAAACCCTAGGTCGAGAGCAAGTTGATACTTTTCGTGGGTTTCTACTTTCTCAGCAAGTAATTTTATATGAGGGAAAGGCTTTATTGCCTCAATTACCTCTTTAATTGACTCGGCCTCGGAGCTTAAAAAGTCGATTTTAATAATATCGATAAACGGATAAAAATGACGCCAAACAGGTTGATGAATATAGTCATCAAGGGCAAGTGTATAGCCTTTTTCTTTTAAATCTTTGACTAAAGCAAGCAGGCGTTTTCCCGGTTGAATTGTTTCAAGGATTTCGACAACAACGTGGTCTTTACCTAATAACAGCGGATAGCCTTTTTGTAAGGTGTCTAAAGTAAAGTTAATAAAAGCGGGTTTATTGTCGGTTAAATCTTCTAAGCCGAAATTAAACTGGCTCCCTTCAATAAGCCGTGAAGTTGCTTCATCGCCATCGATGTCTGGAAACACATTATCTACACCATCCCGAAAGAGGAGCTCGTAGCCTATGAGTTTCTTTTCCTTATCTAAAATCGGTTGGCGCGCAGCGTAAAAATACATAATTGAAGCAAGTCCACATCTGTTAATTCATTTCCTTCCCGCAATATATTGCATTGAGCTTAAAATAGCATTAGTTAAATAAATTTTATGCGGGAAACGTAATTTTATTCTCTTGTTCAAGACCTTAAGACTAAGATAAATTGTGCTTAAATTCTATAACTTGAATTAAATATCAGAAAAATTGTTAGCAAACCGTTGTTATTGTAAATTATACAGCTCATCGGCTTAATTGGAGTTGTGGGGCACAAGCATGATATAGTCGTGTGTGATACCGGCTTTTATCCCAATAATGTCTTAAAACTAAGTAACTTGCGAGTCATTATTTGGATTAGAAGCCTACATTGATTAATTTTTGGAGGCTGATTTGGAAACAGGAATGATAATTTCGTTAGCATTGTACTTCATTGTTATGTTGGGAATAGGGCTTTATGCCTATAAGCAATCAACTGACGATGTATCGGGTTATATGCTAGGTGGGCGTAATTTATCACCCAGTGTAGCTGCGTTATCGGCAGGTGCGTCTGACATGAGTGGTTGGCTGTTAATGGGCCTGCCAGGTGCAATGTATTTATTTGGTTTAAGTAAAGTTTGGATTGCAATAGGACTCGTATTAGGTGCTTGGGCAAACTATTTCCTCGTAGCGCCGCGATTACGTGTGTATACCGAAAAGGCGAATGACTCGATTACTATCCCAGACTACTTCGCTAATCGATTCGATGATAATAAGAATATTCTTCGCGTTATTTCTGCCATTGTGATCATTGTCTTCTTTACTCTTTATACCTCATCAGGTGTTGTTGCCGGTGGTAAATTATTCGAAAACTCATTTAATATGAGCTACGAAATGGGGCTCTATATCACCACGGGTGTTGTGGTTGTGTATACCTTGTTTGGTGGATTTCTTGCAGTAAGTTTAACAGACTTTGTGCAAGGCTGTATTATGTTTATCTCGTTATTAGCTGTGCCAATTGCGACTTTTACAATGCTTGATCAGCCTTTCATGGACACCTTGGCTAATGCTCGCTATGACCTATTATTAAGCTCACCCAAAGAAACAGAAATTCATGCACTTAACATGATGGATTGGTTTGCAGGTGGCTCGACAATTGCGATTATTTCGGCAATGGCTTGGGGCTTAGGTTATTTTGGTCAGCCACATATTATTGTCCGCTTTATGTCAGTGCGCTCTGTCAAAGATATGCCTACCATGCGTCGTATTGGTATGTCTTGGATGACATTGTCTGCAATTGGTGCTGTATTTACTGGTTTATTCGGTGCGGCTTATATGCTTGAAAACCAAATGCCAATCGACGATAAAGAAACAATTTTCTTAGTTTTATCTGAACTCATTTTCCACCCACTGATCGCAGGTTTTCTCCTAGCCGCAATTTTAGCAGCGATCATGAGTACTATTTCTTCGCAGTTATTAGTGTGTTCGAGCTCTTTGACTGAGGATTTTTATAAAATTTACCTGAATCGCGACGCGTCTCAAAAAGAGTTGGTATTAATTGGTCGTGTTAGTGTGATGTTGGTTGCCGTTTTTGCTATCTACTTAGCTTATGACCGTGATAACTCTATATTAGATTTAGTGAGCAATGCATGGGCAGGGTTTGGTGCTGCATTTGGACCGTTAGTGTTGCTTAGCCTTTATTGGAGACGAATGAACCTACAAGGGGCAATAGCGGGAATGGTTGTGGGCGCTGCGACAGTGCTGTTTTGGATTTATGCACCGATTACGATTGATGGTGAAAAGTTAAGTGCCATTATTTATGAAATTGTACCGGGCTTTATCTTATCAAGTATTGCCATTGTGGTCGTTAGCTTGAACACATCAGAGCCAAAACAAGAAATTACACAATTATTTGATGAAGTTGAATCGTCACTTTAGGACGCTAAGTGTCATTCTTTAGAATGTAATTAAAAAGGGCAACATAAGTTGCCCTTTTTTGTGTTAATTTTTTAACTCTACTTTAAGAGTGACCGGTTACTTTGATGAATAATATCCGCTGCTAAAGTAAGGGATATTAACTGGCTGCTTTTTCTTTTATATCAGCGACTTTATCTGTGTCTGCTGATTTGGCTTTTTTCGGTTTGCTAGGCAGTTCTTTAGCGCCTTTTAGGACAGCCATAAATTGGTCTTTTTCTTTTGCTATTTCAAGGGCTAGAGATTCAATTTGTTGCTCACTTAATGGTACATCTACCTTCTCAAGCATGAGCTCTAACGACTCAGCGATGTCGAGCATTTTATCGTACGCATCAGCTTCTTTTTTGGTAGTAAACGTCATGCGCTCGACTCCGTTTCTTTCTACAACATATTTAACAACAACAGCCATGATTTCTCCTGCATTCAAGCGTGGCATTTGCAGCGTGTAATCGCTACTTTGATTACTGTTTTTATATACAGTAATCGTTTGGGGCCGAATTTGCAAGCTGCGTGTGTGTATTTTTTATGACATTAATTTGACAAAAAGGCATAAATTGACTTTATTTAGTTTGTCACCAAATTAGTGACGAATGTAATGGAATTAGTGTTCGGTGACGAGACTATTTAACAGTCCACGTAAGGACATCATGGAGGAAACAATGAAGTTATTATCAAGTTTACTATTTGCAGCAAGTCTTGCATTACTGCCGGCGACTCAGGCACTCGCTGAAAAACCAGCTGAGTCAGTGCAAACAAAAATTCAAAAAGTGAGTATCAATAAAGCCACTGTAGAGCAACTTTCTCAGTTACCTGGCATTGGTAAATCGAAGGCTCAAGCCATTGTTGAGCATCGTAAGAATCAAGGCCCATTTAAATCAGTTAAGCAACTGAAAGAGGTTAAGGGGATTGGTGATAAATTATTCGCTAAAATAGAAGGAAAAATTTCGCTTTAACTAAATAGTAATTTAAACAGGGCGTCTATTCGCCCTGTTTAAACTCTTGTATCGCTTTTCGCAGGTGAGGTTGAGCGAACATATTTTCAACCGGCGTTGTGATTAATGGGTAGCTTAATCCCGCTAATAATAACCAAGGTAAAAGCATCCAACCTTCAAAGTAGGCAAGGCCTAGAAACAAGGGCGCTAAAAATGCCAGTTTGCACACAGATAAAACGATTTTATGCATTGGGCTTAAGTGGCTCAGTGCAATTGCTATTATCTGCTGACGCTGCCTTACTTTAAAGGTCTTTAATTCAGGAATTTGACTGCTAAAAAAGTAAATCATTACAGTGACTTTTTGACTAGTAAGCGGCTTGCTAAAACCCCGACAAAAACAATTGAATATGCGGCAAAGATGACTTCCATCCATGCGGGCATACTCATTGACGCAAATTGCCAATCAATGTTGCCACAGTCTCCTGTTGCTGCGAAAAAGTGCGGGATCCATTCATGTAGGGGCATGAAACTAGGAAAATTTGGCTCAAACGCACAGCTAAATGCAAATGGATCTGTGTTGTTTTGCATAGCAATGTGCTCTTTTGCGATAAAGTAGCCCCAAATGGCAGAGACTCCCCACGTTGCAAAGGCGATTAATCGGTAGGTTACAGCGTGTGGGTTTATTGCTCCAATGATACCCGCGGCTAAGAGACCAAGCATCGCTGTGCGTTGGTATATGCACATAATACAGGGTTCTAGACCCATATTATATTGAAAAAACAGGGCTGTTATTTCAAATGCGAGTGCCGTTAAGGCTAATAATACCCAAGGGGTTCTTTTGTTTGCTAACTCAGCTAACCAACTCATGAAAAATCTCATTTCTAATTGTTTTCAAGATTATGCTTAGGGACTGCGCAGGGTGCAAGTGCCTGCGATGAATATTCGTAAAAACAACGCAGATAAATAGTAAAGGAGCCAACGGCTCCTTTACTTAATGTGTATGAATGAAGGTTAAACACTCACAGCTTGTAGAGATTCACTTTGATAACAACCCAGTACGCGTGTGTATTGGGTATGCTCTTTTAGCTCTTCTAGCGCTTGTTTTACATGTGCATCATCTAGGTTTGCTTCTAAATCAACGTAAAACACTTCTTCCCATGGATTTCCTGGCACTGGTCGAGACTCTAGTTTTACAAGGTTAATTTGATGGTGTTTAAATATCATTAAGGCATCTGCAAGCGAACCTGCTTGCTGTTTAGTTGCCATAATCAAACTTGTTTTAGTGGGGATTTGTTTAGAGACTTGCAATGGTTTACGTGCAACAACAATAAAGCGGCTGTGGTTTTCACTTTGGTTTGCAAGTCCAGACTTAACAACCTCGAGGCCAACATTTTTACCCGCTTGAGCAGAGCCAATGGCCGCACTATTCGGGTTCTCAACTGCGGATTGTAGCGCGTGAAATGTCGAATCACAGGTTTCATGTTGGATATCACCGAGCCCTTGCACAAAACGACTGCACTGTGCGAAAGGTTGTGGATGCGCATATATTTTATTGATGTGTGAAAGCTCAGTGCCCGGTATTGCAAGTAAACAATGCTCAACACTGTGAGTGACTTCACCTACAATAGAAACTTGGGCGTGTTGTAATAAATCAAAGACTTCATTGATACTGCCCGAACTTGTGTTTTCAATTGGTAACAAGCCAAAGTCGGCTTGGCCATTTTCAACTTTCCCCGTGATTTGCTCAAAGCTCGAGCAGCCTATTTCTATGACCTTACCCGGGCGGCGGCTAAAGTATTTATGACACGCTAATTGGCTGTATGAGCCCTGACCACCTAAATATGCCACACGATGCGTTTCGCTCATTGCATCTGGGTTCAGGCTTTTTTGTAACATGGCCTGTTGATTTAATACGGAGTCTTCCAAAATAGTCTGGAACACATTATTAATGTAGTAGGCGTCTAACCCCAGCGACTTTCCATAGCTTATTAGCTTTTCAAGCAATGCTTGTTCGCGGGCTTCATCGCGAATCGGTTTATTGTTGGCAATTTTATATTCAACAACACTGTGACTAATACGTCGTCGTTTTGCGAGTAATACTAATAAATCGGAATCTATTTCATTGATATCGTGTCGTAACGCATTTAATGCATCGTTGCTCATGTTGGTTTCCTCATTCCAAAACAGTGCACAAACAAAAAAGCCTCCCAAGAGGGAGGCTTTAGCTATTCGGTGAATTTATCTCGCAAACAGTTAAGCCTCCTCTATCTAAAGAAGCTAAAAAACGAAAAATAAGTGCGAGAAATAATGTGTTTCATCCAGTTAATGTAAGAAGTGTCGTTTATAAAGTCAACAGCATATCGAAGGAATTTGCAAAACACATGGATTAGTTATGAAAATTCATCAATCTTCATAAAAAATTTATAAATCTAAAAATGAATCTGGTATATTTGTTTTTGGATAATAAATAATAACAATTATTAATAAGGTAGTCCTGTGGTGTATCGACGCCCGCCATCTCGTTTTGGTGTGAATTCGTTAAGTATGAAGCTATCGCTGCTGATTTCTGCAATTTGTTTAATTGCGGGTATTTGTGCAGCGGCATTAATGCTTAAATCAGAAGAAAAGCAGCTCGTTTTTGAAGAACACGAACTTTTAAAGCATTCGAGTGAACGCTTAAGTCGTCAATTTAACGGCTTGATAAAAACAAAAACAAATATTGCTGAACAAGCGAATAATGTCGTTACTAGCCAGTTATTACTTAACGAGTCTCACTTGCAAAGTAATCACAATGCCGATATTAAATTTGCTGTTGATGGCAGCATACGCAGTACGTCTGCAGATGGACTCTCCGCCGCTTTTATTCCTCAAGATAACTATTCCGCTTTTTATAAAAGGCTGATTAACGATTCCGAGTCATTATGGAAAATAGTGTCACCGACACTTATTCAAGATTTCTTTAATTTTTATTTAGTCAGTAAAGATAATTTTATACGTATCGCGCCACCAAACTGGGCACTCAATGTACCTGCTGAGTTTGATTTTACAAAAGGCGAAACATTTAACTACGCACAAGAAGCATTAAACCCAAGCCGAGAAGCAGTCTGGTCAAAAGTTTACTACGACACCATTTGGCATAAATGGGTGGTGAGTGTATTGGTTCCGGTTTACCACAATAATGAATTTTTTGGTGTCACAGGCAGTGATATTGCGCTAGAAACCTTACTTGCTCAATTACCAATTGGTGATCGCGAGCAACATTTATTTGTGTTTGATGCAAAAGGACAGTTACTTGCGCATCCCGACTTAGATAAATCGACATTAGAAGAATATGGTCGCGAAGGTAAAAAACTACTGACAAAAGACTTTGTTAATGCGGATTTACAAACGCTCGTCTCAGAGACTATTCGTTCTAAATTACCTGAATCTGCAAATTCATTTGTGCAAGGCGGCGAAACACACATTATCAATATTCGTAAAGTAGAAGGCCTTAACTGGTACATTGGTATTTATAAAAAGCGTTCTTCGGCGTTGTCTGCCTTAGAAGAGTTAAAAGTTAAGTTTTTTGGACTGTTTATTTTATATGCCATCTTAGTCGCACTGTTGTTACATCAAGCGCTTTACCAGCTTGTTCTGCGCCGTATCCACTCGTTAGTTAATGCCGTTGTCAGCTTTGGCAAAGGGCAATTGCAAACAGAGTTTCCGTACGCAAATAAAGATGAGATTGGCACCCTCAATGGCTCATTTAAAGATATGGCGATAGAAATCAGAAAGCTAATTGATGGTTTAAATCAGCGTATCAGTGAAAAAGAAATTGCCGAAAAAGCGGCTAACCGATTATCAAAAGCGGTGGCATTCTCTGGAACCGGTGTTGTCATCACCAACCAAGATTTTGAAATTGAGTACGTCAATCCGAAAATGGTTGAGATGACTGGGTTTGAAGAGCGCTACTTTATTGGCTCGCCTTTAATGAGCATCATATCGCAAGAAATGGCCATTTTGGTTGACGACATAGATGTTGATTTAAGAAGCCGAAATTATTGGCGTGGCGATACACTGTTACAAGCCAATGAGCGCCAATCTGTATGGGTGTCATTAAGTATTTCGCCGATTCGTGAAGATGGCGGAAAAATTACCAGTTATGTTGCATCAGCGCAGGATATTTCGTTTGTAAAAGAAAGCCAACGTAAGATGGAGCAGTTAGCTTATTTCGATACACTAACCGGACTTGCCAACCGAACGTTCTTTAGAATGCAACTACGTAAATCGATGGCGCTTGCAGAGCGTGGACATTATGCGTTTGCGTTATTTTATTTTGACCTAGATGAATTTAAGCGAATTAACGACACTTTAGGTCACGATGCTGGTGATCAGTTATTGGTCGAAGTGGCTAACCGTTTGAAAAAACGTTTACGCACAGAAGATACGATTGCCCGACTCGGAGGCGATGAATTTGCCGTACTGTTAAGTGGTATTGAGCATCAAACACATGCAATGGAAGTGGCAAATACGATTCAAAGAACGCTCAATGAGCCAATCAAACTTGGTAATAATGAAGTGATTATCAGTGCGAGTATAGGCATTACAATGGCACCATTTGATAGCCAAGAAGAAGATCAATTACTTAAACATGCCGATTTGGCTATGTATGAGGCGAAAGCAAAAGGACGAAATACTTTCCACTTCTACAGCCAAGAATTAAACGCCGCTGCGAATGAGCGGTTGTTCATTGAAAATGAGCTACGTAATGGCATTCGTGAGCGTCAGTTTGAGGTTTATTATCAACCTCAAGTTGATAGCCGAAATCAGCAAGTGGTTGGCTATGAAGCGCTTATTCGTTGGTTCCACCCTAAAGAAGGCATGATCCCACCGACTAAGTTTATTCCGATTGCAGAGGCAACCGGTTTAATTGTTGAATTAGGGGCGTGGGTTCTTCAAGAAGCGTGTGAGTTTGCTGCGCGTTTAGCGAGTAAAAACCTAAAAAATAATATTTCAATCAACTTATCGGCACGCCAGTTTAAAGACGCTAATTTGGTTTCGACACTCGATAAGATCATTAAACAAACAGGGGTTGAGCCTAAGCGACTTCATTTAGAATTAACTGAAAGTATGTTGATGGGGCATGTTGAAGCGGCAATTTTGCAGTTGCATCAGCTTAAAGCATTGGGCGTATCAATCTCTATTGACGATTTTGGCACAGGTTATTCATCGCTGAGTTACTTGAAACGTTTTCCTGTTGATATTCTCAAAGTCGACCGCTCATTTGTAAAAGATATCCCTGAGGATACCAATGACATGGAAATCACCGCGGCGATTATTGCTATGGCGCAAAAGTTAAAGCTTAATGTTGTTGCTGAAGGTGTCGAAACGATAGAGCAAGTTGAGTTTTTACAAAACAACAACTGCTATATTGTACAGGGTTACTATTACAGTAAGCCGGTGTCCGAAGCGCAGCTGCCAGCACTTTTTGAGCGCTTGAGCCATATAGAAGACGTTAATTAAAAGGGGGCTTTTTAGCCCCCTGCGATTTTAACTTTAAATTTGAGCGCTTCGAGAATCGCTTTAAGCTTTTCTCGGTCGTCGCCTTGAACCTCAATAATACCGTCTTTTACTGCACCGCCTTGGCCCATTTTACTTTTAATGGTTTTGGCGAGCTTTTTAAGATCATGTTGTTCAGCGTCAATGCCAACAACAAGCATGACACCTTTGCCTTTACGTCCTTTGGTTTGACGTTCAATGCGAAGGAAGCCATCTTTAAACACCTTACTTTGCAAAGGCTTTGTTTCTTTAGGTTGCTCAATGCGTCCAGTGGCTGTTGAATAAACTAGATTATTATCGCTCATAGTGATACTCGTTATAAAAGCTTGCCTAAATGATAACAAATTTCCTCTTAAGTGTTTTAATTTTTGGCTTATTTCTTCTAAGCAGTTATATTTAGATATGTCTTAGAAAAGATTTGTTTATTAGGAGTTTATTATGAGTTTGACGCGCAGCACTTCTGCTGATGGCGCTATTTTAACTGTACAAATCAAAGGAAAGTTTGATTTTAATCTGGTGCAATCTTTTCGTCAGGCATACGCTGACTTAAGCGATAACATAAATAAGATTGTAATCGATTTAAGAGAAACTGATTACATGGATAGCTCTGCGCTGGGTATGTTACTAAATATGAAAAAAAACCTTACGGGAAAAGTTGATAATATTCAAATTAGTAATTGTCAGCCGCAGCTAAAAAAGATTCTGCAAATTTCTCGTTTCGATAAAAAGTTCGACATTGATTAATGCTTAATATCCTGGTTGTTGACGATCTTGCTCTAAATCGTCGCATGTTAACCGTGATGTTAGAGCAACAAGGCTATCGAGTTTATAACGCTGAAAATGGCTTGATGGCGCTAAAATTACTGGCAGAGCACAGTATTGATATTGTGCTACTTGATGTCATTATGCCGGTTATGGATGGCTTTGAAACAGCTGCAATAATAAAAGAGCGTTTTAGCCAAGTTTATCTCCCCATTATTTTTATTACGTCGCTTGAAGACGAAGCCAGTTTTGAACGTTGTTTAGCGGTAGGCGGAGATGATTTTCTTCATAAGCCGTTTCAAGAAGTGATTTTAAACGCAAAAATTAAGGCGCACAGCCGAATAAGAAACTTAAGCCAAAAGGCGCGAGAACAAAATTTACAACTTGAGTATCACCAAAATCAAGTTGAACGCGAACACGAAATCGTTGAGCATATCTTTAATAATGCGTTAGAAAATCAAAAGCTATTTACGCAACACCTCGATTTTCATCTTTCACCCGCTGCCATGTTTAATGGTGACATGTTTCTCGTCGCGCAAAGTCCCATAGGCAGTTTATATTGCATGCTTGGGGATTTTACCGGCCATGGCTTAGCGGCTGCAGTTGGGGCCCTGCCAGTATCACGAGTGTTTTATACCATGGTGAGTAAAGGCATGTCAGTGAGTGATATTGCTGCTGAAATTAATGCTGTTTTGGCTAATTTATTACCTGGGCACATGTTCTGTGCTGCGACAATATTAGAGCTTAGCCATTCTGGACGCAGTTTATCTGCGTGGCTTGGCGGCTTACCTGACACCTATATCATTAACGATAAAGGCGAAATTACACGTACCTTAGAGTCCCAGCATATGGCACTGGGAATACTTGAGGGAGATGAATTTGAACGCGGTCTAATACATATCGAAGTCGAGCCAACCTCACGCGTTGTGATGGCTACCGATGGCATTATTGAAACGGCCAATCCTCAAGGTGATTTTTTTAGCGAGACGCGTTTTAAAGAAGCCTTGTGTTCAAAAGAAAACATTACAACAGCGCAGGTGTTAGAGCGGGTAAATAAATTTGCGCAAGGTAACGAACAACAAGACGATTTGAGTTTAGTGCTATTAAATTGTTTACCTGTTCCTGAACCAGAACAAGCGGCAGAGCCTTTTTCTCCTTTACCGTTTAACTTTTCTTTGAGCCTGAATTCAAAGCAAATAAAAAGCACAGATCCGGTGTTAGAGGTTGTGGATGTGCTCACCCAAGTAGCGGGCTTGAACGCGCATCGCGCAAATATATTTTTAATATTGTCTGAGGCATACAATAATGCTTTAGATCATGGGGTGTTAGGTTTAGATTCTGAGATTAAAAATCAAGAAGATGGTTTTTTAGTTTATTACCAAGAAAGAGACACCGCACTTGCCACTCTAAGCGACGCTTTAATTATTATTGATATTCGTTATTGCCCAGATAACTTAGCGTTGTATTTTACGGTGTGTGATTCTGGAAATGGCTTTGCTAAGGCACATGCCTCAGATCAAAGCTTAATGCGAGAGCATGGTAGGGGGTTAAGTTTACTAGGTGAAATAGCCTCTCATATTTCATTTAATGCCGCTGGGAACCAAGTCGAAATTTGTTATCAATTATCCTCATCAAGCACTAGCTCACACTAACAACGCATGTTATGATTCTGCCATTATAGATGTTTGGATGGCTAAATGATTTCAACTTACTTATCAATTGCGCAGCTTGATTTACCAGAAAACCTTGTTGCTGAGCAATTATCGTATCTAGAACAATACCTAGCAGATGCAGAGTTACCAGAAGTACGCTGGCAGTATCAAATCCCTGAATTAGGTGAAGGTGGTGCCTGTAGTCTGTTTGGTTATTTACAGGATGAGCCATTCAAGCTGAGTGATTATGTCGCTAATAACGCAGAGAACACTGCTAAGCTGGCAAAACTACAACAAATTATTGATTTTGTTGTTGAAAAAACTCAGGTGGACTGGTTTGGTATTTATCAAGCGACAGCAACGGATGAAGGTAAGCAGTTATTAAAATTAGTTTACCATGGTGCCCCAAGTCGTCCTTTGTTTCCTATAACAGAGGCCTTTGCTAAAGGCAGTAACAATGTGCAAGTCGCGTTATCTAAGCGTGGCCGAGTTATTAACAATGTTGCTGATTACCTTGCCAAGGGCGGTGAATATTATACGTGTGATCCCAACGTGAAAGCAGAGACATGTTTGCCGCTACTTTCACAACAAAATGAGTGCTTAGGTATTATTGATGCTGAAGCATTTAATAATGATTTCTTTGATAAGCAAACCCTTGCTTTACTGGTGGCTTGTTGTATCAAAATTCCTCAACTCTTGGTCTAATTTAACTAGTAATTAGGCTGGGTTTTTATGTTAAGCTAGTGGCAACGCTAACCCCTATAAAAAGAGATAGTCAATGTTCTCAGAATTAAAACCATTACCAACAGACCCTATTCTTGGCCTAATGGCGGCCTTTAAACAAGACACAAATCCAAATAAAATTGATTTGGGTGTCGGTGTTTATAAGGATGAGCAAGGCAATACGCCTGTACTTAAAGCGGTTAAAAAAGCGGAAGCGTTTCGTTTAGAAAACGAAACCAGTAAATCGTACATTGGCTTGGCGGGTAACTTAGATTACTGCCAAAAAATGGAAAACTTATTACTGGGCGAGCATCCAGCACTATTAGCAAACCGTGTACGCACAGCACAAGCACCCGGTGGTACAGGTGCGCTTCGCGTTGCGGCTGAATTTATCAAGCGTTGTAACAAAGACGCGACAGTGTGGGTAACAACGCCAACATGGGCAAACCACATTAGCCTATTTGAAGCGGCTGGTTTAACAGTTAAAGAATACCCTTATTACGATTACGAGAATAAAGACCTGTTATTCGATGAGATGATCAATACCTTAAAGCAAGTGCCAAAGGGTGATGTTGTGTTATTCCATGCATGTTGTCATAACCCAAGTGGTATGGATTTAAATGCAGAACAATGGAGCACGGTTGCAGACCTTGCTGTCGAAGTTGGTTTTACACCTCTTATCGATATCGCTTACCAAGGGTTTGGTTCAAGCTTAGAAGAAGATGCTGCAGGCTTACGTAAGTTAGCAGCAGCCGTCGATGAGATGATCATTTGTTCTTCTTGCTCGAAAAACTTTGGCTTATACCGTGAGCGTATTGGTGCATGCTCTATCATCGCCAAAGATGCGGCAACGGCCGATGTGTCAAATTCTGTGCTATTAAGCGTTGTGCGTAGTATTTACTCAATGCCTCCTGCTCACGGTGCTGATATTGTAAGCACTATTTTAAGCAGCACTGAACTGACACAAATGTGGCATGATGAGCTTGATGAAATGCGTAACCGTATTAATGGTTTACGTACTCTAATTAAAGAAAGCCTCGCAGCGAAAGGTATTGCGCAAGATTTCTCATTTATTGACCGTCAAAACGGGATGTTCTCTTTCTTAGGCATCAATAAAGAGCAAATTGATCGTTTACAAAAAGACTATTCAATCTACATCGTTGGCTCTAGCCGAGTAAATGTTGCTGGTATCAGTGATACAAACATTGACTACTTTGCTAACGCAGTTGCTGATGTATGCAAATAAGACATTAATGTATGTCAAAAAAAAACCGCACGACGTGCGGTTTTTTTCTATCTGCTGTTTCGCTAATGTAGCCAGCGAATGGCACTGTTGAGCATACTGTTATAGCTATCAAGTGGTGCGCCGATACTGGCAATGAGTATTGTATCTGCTCGCTCACCTCGGTTTATATGTCCAGCAAAGCGTTCGTCGCTGAAATCTTCAGCGCCAGTGCCAAAGGGCTGTTCATCAGATGGGACAATAAAAACTGTCATTGGGCCAAAATCAGATTCAAATACTAAATGCAGGCCTTTTTTACCTTGGAAATCACAAAACGTAAGGTACGTTACTTTACCTGGTAGCTCATCTAAGTGTCCGCCGATCGTGGCAAACTTTTTGTTCACATAGGCAAGATCAATTGCCTCGTGTTTATCAAGCGATCCAATCTCATGGTATAAATGTGCAAAAGCATGTTCACCGACACTGTAGAGAGTATGTTGTTTGTTGGTGACAAAGAAAATACTTACGGCGACTAAAAACGACGCTGCTGCAGCTAAATAAAGGCGCTTAAAGGCGAATCGAGATTTTGCCTCAATAATTGTGTCAAGTGGTTGCTCAGCCGTTTGCTCTTCAGCACGCTGCTCCTCAGCGGCATAGGTGTTTTCAATAATGCGTGCGGCAAGGTTTTCGGGCACGGGTACATTTAATGCGCTGTGAATTTCAGCATCAAGTGCTCGCACATCATTAATAAATGCGTGTTTTTCTGTGTCCTGCTCGGCAAACGTTTCAAGGTCCTTATCAATCGTGCTTGGTTCGGCGAGGATGCGGCGGCGAAACTCGAGTTCATCCATTACTTTGATGCTCCTCTAAGTTGGTCATCATCACTGCTTAAAGCCTCTTTAAGCTGGTTTCTGGCACGAAAAAGACGTGTCATAACGGTATTTTTATTTAAATCGAGGATCTCGGCAATCTCATCGCCAGAACACCCCATTACAACTTGTAAGAGTAATGGTTCTCGATATTCATCTGCTAACTTTCCAATCTGTCGTTGGATCACTGTTTGTTCCATTTCAGCGTCTAAGGTTGTGCTTCTTTCATCTACTAGCGTCTCGTTTTCAACGTCGGCGTAGTCAAATTGTTTACGCTCAAAACGACGGGCGTTTTCGCGCCTTAGTATGGTTAAAAGCCAGGGTTTAACCGCGTGCTGATCTTGAAGCGAATCCAAGGCACGCCAAGCTCTCAGGAAGGTTTCCTGCACTAAGTCTTCGGCAACACTTTGATCACGACACAACCAATATGCAAAGCGAAAAAGCTCACTGTGGTAGATATGAACCAGCGCTTCATATCGCTTCTGTTTTTCTGTCATAGTAATTAAGACCTGCCTATCAGAAAAAAAATTTCTGATATTATTCATTATTTTTAATAACAGCTAACCTCAAGATTAGCCGTTATTTTTCATTATTTTATTACTATTAATTGATTTTAATCGTAAAGATTTTTCAATGTCTGATTTTGTGCTGCCGATTTAGGGTGTTTTTCAGCCTGGTTAAGCTGATTAACAATTAGCACTAAATCAGGTTTTTCATGCGATGAACTATAGAGTTTTGCACGTAATTTGGCAATTTCAGTGTTTAATGATTCATCGTTTAGTGTGGCTAACAATGAGTCTAAAGCCCCCGTTGTTTTTCCTGTGTGGTGTTTTGCATAGCGACTTAATGCACTATAAAACGCAGTGTATTTACCTTGCTTAGCTAACTTTTTAAGCTCGGGTAATGAGGATGAAGTCGTCGCTGAAGTGTGCGTTGACTCTCCTGTTGATTGAGGGCGTTTTTTAAAATACAGCACCAGTGTCACTAACCACAGTATGTAACCGGCAACGGCAATAATTATCAGCCAAGTTGGCGTACTTAACTGAGTAACGACAGCAGGTGTGCTGTTATTTAAGCTAGGCGTGGCTGCTTGCTCTGTAGGCGCTGTAACAGCTGCTTGAGGTGGCGTGAGCGGGTTAGTGCTTGGTACGACGGTAATCGAGCGTGCAGGGATTGTTGCATAGCTTATACGATTAATTTTAGTGTTGAACCAAGGCAGCTTGATTTCGGGCAGTGTATACGTTCCCGGGGTTTGCGGTAATAAAGCATAAGAGGCTGTTTGCTGAGAAATGACGCGGCCATCGCGAACAAGGTGATTGTTCTCTTTTTCGTCAGGGTAGCTTCTAAAACCTTGCACTTGCGGCATATCGATATCAGGAAGCTGCTCTTTAGTCACGCCCAGTGCCGTTAAAGTAATGGTGCGCGTAATCGGGGTGCCAACTTCTACAGTGTCATCTTTTGGTTGCCATTGCTCATCAAGGTTAACCAGCTCACTTGGCAACCAAGCACCAGAGTAGTTATCAGGAATCGGTTTGATTTCTGCGTCAATATCTTCGCCCATCGCAGAGATTTCCATTTGGCGATAGTTTTGACGAATACGGCCATTAAACACAGGGGCTGTTATGGTGTGAATGCCACTTTTTTGTGGTTGTACTAAGTATTCACGGGTGATCACTAAATACCGTTTACCGTCAATCAGTTCATAGCTTTCTGATTGCTTGTTAATAGGGGTTAGTTCAGCGTCTGCCATGACTGGTGTCGTTAGGTTACCATCGAGCAGTTCTTTGTTATTGTCTAAGTACAGTTTAACTGTGTAAACACCTGCTTCTTGAACATATAAGTTGTTTGGCTTGAGACTGGTTTTTATAAACGCATCTTTATTTTGCTCTGACGATTGGCTGCGTTTAGAAACGCTAAGTTGAATTGGTTTTGAACTTACACCTGCCACCGTAAAAGCAGGAATAGTGTAGGTGCCTTCCTTACGCGTCATGAGTTTTACAGACCAATTAGTTTGTTTACTAATTTCGCCGTTAATAATGTTTGTGCGTGAGCTCACACTGGTTGGCCCAACGACAAAGTCTTTTAATAATACAGACGTGTCGGGTTGTTCACTGTTAATCGTGTCGTCTGCAGAAATAGTGAGGATAAAAAATTCGCCCGCAAGGACGGGGTTTTTATCAACACTGGCCTGTAGTTGGGTGGCGGCCCAAAGCGGCGCTGCCGCGATTAGCAATAAACAACATAATAATCGCATTACCATGATTTTTCGGCTCCTCGTGGACGACGTTGATAGTTTCGTTTTTGTGCTTCTAACTGCATTTTATTTCTTAATAAGATAGCGGGATCATCAGGAACTTTACGCAGCAACTGATTCAGTTGCTGGGCTTTCTCTTTTTCTTCATTTGTTAGTTCAGCCGCTTGTGCCTGCATAGCTTGTTGTTCAGCTTCTTTTTTAGCTTGTTCATCACTTTGCATCGGCTCTGGCTGCGCGTCTTTTTGCTCGGGTGTTTGCTCAGGCTTTTGTTCACCAGAGTCGGATGGTTGCGCTGATTCAGATTGCATTTCAGGTTTATTTTTTTGCTCGCTATTTGACTCGCTTTGCTCACCTTTCTGATCCGATTGTTTATCTTGCTCAGAGGGTTGTTCACCTTCTTGTTGCTCGCTCTGTTCGCTGTTTTCACCTTGCTGCGAATTATCGCCTTGTTGCTTTTGCTGGTCGTCTTGCTGACCATCCTTGTTTTGTTGGTCAGAATTTTGCTGTTGATCTTGTTGTTGCTGTTGTTGATTTAATAACTGCTCAACAAGTGCTTGATTTTCTTGTGCCTCAGTAAAATCATCTTGTAACTGTTGGGCTTGCTTATAGGCATCAATGGCTTGTTCTAGCTGCCCAGCTTTAGCCAGAGCATTACCGTAGTTATAAAGGCCTGTTGCAGACTTATCTTGGCTAAAAGCATCAACCGCAGCTTGGTAATTACCTTGCTGATAAAGTGCGGCTCCTTTTAGCTGGGTGTTATCTGTATTAACGGCCTGATCAAACTGCTTTTGCTGATAAGCATCCAAAGCGCGTTGATCTTGGTTTTTAAACACTGCTGGTAACTCTGCGGCGTGTATCTGCTGTTGTGGTAGTAGCATAATAAACATAAAACCAAGCACTAGGCTGCTGCTCCGGATTAAAAAGAGTGCCAGTGGCATTAAAATCAGTAAGCCATAAATACCTGCATCGATACGCCATAACGTTTGGCTTTGTTTTTCGTCTTTGAGACGCTCTGCGTTGGCGCTGGGGGCGAAGGCTTTTATGTCTTGGTTACTGGTTTGATATAACGCAAATTTGCCGCCACTGTTACGAGCAATTGCTGTTAAGCGGCTGATATTAAGAGTGGGAATGACGATTTGCCCCTGTGAGTCTTTCAAAAAGCCGCCTTCAGGTAACTTAATGGGGGCGCCTTGTTCTGTGCCAACGCCGTAGACATTTAAGCGGTAGCTCGATTGAGCAGTAAAGCGACTAATATCATCGTGATCGAGTTGATCAATGCCATCGGTTACCAAAATAATGTCACCGTCTAAATACCCGGCTTGCTTTAGTAAATCATCGGCTTTTTCAAGGCCATCAATCACGTTTGACCCTTTGCTTGGCATAATATCTGGACTCAAACTTGGAATCAGATTCGCTAACGTGCTGGCGTCATTAGTTAAAGGCGAAATAGTAAATGCTGACCCCGCATAGGCCACAAGTGCAGTATCACCCTCTTTAAATAGCTCAATCATATCAAGTGCTTTAAAACGCGCTTGTACTAATCGGCTGGGGGCTATGTCGGTACTGAACATTGAGTACGACATATCCATGACGATAACGCGTGCATTTTTTGCTTGAAACACGGGCACCTGTTTTTTCTCAAAGCTTGGGCCGGCCGAAAAAACAATCGCAAGCAGGGTAAATAGCGCCACCAACCAGAGTGGTTGTTTTTGTTTGTTGTGACTTTCGTTCATAACAAATTGTGCAAGGTGCGGTGCAATTAAATCAGCTGGAGCATGCTTTTTATTTCGTACAAATAGCACGCTAAAAATAATCAATGCAGGCAGCAATAACCAAAGTAGGGTAGGGCGAATAAACTCAAAATCCATGCTTAGACCTCCCGTTTAAATTGGCGAATAAAATTAACAAGCAAGGCAAGTGCAATAATGCCCAACGCTGCAAGTAAGGGTAAATAAAACAAGGAGACTTGCGGGCGGAATGTTTGTTCATCACTGCTGATAGGCTCCAGTTTATCGAGCTCTTTATAGATTTGCTGAAGCCCTGCGACATCCTTCGCTCTAAAGTAGAGACCACCGGTTTGTTCTGCAATGCGTTTTAGTAAGCCTTCATCTAGATTACCACCACTCATTCCGCCCATGTTAAATAAGCTAAAACCGCGAGGGTTATCGGAACCTACGCCTATGGTGTACACTTTTATTCCCTCTTCACGGGCAAGTAACAGCGCGTCATCAGGGTCAAGGTTGCCAGCAGTGTTTTGGCCATCTGTTAACAACACCACAATACGGTTACTTTCGTCTTTATTGGCAAACCGTTTTACCGACAGCCCTAAAGCATCACCAATCGCTGTGGCACGGCCAACTAACCCAATTTGGGCTTCGCTGAGCATTTGGCTTACTGTTTTTACATCGCGGGTTAGTGGGGTTTGTAAAAAGGCGGTATCACCAAATAAGATCAGTCCTAAGCGGTCGCCTTGGCGTTGCTCTATAAAGTCACTGAGTACCGCTTTTACCATGGTCAGTCGATCAACATATTGTCCTTGATACGCCATATCTTGCTCTGTCATCGAACCTGATAAATCAACTGCCAGCATGATATCGCGGCCTTCATTTGGTAAGGTAATTGGTTCATCAAGCCATGTTGGATTGGCAATAGCGATAACCAATAGCGCCCAAATTATCCACTCGACTATCGATACCTTGCGGCCGTGGTCTTGTGCGGCTTGATTATTAAGGCCTAACTTAGCAAATCCAGGGATACGCAAACGCAAGTTACCTTGTTGCTTTAGCGGCTTTAAGCGGCTTAATAACCAAGGTAAAGGTAATAAAATAAAGCACCATGGCCAGCTAAACTCAAACATTAATAGACTCCTTGAGTTTAAAATTATTGATGGCATGGCGTAATTTTACACCCAGCTCGGCATGGTTATTGTCTGGTTGATAAAGTTGCATTAATTCATCATAGCTAAAGGTGTCGCCGCTAAGCTGTGACAAACTCTGTGACCATTGTGCCACAGGCTGAGCAGCTAATTGTTCTGTGTAGTAGTGGCGTGTTAAGCGTTTTAAAATGATATGCAGCGCCTGCACGTCGTCATCTGCGAGTGTGCGACTTAGTTCAATAGCCTGTTTTTTGGCTTTTTTAAATTGGTTATTTTTATATAACTGCACCAAGCCAATAATCAAAAGCACACAGACTATTGAGATTATTAGCCACCAAATAGGCGCAAGTGGCCACCACGCAACCTCTGCGGGTGCAATGACATCATGTAAGCCATCGAGCGGATTTGTTTGCATTGTTACTTTCTCACTAATTGCAGCTCAAGCGGTGTGGCTGCACTGAATGAAATTAAACTCAGCCCCGATTTCTGTAAGCGTTTTAGTCTTTGAGTAAAAGAGTGCTCGGCTGATTTTGCGAAGCGTTCACGGAATTGTTTGTCCATTAATGGTAGGGCTAAATCTTGGCCATTAGCAGACACAGTGACGGTTTGCTTAAATGCCGGCAGCTGATGCTCAAACGGGTCACTGATATGACAACCAATTAGTTCGCAGTGTCTACTGAGCATTTCAAGCTGTTTAAAGCTTGCTTCATCAAGAGCATTAAAGTCTGAGACAATATACACAAGGCTTCCTGGCTTTGCTAAGTGATTTAATCGTTTGAGATTATCGCTGAATAAGCTGGAAGCTGTTTTGTCGATATTGTTAAGTGCGTTGCTGTGAATATCGCATAAATTATGGCAAAGCTTTAATACTGCTTTTTCACGTGATGTAGGTTTTAGCTCATGATGGCTGTGTTGGTTGAACACCAAACCACCTATGCGGTCACCTCGTTGGCAGGCCGACCATGCTACCAGCGCACTGATATGCGCAGCTTGCACCGACTTTAATAATAACCGAGAGCCAAATAGCATCGAGTTTGAAAAGTCAGTAAAGACAAAAACAGGACGCTCTTTTTCTTCTTGAAACAGCTTTGTGTGGGTTTCGCCAGTACGTGCTGTTACACGCCAGTCGATAGAGCGTATATCATCACCAGCTTGGTAATGGCGCACTTCGGCAAATTCCATCCCACGCCCCTTATGAGGCGCAAGATATTGCCCAGCTAAGCTGTTTTTGATTTTTACTTTGGGCGCAAGTTCAAGCAAGCGAGCCTTAGCTTTGTAATACATCAACTCTTTGAGTGATAAATTAACGCCTTGACTATGACTTGCAGCTAACCACGCCGCTGTATCAAATTGGCTAGACATAGTTTATGGCACTGCAACCAATTCTAGGATGCGACTGATAACGTCATCCTTACTAATACCATCGGCTTGGGCTTCGTAGCTCAAAATGATGCGATGACGTAACACATTGTGAAGAACCGCTTGGATATCATCGGGGGCAACAAAGTCGCGACCTTCAAGCCATGCATGTGCACGGGCACATTTATCAAGCGCGATTGTGGCACGCGGACTGGCACCGTATTCAATCCAGCGGCCAAGTTGTTCATCAAGTTCTGATGCTTCACGGGTTGCAACAATTAATTGCACTAAGTACTTTTCAAGCGGTTCAGCAAGGTATAAGCCTAAAATTGCTTTTCGGGCGGCAAATAATTCGCTTTGGCTAATTTGCTCTGTACTCGCTTGTTTATCAGAAATTGCTTCGCCACGCGTCAGACGCAAAATATCAAGCTCATGCTCAGCGCCCGGGTAATCAATGCTTAAGTGTAATAAAAAGCGGTCTAGTTGTGCTTCTGGCAGAGGGTAAGTCCCTTCTTGCTCTAATGGGTTTTGCGTTGCCATCACCATAAACAAGTCTGACAACGGGTAAGTGTTTTTGCCAACGGTTACTTGGCGTTCTGCCATCGCTTCGAGCAATGCAGACTGCACTTTTGCAGGAGCACGGTTAATTTCATCAGCCAAAATCAGGTTATGGAATAACGGCCCTTTTTCAAAGACGAATTCGCTTGTTTGCTGACGATAGATATCGGTGCCTGTGACATCTGCTGGCAACAAGTCAGGGGTAAATTGAACCCGTTGGAAACTGCCTTCAACGCCTTTAGCTAGCGCGTTAACAGCACGCGTTTTAGCAAGTCCTGGCGGGCCCTCAACCAATAAATGACCATCCGCTAAAATAGCGATTAACAGTGCTTGAGTTAATTGAGGTTGGCCGATAATTTGCGTGTCTAAGTATGATTTTAATTGTGAAAATGCGTTAACTGCCATAATAAAAAGACTGTCCTAAAAGCGTGAGTCAAAGTTCATTTTTGTGAAGCGCCAATAAACACTATTCAGTGCCGATAAATTATCCAAGCGATACTGTGATTGGGGCGCTATCAACAAGTTATAAGGATTCAAAAGTCATAACACAAGTGTTAGACAGAAAATCCTAAAATAGTTCGTTATTTTTTAAGGATTTTTAGCCTAGCATATAAATGGTGCTATTTTTTGTAAATAGGTCGAAAAAAGCCTATGGTTGGTAACTTACTATTGGCATTCATACACGGGTTGTTTTAGAATCAGGAAAAACAAACAGGTCAGACCTGTCAGCGGGAGAGCATAAATGTCTGAGCAAAACATACTTAAAACAGCAAAGGGCGATCGTATCGCTATCGTTAGCGGCTTACGAACGCCATTCGCAAAACAAGCCACAGCATTCCATCATGTACCAGCCCTTGATATGGGCAAGTTAGTTGTCAACGAAATGCTTGAGCGCCTTAACTTCGATAAATCTGAAATTGATCAATTGGTATTTGGGCAAGTAGTGCAAATGCCAGAAGCCCCTAATATTGCCCGCGAAATAGTGCTTGGTACCGGTATGCCTGTCTCTGTTGATGCGTATTCGGTATCACGTGCGTGTGCAACAAGTTTCCAAGCAATTGCCAACGTAGCCGAGTCAATTATGGCGGGGTCTGTGCAGGTTGGTATTGCTGGCGGTGCTGATTCATCGTCTGTATTACCAATCGGTGTGAGCAAAAAATTAGCGGGCAGCTTAGTTGATTTAAACAAGGCGCGTACGTTCGGGCAGCGTTTAAAAATATTCTCTAAATTGCGTTTAAAAGACTTAATGCCGGTACCGCCAGCCGTTGCGGAATACTCTACAGGTTTATCTATGGGTCAAACAGCTGAGCAAATGGCTAAAACGCATAACATTAGCCGTGCTGACCAAGATGCACTTGCACACCGTTCACACACGCTTGCGAGCCAAGCATGGGCCGACGGTAAATTAAAAGACGAAGTGATGACGGCACACGTTGCACCGTATAAGAGCTTCATCGAGCAAGATAACAATATTCGTCATAACTCAAGTATTGAAGGTTACGCTAAATTAAAACCAGCCTTCGACCGTCAACACGGTTCAGTGACGGCGGCAAACTCAACGCCATTAACTGATGGGGCCGCTGCGGTGCTTATGATGAGCGAAAGCAAAGCAAAAGCACTGGGTTACAATATTTTAGGCTATGTCCGTAGTTTTGCGTTTTCGGCAATCGGTGTGCACGAAGACATGCTTATGGGCCCAGCCCATTCAACACCCATCGCGCTTGACCGTGCGGGCATCACATTAGCTGATTTAGATTTAATTGAAATGCACGAAGCATTTGCAGCGCAAACACTGGCAAATATGAAAATGTTTGCATCAGATAAGTTTGCCCAAGAAAAGCTGGGTCGCAGCAAAGCGATCGGCGAAATTAACATGGACAAGTTCAATGTGTTAGGTGGCTCACTTGCTTACGGTCACCCATTTGCGGCAACAGGTGCGCGCCTGATCACGCAAAGCTTACATGAACTTAATCGTCGCGGTGGCGGCCTTGCTTTAACGACTGCCTGTGCAGCGGGTGGCTTAGGTGCAGCCTTTGTATTGGAGAGTGCGTAATGACAGATTCAGTATTTAGTTTATCGGTAGGTGATGACGGTGTTGGCGTTGTGACAATTGATGTGCCGGGTGAAAAAATGAACACCCTGCGCAGTAGTTTCGCAGAAGATTTAAAAACACTCTTAAAAGACGCACAACAACAAGCTGTTAAAGGCATGGTATTTATTAGTGGTAAAAGCGATAACTTTATTGCCGGTGCCGACATTAAAATGCTTGATAGTGCAAACAGTCGTGAAGATGCATTAGCGCTGAGCGAGATGTGTCAGCAAGCGTTTTTCGATATGAAAAAACTACCATTCCCAACAGTCAGTGCCATTCATGGTGCGGCGCTTGGTGGGGGATTAGAGTTTGCATTAGCGTGTGATTATCGTGTCTGTTCAGACAGCGACATCACGAAGCTGGGTTTACCCGAAGTACAACTAGGCTTATTACCTGGGGGTGGGGGTACTCAGCGCTTACCTAAATTAGTTGGCCTGCAAAAAGCGCTCGAATGGATGCTAACAGGTAAACAAGTACGTGCAAAACAAGCGAAAAAAACAGGCTTGGTAAATGATTGTGTTCCGCACAGTGTATTACTTGAAGTTGCAAAAGAGTTTGCCCTTAAAGGGAAAGCGAAAGTAAGCAAGCCTAAATTAGACCGTTTGAGCCAATTGTTAGAGTCAAACCCGTTTGGCCGCAATATTATTTTCAAAAAAGCCCAAGAAAATGTGCTTAAGAAAACAGGCGGTCATTACCCTGCGCCTTTAGCAATTATTAAAGCCGTGCGTGCGAGTGTTGAACTTGATCAATTAAAAGCATACAAAACAGAAGCAGAAGGCTTTGCAACGCTTGTTATGAGCGACGAGTCTAAAGCGTTGCGTGGTATTTTCTTTGCAACCACTGAAATGAAAAAAGAGTGGCGTAATGATGACGCACCAGCCATTAGTAAAGCCGCAGTTCTTGGCGGCGGATTGATGGGCGCGGGTATTGCCCACGTAAGTGCTGTTAAAGCGGGTGTGCCTGTGCGTATTAAAGATGTGGCTGAAAAGGGCATTAGTAATGCAATGAACTACAGCTACAAGATTTTAGACAAAAAGCAAAAGCGCCGTATTTTATCAAAAGCCGAGCTGCAACAAACCATGAGCCGTATTACAGGCACGACAGATTACAGCGGCTTTAAACACATTGATATTGTTATTGAAGCTGTGTTTGAAGATTTGGCACTTAAGCAAGGTATGGTGGCCGATGTTGAGCGTGAGTGCCAAGACACCACGATTTTTGCAAGTAATACATCGTCATTACCGATTGCACACATTGCCGCTAATGCTGCACGCCCAGAGAATGTAATAGGATTGCACTACTTCTCACCTGTAGAAAAAATGCCATTGGTTGAAATAATTCCTCACGCTGGCACGTCTGAAGACACCATTGCGCGCGTTGTTAATTTTGCTCGTAAGCAAGGTAAAACGCCGATTGTGGTGAAAGACATGGCGGGTTTTTACGTAAACCGTATTTTAGCGCCGTATGTAAACGAAGCGGCTAATTTACTGCTTGCGGGTGAACCTATTGAGAAGATTGACCAAGCGCTTGTTGAGTTTGGTTTCCCTGTGGGTCCATTAGCTTTACTTGATGAAGTTGGCATTGATATTGGCTCTAAAATTGCGCCAATTTTAGAAAAAGAATTGGGTGAGCGTTTTAAAGCCCCTGATGCCTTTAATCGTTTAATTGATTCTAAACGTTTAGGTCGTAAAACGGGACGTGGTTTTTATCTTTACGACAAGAAAGATAAAAAAGTGGATGAGTCAGTTTACGAGTTATTGGGTGTGACTCCTTCGCCACGTCTAAATAAAAGCGAAATAGCCAAACGCTGTGTGGCACAAATGCTAAATGAAGCGGTACGTTGTTTAGATGATGGCATTATTGCCAGCCCACGTGACGGGGATATTGGGGCTATTTTTGGTATCGGCTTCCCACCGTTCTTAGGCGGCCCATTTAGCTATATGGATAAGCTAGGGGCGGCGCAAGTGAGCTCTGAAATGGCAACATTTGCAAACTATAACCCTATTTTTACGCCATGCGATACATTAAAGGCAATGGCTGAGAATAAGGGGCGTTTTTATCAAAGTGCTGAAGAGTCTGTTGTTGAACAACAGGAATCACACCTAGACCCTGTCGAAGTAACGAAAGAAGTGGTTGAAGATGAGCAAGCCTTAGAAGAGCCAAATGCTGAAACAACTAAAAGTTAAGCTGCGTAGTTAACGAGTGACTTTATACTAAAAGCCCTGTTCCTATTGAACAGGGCTTTTTTGTTGCTGTATTGGCTATAAGTTGTATTTAAAGTAGGGGAGTGATTTGCTATAACAGACTTTATTTAGCAAACGACTAATCACCATGACTCTCACCACTGCGCGATTAACTTTAAGACCTTTAAATGCCGATGACTGGCCATTATTTTATGCATTACACAACGATATTGATGTGATTGAAAAGTGCTTTGATAAACCCTCTGAAGCACACGTACGCGCTAAGTTTAATGAACGCTTAAAGCCTTGGTCACCAGGTGGCAATACGCCGTTGTGTTTGGTGATAGTCGAAACCTGCACGGGCAAAGAAGTCGGGGTGACAGGGTTTACGTCATCCACTGTGCCAAATAGCCAAGAAGTAGGCTATTTGCTACTGCCAAACTTTCATGGCCGTGGTTATGCTACTGAGTCATTAAAAGCGGTGCTTGATTATGCTATTCGCGAACACCGCGTTTGTGAATTTAAAGCCGTGGTCACTGAGGGCAATGTCGGTTCAGAAAAAGTGCTGGAGAAATGTGGTTTTCAGTTAATTGAAAAACAGCCTGATGCTTATATGATAGGGGGTATTTTGTATACCGATCATCATTTTTATTTGAATCGCACTGATCACACCCTGTGATCAGTGCTGATGTAACTAGCGAAGAGGTTAAAGGTGCATCTCAATCGCTTTTCTGTCTTTTTCAGGCATGTTTGCGACCACTAGATTAAACGAATTATCAATCATACGTTCAATCTCCCCTTGTGGTACTGTGCCATCTAAAATAACGGTATTCCATAAACGTTTATTCATGTGATAACCCGGGACCACGGAAGGGAAAATATCTCGCAATGCTTGGGCTTCATCAGGATCGCATTTTAAATTTAACCACCAAACAAGGTTACCTTCATCGTCAATTTGGCCTTCTTTTCCCTCTACGAGAGTGGCAAACATTTTATGGTTAACCTTATAAACATCGACATCTTGGCCAAATGGTTGGGTGATCATCACCAATGGCTTTTTCATTAAATATTCGTGTACTGTGTGTTGATTCATGATCCAATCCTTGAAGTCATTTTTCGTAGTTATAAACATAGCAGAATTTTTAAGTTTGGAGATATCTATTTTTATAATTTGCTGAAAACTAGGATAAATAATGCGGGTGATGGAAAACTGCAAATTTTTATTGAACAAAAGCCATTACGTGGTAAATTTCTGTCATCAAAAAACGATAGGAATACACCCATGCCTAAGGCAAGTGAAGTAAAAAAAGGCGCAGCGATTGAATACAATGGCCGTGTTTTAGTAGTAAAAGATATCCAGCGTTCTGTGCCGCAAGGTCGAGCTGGTGGTAGCTTATACCGTATGCGTTTATACGATGTTGTTACTGGCGGTAAAGTCGATGAGACGTTTAAAGACAGTGACATGTTAAAGCTTGCTGATTTGACGCGTCGTGAAGCAATGTTTTCTTATATTGATGGCGAAGAATATGTGTTCATGGACAATGAAGATTACACGCCTTACAACCTTAATAAAGACGCAATTAGCGAAGAAATTTTATTCGTTAACGAAGAAACACAAGGTGTGCATGTCATTGTGATTGATGGCGCGCCTGTTGGTATCGATTTACCTTCAAGTGTAGAACTTGTTGTTGAAGAAACTGACCCTTCGATTAAAGGTGCCTCTGCGAGTGCACGCTCGAAGCCTGCGCGTTTAACTACTGGGTTAACGATTCAAGTACCAGAGCACATTTCAACGGGCGATCGTATTCGTATTAATACTGCTGAACATAAGTTTATGGGTCGAGCAGAAAAATAATTATCAGATCATCTGTAAAAGCCGACATTTATGTCGGCTTTTTTGTTAAGTTAAAATTAGGGTTAAGTTCACTTTAAACATCAGCCTATGTTCCTTTTTTTAGGCTAAAAGGCATTGAAAAAAGACTGGAAAACGCGCATCATGGTTTACTTAACTTATTGCTTTTTAAGGTTCTGCCCTAATAAGCAAAGACGATAATAACGACTAGTAGTAGATTGCATGTTAAACCACGGATTGGAAAACAGAGAGTACGTTAAACTCCCAGAAGGTGTTGATATTGCTATAACACCAGCAGGTGTTGTGGCGCGTAGTTACGCTTATATTATCGATCTTATGATTCGTGGCTTGATCCTGCTTGCCATATCAACGCTCTTTTCTTTTTTTGGAGACGCAGGCGAAGGCCTTGTTCTTATTGCCTACTTTCTTATATCTTGGGGATACAACATCCTTTTTGAAATGGAAAATGGTCAGACCCCCGGTAAAAAACGCCTCAAAATACGTGTAGTACAAGACAACGGTTTGCCAGCGAGCTTTTCGCAAATAGTGGTACGCAACTTATTACGTCCCGCAGATATGCTGCCTATTGGTTATTTTTTAGGACTTATCGTGATGATGTTTAATACGCGATTTAAACGGATCGGCGATTGGGCAGCAGGCACCTTAGTTATTTATGATGATGAGCTGCAAGAGCGCCCATTACTGCCTAAAGGTGATGTAAGCATTCCTGCTGTCAGCTTGACGACCGAAGAGCAATTAGCGGTGCTTGCTTTTGCTGAACGACACAATGAGTTATCCGCTGCCAGACACCTAGAGATTGCCACTATACTTGCTGAGCCTTTAGCCAGTAATGAAACCGATATTGAGGAGCAATTAGCCAGTTATGCCCGTTATTTTGCTGGGCAACTACACGATAATCATGACCACCCACACGTGGAGAGTCAGCAATGAAACAAACCCAATTTGTAAAATCGAACACACAAAGCTGGGATGAATTCAAAGCGTTATGTGAAATGGAACGTTCAGAGTCGTTGCCCATTCATTTTCCAAATCTGTATCGCAAGATCTGTAATGATTTAGCCATCGCTCAAAGCCGTCAATACAGCCCCATACTCGTTGAACAAATAAATTGTTTAGTGCAGTTAGGCCAAAAACGTTTGTATTTGTCTCGTAGCAATCAGTTTTCTGAGCTATGGCATGTCGCACGAACAGCGTTTCCTCGGGCTCTGTATGAAAACCGTGTGATGTTAGCTGTTAATTTGCTGGCTTTTTGGGGCTTAGCTTTAATTGCCTTTATTTGGGTAAGACTGGACCCAGATGCAGCGTATACTTTTCTAGGGCAAGGTACGTTGCTAAACATAGAAAAAATGTATGACCCAAGTGGAAGTGTGCAATCTGCTGAGCGGGGAGCATCACAAGATTTATTAATGTTTGGGGTGTATATCTACAACAATATAGGGATCGCATTTCAAATGTTTGCAGGGGGAGTGTTGTTTTGTGTAGGAGCTGCATTTTTCTTGTTATTCAACAGTTTTTATTTCGGTGCCATTGCCGCACATATTGTAAATGTTGGGTTTGAAGGACCGTTTTTCTCGTTTGTTATCACCCATGGCTCTTTTGAACTGACAGCGATTATCATTGCCTCTGCAGCAGGGTGCCGAATTGGCTACGCACTCCTTAACCCAGGCCAATTCACGCGTGCTTATGCCATAAAACAAGCCGCACAAAAAGCTTTGCCCTTAATTGTAGGGGCCTTTTTAATGCTGGTGATAGCTGCTTTCATAGAAGCGTTTTGGTCCCCGCGCGATATTGCGAATGAAATAAAATATACAGTGGGCAGTGGGTGTTGGGCGTATGTGCTGTATCGTCTCTATAAGGGAATGCGTTATGGAGCTTAATCGCCTGAGTTTTAACCCTCGTAAACGTGATGCTTACGAAACCTTTGATTTAACAGTGTTATTAGTTAAATCGCACTTTTTTTCTTTGTTTTTTATGTATTTATGCATGGCCTTACCACTATTTATAATTGTGGGCGTGTTACTTAATTGGAGCTGGAGTGCTTTTTTAATATGGTGGCTTAAACCTTTATTCGAGCGCCCGATACTCGATTACATGTCAAAGGCGGTTTTTAATCAACCGGTCTCGATTAGCCACAGTTTAAAGTCGTTAAAGCAATTAAAGTTGGCAGAGATGCTAGTGCATTTAAGTGTCTTAAGGTTCAGTCCTAATCGTGCTTTCTTGGCGCCAGTTGAACAACTAGAGCAACTGTCTAAAGAACGAAAAGCGAAGCGTAAACAGCTGTTGTTCGCTTCAACAAAACCCAAACAAACACTTTGGATGCTATTTTGTGTCCACTTTGAATTTATTTTGTTGATGGGGTTTTCTGCATTAACGATTGCATTAGTGCCGTATTCATTTACAGCTGAAGAAGCGATGTATCAGATTTTTGAGGCCCCTGAATGGTTAGAAATTGCCTTTAATGCTTTATATATAGTAAGTATTGCACTCGTTGCGCCTTTATTTGTCACGGGGGGCTTTTTAGCTTATTTACATCGTCGAGTTGAGCTTGAAGGGTGGGATATTGAGCTTGCTTTTAAAAATATTCGCGCACGTCTAAGCGGTGTATTGTGTTCACTGGCACTGCTTTTCTTATCCAGTGTTACTATTGCTCCGTCCGCCAGTTACGCCGATGAAATTGATAAACAACAGGTAAAAGAGCAAGTCACAGCGCTTTATAATGAACCTAATGTGATAGAGACAGAAACAACGTGGACGCCTATTTTTGAACCCAAAAAAGCCTCATCGAGTGACTTATCATGGTTATTTAATATTTTTAAAGCCATAGGGCAGGTTTTTGGTGTATTGGGATGGGTGTTAGTGGCGTTATTAGTCATTTGGTTAGTCTATTACTTAATGAAAAAACGTGGTTTCTTTGCCAATTTAAGCCTGCCTGAACGTGCCAGACATAAAGAAGAGCCCGTGATCCCCAGTTTGTTTGCTGAAATTAAAGCACAGGATTTACCTACAGATTTAATTGCCTCGGCATTGCGTTGTTTTAATGCAGGGCAACACCGTTTAGCGCTGGCTTATTTGTTACATTACTCGCTTAGTTGGGCGCAGCAGCAACATCAAGTGAGATTACATCGCTCAATGACTGAGCGTGAATGTAAGCGTGCGATAGATGCCAAAGTACCGACGCATATACACGATATTTTTACGCGCTTGTTTACAGCGTGGGTGAGTGTTGCTTGGGGGCACCAAACCCCCGATCTTGATTTTATTGCTCTTACAGAGGAAATAAAAGCAATGACAGCCAGCAAGGAGGAAAGTACTCATGAAGCTTAAATATGTACTGATTGCTGCTTTGGTATTGCTTGGTTTTATTATTATTGCGGGGGTTGCGTCGCTGGAGTGGGAAAAAAAAGAATTCGAAATAGGTTTTCACTCTGATGTGGCTAAAGATAATTTCACCATGGCGCAGCGATTGTTAAACGCAAATGGCATTAATTGGCTTAAAGATAAACACCTTGCTGCACATGCCGATAGCGAACAAATACGCATTGACCCACACACTATTTTAATTGTCGATGAAGCGGTGCTTGCCGATTCGTATCAGTTAGATCAGCAGCTCGCTGAATGGGTGGCTGAAGGTGGGCGATTGGTGTATATATTAAATCGACAGCGCGATGAGTTGGCACTTGATAATACATTGTTTTTTAATCAACTAGGGATCACCGTTTCAGCGAAAGACAGTGCCTTTGACTATGACTTTGCAATGCTTAAAGAAGGGTCTAAAAACAGCACCTTGGCTATAAATGAAGACACCGTGTTAGCGCTTGAACTAAGCCGTGCATTTACGATTGAACATTGCCCAGGTGTCAGCACAAACACAGAACAGGGCGATACTGTTATGTGTGACCTCGCTTTTGGGCAAGGCCGCGTTATTGTAATGCCGTCATTGGCACCATTTACAAACTATCGATTACGCCACCTTGACCATGGCAGCCTCCTACTTTGGCTTAGCAAAGGGGCTGATAAAGTGACGTATGTTCCTTATTTAACATACCCTAATTGGCTGGCAAAAATATGGCACTGGAGCTGGCAGTTTGTTGTGAGCCTTTTATTATTGGTTGTGTTTACAGTGTGGCATATCAGTAGTCGAATTGGTCGAGCCTATGCCCCTGACTTCGATATTAAAACCAGTTTTAATGCGCATATTCGTGCAGTGGCTAATTTCTACATGCAACACGGACACGAAGCGTATTTATGGACAGCGCTTCGTAAAGACTTTAATGCCAAAGTAGAGATGCGAGTCCCTAATTTTAAAATGTTAAGTGATGATAAACAGGCACAAATTATTGCTAATTTAACGCACTTCGACAAACAACAAGTGACTCAGCTGCTTGTAAGTGAATTACCCACGTCACGCGAGCAGCGATTAGAATATATCAAACGATTTAAACAATTAAGGAATGCATTATGAGCACGGAACTGGAAAATAAACGCATGAGCTTGATAGATGCCGCGGAGGCTGTAAAACAAGTAAAGCAAAACATTTCACGTGTCCTCGTTGGTCAAGATGCCATTGTTGAAGATGTGCTAACCGTTTTATTTGCAGGTGGTCACGTACTGCTTGAAGGTGTGCCAGGGCTTGGCAAAACGTTACTGGTTAGGGCATTGGCAAAAAGCTTAAACGTGGATTTTTCGCGCGTACAGTTTACGCCTGATTTAATGCCATCAGATGTTGTTGGTCATAGCTTATATGATATGAAGTCGGGTGAATTCAATATTAAAAAAGGACCCGCCTTTACCAATATTTTATTGGCAGACGAAATTAACCGTGCACCCGCAAAAACCCAGTCTTCATTACTTGAAGTGATGCAGGAGCAACAAATAACGATTGATGGTGAATCGCTTTCTATCGATTCTCCTTTTATGGTTTTAGCAACACAAAACCCGCTCGATCAAGAAGGGACTTACCCGTTGCCTGAAGCGGAATTAGACCGATTTATGATGAAAGTTGAATTGGGTTTTCCTTCGCATGAAGCGGAAGTTGAGTTGTTAAAACTTAACACCAAAGTGGTGTCGAATGAATCAACAGTTGAGCAACTGCCAGCAATACTTGATGCCGCGCGTATTAGTGAAATTAAGCAGCTATGTGCAGATAGGCTAGTTGACGAAAAAATTCTTAATTATGCTGTCGATATTGTTCGTAATTCACGAACTTGGCAAGGTGTATTGCACGGCGCAGGTTTACGAGCATCAATAAACCTGATTAAGGCTGCAAAAGTAATCGCATTGATGAATGGGTGCGATTTTGTTATCCCAGATGATGTAAAATCAGTCGCCCCTAATATTTTAAGACACCGTTTGATCTTATCGGCTGATTTAGAGTTAGAAGGGGTGTCGTACGACGAAGTGATCAATGCCATATTAGCCAGTGTTGAAGCACCTCGCTCATGATTCGAATTAAGCTTAGACCTGCCAAACGCCTTGTTTTACTGCTATGTGCAGTCGTGCTGATGGTGCTTGTCTGTGCTATAGCTGAGCTTGGAAGCGTAATAATGACGGCGTTATTATTGGTGCCTGTCGTGATTACATGGATTGACTTAATGTTGTCAAAGTCGCAGCCGCTGTTATCAACAGAATTGTCGACGAGCCAAAATATGGCATTGTATCGTTGGCAGCCAGTTCAGCTTACTATCAATAACACCGCTAAGCAGCCCCAGCTTCTCGATGCTAGTCTGCATTTAAGTCAGGCCATAGAGCTTGCTGAGCCGCAACAGACGGTATTTTTAACAGCGATGCAGCAAGCACAGCTGAGCTTTAATATTCGTGCTCATAAACGCGGTGATGCTGACATAACCGCTATTGAGCTCAGAGTTGGCTCGTCTTTTGGGCTGTGGCAATCTAGCTGGTTAGTCAAGCAAGAGACTCGGTTAAAAGTGTACCCTGATTTTAGTCGTGTAACCTCAAAGCAACACCTTAATGGCGTAACCAATAAGCCAATTAATGGCTTAAAGTTAACCAAAAAGCGGGGTGAAGGTATTGAGTTTCATCAATTAAGGGAATACCGGCAAGGTGATAGTGTTAGGCAAATTGACTGGCAAGCGACCAGTAAACGTCGTAAATTAATTTCTCGTGAATACCAAGAAGAGCAGAATCAGCATGTGATTGTGATGCTTGATGCATCTAAAAAAATGGCGATTGAAGCAAACGAAGGCACTCACTTTGATCATGCATTAAATGCACTTTTATTGCTCGCTCACACCGTTTTAAAACAAGGTGACTGGTTCAGTATGCAAAGTTTCAATCAAGCCTTGCGTTGGTTACCAGATGTTAAAGGGGCGCAGAATGTCTCGCGGGTGATGAATCATTTTTATGATTTATACCCCGATAATAGCAGCAGTGACTATTTAGTCGCGGTTAATCAACTTATTGCTAAGCGAACTAAACGCTCTTTAGTGCTCTTGGTGACAACGTTAGATGAGCAGAGTATTGATGAATTGCTCCCAGCCATAAAAATGCTGCAAAAGCACCACCTTGTAGCGCTTATCAATATAAATAACCGTGCAGTGGCTGAGGTACTCGATGAGCCAATCGAGAAGTATGAAGATGCAACTAGTTATTGTGCGGCACTTGCTTTACTTAATGCACACAAAGCCAATATGGCAAAGCTTAAAAAGCAAGGTGTCATCGCTATTGATTGTAAGCCTACGCAACTACTGCCACATGTGTTGAATACGTATTTAAATGTGAAGCACTCAGGTGCTCTCTAACAGGTAATAAAAAAGGCATTGAATTCAATGCCTTTTTTACGTTTGTAACGATTATTTTTGCTTGTCTATTGCTTCGTTGATTTTATATTGAAAGTAAATCACGTTGAAGAAAAAGGTTAAAATACCATTTAGTTTGACAGGCTCATCACTGCTTTCGTTGATTAACTCAGTTAAAGAAGTACGCAGTGAAAAGATAAGAATGATCGCGACAACAAAAGAAATAAGCGACACAACCCCCCCAAGTTCGGGGCTAACTCCCGCAATCGATAAAATAATATTCACCGCGTATAAACCAACATAGCCGTAAATTATACCTTGGCTAACTTGATGTTTAGCGAGTGAATTTGCAAGATTTGTGCGATTTACTAGCCAATAAACACTGTAAATGCCCAGTGTAAAAACACTTAAAAAGAACACGCCCCAGGCAGAGAAACGGTCAAAGTTTAAGATTGGTTTATTACCACTGCTGTTTGCATCTGTTAGGGTAGCTTCGGGCGCTTGGTATAGATTGCTAGTTTCATTAGACATAATATATCCTCATATTTTATTGTTTTTTCCTTAGGTGCCACAGGCACGTTCCTATATTATATCCTCGACTTTATTCTGTATATCATTTCACGCATTTTTTAACGCTTTGCAATTGATAGTAATAGAATATAACCCGTCTTTATAGTGGCTATTACAGCTTCATGGTTTAAACCTGTGCTTAAATTATATACACTGCGCGCTGTTTTTAATGAGGTGCTGTGTGCTGCTAATTCTACTGAGTTGTTTATTTGTATTGGTGATGTATTTAGAGTCGCTTTCGAAGGGAATGCCTGTAAAACGTTGGATGTTTTTAGGGGGCGTACTTGGGCCCATTGCTTGGTGTTTGTTTAATGTGCACTACCGCCGTGCTTTTGTTCGCCATGTTGGCCGTCAGGCATGTGGTTGGCGCCCTTAATTAACGTTTATACTCCTGATTAAACTTGGAGCTGACTTAGTGAGTTGGCTTTTCAAAAATGCGGTAAATTCAGGGTGTGACAATGGTTTTGAGTAATAATAACCTTGCACCGTTTGACACTTTAATTCTTTTAACATCTCTACTTGTTTAGCTTGTTCAACCCCTTCGGCAACAACATGTAACTCTAGGTTGTGTGCGATGGTAACGATTGAGTCAACCATGTTCCGGCCCCGCTCAGTTTGCATATCATCAATAAATGCTTTATCAACTTTAAGCGTGTTTAGTGGAAACTGTTTTAGATAGGCGAGGGATGAATAACCGGTGCCAAAGTCATCCATCGCTAAGTGAATACCTCTAGCGCTTAACGAGCGCATGACTGCAATGGCTTCTTGCGGGTCATCCATTACGGTGCCTTCGGTAATTTCGAGTTCGAGAAAATAAGAGGGCAACTCGTTCTTTTGTAATATTAAATCAATGCGAGTGGTTAAGTCGGGTAAACTAAATTGCTTAGCGGATAAGTTCACCGCAACACGGCCATTAAAGAGGCCTTGATCTATCCAGTTTTTCACATCGCGACAGGCTTTATTTAAGACCACTTCACCAATTTCAATAATTTGCCCTGTTTCTTCGGCAATCGGAATAAAGACGCCCGGGCTTATAATCCCCTTTTTAGGAGTGATAAAGCGGACGAGTGCTTCCATGCCATCGAGTTTACCGGTGTGAATATTCATTTTCGGTTGGTAATAGACTTCGAAATGATCCTCTTTTAATCCGTAGCGCATTAAGTTTTCAATTTGTAAGCGCTTTACCGCCTCACGGTTCATTGTGTCATTAAAGAATAAGTAGCTGTTGCCTTTTTTCTTTGCGTGATACATCGCAGTATCGGCATTTTTTAGCAATAGCTCGGGGGTATTACCGTCTTCTGGAAACAGCACGATTCCGACACTTGAGGTAATTACCAGCTCATGGCCTGCCATATTAAAAGGGGTGGCAATTGCGGCTAAAAATAGTTTAGCCATCCGTGTGATGGTATGAATGTCGTTAGTGCCCGACATAACCAGTGCAAATTCATCACCACCCAATCGATAAAACACATCTTTCTCGCGAGTGAGTTTATTTAAACGCATTGCCAGTTTAGCTAGGAGACTGTCACCTAGTTGATGACCTAATGAGTCATTAATTTTTTTAAAGTTGTCTAGGTCAAACACTAAAAGAGCATGGTGATTGTCTTGCTTTGCGAGTTTTTTTAAATTGGTGAAAAATAAGTTTCGGTTAGGCAAGCCGGTCGTCCGGTCTCTGTTTGATAGGTTATGTAATTGAGACTCCGCTTTTTTACGCTCGGTTTGATCAGAATAGACAACCACGTAATTACAAATTTGATTATGCTCATTTTTAATTTCATCAATTGAAATTTCAATGGGTAATAATTGACGTTGAGCATTTTTAAGTTTGACTTCTTGTTGCCAATGTTCGGTGGCTTTTACGGTGGCTTTAATTTCGTCGACATAACTTTGGTCGTAGCCAAGCAGTGCAAAATCTTTCTTTAAATACTGTTCACGGCTGCCGCCAAACAGAGTTAAAAAGCTCGGGTTTAAATCAACAAGCTTAAAGTTTTTGTCGTAGATAGCAATTGCATCAGTCAGCGATTCAACACATTTAGCAAATAGGTTTAAACGGGCTTCTGTTGATTTTAGCTGTGAAATATCTCTGACAGTGCCTGTCATTCGTAAGGGGTTTAGGTTGGTATCTTTTTCGATAATTTTTCCACGGTCTAATACCCAGTGCCAGCGATCAAAACTATCTTTAATTCGGTAACTTGCTTCGAAAAATGCAGTGTGTTCTGCAAAATGTCTTTTGAGTGCATTTTCAACGTGTGGTAAATCATGTGGGTGAATAAGGTCTCGATTAGGAGGGAAGCCGTTGGCGTTATTCGTATCTGTGGTGTATTTATCGTTGATACGTATTACTTCGCCCGTTTTTATGTTCCAGTCCCATAGGGTATCACCACTGCCTTCTACGGTACTTTTTAGTCGATGTTCAGAGATTCGCAGCTGATGTCGAGAACGCTTTAGTTTGTAAATGACAAATAGCAAATATGGCAGCAAGAGCATCATAATTGTGCTTGGGATCAGCAACAGTGTACTTTGCTCAAGCTCTATCGGGCTTGCAGAAGCAGAAAAAACATCCGCCATACTCATTATTAAAAAAGTAGAAATCATTTTTATTATTTTTATCATTAATGAAATACCTTAATTCGCACCAGATAATTTAATCTAAGCTCACGAACGAGTCAAAGAGAATGAGAAGAAAGGTTGGCTTTTGCTGGTTTTTTGAGCTTTGGCTCACTTAAAAGTTCGATTCTAGGCCGGTTTTCAGAAAAGATCTCAATAATATATTGCTGCATATCCTCAAGACTCAGCGCATCAAGCTCAGCGATCAGTTGTTGTTGCATATTAAACTCAGTATCGCGGTTACCAATTGCCAGCCATAAACGTTGTGAGCGAAGTCGTAAGTTTTTGTCTTTTTCTGCAATATGTGTGACGAGTCCCGCTTTTGTTTGAAGCCATTGCTGCTCATCAACAGTGGGGATCTGTGCGACAAAATTACTAATAAATTGCTGGTGGCGTTTGAGTATCTCATCAGCGTTGTGTTTAGGCGATTGCACATAAAACGCAATGCCAGCGCGTGTGTTGAATGGGGCATAACCAGCACCCACTAAATAGCCAAGCTGCTGTTTTGTTCTTAGCTCGTTAAAGTAGTCTTGATTGATAAGGTGATTAAGCACCATCATTTTAACTTTTTCTGTGGTGTCATCGGTTAATGCTTGGTAATAAAGCACCATCGCGTGGTCGTTGCAATTGAGTGTGATACGTTGGTGTTCTACTTCGGTAACATCGTTTAGTGGCCGTGTTAAATCGATAATAGTGGTACTGCCAGCGAGGTGATCAACGATTTGCTTTTGAAATTTAAGTGCATCGCTGCGCTGCCAATTGCCATGTAAAAATGACTCAACATGCAAGGCTTTAAAAAACTCAGTTCTAAAGCAGTTGAATTGGTGGAAACTGGTATCTTTTAGCGCCTGAGCAAGTGCATTGGGCTCAGGGTTCCACGGCATAATTTGCGCCCCTAAAATACTGAATAGCTCACTGACGGGTTTGTTTTGATTACTGTTACGCCAATGCCTAACAAGCTGTTTTTTATACTCGGCAAAGCGCTTTGCGCAAATATCGACATTAAACAGTGCTTCGAGTAATTCGTTGACTAAAGTGAGCTGACTTGAAGATAAACCGGCTGTGTGCAGTGTAAGCCCTCCCTGATGCGAGGTTAAATGATAGCTCAGCCCAGCCAGTTCGGCTGGATAAAACTGCTCTGCCACACTGTCCATAAAAAGGTCTGCAAACAGGCGCGTTAGCGCCATGTGTTTTACGTCTTTAATTGCGTAGTGAGAATCCATCGCTAAATAAAAATGCCCTTTAGCAACGCGGAAAGTCGCGTCTTGCTTAAACCAAAAATCAAACCCTTCTTGTTTCACAAGTAGTTCAGGCGCTTTTTTGGGAGTGTCTAGCGGTAACAGTTCAACCTCTTTGGTTAAATAAGGGTTAGCGCAAGGCAGACACATTTCAGGTAAGGGCGTGTTTATTTCACTTAATGCTTCTAACCAGCATGGCGATATATCTTCGATTTTATAAGGTGTATTGTACCAAGCGGTAGTATGTTCTGGCTCAACATCGGGGTGAATGAGCACCAATCGCATATTATCTGGGGTTAACCATTGCATCGCAATTTCATGGGCGCAACGATTAAAGCCTTCCATTAAATAATCGCCTTGTACGTAATTTTCTTCATCGTAATGCTGCATGTTAATGCTTAAATTACTAACCCAGTCGATGAGGCGTGCTTTTTCTTGGTTATCAAAGGCAATTTGTAACAGGTTCTTTTTATCTTGATAAAGCCTGGGAAGTTTGGCGCAGTTTTGATTAATTAAACAGATATACTCGAATACCATTTCGACAATATCTTCATAGTATTCAATACCTTCATCTGTAAGAGCTACGCTGATATTAAAATCTTTAAAGTTACTGCCATTAATACCGCCACCAGCAGAAAGAGCATTGATCCAACCTTGTTCTTTTAAAATTGAATACAACGAGCCCTTGCCCTCATAGCCAAGCAAGTGAGCAATAAAACTAACCGTTTTATGGCGATAAAAATCGTCAATGTTGGGCATAGCAAAACTGATGATGAGCTTTTGCATATGTTTGTGCGGTTCAATGTGTAAAACTTTGCCCAAATCTTGTTTGCGATAAAGGGGAGGCTCGATGATCTCTTTACTCTTTGCTTGCCCTTTAATATCGCTAAAATACTGCTTAACCCAGTCAGTCATCGTGGCAATATCGGCGTTACTGCAAATAACTAAAGTCATCCATTGTGCTTGGTAATGACGGTTGAAAAATGCGCGCAGTTCTTCGCTAATACAGCCCTCACGGTCTGCTAATGTGTGTTGATTACCCACCGAAAACTTAGCAAAAGGGTGTGCTGGGTTTACCGTTTCTTTATGCGCTTGATAAATACGGCGTCCGTCGTCTTTAATTTTTAATTTAAATTCAGCGTCAATTGCATTGCGCTCTTTGGTGGTTTCTTTTGGACTGAGTAAGGGGGCAATAAAAAAACGACTAAATTGCGCGAGTGCATCTGAAAACTGTTGATTATTGATGTCAAAAAAGTAGCAAGAATGCTCGGTGCCAGTCCAGGCGTTCGTGCTGCCACCTGATTGTGAAACAAAGTTCGAAAAGGCACCAGACTCGGGATATAAATCAGTCCCTAAAAAAAGCATATGCTCTAAAAAATGAGCCAGACCTTGTCTATCAAGGGGATCGTCGAAGTGACCCGCATTAACAGCCATAGAAGCCGCTGATTTTGTTGACTCTAGGTCTTGCACTAAAAGCACTTTTAGACCATTGTCCAGTGTTAGGGGCTGGTATGTTCTGTTATCATTGCGGCTGATATTCAAAAGATTCTCCTGAAAGAATGCGTTAATGTCCTAACAACAGATGATAATCTCAGGAACGCTAAAGGCACAGCAACGAAAATCTACCTGAATATCATAAGCGGATGTTTAATCTATCTTGTGATGATATTCTAATATAGCTAACAATCAAGCAAACTGGCTACTGTTTTATATTCTTTAATTGGTTGATTTTTTATGAAAACAATCTTAATCATGCGCCATGGCGAAGCAACGCCTATGCAAGCAGATGATGCAGCAAGACAATTGACGCCAACGGGTCAACAAGAAGCCAGTAGGATGGGGAAGTGGTTAGCATGTCATTATAAACCAGACGCTTTGTTGGTAAGTCCGTACTTACGTGCCCAGCAAACGGCTGAGAATGCAACACACAATATTCCGTTACTCTACAAAGAAACGTGTCGCGACATTACTCCCGACGGTGTACCACAAGTGGCTACTGATTATTTAGAAACGTTAATCGCGATGCATCCACAGTGTAATACTTGGCTAGTCGTCGCTCATATGCCGATCGTGAGTTATTTAGTTGATCAATTGAGCCCTGGTAATATGCCTATTTTTAATACGGGTGCTGTAGCAGTCATTGAATATGATGAAACGAAACAGCGAAGCCACTACTTAAGTATTCACTCGCCAAATAACGTCGAAATATAGCAGTATGTCTGTTAAATTACTGTCACTGTTAACTATTTAATACATACTATGACAATTGAACGATTACAAACAGGTGCGCGAATGAGCCGCATCGTTAAGCATAACGGCACGGTGTACTTATGTGGGCAGGTGTGCGCTGATGCAGAAAAAGGCATTGCTGAACAAACGCAAACTATGCTCGATAAAGTTGAAACTCTGCTAATTGAAGCCGGTAGCAGCAAAGAGCATATGTTAAGCGCCACCCTCTATCTTAAAAGCATGGAATACTTTGCCGATATGAATGCAGTGTGGGATGCATGGGTACCTGAAGGCCATGCCCCCGCGCGTGCCTGTGTTGAAGCTAAAATGGCGCGTGACGCGCTACTTGTTGAGATTTCAGTTGTTGCAGCCGTTAAGTAACGAGCAACGAATTAACAAGATGATTGCTGATTTTAACCAGCAGTCATCTCGTCAAATTAGTACTTTGCCTGCTTGGCATTTTTGCGATAATGAGGTGGATGCCAATGAATGCGCTGACCTTGTTCTGCAAGGAGTCAAGCGAGCGACCACCTCATCACTGTATTGGTTTGAAGCTAATAACGAGGCGCTCCCTCGGGTTGGTGACTTGGCTATTTTTACGAACTGGCAAGGGCGGCCGCTTGGCATTATTGAAACCACCTCTGTTGTTATCACCCCTTATAATCAAATTACCGAAGCGTATGCCGCGTTAGAAGGCGAGGGCGATAAAAGTCTTCGTTATTGGCAACAAGTGCATTGGCCATACTACCAGCGAGAATTACACGGCACAGCTTATTCACGTCATCCTGAGATGCCCTTAGTGTGCGAGCAATTTCAGTTAGTTTTTAAGGAGTCATCATGAGTTCAAATCCCGTTGTGCTTATTACTGGTGGTGGGCGTGGTATTGGCGCAGCAACAGCTAAACTATTTGCCAAGCATGGCTATGATGTGTGCATTAACTATAAATCAGACCAACAAAGCGCCGAACAAGTTGCCAAAGAAATCGAAAAGCAAGGGGTTAAAGCGCACACCTTTCAGGCAGATGTGGCTGATGAGCAACAAGTAATGGCTATGTTTGCTGCACTTGATAGCACGGTGTCACGCTTAGATATACTGGTTAACAATGCTGCGATGATGAAGCCACAAATGTCACTTTTAGAAATGGACGCGGCGCGTATTAATGCTATTTTGAGCTGTAATGTGACAGGGGCATTTTTATGTGCGCGAGAAGCTATAAAGCGAATGCACAAAGGCAGTATTGTTAATGTGTCATCGGGGGCTTCACGGACAGGTTCAGCGAATGAGTATTTAGATTATGCTGCCTCAAAAGGCGCACTTGATACCTTTACCATAGGCCTTGCAAAAGAAATCGCCAGTATGGGAATTCGTGTTAATGCTGTAAGGCCCGGCTTAATTTATACCGACATGCACCGTGATGGTGGTGAAGCTAATCGCGTAGACCGCTTAAAAAGTAAATTACCACTCGGGCGAGGCGGTGAGGCTGATGAGGTCGCCAAAGCCATTTATTTTTTGGCCTCAGAGCATGCATCGTTTACCACAGGCAGTTTTGTGGATGTATCTGGTGGGCTGTAAGACTTAAAGTAAAATGCTTAACCAAACAGTAAAACTTATAACGCTCAGTGTGGTTGATATGACGACAGCACTTGCGAGCGTTGCTTGATGTTGTTTTATTTGGTTAGCTATTAAATACGCATTCACTCCTAATGGCGACGCACTGAGCAATACCAGTACAGTCATCAAAGAGTGTTCAAGGTTGAAAACCTGAGTTGCAAAAAAGTACACACTACATGGTAAGACTACGAGCTTAATGATGGTTGCGATAAGGGATGCTTGCCAGTTATCTGCCACCTTATAAAACGCTAAATTTGCGCCTAACACAAACAGTGCGCAGGCAATAGCTGGCTTGGCAAGTAAGCTCAAACCATTCACCAAATCGTGATAAAGCGTTACACCCAATAAGTTAATCGCAAGGCCGCTGCTTATACTTAGAACCACAGGATTCAGTAACATATTTTTCGCGAAGGCTCGCCATGAAAAGGTTTGCTGCGATTTTGCACTCAATAGAAAAGTCAGTGTAAACAGTAAAGCGCTGTGAAAGGTAATGATCATAAACACAATCCCAACCATTTGCTGCCCAAGTGCGGCGATAATAATTGGTAGCCCGACTAGTACGGTATTAGAGTAGCTACTACCCAGCGCAAACACGGCATGGCGAGATGCGGCTGATTGCTTATAAATTACATAGCGATCAAGTAAATACCCGAGTGCGTAGATTGCTAATACCGGAATATAAAAGCTTAAAAATCCAGCAATACTAACGCTACTATGTAAATCTGCTTGCGCCATATTGACAAATAAAAATGCCGGAACGCTAATATAAAAAGTAAATTTACTGAGGCCTGCGATGTGTTCTTTCGATAAAAATCGGCTACGACTACTAATGTAGCCACTTAGCACGATAAAAATCAGTGGAAAGATGATCGAAAAAATATGCACTTGTGGCCTTATTAAAGTGACGTTAACGTCGGAATTCGTCACTTTGCGGAAGGTTAATTAAAATAAGTACTGCGCCTTTACCGCCAAATTCAAGCGGGGCTTGGTGCATAGCAATAACATCGGGATGTTGCACTAAATACTGCGGTACTTTGTGTTTTAAAATACGCTCACCAATCCCATGCACGATACACGCGCAGTAGTAATGTTGTTTTTTACATTCGTGAATCAGTCCTGCAAGCTCATCTTTGGCAAGTTCTTTATTTAACCCATGTAAATCAAGGGTTAGCTCAGGTACGTAGTCACCACGACGCAGTTGTTTTGCCAAGTAGGAATCATGCCCTGGTTTGACATAGCTTACAGTGCCGTGCGTATCAATATCTGGCACATATTCGTCTGAAAAGAAAAATTCTGACTGATGTTGCTTTTTTTGCTGGGAAAATTGCTTCGCTTGTGACACTTTAGGCTTGTTAGTAAATCGGATAGTGTCTTGTTTAAATGCTTTGGCACCACTGATACTCTGACGAAATAAGTCTATATCGTCAGTGCTGATGTGATTGTTGTCGTGGGGATCTTTTTTCATGGCGGCAGTCTAAACAAAAAAACGCTAAAAATCGAGTAAAAAGCAATTGAAAAGACGGTACAATACGCGTCAGAACAGACTTTGAAAGTTAAGGAACATACATGAACCATTTCCAAATAGAAGACGCAATTTTAGACGAGGCAATTGCTGAACTTTCAACGTTGCACGATTGGTTACGTTGGACAACCAGTCAATTCGCGAGCAGTGGTATTTTCTTTGGCCACGGCACAGATAACGCATGGGATGAAGCGGTCAGCTTATTGCTACCAGCACTAAGTTTACCTGTTGATGCACCTAAAGAGCTAATGCATGCGCGTTTAACGAGCACTGAAAAAAATCGTTTAGCAGCATTAATCGCTGAACGTATTAACGATTGCACGCCAGTGCCTTATTTAACAAATATTGCCTGGTTTGCCGGCATGCCATTTTATGTTGATGAGCGTGTATTGATTCCGCGTTCACCTTTTGCTGAGCTAATTAACAACCGGTTTGCTCCTTGGCTTGAAGAGCCTGAGTCGGTAACCCGCATTCTTGATTTATGCACAGGCTCTGCATGTATCGCCATTGCGCTTGCACAAGCTTTTGAAGACGCGCAAGTTGATGCAGTCGATATTTCGTATGAAGCCTTAGAAGTTGCTGATATTAATATTAGTGATTACATGCTTAATGAGCGTGTATTACCTATTCAGTCAGACGTATTTAGCGGTGTGCCAGGACAAAAATATGACCTGATCGTTGCTAACCCGCCTTATGTTGATGCTGAAGACATGGCCGACTTACCGCGCGAATTCCACCATGAGCCAGAGCTTGGTTTAGCATCGGGCCATGATGGACTTGACGTCACTCGTACCATTTTAGCTGAAGCAGCAGAGCATCTAACTGATAACGGTTTGTTATTTGTCGAAGTTGGTAACTCTATGGTACATATGGATGCACTGTACCCAGGCGCGCCGTTTGAATGGATTGAATTCGAACAAGGTGGCTTAGGCGTATTTGTGATAAGCAAACAACAGCTTGTTAATTATTTCGCCGATTAATAGCGAATTTAAAAGCCGAGCCTTAGGGCTCGGTCTCAGTAGCCAGGAATGAGGAAAGTTAATGGCAGGTAATAGCATAGGGCAGTTATTTAAGGTGTCCACCTTTGGTGAGAGCCACGGCGTTGCATTAGGCGGCGTTGTTGATGGCACACCAGCAGGCCTTGAAATTAGTGAGGCCGATTTACAAATTGACTTAGATCGTCGTAAACCAGGGCAAAGTCGTTATACAACACAGCGCCGTGAAAGTGACGAAGTCAAAATTCTTTCAGGTGTATTTGAAGGTAAAACCACAGGCACAAGTATTGGTTTACTGATTGAAAACACCGATCAACGTTCAAAAGACTACGGTAAAATCGCTGACGTATTTCGCCCAGGTCATGGTGATTACACCTACTGGCATAAATACGGTATCCGCGATTATCGTGGCGGTGGTCGCTCATCAGCTCGAGAAACCGCGATTCGTGTGGCGGCAGGAGCGATTGCTAAAAAATATTTAAAGCAATTTCATGGTATTGAAGTACGTGCATGTTTAAGTCAGCTTGGGCCTATTAAAGCCGAAAACTATAACTGGGATGAAGTAGAAAACAATGCGTTTTTCTTCCCCGATACCAGTAAATTAGACGCGCTTGATGAGTACATGCGTGAGCTTAAAAAGCAGGGTGATTCGGTAGGCGCTAAAGTGAAAGTAGTCGCTAAGAATGTGCCTGTTGGCTTAGGTGAGCCAGTATTTGATCGTCTTGATGCTGAGCTTGCGCACTCACTTATGAGCATCAACGCGGTAAAAGGTGTTGAGATTGGTGATGGCTTTGATGTCGTTGAGCAAAAAGGCTCAGAGCACCGTGATGAGCTGACCCCAGATGGTTTTACATCAAATCACGCGGGGGGAGTGCTTGCGGGTATCTCGACAGGACAAGATATTATTGCGTCTATCGCGCTAAAACCAACGTCAAGCATTACGATTCCGGGTAACAGTATAAATACCAGCAACGAAGCCGTTGAAATGATCACCAAAGGTCGTCACGACCCGTGTGTGGGTATTCGTGCAATCCCCATCGCCGAGGCGATGATGGCGATTACCTTAATGGACCATTTATTACGCCAGCGTGGCCAAAACCCCCATGTAAGCCACGAGCATGGGCCAATCAAAGGCTCAATCTAAAAGTATCTATTTAGAAAAAGTAATGAGCGCGATAGCTTTCAAGCCATCGCGCTTTTTTGTGTTTTAATTTAAAATTTTAACAGAGGCAACAAGCTGTTTTTTTGATCAGTCCATTCTGCAAGTTGAGAGTTCCCGTAGTGCTTTATAGGCGATAAGTCACTAATAGAAACATCATTTAAAAAAGTGTGATTACTGGTTAATACCACCCAGTCAGAGCCCAGAGATTTTAAGCCACGCCCTTGATAACTGTACTTTATTAACGTTTTATCAAAATGCTGGCTGTGTGCTTGTAATACGGGCAATAAATCGATGTGGTTATTGGAAATATGCACGATCAGTACGCCATTTTCATTGAGTCTTTGCCAATAGAGCGACATAGCTTCTCGAGTGAGTAAGTGCGCGGGAATAACATCACTTGAAAAAGCATCAATGATTAACACATCAAATGTTTCTTGATGATTTTTTTGAAGCGCAATTCGACCATCACCTATGGTTACTCTCACATTGGCTTTACTGCTATTTAAATAAGAAAAATAATTCTTTGCCATGTCATGCACTGCAGGATTGAGTTCAAAAAAATGGAGACGGTCACCTTGACCCACAAACTTTGCGAGTACACCAGCTCCTAAACCAATGACACCTATGTTTAATGCGCCCTGTTGTTTTAAAATCGTGAGAGATTTAGCAACACCCGTATGTTGATGATAATAACTTTGACCAAGGAATTGATTATTATCAAGTGGCTCTGCGCCATGGATGGTTGTGCCATCTATTAAGCGCCTTTCTTTTATTGTATTGGTATGAATATCTTTTACTGTGAGGTAACCGTAAAAATTGCGGCTCGTAGCAACATTATACTGATTAAAGTTTACGACTAAGAAACAATAGCATGAGAGCCATACAACAGCGGTTGCAACGAGGGTGTACTTAATGTGTTTATTACCTGTTTGGGTTTTAAATTGGCAATAGCAAATAAAGCTAAAAATAACAGCTAACCCCAGTAGATACTCATCAAGTTGCACGAAAAGTAAAGGAGCAATCATGGTACTGCTAAGTGAACCTAGCACACCTCCTAGGGCAATATAAAAGTAAAAAGTGGTTAATTGAGCGTTATCAGGGGCTGTACTTCTTAGTTCACCATGACACACCATGCAGGCGGTTAATAAGATAGTGCAATACATAATGAGTTGAGCTAGTGCGCTAAATTGGCTGCCAAAATAAAACATTAACAGTCCAGCAAACACTGCAAATACAAACGTATACGCCCACACATAACGCTGATAATTTACTTTATTGGCAAACGTATAACTAAAAGTGAGTAGGTAAATCACCAGTGGCAAGGACCAAAGTAATGGCATTGGTGGAATATTAGTACTGATCATATGTGTTGTTGACACTAACATCGCGGTACTTAAGGCACTCAAAATAATCCAGATCGATTTTCCTTGTGATAGCTTTGCACGATTCGCTAACTGAGGTTTTCGGGCTACTTTAAGGTCTTTTTTTAGCAAAAACGCCATTATTAATAGTAATAAGGCACAGTAGCAGAGTAGCCCAAAAAGCCAATATGACTTTTGCTGCTCTAGCGAAAACAGTAATTCAAATATAAATGGGTAACTCATTAACGCCATTAAAGAGCCTAGGTTTGAAATAGAATACCAATGGTACGGAACATGTCTTGCAAAGGCTTGGATATACCAACGCTGTAAAAGCACACTGGTTGCGCTAAGTAGCATAAAAATAGGGCCTATTTCTCGCAATAAATGCACAAATACAGCGAGAGTTGGAGGCCAATCAGTGAAGTGAAAAATTTCGTTTTGTAAGTAAATAACCAGTGTTGCAATGATAACCAATAACAGGTGAGTAACTACTTGTAATGTAATCGTGTACCGACTGATATAGTGTGCATAAAAATAACCAAGCAATAGCATTGTTTGATAAAACACTAAGCTGGCTGACCAGACAGAGGCACCTCCACCAAAGTGAGGTAAAAGTTGCTTTGAGAGCAGAGGCTGAATTTGAAAAAGTAAAAAAGCACTGATGAAAATAGTGGCGATTGATAAAAGTTTATACATTGTTTTTGTTACCTATTGAAAGATGAAAAAACAATCTATGAGTTTGAGTAAAGCCACAATGGAGTAATGCTTGAGTTTCTCTTAAGAAAACCTTAACCTTTGATTCGTCAATATTTATTGGAGCAGTAAGTGGCGAGTTATCGAATCGGTAAATTTGTGATTGATGAAAGCAGATGTTTAATTTCATCGCAAGAATATGAGCAAGTTGTCGAGCCCAAAGTCATGGATGTATTACATACCCTTTATATTCATCAGGGGAAGGTCGTAAGCCAAGAAATGATCTTCGCTGCGGTTTGGCCTAATTCAATATTTAATCCAAGCTCAGTACAGCGTTGTATTGCGTTATTACGAAAAGCCTTAAAAGAAGATGCCAAGAACCCTCAATTTATAATTACTCATCCAAAACGGGGTTATAGCTTGGAGCAGGTTGAATTGAGCCAATCAACTAAAGCAACTAAAGCAAAAACGCAATGGTTGCCGTTGCTACTCGTGGTACTCGTTTTTACAGGCGTTGTAGTTTGGCAAATGATTGCTGATAAGCAAGCGCATCCAAGTTTTAGTCAATTAATGCCACTGACGTCAAGCGAACTGAATGAATCTAATTTATCTTTATCGCATAATGGTAACCACTTAGCCTTTGTTCGAGGTGATAAAGGCAACCAACATATCTGGTTAAAGGAATTAGCCACAGGTCGAGAAGCTAGGCTCACGAAGTTTGCTGCAAGTTATTTTGCCTTAGGGTGGTCTTCACAAGACAATGCGTTGGCGTTTGTCGAAGCGAGTGAGCATAATCAGTCACTCCAAACTTTATCGCTTGATTTATCGTCATTTGTGGCACGTGAGAAAACGACTGTCAATCGCTTTACCGAGACGACACTGACGAGCCATCATATTTATTGGGGAGCTGGAGAAGTACTCTATTTTATCGAGAAAAATAAACAAAGTAATGACACCCAACTGGTTTCACTGGATATAAACAGTAAACAAAAAAAGCGCTTACTAGCGGCTTCTGAGCAAGATTGGTTACTTGTTCATGCGTTATCAAATGATGGTAGTAAAGTCGCGTTAGGTTTTGAAGCAGGACAAAATAAATACCGTATCGATGTGCTTGAGCTTGCTAGTAATACAGTGAAAACCATTGCAGTAATAGAAAACGGTATTCAAGGTTTGAGTTGGCATCCAAACAATCAAGCGTTATTAATAAGCCAACGTAACCAACTTATAAGTTTAGGTCTTGAAGGTGAGCTGCAGCTTATTCCGTTTAATAATTATCAAATAATTCGCGATGCCCAGTACACTTCATCTGCTGAGTCAATTTTAATGGAATTAGTGAATGTGGATGTTGATATTGTCAGTCAAACACGAACAGATCCAAATACACTTACAAAGCGGGTGGATACTTCCTCGGTTGACTTTCTGCCAGTGTTTTCACCGGATTCAACAAAATTTGTATTTGAGTCACATCGCTTTGGACTAAAACAATTATTTTTGTATGAAAATGAAAAACAGAAATTAGTCTTCGCAAATCCAGATAACGAAGAGCTGTTTGGTACTGTATGGCATAAAAATGGTCAGCAAGTATTCACTGCAAGCAAAGATACCTTATATAAAATTGATATTGTCAGTGGGACCTATGAAGCTATTCCACATCCTCATCACTCATTTTATTTACGCGAAATGTATCATAATGAAGAATCCATTTTAGTCTCTTACCGCGCAAAAGATGGGGTTACATTTCACCCAGCTAAGTTTGATTTAAATGATCTAACGCTGACGCCATTTTCTGGTTCTGGTAAACGCTTGAGTTGCTACGGTATGGACTTAGATGATAAAGACCAGATTTATTTTTCAAATAGTAATGAAGTTTTTCGCATAAATTCTGACGGTGATATTGAGTTAATATGGCAGTCTCAACAAGATGAAATTATTGGAATTGCAGTTGAAAAGCAGCAATTAGCTATCACCCTAGAACAGCCGCATAGTATCAAATATCAAACGATTGATTTAGTTTCATCTAATAGCAAAAGTTGGCAATTAACAGCCCCAAAACAGCATATGCTGATTAATGCGTCACACGATTTGAATGAGTTTTTATACTTAACCGACCCTAAACGTACGCGCAAATTAGTCAAACTACTTTAATATGTTCTATCAGAGACTTAAGTTGCTCAAGGCTGACGGGGTTATGAGCATGATTACCATGCAAAAGCACTATATCAATCACTGGTAAGAGGGGGAGTGTTTCATCGGTGATTTCTTCTACGCTCTTTTGCATACTAATGCGTGCCATGCTCCCTATTGCGAGATTTTGCTCAATTAAACCATGTAAAGCCCCCACAGAGCCGCAGCAGGCGATAATATTAAAGTGTCGCTCTGCTTTCAGTAGACCTTCGATGCTGGCTTGGTGAAATTTACAGTCGCGTTGAAATAAGGCCAGTGGTAAGGGGGTTGCAGGGTTTAATTTAAAAGACGGACTTTTCACCCACACTCCTTGGCTTGATTGTATTAGGTAACCTTCCTCTGAGTTCGGTGAACGGGTCGCAATCACTAAATCAAGTTGACCTTGGTCAAGCTTAGCCCTTAATTCACTGCTAGGTGCGCAGCTAATTTGTATATCCAGCGCAGTATTTAACATGCGCAGTGAATTCACGAGTCGCGGTAAAATTGAACGGGCGTAATCATCAGGGCAGCCAATACGAATTCGACGGTTTCCAGTGCCTGCTTGAAGTTGCTTAAAGGCCTCATCGTGAAGATTAATTAACTGCTTTGCATAACTTGCTAATTGATGACCTTGTTGGGTAAGCACTAACTGGCGTCCTTGCTTCTCAAATAAAGAACTCCCTATGTCTTGTTCTAGTTTTTTCATCTGCATACTTACCGCAGATTGGGTTCGGCAAATCTGTGCGGCTGCGCGGGTAAAACTGCCCGTGTCTACAAAAGCACAAAAAGTTCGTAAGGCATCAATATCCATGATGTATCAGTTTCTCTTATGGGTTGTATAAGAACAATTGGCGAGTAATTCGCCTTTTGCTGCTCTATAGTGGTATTAATTTAATCGTTAAGGGATGAAAAATGCAATTATTTATTGGTAATAAAAATTATTCGAGTTGGTCATTAAGAGCGTGGTATTTATTAAGTAAATTCAATATATCATTTACTGAGCAGCAACTTGTTTTAGATACCCCAGACTTTTATGACAGATTAAAAACGAAATTTCCTGTACAAAAAGTCCCTGCATTAATCGACGGTGATTTAGCTGTGTGGGATTCACTCGCGATTTGTGAATACATCAACGATGCTTATCTAAATGGCAGAGCATGGCCTGAAAACTTAAATAAAAGAGCTCACGCAAGAAGTGTGGCTGCAGAAATGCATAGTGGCTTTCTCGCACTCAGAAATGAAATGCCCATGAATATTCGAGCTAAAAGACATGTTGAGCTGTCAGAACACGCAAAGAAAGACATTGCCCGCATTGATGAGATATTTTCGATGCGACCACAATCGTCGTCCAATACATGGCTGTATGGTGAGTTTTCAATTGTTGATGCGATGTTTGCGCCCGTGGTACTGCGCTTTAAAACTTACCAAGTTACATTATCAAGCCCTGCACAAGCTTATTGTGACCAGGTACTATCGTGTCCTGTTTTGAATAATTGGATTGCACACGCACTGCAAGAAACAGATATTGTTACACGTGATGAGGCAGGAGAGAATATTATTTAATCACCGCGCACAAAGCGATAATTTTATGCTTTGTGCCTTTTTCGCAACTTTGTGTTGGTGCATGTGTGTAATTTATATACAAAAGAACGAGTTTAATTGTAAGCTCTTCACTCTATAATGGAACGGTTGCTCTTTATTTAAACACCTCATTACTCGCCTTTTTCCGTTCCTGCGTAGGTATATAATTATGAGCACATTCGGTGCAAAGTTATTAAATCAAGATATGTCAATTGCACGCTACTTTTGTCGGTTCAACTCTATGCAAGTTGAGCAAGCATTTACTCAAAGTAAGCTTGAGCAAGATAAAAAAACTGCACAGTTTCTTGCCTGTATCACCGCCATTATGATTATGCTGGTGACCTATTCAGATAAAATGATAATTCAACCCAACTTTTGGCCCGGTATTGCATTATTTAGCCGGACTATTTCTGTTGCAGTTTGTGTGATCACTGCTCTTGGGGTGTGCTATATCCGGACACCACAGCAATTATCGCAGGCGGTGGCTGCGTTTATGACATTCTTATTTTTTAGTATGCAATTTATGGTGTTCACCTTTGAGCGCCATTATGTCCTGCATATGTTTTTTGATGTGATTATTTTGATCACTATGTATTTCTCTACTTTATTGTCATTAAAGAATGCCACCTTAATCGGTGTGTCTTACAGTGCATTTGCAATTACCGTTATTTATTTTAATAAAGATGTAAGTAGCCATACTTTTTATATGGTTGGGTTGGCACATGTATCCGCTAATTTTGCAGGGGTCGTTATGTCGGCTCATGAGCATTTAATCCGTCGGCAGCTTTTTGTTCGTAACACTCAGCTAAGTCAACTTGCAGATGAAATGAAAAGACAGGCATTTAAAGATGCACTCACACAGCTGCCTAACCGGCGTGCGTTTGATAACAATTATGAGGGATATCAAAAATTAATTAAGCAGCAAAATAAAACGAAACATGTGTGTGTCGTTTTAGCTGATATTGATTACTTTAAACGCGTAAACGATACCCATGGACATGAAATGGGGGATACCGTGCTTAAGCACTTTTCGACTTTTTTAACGAACTCTCTGCGCAGTGCTGATGATGTCTATCGATTTGGTGGTGAAGAGTTTGTCATTGTACTGCCGCTTTGTTCATTAAAAGATGCCACTGCGCTTATAAACGGCATGATAGCAAGGTTAAATGCCGAGGAGTTTAAATTAGGTAGTTGCTCTTTATCGATACAAGCAAGTTTTGGTCTGACCATCATGCGTGAGGAGCAGCAAAAATCAGTGATATCACGAGCTGATTTGGCTTTGTATCAAGCTAAGGAAGGCGGAAGAAATCAATTGGTTATTAAAATTTAATCGATACCAAGGTGCGTTTAATTTAGTCAATAAATTGTAATTATCCAAAGATACTTGTATATATTATCTGTACTTCTTTTTTCTTATATTCATTCAATAAAGAGAGCATGCAAGGAGATGCAGAATGCTATCACGCCATAAAAAAGGCTATAAAATATCAATTAGAGCGAGTGTTCTCTTAGTCTTTGCGCTTGCCAGTCTTTTAACGGGAATTGTGGCGATTAGCTTGCATTATTACTTCAGCGAAAAGTTAGTATTGCACACCAAAGCTCAGCAATTTAAGCAAACAAGCCAGCAGATTGCGGATCATATCACACGTATAAATCAGCGTGCAGATAACACCCTCAGCGTGATGGTTCATGACACACGCCTATTTTCACAAAGCCAAGGTAACTATGAGATTTTTCGAAATTTACTCATAGAGGTGCTTAGTCGCCACACAGATTTTTATTCACTTATTTTAGGGCGTGCGAATGGTGATTTTCTCCAAGTTATTAATCTAAAAGGGTATGCAAATTTACCCGCCAGCTTGAATATAAAAGATGAGTATAAATGGCTGGTCATTAAAGTATCGGGGGAAGGTGAAGAGCGTCGTAAGTCGATGTTATTTTTAGACTCACAACTGACAGTCCGTAAAGCAGAAGAACAACAAACCGATTTTGATCCACGAACGCGAATATGGTTTCAAGACGCAGAAAGTGGGGTTGTTACCAAATCTGAACCGTACATGTTTAATGTTTACCACGTACCGGGTTATACCTATTCGATTAAGTCAGATGATACCGGCGATGTGCTTGCGGTGGATATAGCAAGTTCGAGTTTAAGTGCGTATTTAACTGAGCAACAGACTAAAATGCAGTTTTTGGTTTCCGCCGAAATGTATGTCTATCAGGGTAGTGGTGACATTATTGCCAGCAGTAGAACGCAAAGCCATCAGCATACCTTTGACGATTTATCAGCGCTTATTAAGCTTGATGACCAAAAAACAGGCCTTGCAAATAAGCGTCATCAGTTTGGCAAAATGCTGGATGTACATGAAAATGGGATAGAAAAATACATGTTTGTCGTGCCCTTACCATTAAGCGGTGACATGCAAGCTGACAATGACGATTTCTTCACTGTATTGGTAGCAAAAGAAGATGTACTTGCGGTCATTCGCGAGAAAATTCGGATTTCTATTTTAATAACGAGTTTATGTTTATTACTGCTACTGCCAATATCGTGGTTTTTTGCATCATCAATTGTGAATCCAATTTTAAAGCTTGTTGGTGAGAACAAAAAAATTCAGCAGCGCGAGTATAAAAATGTGTCTACTCTGTCAAGTAGCATTCTCGAAATTCATTATTTAGCCAATTCAATGGTTGATATGAGCCGCTCTATAGAGAAACACGAAAACTCACAAAAAGCACTCATGGAATCGTTTGTTGAACTTATAGCCCAAGCGATTGATGATAAATCACCTTATACAGCAGGGCATTGCGAACGTGTCCCTGAGCTTGGCATTTGGCTTGCAAATGCTGCATCTGATTCAACAGATCCCGCCTTTGCAGAGTTTGCATTTGAAAACGAAGATGAAAAACGTGAGTTTAAACTGGCAGCGTGGTTACATGACTGTGGTAAAATTACCACGCCAGAACACATTGTAGACAAAGGCACCAAACTAGAAACCATTTATAATCGTATTCATGAAATCCGTACACGTTTTGAAGTGTTGCTGCGCGACGCTAAAATAAACTACTACGAAAAGCTGCTTGAAAACCCAACACACGAGGAGACACTGCAACAGCAGTTAGACGCTGAAACAGACAAATTACATGCTGACTTTGCTTTCATTGCTACTTGCAATGTGGGAAGTGAATTTATGGATGATGAGCAGCTTGCACGCTTAAAAGACGTTGCGTGTATTAAGTGGCATCGGCATTTCGATGCAACGCTTGGTTTATCGCCTCTAGAAGAAATGCGCTTTGCAGATTTAAAGGGGCAATCTTTACCTGTTGAAGAAACGCTGTTAAGTGATAAACCCAGTGACCTAATTACGCACCACAAGGCTGTGGAATACGATGCTAATTTAGGTATAAAAATGTCGGTTCCTGAATACAAGTATAATTTAGGTGAGTTATATAACTTACAAATTAGAAGTGGAACACTTACCGCAGAAGACCGATTTAAAATTAATGAACACGTTATCAGCACGATTCGTATGCTTAATAATGTGCCATTCCCTGAAGAGCTAGCCCGTGTGCCGCGCTATGCATCGACCCACCACGAAACCTTAAAAGGCACGGGGTATCCGCGTAAATTATCAGCGGATGACTTATCGATACCTGAACGAGTGTTAGTACTTGCTGATATTTTTGAAGCACTCACTGCAGCAGATAGGCCATATAAAAAGGCCAAACCATTGAGTGTTGCTATTGATATTTTAGCTAAAATGGTCGATGACGATCATATTGATCGTGACGTATTTAAACTGTTTTTAAGTTCAGGCATTTACCTTGAATACGCAAAACGCTATTTGAGCCCTGAACAAATAGATAACGTCGATATCGCAAAATACCTCTAACCGAGAGGGGTTGTTTTTACTTTAGGCTGAAAAGTCCGTACAATTCGCCTCGTTTTTGGTGCGTTGTTGTAACGCTTTTAACGAGATGAATGTAAGCCAGTATGCATCAGATTGCCGATTTAATCGCTATTTTTGACAGCACTTTTTATCAAAGCCATAACACGCGCTTAATTAAAGGTGCTGACGAGCCTATTTACCTGCCTGCAGATGAGCAAACGACTTATCATCAAATTGTCTTTGCGCATGGTTTTTACGCCAGTGCACTCCACGAAATTGCCCATTGGCTGGTGGCAGGTGAAAAACGCCGCTTACTGGAAGATTATGGCTATTGGTATTGTCCTGATGGTCGTGATAAACATCAGCAAGCTGAGTTTGAAGCGGTAGAAGTTAAACCCCAAGCAATAGAATGGGCGCTTAGCGCTGCGGCAGGCTTTGACTTTAATGTTTCGGTCGATAATTTAAATGGCGAACAAACGTGTCGTTTTGCTTTTCAGCAGCGTGTTCACCAGCACCTATTAAGTTTACTAGCGTCTGGTTTTAATCAACGAACTTACGCACTACTAAAAGCACTCAGTGATTTTTATAAGACCCCGTGGCCACTGACAAGTGCACAATTTGTATGGCAACATCCAGGAGAGTTATCTGATGCAGTTTAAGTTAGGTTTAATTGTAAACCCTGTTGCAGGGCTTGGTGGCAGTGTAGCTCTTAAAGGCAGTGATGGTGCTGATACAGCAGCGAAAGCCATGGCACTCGGCGCAGAACCCAAAGCAAATTTACGCACCCGTGCAGCACTTGAAGTATTACTTGCGTATCAAGACTCGCTCATTATATACACCGTTAATGGTGAAATGGGGGAGCGAACAGCCACCCAATTAGGCTTTAATACCCAGGTTATTTATCACAGTGGCGACGTTACGACGCCGGATGACACCGAGCAAGCTGCAAAGCGTCTCGTAGAACAAGGCGTAGACCTTATTTTATTTGCAGGCGGTGACGGAACAGCCCGAAATATTTGTCATGCTGTTGGCGACACTACACCCGTGTTGGGCATTCCCGCAGGCTGTAAAATTCATTCAGGTGTGTATGCTATTACCCCAAAAGCTGCGGGCCGAGTGGTTGAAATGCTTGTAAAAGGTGAGTTGGTGAGCTTAGGCGATGCAGACGTGATGGATATCGACGAAGCCGCATTTCGCGAAGGCACCGTAAAAGCAAAGCGGTATGGTGAAATGCAAGTGCCGAGCGAAGTACGTTACGTGCAAGCGGTTAAAAATGGTGGTAAAGAAACCGACGAGTTAGTGCTTGCTGATATTGCAGCTTATGTGGTGTCTGACATGGATGAAGATACTTTATACGTCATGGGCAGTGGCTCAACAGTTGCTGCCATTATGGAAGAAATGGGCCTAGAGAATACCTTACTCGGTGTTGATTTAGTGGCAGACCAAGCGCTGATTGCTCAGGATTTAACTGCACAGCAATTACTGGAGCTAACACACGGTAAACCGACTAAATTAGTGATCACCCTGATCGGTGGTCAGGGCCATATTTTTGGTCGTGGAAATCAACAGCTCAGTCCAGCACTTATTCGTGCTATCGGCCGCGATAATATTATTGTGGTCGCAACCAAAACAAAATTACAGGCCTTGAATGGCCGCCCATTGATTGCCGATACTGGCGACAGTGAGTTAGACGATGAATTAAGTGGTTATATTAGAGTAACCACAGGTTTCAATGACCATATAATGTATGCAGTAGGTCATCAAGATGGGCTGCACCCAGAGGAGAGATAACCATGAGTTTAGTAAATTATATTGATGCAGCGCAGCAATATTTTGATGATTTAGTTGATAAAGCAACCGATGATGAGTTATTTGCTGGTGGCTATTTACGAGGCCATTTTGATTTGGCGGTAGGGTATGCGCAAGTTGAAGAATTAGACTTATCAACCGACGAGCTTAATAATCAAGTCGAGTCGAGCCTGGTTAAAGCATACCGTAATGGTGAGCTTAACGAAGATGATAAAGCATTAGTGGTTCGTTTATGGGATGAAGTAAAAGCATTAGCCTAATCGGTGTTGATGTTATTTAAATAAGCGGCTTTGGCCGCTTTTTTTATATAGTTGAAGTACCCAAATCAGATAGCTTAGTTAACTTAAAATTTACCTCTTAACGCGGATGCGATAAGGTAAGCAAGAAATTTTTCTAGGGAATTCGAAAATGAATAATAACAATGATGTGCAGGCACCAAGCGGAGCAATCGCACGTTTTTTAAATACCATTGAAAGGGTAGGCAATAAGCTTCCTGATCCGGCCATTATCTTTTTAGTGGCCATGTTACTTATTTGGCTGCTGTCGTGGCTTTTTTCGGGCATGACATTTGACGCCATAGACCCACGAACAGGCGAGGCCATTGTTGTCCATAATTTGTTGGCGGGTGATTCCTTAGCCACCTTTTTATCGTCGATGGTAAAAACCTTTACAGGCTTTGCTCCTTTAGGTGTTGTGCTTGTTGCAATGTTAGGTGTTGGGGTTGCTGAGCATTCAGGCTTTATCAATACGGGCTTAAAGCTAATGCTAAAAGTCACTCCTAAGCAGCTATTGACCCCGTCTATTATTTTAGTGGCGATTGTTAGCCACACCGCAACTGATGCTGGCTACGTGTTAGTTATCCCGCTTGCGGGGGTTATTTTTTATGCGATGGGTCGTCATCCTCTTGCGGGTATTGCTGCGGCTTTTGCGGGCGTGAGTGGGGGCTTTAGTGCTAATTTCATTCCATCAGGTATCGATCCATTACTGCAAAGCTTTACCCAAAGTGCAGCACAAATTATTAATCCTGATATGGCGATTAACCCATTAAATAACTGGTTTTTCACCTCAGCTTCAAGCTTATTCATTATTCTATTAGGCTGGTACATTACCGATAAAATTATTGAACCACGCTTACAAAATACCCCACTTGATGGTGACACCGAAGACTTACCCGCTTTTGATGAAGCGCGTAGCGATGAAAAGCGTGCGTTTTATATTGCAAGCACAGTGATGGTAGCAGGCCTTGCTTTACTTTGGTTTGTATCCGCTCCCGCAGACTCAGCTATGCGCAGCCCCGATGGCTCGCTGACTAACTTCCGTTCACCTTTGATGCAGTCTATCGTGCCACTAATTTTCCTACTGTTCTGGATACCTGGTGCCGTTTATGGCTTTGTGGTTGGCACGTTCAAAAGCTCTAAAGACATGATTGATGCCATGAGTAAAGCAATGGGCGGCATGGCGTATTACATAGTAATGGCGTTTTTCTGTGCGTTATTTATCGCGGCATTTAGTAAATCAAACCTTGGGGCATTACTGGCTATTGAAGGTGCACAGCTGTTAAAAGCCATGCAATTACCCAGTTCTGTAACCGTGATTGGTATTATTTTCTTAACTGCGTTCGTAAACTTGTTTGTGGGTTCAAGCTCGGCAAAATGGGCATTACTTGGGCCTATTTTTGTGCCTATGTTAATGCAATTAGGCATATCGCCAGACTTAACCCAAGCAGCGTACCGTGTGGGTGATTCAAGCTCAAACATTATCACCCCGTTAATGCCTTACTTCCCATTGGTTGTCGTGTACTGCCAGAAGTATGTTAAAGGCACAGGTATCGGCACCTTAATTGCCATGATGCTGCCGTACTCTATCGCGTTCCTAATTGGCTGGAGTATCTTCTTACTAGCATATTGGGGCTTAGGCATCCCACTCGGCCTACAGTCAAGCTACGTGTACCCAGCGGGTTCATAACCATAAAAATAACAAAGCCTCAGCCATCCAACTGAGGCTTTTTTGATGTAACCTATTAGTAGAGGAAATCGTGTGAAATTTAATGTTGAGTGGCAATAGCTTTGGAAAAAACTTACTAAGACTTTTTAATTTTAATACCTGTTATTTTTATGTTTATCATCCGCTACTTCCAAAGTGGGATGAGTATTGAGATCACATTTGAACACATTACTGTTTATCAATTACCCTTTTTCTTCTTTTGCATTTTTTTAGGTTCGCTTTTCTTGGCATTTTTAGTATCAATCTTAATTAAATATACAGCGGTTGAAATCGGTGATGGTTATCTCAAAGGAAGGAATTATTGGTTTATTAAAAAACGTATTCCAATCAAGTTTATATCGAAGCTTTACTTATTTCGAGACAACGGTATTGAAGCCGTCGTGGCAGATGCAGAGCAGTATGGCAAAGTTTATATTTCTACCCATACCGAAAATTAGATGAATTGATGGCAGGTAGTTAAGCCGTGACTTTAAAAACTGAATGGTGATAGCTGACAGCTTTACTTCAGACACAAAAAAACCTTGTCACTCTCATGACAAGGTTTTTTTAGTCGTTAGCTTTAAACGCTTAGTTTGCTGTGAAGCTTACTGGACGACGCTCTTTACGAGGGCCGCTACGTTTTTCACCACGGTCTTTGTCTTTGAAGCTACGCTTTTTATCACTGCGCTCACCTACTGGGCGTTCGCTGCGCTCTGGGCGCTCAGAAGCGGCTTCAGCTTTGGTGAGTGTCATTCCCATTGGGCGTTTACAAATAAACACTTTTTGGAAGTGATCAAGCACATCTTTAGGCATGTTTTGCGGTAATTGTACCGTACTGTGACTGTCGTGCAGACGAATGTCACCAATAAACTTGCTTGAGATATCTGCTTCGTTAGCAATCGCACCAACGATATTTTTAACTTGTACACCGTGCTCACGACCTACTTCGATACGGTATGTATCCATAGGGCCCATGCTGCGGCTGTTACGTTCACGCGGCTCACGTGGTTTACGTTCGCGAGCAGGGCGATCACCACGGTCAGCACGTTCGTTACGACGGCGATCACCACCGCGTTCTGTACGTTCGCCACGCGGTTGAACTTTAACTTCTTCAACCTTGATTGGTGATTGTTGCTGCGCTAAACACAGTAAGGCACCTGCTAAGTCTTCGAAGCTTAGTTCAAGCTTTTCAGCCATGTTGGCCGCTACTTGGTTAAAGAACGTGATGTCTTTATTTTCAAGTGCAATAGTCAACTTGTCTTGCAATGCTTTGATGCGTTTTTCTTCAACAACTTTCGCTGTTGGTAAATCTACTTGTGCAATTTCAGACTTCGTATGACGAATGATATTTTTAAGTAAATAACGCTCGTTGTGTTTTACGAAAAGAATCGCTTTACCTGAACGACCCGCACGACCTGTACGGCCAATACGGTGAACGTAGGCTTCAGAGTCTTGTGGAATATCGTAGTTAATTACCAAGCTTAAACGGTCAACATCTAGACCACGTGCTGCAACGTCGGTTGCAATTACGATATCAAGTAAACCACTTTTCAAACGCTCTACAGTGCGTTCACGTGCTTGTTGGTTCATGTCACCATTAAGTGGTGCGGCAGAGAAACCTTCGCGCTCAAGTAATTCAGCTAATTGTACTGTGTCATTACGTGTACGTACGAAAACAATCGCACCATCGTATTCTTCAGCTTCTAAGAAGCGCACGATCGCTTTGTTTTTGTGTACGTGTGCATTCCAAAATACTTGTTCAACAGTCGATACTGTTGAGTTACGCGCTGAAATATGAACTTGCTCAGGCTCGTTCATGTATTTGCTGCTGATATTTTGGATTTGCTTAGGCATGGTTGCAGAGAAAAGACATGTTTGCTTTTCACGCGGTGTTTTTTCCATGATGCTTTCTACATCATCAATGAAACCCATGCGTAACATTTCGTCCGCTTCATCAAGAACAAGGGCTTGTAAGCTCTCGAATTTGATTGTGCCACGGTTAATGTGGTCGATTAAGCGGCCTGGCGTTGCAACAATGATTTGCGCGCCACGACGAAGTGCACTTAATTGGATGCTGTAGCTTTGGCCACCATAAAGGGCTAAAACTTCTACACCACGAGTATGCTTAGCATATTGTTCGAATGCCTCAGCTACTTGGATCGCAAGTTCACGCGTAGGCGTTAGAACAAGGATCTGTGGCTGTTTCACAGACGGGTCAATATTATTTAGTAATGGCAGTGCAAATGCTGCTGTTTTACCTGTACCCGTTTGCGCTAGTCCCAGTACGTCCTTTCTTTCTAGCAATAACGGTATACATTGAGCTTGGATTTCAGATGGAGTCTTGTAACCTAGCTCTTCAACTGCTTTTAAAATTGCAGGAGAAAGATTTAAAGATTCAAACGTGACTGGTTCTGACATTAATACGCCTCAACGAATTTAAAGAGGCGCGCATTGTATAGGAAATACAATGCAATTGCTTGTATAAATTACAACTAATTTGTATGTGGTTGATGTTGGTCATAATTTAATCAGTTGTAATTTACCAAAATCAACCATGTTTACAATTTATTGATATAACCCTAAATTTTCTTTAGCGTATGCTTCGAATTCTGTGAAGCCACCAATGTGAGTTTGGTCAATAAAAATTTGTGGAACGGTTGGGCAAGGTTTGCCAGCAGACTTTTCTAAATCTGCTTTGCTGATACCTTCTTTAATAATATCGATGTAGCGAAATTTAAAATCCTCACGCTCGTTCGCTAGTTTTTCTGCTACGTCTTTTGCGCGTACACAGTATGGGCAGCCCTCACGGCCAAAAATTACAGTCAACATATCGCTCTCCTCGATGTAAGTGTGTTGGTCTGGTTATCATATTAACGAATTAGATTCATAAAAACAGTGCATAAAATCGATTACTCTATTCTGTTTTTTCTCTGAGTGCCTCTTAAGTCACTTTCGTGTTCGTATGCGCAGCCCAAGTTCTGTGGAATACCCCATAGAATGAGCTGTAATTGCGAGTTGCTCATTAATAACATAATACGTTGGGTAGGCACTGACTTTGTAATCTTGTCCTGTATACCGCGTCCCTAATAAAACGGGCATCGTTAAGTCTAGTGAATCTGTAAACTGCGTTATCTCGTCAATATTTTCATAATCAAGGGCAATGGCAACCGCATTCAGTTCGCCTTGTTGATAGGCTTTTTCGAGATTAGGCATACTGTAGCGACAAATACTGCACCAAGGGGCAAAAAAATACAGCACTGTGTTTGTGCCTTTTAAATCGGCAATGGTGACGCGTTGCTGTGGGTTGTCGAGTGTCGCTAAATTGAAATAGGGGGCGGGAGTGTGGTCTGTTGGTAATAAATTTCGTTGCTGAAATAGCGTAACGGCATACAAGATGATAGCCATCAACAGCAGGTTTTTAGTCAAAGCGACTATTTTTTTTAAAACTGAGGGTATTTTTTTCATTTTTATTTTGTACGTGCTTAGCCCTTTAAAATCAACTTATTCAGACCAGAATAAGCCTCAATAAATTTCAAAAAGAGAAAAAAATTGCAATTTTTTTTGTAAAAAATCTTGAAAAGATTTTGCTTGCCCATAAATCGTTTAGTGAGGACGCCTGATGGGTCCCAAACAAACCAAAGTAATTGAAATTTATATAATTAATTTAACTTTGTTAGCACTTGTTCAAAAGAAGAGGACTAACAAAATATCGCTTAAATATGAGGATATTATTATGCGTACAGTAGACTTATCACCACTTTATCGTTCATTCATTGGCTTCGATCATTTAGCATCATTAATGGATGCGGCAGCACGCACAGACAAGCAGCCAAGTTTTCCTCCATACAACATCGAAGCATTAGATAAAGACAAATACCGTATCACTATGGCCGTTGCCGGTTTTAGTGAAAGTGAACTGACCATTGAGTCAGAAAACAATACATTAAAAGTCAGCGGCACAAAAGCTGACAAAGAAGACAATGCAGAGCGTAAGTTTATCCATCAAGGAATTGCTGAGCGCAACTTTGAACGTAAGTTCCAACTAGGTGACCACGTTAAAGTACTCGGTGCAGACCTTGAAAATGGACTTTTAAGCATTGATTTACAGCGTGAAATTCCTGAAGCACTCAAACCACGTAAAATTGAAATTGGCAGTGGTAAATTGCTTGAGAATAAGTAATTAAGCTGTAATCAGCATTGTTTCCCCTTGTTATTTGTTAGAAGTAGGCCGCCTCATTTGAGGCGGCCTTTTTTATAATTTCTCTAAATTATCGACGCACCACTTTGCGCGTTTGAGAGTGGCTTGTTGCTGCGATTCGTCTTGTTTATACCAGGTGTTATAAATCATGCCTATACGCGGATTTTTGCTAAGCAATTGTTCGTGCTCTAACATGAAGTTCCAATATAAACTATTGAAAGGGCACGCATCATCGGTGGCTTTTTCTTTCACGTTGTAATGGCAATCCTTACAATAGTCACTCATTTTATTAATGTAATTACCACTTGCGGCATACGGTTTAGTGGCAATTAAGCCGCCGTCTGCAAATTGACTCATGCCGCGAGTGTTGGGCATTTCAACCCATTCGATAGCATCAATATAAATACCTAAATACCAAGCATCGACTTCATTTGGGTTTATGGCTGTAAGCAAACAAAAGTTACCCGTTATCATCAAACGTTGAATATGATGAGCATAGGCGGTGTCTAAACTTTGCTTAATTGCATGGTGCATACATTTCATTTTAGTGTTTGCGTGCCAAAAATAGTCGGGCAGGGCACGCTTTGCTTCAAGGGCATTTTTGTTGGCGTAGTCAGGCATATTATGCCAGTAAATACCACGCACATATTCGCGCCAGCCCAGAATTTGTCTAATGAATCCTTCAACTTGGGCAATATCAATTTTTTGCTGCTGTTTTTCAAAAGCCTCAATCACGCGCTCAATAACCTGCATTGGGTGCAGCATTTTAGTGTTGAGAGCAAACGACAAGCGGCTGTGATATAGCGACCATTGGTGCTCAGATTGACAGGTCATCGCATCTTGAAATTGCCCAAAGTGAACTAACAAATGATCGCAAAAAAAATCAAGAAGCTGCTTTGCTTCATAACGTGTTGTTGGCCAAAGTATCGAATGACTGCACTCTCCAAATGTCGTTATGTTATGTTTTTTTATGCGTGAAAGAATGTCCTTAACATCGTGCCCAAAGCACAGTGGTTCAGGAATTGCGTTGAGATCATGTTGTTTTAACTTGTTTCTATTTTGTTGATCAAAGTTCCACTTGCCTCCGAGCGGTTCATTGTTTTCGTCCATTAATATATTAAATCGTTTACGCATTGCGCGATAAAAGAATTCCATTTTTACATGCTTGTCTTTTTTAAAGTGTTGGCATATATCATTAAAGGGAAGTAAAAAATGCTCTGTGTCGTATGCGTTAATCGCACACTCACTGTTTTCTGAGAATGCCTGTAATTGCTGTTTGAGTCGGTATTCATCGGGATACTGGTATTCAATGCGTTTACATTGGTAGTGTTTCGCTAAACGGGTAATAAGGGCGGGTAATGATTCGTCATCTTTTGTGTCATCTAAGGTAAGATGTAGCACATTAAACCCCGCGCTTTTGAGCGCCTTTGCAAAGTGTTCCATTGCTAAGAAAAAGGCGGCAATTTTTTGTGTATGATGCTTTACGTAATCGGTTTCTTGTTTTAGCTCAGCGATGACATAGAGAGTGGTGTGCTGATCTTCATCTTTATACCAGCTGTGGCTAGCATTGAGTTGATCGCCAAAAATAAATCGCAAAGTAGAGTAATGCACAATAGTAAACCCATGATAATTGATTTAAATTACTACGTAATACCGCTGAATTTAGATCGTGTTGGCCCACAACATGCTTACAGAAACACAGGATAAACAACAGGGACGATATTATGAAACTACGCTTCTTTACTTTATTTACACTGGTTTTTTTAGGGGTCACTTTGAGCAAGGCGGCCAACGCGGCAATTTATCAATGTGAAAAAAATGGCATTGTTGAGTTTAGCCAACAACCTTGCGGCAAAGATGCAAAGTTGATCACCGTTAAAGAGCAAAACCCCACATTATTAGGCTCGCCAAAACCTGTTTCTGAATCAAGCGATGTAACAGCAGAGATTGATAACTATATTCGATTAAAGCAAATAGACGCCAAAATTGCAGAACACAATAATAAAATAGACTCTTACTCAGAACGGATGAACAATGAAATTGCGGCATTAAGCAGTCAAGCCGACGCGCAACTGCACAATTTGGTCGGAGCAAAAAAAGAAGCCGCCATAGCTAAACAGATGTCTGCCGTTTCAGAACGTTATAATTTATTGATCAACAATGAGCAGCGTAATATAGACAGGTTAAGCACAGAAAAAAGCCAGTTAGTTTTGCAAAGTAACGAAACAGAAAAGAATGAAATTGACCATTTTATTCGTAGTGAACAGATTAAACGTGAAATCGCAGAGCACAAAGACAAAATTGACCGTTATCATGTTGAGCTAAATCAACAAATTAAGCGCCTTGAGCAACAAGCCTCTACCAGACCGACTAATCTAGTCGATGCGAGTAGCGACCAGGCTTTATCAGACAAAATGTCTGCGGTGACCAGTAAATTTAATACACTCATTGCTGTTGAGCAGCGCCAAATCGATAGACTGAATAATGAACTTACTCAACATTAATTAGTGTCAGCCCTCAACTACGAACTAAGCCGATTAGCGCAACGTGTATTGATTGAAATTACATTACTGTAAGCAAACAAATAGCTTTTAACAATGTTGGAAAATATACGAATTGCCTGTGACCACGCTTGTTTTAGGTGGCTGTTTAAGCCTCTTTGCTGGGACTCCAGCGTGTCGAAAAATGCGTCACACAAATGGTCTATATCGTGACTTGATACATTCAAAAAGCTTAGGTTGTTTGCTATATATTGAATGAAAGGCATCACCAAAAGTAAGTCATCAAGGTGTGACACAACCTTATTAAGCGCACAAAATAGTATATAGCTTCGTTTGCTTACACTCTCTTCGCTTGGCATCGTCATTGTTAGATTACGCTGGCTCAAATTGTGGTAAAAGGTGTGCGTAAATTGATGGAAATCAGGTTTTAGCAATTCAACATTCTGTTGTAAAAGCCTTTTTTGAAAAATAGATAGACTCATAGGAAAATCGCTTAATAGCCAACACTATAGTTTGTTCTTCTTATAGTGTTAACTATAGACCTATTTTTCCGGAAATAGGAAATTTTATGACAAGGTTGTCATTATTTTTTTTCGTAAAAAATTGTCCAACTAATTCATGCCCGAAGGTTGCTAATTGAGCGCTACATGCTTATAATAGCCGCCATTGACTTGATGTGCTTGCCACTCAAGCAAACGATATTAAGTAATTTACTTGATATCCATTGGCGCGGGATGGAGCAGCCTGGTAGCTCGTCGGGCTCATAACCCGAAGGTCGTCGGTTCAAATCCGGCTCCCGCAACCAAATTCATGTTAAAACATCGTAAGTTGTCTTTAACATGCACAGTAATTTTTTACTGTATGAAGTCGCGCATTCTGGGTAATGCGCGTTTTGCGTTTAGGCTATTTAGTTTAATTTAGTCAGGTAATTGACCGCAACCAAGCTTGGCCCTAGGCCACACAGTTTTATGCTTTAGGTGTGACGCCCCGCTTGGTTCGGGGCGTTGTTGTATCTGATCTAGCATGATTTTATGAATCATTATTAAACTCAGTATTTCAGGGCTATATGCCCTTTTTTTGTTTGTATGGAGGATTTTCGTGACAAAACTTGAGCAAGATTTAGTAGCCATGCTCTCACCAGCCGTTGAAATGTTAGGCTTTGAGTTACATGGTCTTGAGTTTGTGCAAGCTGGTCGCCACTCTACATTACGTGTTTACATCGATCATGATGCAGGGATCACGGTAGACAATTGTGCCGACGTAAGTCGTCAAGTTAGCGCAATCTTAGATGTCGAAGACCCAATTACAAACGAATACGATTTGGAAGTGTCGTCTCCTGGTGTTGATCGTCCATTATTCAAACAAGATCACTACGAGAAGGCACAAGGAGAAGAAGTACGCGTGCGTACTAAGCTTCCACAAGATGGTCGCCGTAATTTTAAAGGCGATTTAGTATCAGTTAGCAGTGATATGATCACACTTTCAGCAGATGGGACTGAGCATATGATTATGCTAAGTAACATTGAACGTGCGAACATCATCGCAAAGTTTTAATTCGAGTGCGAAGGAATAGGGCAAGCGAGGCATAACCCATGGCAAAAGAAATATTATTGGTTGCTGAAGCCGTCTCCAATGAGAAAGCGGTTCCAAAAGAAAAGATTTTTGAAGCGTTAGAGTTCGCATTAGCGACTGCAACAAAGAAAAAACACGATGGTGAAATTGACGTTCGCGTATCAATTGACCGTAAAACAGGTAATTACGATACATTCCGTCGCTGGAAAATCGCTCCTGTGCAAGAAGATGGTTCACTTGAGCACCCGTATAGCGAAATCACGCTTGAAGCGGCACAAGTTGAAGACCCTGAATTGCAAATGGGTGATTACGTAGAAGAACAAATTGAGTCAATTAAGTTTGACCGTATTACAACACAAATGGCTAAGCAAGTTATCGTACAAAAAGTACGTGAAGCTGAGCGTGCACTTGTTGTTGAAGAATACAAAGACCAACAAGGTGAGTTAGTAACGGGTGTTGTTAAAAAAGCAACGCGTGATGCTATCGTACTTGACCTTGGTAACAATGCAGAAGCGGTTATTTACCGTGACGACATGCTACCGCGTGAAAACTTCCGTCCGGGCGACCGTATTCGTGGTCTTCTTTACGAAGTTAAACCTGAAGCGCGTGGCGCACAGTTATTCGTAACGCGTTCTAAGCCTGAAATGCTCATGGAGCTATTCCGCATTGAGGTGCCAGAAATTGGCGAAGAAATGATTGAATTACGTGCAGCAGCGCGTGATCCAGGTTCACGTGCGAAAATCGCTGTTAAGTCAAATGACAAACGTATTGACCCAGTAGGTGCCTGTGTAGGTATGCGTGGTGCGCGTGTTCAAGCGGTGTCTACTGAACTTGGTGGCGAGCGTGTTGATATCGTACTTTACGATGATAACCCAGCGCAATTCGTTATTAACGCGATGGCACCTGCTGAGGTAGCATCTATCGTGATGGACGAAGACACGCACTCAATGGATATCGCTGTTGAAGCTGATAACCTAGCGCAAGCAATTGGTCGAAATGGTCAAAACGTTCGTCTTGCTAGCCAGTTAACTGGCTGGGAATTAAACGTAATGACGGTTGATGAAATGCGTGCGAAAAATGAAGCTGAGTCAGACAAGTTAATCAACTTATTTACTGAGTACCTAGATATCGATGATGAGTTTGCAACATTACTAATCAACGAAGGTTTCTCAACCCTTGAAGAAGTTGCTTACGTACCAGCATCAGAGTTTTTAGAAATTGATGGCTTAGACGAAGAAACAGTTGATGTTTTACGTTCACGTGCGAAAGACGCACTGACAACCAAAGCACTTAAAACTGAAGAAAGCCTAGAAGGTGCAGAACCTGCAGAGGACTTATTAGCCCTTGAAGGTTTAGAGCGTCACCTTGCATTCGTTATGGCAAGTAAAGGTGTTATAACATTAGAAGATTTAGCCGAGCAAGGTATCGACGAGTTAGTTGATATCACTGAGCTTTCAGAAGAAGAAGCTGGCAAACTAATTATGGCTGCGCGTAACATTTGTTGGTTCGCAGACGAGTAATTTATTAACGGAGGTATTACACACTATGGCAGAAGTAAATGTTGAAAAACTAGCCGGAGATATTGGTACAACTGTTGATAAGTTACTACAGCAGCTTGAGCAAGCCGGTATTTCTAAAAAAGCAGGTGATATGGTGAGCGAGGCTGAAAAGTCAACGTTACTTGATCACCTTAGCAAGCAGCATGGCGGCACGGGCTCGGAAGGCCCTGCTCGCATGACTTTGCAACGTAAAAGCAAGAGCACACTGAGTGTGACTGGCTCTACAGGTAAAGCAAAGTCTGTACAAGTAGAAGTACGTAAAACACGTACTTATGTTAAGAAAAGCGCCATTGAGCAACAGCAAGAAGAAGAGCGTTTAGCTGCAGAAGAAGCTGCACGTAAAGCAGCAGAGCTTAAAGCCCAGCAAGAAGCTGAGGAGCTAAAAGCGAAACAAGAGGCAGAACGTAAAGCGAAAGAAGAAGCTGAGCGTAAAGCCAAAGAAGAGGCTAAACGCAAAGCTGAAGCTGAGCGTAAAGCGAAACAGAAGCAGATGACCCCAGAACAAAGTGCTAAGTCTGAAAAAGATCGCGCCGAAGCTGAGCGTCTGCAAAAAGAAGCAGAAGAGGCCGCATTGAGAAAAGCTGAAGAAGAAGCGAAACGTCAAGCAGAAGAGGCAAGAAAGCTAGCTGAAGAAAATGAAGCTCGCTGGAAGAAAGAAGAAGAAGAGCGTAAGCAGCGTGAAGAAAGTGCTGATCACCACCTTACGACTTCAACTTATGCACGTGAAGCAGAAGATGAGTCTGATGCTCGTGAAGAGCAAACAGCTCGCCGTGCTAAGAAAAAGAAAAAAGGTCCAGCAAAAGAAAAATTTGTTGCACCTAAAGGTAAAAAAGGCAAGCTTAAAGCGCCTACATCGTTACAGCATGGTTTCCAAAAACCAACCGCAGACGTTAAAAATGAAGTTCGTATCAGTGAAACTATCACTGTTGCTGAACTTGCATCGCGTATGGCTGTTAAAGGTGCCGAAGTTGTTAAAACAATGATGAAAATGGGTGACATGGTTACCATCAACCAAGTGATCGACCAAGAAACAGCACAGCTTGTTGCTGAAGAAATGGGACATAAGGTTATCATTGTTAAAGAAAATGAATTAGAAGAGAAAGTGCTAAACGACCGTAACGAAGAAGGCAAAGCGCTTCCTCGTGCGCCGGTTGTGACAGTAATGGGTCACGTTGACCATGGTAAAACGTCAACACTTGACTACATTCGTTCAGCGAAAGTAGCATCAGGTGAAGCGGGTGGTATCACTCAGCACATTGGTGCTTATCATGTTGAAACAAATGGCAACATGATCACGTTCTTAGACACACCAGGTCACGCCGCATTTACCTCAATGCGTGCTCGTGGTGCAAAAGCCACTGATATCGTAATCCTTGTTGTTGCAGCAGATGATGGCGTAATGCCACAAACTAAAGAAGCGGTTCAGCATGCGCGTGCAGCTGGCGTGCCTCTAATCATCGCTGTAAACAAAATGGACAAAGAAGGCGCAGATCCAGATCGCGTTAAAAACGAATTAGCACAGCTAGACGTTATTCCTGAAGAGTGGGGTGGTGACACGCAATTCGTCCATATCTCTGCAAAAACAGGTTTAGGCATTGATGACTTACTTGAAGCGGTATTAATGCAAGCTGAGATCTTAGAACTAACTGCACCATCAGAAGGGATGGCTGCGGGTGTTGTAATCGAATCACGCTTAGATAAAGGCCGTGGTCCAGTTGCATCTATCTTAGTTCAGTCTGGTACGCTTAACCAAGGCGATATCGTACTATGTGGCCTTGAATACGGCCGTGTACGTGCAATGAAAGATGAGAATGGTAAAGACATTAAGTCTGCTGGCCCATCTATTCCTGTAGAGATTCTAGGTCTTTCTGGTATCCCTGCTGCAGGTGATGAAGCAACGGTGGTTAAAGACGAGCGTAAAGCCCGTGAAGTTGCTTTATATCGTCAAGGTAAGTTCCGTGAAGTGAAACTAGCGCGTCAACAAAAAGCGAAGCTTGAAAACATGTTTACTAACATGACTGAAGGCGATGTTTCTGAAGTTAACGTGGTACTTAAAGCGGACGTACAAGGTTCAATTGAAGCAATTGCTGATTCATTAACTAAACTATCTACTGATGAAGTTAAAGTGAAGATTGTTGGTTCAGGCGTAGGTGGTATCACCGAAACTGACGCAACACTTGCAGCAGCCTCTAATGCAATCGTTGTAGGCTTTAACGTTCGTGCCGATGCATCAGCACGTAAAGTGATTGAATCAGAAAACCTAGACCTACGTTACTACAGCGTAATCTACAGCCTGATCGAAGAAGTTAAACAAGCCATGTCTGGTATGCTTGCACCAGAATTTAAGCAAGAGATCATTGGTCTTGCTGAAGTTCGTGACGTGTTTAAGTCACCTAAGATTGGTGCTATCGCAGGTTGTATGGTGACCGAAGGTATCGTTAAGCGTAGCGCACCTATCCGTGTACTTCGTGATAACGTGGTTATCTATGAAGGTGAGCTTGAATCATTACGTCGCTTTAAAGATGACGTAGCTGAAGTTCGTAACGGTATGGAATGTGGTATCGGCGTTAAGAACTATAACGATGTTAAAGTTGGCGACCAAATCGAGGTGTTCGAGACGGTTGAAGTACAACGTTCACTTTAATTTCGTCTAAGTCACTATTATAAATGGGGGCTAAGCCCCCATTTGTGTATTCGTAATTAAATTAACTTATTTATATACATCAATAAGTTATAATTTTAGAGTGAAGTATAATGAGAGAATTTTCTCGCACTGATCGTGTTGCACAGCAAATTCAAAAAGAGATTGCTGTTATTCTTCAACGCGAAATTAAAGACCCGCGCTTAGGTATGGTAACGGTGTCTGCAGTTGAGGTATCTCGCGATCTTTCGTACGCGAAAGTATTTATTACAGTATTCAATACTGATGATGAAGATAAAGCCAAGCAGAGCGCTAAAATCCTGAATGAAGCAACGGGTTATATTCGTTCTTTATTAGGTAAACGCATTCGTGCGCGCATTATGCCAGAGTTACGTTTTGTCATTGATAACTCACTGATGGAAGGTATGCGTATTTCAAATTTAGTGGACTCGGTTATTCGTGAAGATAATGCAAAGCATGTCAACGAAGATGATAGCGAAGAAGGCACTAAAGACTAATGGCTAGACGCAGTAAAGGCCGTGCAATTGACGGCATTTTATTACTTAACAAGCCGCAAGGTATCTCGTCTAATAAAGCATTGCAGCAAGCAAAGGGCATTTACTTTGCACAGAAGGCCGGGCACACCGGCGCGCTCGATCCGCTTGCAACAGGCATGCTGCCGATTTGTTTTGGTGAAGCAACTAAGTTTACCCAGTTTTTGTTAGACACGGACAAAACGTATGTCGTACGCGCTAAACTTGGGGAACGTACAACCACCTCAGATTCGGATGGCGAAGTTGTTGAAACGCGTCCAGTAGCGGTAACTCGTGCTCAACTCGAGCAAGAGATCGCAAGTTTTTTAGGTGAGTCGGACCAATACCCATCAATGTACTCAGCATTAAAATATCAAGGCCAGCCTTTATATAAATATGCACGCGAGGGCATTGAGGTACCGCGTAAATGCCGAAAAATTAATGTGTTTAGTTTAACGCTTGATGAGTTTGATGAAGCAAATAACGAAGTGCAAATGACCGCCCATGTATCGAAAGGGACGTATATTCGCACTATTGTGGATGACCTTGGTGAAAAGTTAGGGTGTGGCGCACACGTTATTATGTTGCACCGAAGTGCTGTTGGTCATTATCCGAGTGATAAAATGGTGACGCTTGAGCAACTTGAAGAAAAATTGCAACAAGCCAAAGCCGATGACGTTGCACCGTCTACTTATTTAGATGCGCTTTTGTTACCCATGGATACCGCGTTGGTTGACTTACCTGTGATTGAAATTAGTAAAGAACAAGGTATGGCATTTAGCCATGGTCAAACCGTGGTGATTGGTAAGCCCGTGCCTGATGGTGTGGTGAAAGTAATGGCTGATGGTATATTCATTGGCACAGGCGAGCGTCATAAAGACGGTCACCTAAAATCAAAGCGTGGTTTATCGAATCAACTGCCAGAGTAAAGATTACCTTGTAGTTATTGCTAAAGCTGGTAGAATACGCCCGCTCAATCGTTTTGGCTGAATTAGTGATCGGCTAAGACACAATTTAAATTAATTTTTGGAGTTACTATGTCACTAAGCAATCAAGAAAAAGTTGAAATCATTGCTAAATTTGCACGCGCTGAAGGCGACACTGGTTCACCTGAAGTACAAGTTGCACTTCTAACGTTCGATATCAACAAGCTTCAAGGTCACTTTGCTGATCACAAGCACGATTTCCACTCACGTCGTGGTCTTCTTCGCAAAGTAAGCCAACGCCGTAAACTGCTTGATTACCTTAAAGGTAAAGACATTGCACGTTACACTGCGTTAATCCAAGAGCTTGGCCTACGTCGCTAAGAACTAGATTACGAGAAAAGGGGCTATATAGCCCCTTTTTTTGTGCGCGTATGAAAGGTATACTAGCGCACAACTTAGTAGCACAGGTTGCTAAGTGTTTGAAAAATCATCATTGCCAATTGTAGTACTTAATTGATTTTACTTAAGGTTAATTAAGTACTGTAATTGGTACTTTGATGGACTATTTTTACCAATTCAGAGATGCAGCTTACGGGCTAATTTTTCTGAGTTGCTTCTACATTTAAAGGACATTTTTAAGTGCAAGCAATTATTAAAGAATTTCAACTAGGTCAACACACTGTGACACTAGAAACAGGTGCTATCGCTCGTCAAGCTGACGGCGCTGTACTTGCAAGCATTGGCGACACTTCAGTACTTGTTACTGTTGTTGGTAAGCGTGATGCACAACCAGGTCAAGACTTTTTCCCACTAACAGTTAACTACCAAGAGCGTATGTACGCTGCGGGTCGTATCCCAGGTGGTTTCCTTAAGCGTGAAGGTCGTCCTAACGATGGCGAAACACTTATTGCACGTTTAATTGACCGTCCAATTCGTCCACTTTTCCCGAATGGCTTCGTAAATGAAGTACAAGTTATCGCGACAGTTGTTTCTGTAAACCCTGAAATCCAACCTGATATGGTTGCAATGATTGGTACATCAGCAGCGCTTGCAATTTCTGGTATTCCATTTAATGGTCCTATCGGTGCATCACGTGTTGGTTTCATCAACGGCGAATACGTTCTAAACCCAACGTTAAAAGAGCTTGAAGAAAGCCAACTTGATTTAGTGGTTGCGGGCACAGACAACGCGGTATTAATGGTTGAGTCTGAAGCGAACGTACTGTCTGAAGATGTTATGTTAGGCGCTGTTGTATATGGTCATGAGCAATCTCAGGCTATCATCAACGCAATCAATGAGTTCAAAGCAGAAGCGGGCAAGCCTACATGGGATTGGACTGCACCAGAAAAGAACGTTGCACTTGAAGAGAAAGTGGCTGAACTTGCTGCTGATAAAGTGGGTGAAGCATACCGCATCACTGACAAAGTAGCGCGTAAAGAAGCGTTAGGCGCAGCTAAAGACGCTGTTATTGAAGCGCTTTCTGCTGAGCTTGCTGAAGACGAAACACTTGATACTCAAGAAGTAAGTAAAGTATTTGGTTCTTTAGAGAAGAAAATTGTTCGTGGCCGTATCACTGCCGGTGAAAAACGTATCGATGGTCGTGAACCAGATATGATCCGTGCACTAGACGTAATGACGGGTGTATTACCGCGTACTCACGGTTCTGCTATCTTCACACGTGGTGAAACACAAGCACTTGTTACTGCAACGCTTGGTACAGAACGTGATTCACAGTTAATTGATGATTTAACGGGCACGCACAAAAACCACTTCATGCTTAACTACAATTTCCCTCCGTTCTGCGTAGGTGAAACAGGTTTTGTTGGTTCACCTAAGCGTCGTGAAATCGGCCACGGTAACCTAGCTAAGCGTGGTATCCAAGCTGTAATGCCAACACTAACTGAGTTCCCTTACTCAATCCGTGTTGTATCTGAGATCACCGAGTCTAACGGTTCATCTTCAATGGCGTCTGTATGTGGTACTTCTCTTGCGTTAATGAACGCGGGTGTGCCTATTAAAGCCTCTGTTGCAGGTATTGCGATGGGTCTTGTTAAAGAAGAAGAAAACTTTGTTGTTCTTTCTGACATCTTAGGTGATGAAGATCACTTAGGTGACATGGACTTTAAAGTTGCGGGTACTTCAGACGGTATCACTGCACTTCAAATGGATATCAAAATCGAAGGTATCACACAAGAAATCATGCAAATCGCGCTTAAACAAGCAAAAGCTGCACGTTTACACATCTTAGGTGTAATGGACGAAGCGATTTCTGCTCCTTCTGAAGAGTTATCTCAGTTCGCTCCACGTATCTACACGATGCAAATTCCGGCGAAGAAAATTGCTGAAGTAATTGGTAAAGGTGGCGCAACGATTCGTCAACTTACTGAAGAAACAGGCACAACGATTGAAATCGAAGACGATGGTACAATCAAAATTGCAGCAACTGACGGCATTAGCGCAAATAATGCAATCAAGCGCATTGAGCAATTAACAGCAGAACTTGAAGTAGGCACAATCTACACAGGTAAAGTTGTTCGTATCGTTGATTTTGGTGCATTCGTTAATATCCTTCCGGGTAAAGATGGCCTAGTGCATATTTCTCAAATCAGCACTGAGCGCGTAAACAACGTTACTGATCACTTAAGCGAAGGCCAAGAAGTACAAGTAAAAGTACTTGAGGTTGACCGCCAAGGTCGCGTACGTTTAAGTATCAAAGAAGCGATGGCACCGGCTGCTGAAGAAACAGCAGAAGCGCCTAAAGACGCTGAATAAGGTTTGATTTTCCAGTAATTTACTGGATACAAGAAAAAGGGGCTGTTTAGCCCCTTTTTTTATGCTTTAATGAAACTCAATCGCTTCAACTTTGTCTACAGAGAATTCAGGTATTAAGGACTTTAATGATTTTTAAACACTTAGCATTGACAGCTGTGGCTATTTTTTCTTTAAGTGCATGTCAAACAACTTCTCAGCCTGAGTCAGTCCCTATTGTTAATGTGCCGTTCACCGCACCATTAGCGTCTGATTTTCGAAATGAAATTACCATAGCCCGTTATTCAGAGCTGCTTAATCGCACCGATTTAAGTGCAGAACAACAAGCAAAACTTTATTATGATCGCGGTGTGTTATTTGACAGTTTGGGCATGTCGACATTAGCGCGTATAGACTTTAATCGGGCCATTAAACTAAAGCCTGATTTAGCAGAAGTGTATAACTTTTTAGGTATTCATCACACGCTTATGCAACAGTATGAGCAGGCGTATGAGCTTTTTGACTCGGCGCTGGAACTCAATGAACAGCATGAATATGCTTATTTAAACCGCGGAATTGCGTTGTATTATGGAAATCGTCCATTATTAGCGCAAGACGACTTACAGCAGTTTTTAGACCGCTCACCCAGTGACCCTTATCGTGTTTTATGGCTTTACCTAGCACAAGCAGACGCTGACAAGCAGCAAGCGCTGATTGATTTAAAAGCCAATTCACAAGGGGTTGACGAATCCCAATGGGGTTATCAATTACTTGCATTGTATTTAGGCGAAATCAGTGAGTTTGAATTCTTATCAGGTATTATTGAAGGGGTTACTTCTGAGCAAGAGTATGCGCATCGTTTATGCGAGGCGTATTTCTATCTAGCTAAATTACATCAAGCAGCAGGTAATGATTACATTGCGGCTGATTATTTTAGGCTTGCTCTTGCAACAAATGTGCATGAGTTTGTTGAATATAAATATGCGCGTCTAGAGCTTGAGTTAATGGCTGGTGAAGACGCGAGCTAATGTTTACCTGATAGGCGGGTTATTACTGAGCTTGAGCACTCTCTCAAGCTCGGTATCTGACTTCACGCCTTCGTATCTTTATTATTTTAATAAAACCCCAACACGTGCTGTGGCCATTTTCTATTTGGCTCCCACTGTTGTGAGTTCAAACCTTACCCTTGTTGATAATGTTCAATTACGGCAACTCGCTGAACTAGGTGAGTTAGATGCTCATTACCAACTCGCATTACGCTTTCTACAACAAGGTAACCCTGCGGCAGCTAAGCTGTGGTGGCAATCCGAGTTTGATAATTATGCTGTGGACCAGCAACAAGCCTTAGCAGACAACTTGATTGCTCAGCAGCAGTGGCAGTCAATTGAATGGTTGTGGCAAACGAATCGTTTGCCACAAGGCGATGCGAGGCAAGCTTGGTTGTTACGCCAGCGCTCGGATGCAGAGTATATAAAGGCCGATTTTGCAAAACGTCACAATTTTTCATTGTCATTACACACAGTGAGTGTCATGCCACAGTGTAAATTTAATGTGTTGATGTTGACTGATCATCATGCAGGAATTAATGCACTGAAATCATTTAAACGTTTTTACCAAGCTAAACCAGAGCCAGAGAAGAATAGTTTTTGCTTTAGTGAAATTGTCTACGTTGGCGATCAGTTTTCTTGCCGTAATCATGATATGGCAGTTCAGTGTAATTGGGAAAACGCTGTTGCATACAATTGGCCTGCAGGCTTTGACTTTATCGTAATGATGTCAGAGTCGGGCGCGGCAAATGTGGTTGGGGGGATTATGCATATTAATTCTCAACAGAGCTATCAAGTGTTTTTGCATGAGCTAATGCACTTTAATGGTTTTGAGGATGAATACCCACTTCCAGAGAAAAAACAGCAGTGGTTGTGTAAACAGCAGGGTAAAGTGGCGCCTAATTTATTCATTGTCAATGATGTATTGCCACCAAGTGGTTGGCAGAAGAGCCGCGCATGCAAGAATTCAATGGCGTATAAACCCAGTCCTAATTGGTCAATTATGCAATACCAAACAATGGCGTTATCACAGCAATACAGACAACTTTGGCAAAAACAAATTAACCAGCCCTTAACAAAGCCGATAAGGTTTATTGATTACTTCACGTTTTTAGGTGTAAAGCCAACGATAACAACAACTTCAAGCTTGGATAAATTTTCTGACTAATCGTAGAATTATTGCTATTTTAACACACAAAGCGGTTAAAAAATGTGCAAATAGGCTGCTCTCCTATAGACAAAATAGCACCTGATCAGTATAACTATACGCACTGTAAGCTTTTTTTGAAGCCAACTTTTAACCATCCAAATGAACAGTACGCACCTAACTATAACTAGCAGCGGTATTGATATTCTTATGACACAAAAAGGCTCCTTATTATGACTTTGCTCTGGATACCCCTGTTATCCTTAATCGGCAGTGTTATTTCATCCTGCACTTCAAAACTAACGCGAAATCAAAGTACGGCTTTGACCATGTTAGCGCCTTTGATTGCCCTTGGAATTGTATTCTCGTTTACGCCTGCGGTTTTTTCTGGCGAAATAATCCGTTATAGCGCGGACTGGATCCCGCTACTCAACATGCAAGTTTCATTTAGGCTTGACGGCCTAACCTTGCTGTTTCTGTATATGATATTAGGCATTGGTGTCTTGGTCATATTCTATGCTCGCTATTACCTGAGCAAAGATGACTCTTTACCGAAGTTGTACTGCTATCTAATGCTATTCATGACAGCCATGGTTGGCATTGTTATGTCAAATAACGTGATTCAATTATGGCTATTTTGGGAGCTAACCAGCATTAGCTCGTTTTTACTAATTAGCTATTGGTGGGATAAGTCAGAAGCACGTAAAGGTGCGCGCATGGCATTGGCAATTACTGGTGCAGGTGGTTTAGCGTTATTAGCGGGTTTATTACTCATCGGCGATATTGTTGGTAGTTATAATTTAGATGTTATTTTAGCCAGTAAGACACTGATTCAATCGCATGATTTATATGAAGTGGCATTGGTACTTGTGCTGTTGGGGGCGTTTACTAAATCGGCGCAATTCCCATTCCATTTTTGGTTACCGCATGCCATGGCAGCGCCAACACCTGTGAGTGCGTATTTACACTCGGCAACCATGGTTAAAGCAGGGATCTTTTTACTCGCCCGTTTTTATCCTGCCTTATCAGGAACCGATACGTGGTTTATTTTGGTTGCTATGACAGGGTTATCAACGTTGCTTGTTGGTGCTTACGTTGCGCTCTTTAAGCATGATCTAAAAGGGCTGCTTGCCTACTCAACAATTAGTCATTTGGGCCTTATTACCTTATTGCTTGGTTTAGATACAGAGCTTGCGACTGTGGCCGCTATTTTTCATATTATTAACCATGCGACATTTAAAGCGTCTTTATTTATGGCCACCGGTATTATTGACCATGAAACGGGCACACGCGATATGCGTAAACTCAATGGTATGTGGCGTTTTATGCCATATACCGCCACATTAGCAATGGTCGCAGCAGCGGCAATGGCGGGTGTGCCACTACTGAACGGCTTTTTATCGAAAGAGATGTTTTTTGCAGAAACACTGCATCAACAAGTGCTTGGTTCAATGTCATGGTTAATCCCTGTTTTAGCGACCGTTGCAGGTGCGCTCTCAGTCGCTTATTCGGCGCGATTTATTCATGATGTCTTTTTTAATGGTGACCCAATTGATTTGCCAAAAACGCCTCATGAACCGCCGCGCTATATGCGAGTACCAATCGAAATATTAGTCGTAGTGTGCATATTAGTCGGTATGTTCCCGCATTTTGCGGTCAGCGATATTTTGGCTTCAGCGTCATTTGCCGTTTTAGGTGATGCGGCGCCAGCCTATAAGTTGTCTGTTTGGCATGGTTTAAACCTTCCGCTGTTAATGAGCTTTATTGCGACCTGTTGCGGTATCATCATTTATGTGCAGCGCAAACACCTGTTCCATTTCCAAGCATCGCTCCCCACGCTGAATGCTAAAAAAGGATTCGACCTTGGCTTGTACAGTGTTATTAAGTGGTCGCAACAGAAAGTTAATCGTATCGAAAATGGCTCGCTGCAACGCTATGCTTTTGTGATGATTGCGGTGGTTCTTTTATGTGCAGGTTGGCCACTGTTTGAAATGCGCCAACTAGCAGGGGCAAGTGAACTAACGCCGATTGATTTTCATAATGCGATAGGGGCTGGCTTATTAATTATTGGTGCGCTGGCAACTGTTATTTGGCATCGCTCTCGTATGATTTCACTGATCATGATTTCAATCGTGGGCTTAATGGTATCGGTCGCATTTACTCGATTCTCGGCACCTGACTTAGCATTAACTCAATTAACGGTTGAAGTAGTGACTGTTATTCTACTGATGCTTGCGCTGTTTTTCTTACCACAGCGCACACCAAAAGAATCAAGCTCATTACGCATGTTACGTGACCTAGGTATATCCTCTGCATTTGGTGTTGTTATAGCAAGTATCTGTTATGCACTCCTAACTAGACCGCTTGAGTCTATTTCAGACTTTTTTGTGGCAAATGCAAAAACAGGCGGTGGGGGAACCAACGTTGTAAATGTGATCCTTGTTGATTTTAGGGGATTCGATACATTAGGTGAAATCACCGTGTTAGGTATCGCTGCACTGGGTATTTATAAACTATTAATTAACTTGCCATTATTTATGCCAGCAAGTGACAGTGAAGGGCGACCTTGGGCACGTGAACGATACCCCATTTTACTTGCCAGTATTTCACAAAGCTTATTACCGCTTGCGTTATTGGTGTCTGCGTACATTTTCTTGCGTGGTCATAACTTACCAGGAGGCGGTTTTATAGCGGGGTTAGTGACTGCGATTGCCTTTATTTTGCAATATATGGCTAACGGTTCTAACTGGATTGCGGCACGTTTTGATGTGAATTACCGTAAGATTATCGCTTCCGGTATTGCCATAGCCTTATTCACGGGGTTAGGAAGTTGGGTGTTTGGGCGTCCATTCTTAACAACATGGTTTGATTATTTTGATATACCGCTAGTCGGCAAGACAGAACTTGCCAGTGCTATCATGTTTGATTTAGGTGTGTATTTAACTGTTGTAGGTGCAACGCTGATGATTTTAGCAAGTTTAGGAAAACTCACTGCTGATACACCCAAGCAAGAGGTAAATATTTAATGGAAGTATTGTACGCATCATGCGTGGGCGTGCTTGTCGCGTGTGGAATTTACTTAATTTTAAGAGCACGAACCTTTCCGGTGGTGCTTGGTTTAACCATGTTATCGTACGCGGTAAACCTATTTTTATTCTCATCAGGCCGTTTAACAATCAATAAAGCGGCTGTGCTTGGCAGTGGCAGTGAATATGCCGATCCGTTACCGCAAGCGTTAGTATTAACGGCCATTGTTATTGGCTTTGCAATGACGGCATTTGTGGTGATTTTATCTATTCGTGGTCGCGCAGATTTAGGTAACGACCATGTAGACGGACACCTGGTTAAATCGTCGAAGGAGCAAAAATGATCCAGCATTTAGCTTCATTGCCTATTTTAATCCCTATGCTAACAGGCGTTATACTTTTAATGCCGCCCTGTGGGAAAAACCTCTATATTCGCCGTGTTATGTCGGTGATTATGGCTGTGATCACCGTGCTCATTAGCGCTGGTTTATTAGTGTATGTGAATGATACTACGCCACTTGTGTATGCTATTGGCGATTGGTCAGCACCGTTTGGCATTGTATTAGTGGCCGACAGATTAGCGACATTGTTAGTGCTTTTAACCAGTTTACTGGGGGCTGTTGTTGTACTTTATAGCTGTGCCGGAGATGACAAAAAAGGCAGTTTTTTCCACCCATTAGTGCACTTTTTGATCTTAGGTGTGAATGGCGCGTTCTTAACGGGAGATGTCTTTAACCTGTTCGTCTTTTTTGAAGTATTGCTCATCGCTTCATACTCATTATTAATGCATGCTGGCGACAAACACAACACCCGAGCTGCGTTGCAATATGTGATTTTAAATTTAATTGGTTCAAGCGTGTTCCTGATAGCATTAGGCGTGCTCTACGGTGTACTAGGCACATTGAATATTGCTGATTTAGCCCAAAAAGTGCCTTTGCTTACAGGGGATGATGTTTATTTAGCAAAAGTAGGTGGTTTGTTGCTTATTGTCGTGTTTGCGTTAAAAGGTGCGTTATTACCGCTGCACCTATGGCTGCCGAACACCTACGCAAGCGCATTACCGGTTGTGGCTGCACTCTTTGCTATTATGACTAAAGTGGGTGTATACGCCATGCTGCGTGTATACACCGTTATTTTTGGTGATAATGCAGGCGAGCTTGCGCACATGGCTCAACCGTGGTTATGGGGTTTAGCACTTGCTACCATTGTAATGGGGGCCATTGGTGTCCTTGCCAGCCAAGACTTTAGAAAACTGGTGGCCAACTTAGTCATCGTATCAGTCGGTACGTTAGTGGCACTTGTTGCGCTTCAAAATGTAGCGGCAACTGCGGCATTACTCTATTACTTAGTGCATTCGACTATCGTGTGCGCCGTGTTGTTTTTACTTGCTGACTTGGTCGCGCTTCAGCGTGGTAAAGTTGCAGACCGTTTAGTTGCAGGACGCGCTGTCGCTCAGCCGTTTTTGTTGGGGATTAGTTTTGTGATAGCCGCACTTACAGTTGTGGGTATGCCACCGCTGTCGGGCTTTGTGGGTAAAATTTGGATTTTAAAGAGTACCCTAGATAGCGAAAAAGCCATGTTATTTTGGCCTATTTACCTTTTAGCGAGTTTGGCTGTTTTGGTGGCTATTTCTCGTGCAGGTACAAGCTTGTTTTGGGATCATAAACACAAAGACAGCGATGCAATAAAAGGCGTCAATGCACACCCACTGAAAGTAATTGCATTAATGACGCTATTAATTTGCTCGCCGTTGATGGTTATTTTTGCTGGGCCAGTGTCTGAATTTATGTTGGCGACCTCAGAGCAACTGTTCGACATAAACAGTGGTATCAATGATGTTTTACATGGAGGCCAGTAAATGCGGTTAGAAGCTCGTTTTCGTTGGCTACCTACGCCATTTCGCAGCGTATTATTATTTATTGTGTGGCTGCTATTAAATAATAGCGTGTCACCTGGGCACCTATTGTTGGCTGCTTTCTTTGCTATCACGATCCCGTGGATTACTTTTCCATTTCGTGACCCGCAACCGTTAATTGTAAGACCGGGGCTGGCATTTAGACATTTATTGTTAGTTTTATACGATATTGTCACAGCCAATTTGCAAGTTGCACTTTTAATTTTGGGACCAACTAAAAAGTTGCGTCCGGGGTTTGTTAAAGTGCCTCTCGATTTAAGTCATGAAATGCCAATCACAATTTTGGCAAGCACCGTGTCGCTAACCCCAGGTACGGTAAGTGCTGAGGTGTATCCTATTCCTGAATCACTTGCGGAAGGGGAAGAAGTACAGCAACGCTATTTGTTAATTCATGTCTTGGACTTAGCAGATGAACAGGTGTTAATTAATACGATTAAGCAGCGCTACGAAGCACCGCTTAAGGAGATTTTTCGATGCTAGACACGGTTTTTTTAATTGTTTACGCCATGATCGCAATATCGTTATTGCTTAACTTGTGGCGTTTGATTGCAGGGCCATCAGTGCCTGATCGCATTTTGGCTCTTGATACTATGTTTATCAACACCATCGCATTGATTATTCTGTATGGGATGAGCATGGATACAGGGCTTTATTTTGAAGCGGCTTTACTTATCGCCATGTTGGGCTTTGTGAGCACCGTCGCTGTATGTAAGTACCTGCTACGCGGCGATATTATTGAATAAGGTAACAGATGATGAGTGAGTGGATTGTATCAATCTTATTATTAATTGGTGGTTGCTTTATTTTAATAGGCTCAATAGGGTTAGTTAAAATGCCTGATTTTTTCATGCGTTTACATGGGCCAACGAAAGCAACAACATTAGGTATGGCATCGTTACTCATTGCTGCCATGGTTTATTTTACTTACACCCACGATGGCGTGAGCGTAAAAGAAATTTTAATTTCTATCTTTTTATTAATTACCGCACCTATCAGTGGCTACATGCTCATTAAGTCGGCAATACATCATAAGCTACGGGCTAAAGAAGGCACGAAGGGCTTAGATAATATTGAAGACGATTAATATCTGAGCACACAGCATTGTGTGATCTGCGATGGTGGCTTTTATTGCGCTCGTAGATCGCATAAAATGCCCCGTCATTAAGCACACTAGGTAAATATGTCATTATGCGAGTAGCACTTGGAGTAGAGTACAACGGCGCACGTTATAGTGGTTGGCAGCGCCAGTCACATGTTAATAGCGTACAACAAGAAGTAGAAACTGCGTTGTCGCGCATTTGTAATCACCCCGTTGAAATAGTCTGTGCTGGCCGAACTGATGCTGGAGTGCATGGCACTGGGCAAGTCGTGCACTTTGATACACACGCAGAACGTGAAATGGTCGCGTTTACGATGGGCATGAATACCTTACTGCCTAAAGATATTTCGATACGTTTTGCAAAGCCTGTTGATGAAGATTTTCATGCTCGCTTTAGTGCGACGGCGCGTCGATATCGTTACGTGATTTACAATTACACTTATCGTGGCGCAATTATGAGCGAAGGGGTGACGCACTTTCATCACCCACTAGATGAAACTAAAATGCAAGCAGCCTGTCAGTATTTAATAGGTGAGCATGACTTTACTTCGTTTCGCGCACTGCATTGCCAAGCGAATACGGCAAATAGAACGATTCATCACTTGTCTGTAAAACGTCAGGGTGACTATGTCGTTATTGACATTAAAGCCAATGCATTTTTGCACCATATGGTGAGAAATATCACGGGCTGTTTAATGGATATTGGCTTACATAAGCATGAGCCAGTGTGGTTAAAAGAATTACTTGATTTAAAAGAGCGTGCAAAGGCAAGTGCCACTGCAAAAGCGGCGGGACTGTATTTAGTGGACGTGGATTACCCTGAGCATTTTGGTATTCCTAAAACCCCATTAGGACCTTTGTTCTTACCTGATTCAGATAGTTAACTGCGAAAGGCTCACTACTAAGACCAGTTTTTTATATCGTCTGCGGGTAATTCATGTTTTAATTGAAAAAATCTGTCTGCTTATTTCTTGTGTAAATTACTAAGTGGTATTTCACTTTAGCAGACTGCGACACAGAACAGTATTAAGAGAGTTGCAAATGAGTTGGTTAGAAAAAATCTTACCTAAAACGACTAAATCGTCAGGTCGTAAAGAAATCCCTGAAGGGGTTTGGGCTAAGTGTACAGACTGTGATTCAATTTTATATAAAGCAGAATTAGAAAAAGCACTCAATGTATGCCCTAAATGCGATCACCACATGCGTTTAAGTGGTCGTAAGCGTCTTGAAAACTTTTTAGATGACGCTGACCGCCAAGAAATTGGTGCACAGCATGAGCCAAAGGACGTTTTAAAGTTTAAAGACTCTAAAAAGTATTCAGATCGTATCACGCAGGCGCAAAAAGTAAGCGGTGAAAAAGACGCACTTGTTGCAATGAAAGGCCGTTTAAAAGGTATTCCAGTCGCTGCTGTTGCATTTGAGTTCTCATTTATGGGTGGTTCAATGGCGTCGGTTGTAGGTGCACGCTTTGTTGATGCTGTTGACCAATGTTTAGAGCACAACATGCCGCTTATCTGTTTCTCTGCATCGGGCGGTGCGCGTATGCAAGAAGCATTAATGTCATTAATGCAAATGGCTAAAACAAGTGCAGCTTTAGCTAAAATGAGCGAAAAAGGCTTGCCATTTATTTCAGTATTAACAGACCCAACGATGGGCGGTGTATCTGCATCACTTGCCATGTTAGGTGACGTTAATGTCGCTGAGCCAAAAGCATTAATTGGTTTTGCAGGCCCACGCGTTATTGAGCAAACAGTACGTGAAACGCTTCCAGAAGGTTTCCAACGCAGTGAATTCTTGTTAGAGCACGGTGCAATTGACATGATCGTTGACCGTCGTGAAATGCGTGACACCCTTGCTCGCATCCTCGCAAAATTTATGAACTTGCCTTCTACCGAACAAGAGCATAGAGTAGCGTAAATTTCAGCTTAACTGATTACACGCTATGACAGAAATCCTTCCTAGCCAATCATCGAGCCTTGATGATTGGCTTTGTTATTTAGAAAGTATCCACCCTGCAAATATTGAGATGGGCTTAGAGCGCGTTGCACGCGTTGCTAATCAAGTCGATTTACTCAATAGCCCTAGCAAAATTATCCTTATCGCAGGTACGAATGGTAAAGGCACGACTGCGCGTTGTCTTGAAAGCCTTCTTCTGGCGCAAGGCTTTAGTGTTGGTACGTATGCTTCTCCTCATTTAATTCGATATAACGAGCGAGTGCGTATTAACGGACAAGAGCTGGACGATCAATTTCATGTTGATGCGTTTGATATGCTCGAAAAAGGCCGAGGTGACACGTCACTGACTTATTTTGAATATGGCACCTTAGGCGCGTTAGCTATCTTTAAACGCCATGCTGTTGATTACGTGCTGTTAGAAGTCGGGTTAGGTGGACGATACGATGCAACAAATATTGTTACACCGCATGCCTGTGTGATTACTACCATCGACCTTGATCATAAAGAATACCTAGGTGATACACGTGAGCTTGTCGGTTACGATAAAGCCGGTATTTTTCGTAACAATACTCCCGCAGTTGTTGGCGATTTAAATATTCCTCATACGGTTACCGATTACGGTAATGAAATTAACGCGGATATGGTGTTATCTGGCCGTGATTTTACTTTTGCCGAGGACGCTGACGGGTTTAATTGGCAGTATCAGGGAAATAACTGGCGCTTTGCAAAGCCTGCCATCCCTTGTCAAAACGCTGCAACTGCACTGACGTTATTAAGCAAGCTTGCACTTTTACCACGTGAGCAGCAGGTGCGTGAGTGCTTGGCAAATTTAACGGTAGAAGGGCGCTTTCAACAATTAAGCGACACACCACGTGTTTTTACCGATGTTGCACATAATCCTGAGTCAGCACGTTATTTAGCGCGCAAATTAAGCGTGTATAAAGATCAAGGGTTTAAAATTCATGCATTAGTCGCTATGCTTGCAGATAAAGATAAAGTGGCTGCGATGTCGGCCGTGGCAGATGTGGTTGATGAGTGGTCATTAGCGAGCTTAGATTGTTTTCGTGGAGACACAGTTGAAAATCTAGCGAAGGCACTGGCTGAGACACCATCGACAGCACCCAGCACGCATTACCCTAATGTAGAAGCTGCGTTGGATAAAATAGTGCAAACAGTCGATGCGAATACCTTAGTGATTGTGTTTGGTTCGTTTATCACTGTGGCTGCAGCCATTAACTACTTTAAAAAATAGAGAGGAATTCGGTGAACGCAGGGTTTATTAATCGCTTAGTAGGGACCACCATTGTGGTTGTAGCGGCTATTGTCTTTATTCCAAATATTTTGGATGGAGAGAAGGTTCATTACACAGACGGCTTTAAAGCGATCCCTGAACGCCCAGAGTTCACGACGATTGACTTACAAGAGGCGATTGATAATAAGGTCGCCTCAACAGAGCAGCCCTTAGCAGCGCAGGTAGAAGATATTCAGGCTGATGACGCAAAGCTTGCTTCAGACCACGTTAAACAAATCGATGAACCCGCCAAAATGGTCGAAGCATCGACAGACGACACCGTGACTATTGCTAAAATAGAGCCTAAAGCGGAAGTTAAAACGCAAGTTAAAGCGCAGCCTAAGCCTGCTGAAAAAACAGCAGAACCGGCACGCAAAGCCGAAGAAAACTTGACGCAAATGGCTTATGTGATTCAACTCGGTAGCTTTTCGCACGCTCCAAACGTTAAATCACTGCAAGAAAAGCTAAAAGCAAACGGCTTTAAAACCTTCACTCGTCCAATTAAGACCCCTAATGGCACTTTAACAAAAGTCTTTGTGGGTCCGTCACTGAATAAGAAAGAGCTTGAGAGTAAACTGCCCGAGTTAAAACAGCTAACCAAGTTAAATGGCAAAGTTACTCAGTTTGAAGTAACAAAGTGATCTAATCTAAGTTTTACGCTTTCATACCAATGCGCTTATTTAGTTCATTAAAGTGATTTAGTCCCTTAAAGTGATTTAGTCTAATTGCGGATTGGTATAACCCCTTAACCCTCTAACGAATCCTGTAACAGCGACAAGGGGGCTTTCACCGAACGGGTGGCGATACAGCTCAAGTATCATTTAAGTTGCCACAACACCGTACAGCCCCCCTTGTAACGTGCCAAAGGGCATGGCTAAAACATGTTTTTACTGCCTTGTTGATTTAGCCAAGATATCACTATTGCCTGCAATCAATGCCTTGTCTAAATACGTTTTATATCATGCTGAAATCTTGCATCTACAGGTGGTTTGGGTATAGAATGCGCCCCAAATTAACGACTAGTTGGTTATTATGATCTGGGTTGATTACGCCATACTTGGCATCATTGCACTGTCTACCATCATTGGCTTAATACGTGGCTTTGTAAAAGAAGCAATGTCATTGGCTGTATGGGCTGGCGCATTTATCATCTCTAGCTTGTTTTACCAATATTTAGCATCCTTCCTAACAAGTATTTCAGAACCCCTTTTAAGAAATGCTGCCGCAATAGCCATATTATTTTTTGCGACACTCCTGTTAGGTGGATTACTAAACTATATTTTAGGTGAGCTTGTACAACGTACTGGTTTATCTGGCACCGACCGTGTTTTTGGCATAGTGTTTGGTGCGCTTCGAGGCGTGTTGGTCGTGAGCGCGTTACTCTTCTTTCTTGATGCTTTTACCGGTGCACCTAATACGCATTGGTGGGGCAACTCTATTTTGATTCCAGAATTTGGCTTTGTTGTTGAGTGGTTCTTTTCGTACCTCGAAAACAACTCAAGTTTTTTAAATTCTGTAAACCGTTAATCGGCGAGGATAAATTTAATGTGTGGTATCGTTGGCATAGTCGGAACTTCTCCTGTTAATCAGGCGATATATGATGGCTTAACTGTTTTGCAACACCGCGGTCAAGATGCAGCTGGCATCATTACCATTGAAAACAACACGTTTAGCTTACGTAAAGCCAATGGCCTAGTTAAAGATGTATTTCATACCCGTCATATGAAGCGTCTACAAGGAACGATTGGTATTGGCCATGTTCGCTACCCGACAGCTGGTTCATCTAGCTCGTCTGAAGCGCAACCTTTCTATGTTAACTCGCCATTTGGTATTGCACTTGCGCACAATGGTAACTTAACAAATGCAGAAGCATTAAAGCAGCAATTATTTTCAGAAGCTCGCCGTCATGTTAATACAACATCAGACTCTGAGATCTTACTTAATATCATGGCGCATGAGTTAAGTAAGCCAAATAAATTAAAGCTTGAAGCACAAGACATTTTTGATGCTGTCACTGAAGTAATCAATAAAGTAAATGGTGGCTATGCAACAATTGCAATGATCATCGGCCACGGTATTGTTGCTTTTCGTGACCCGAATGGTATTCGTCCGTTAGTATTTGGTAAGCGTGAAACGGCAAACGGCACAGAATATATGTTTGCATCAGAAAGCGTCGCATTAAAAACAGACGGTTTTGAGTTTGTACGTGATGTTGCGCCAGGCGAAGCGATTTATGTGACTGAAGACGGTCAGCTTTTCTCTCAACCTTGTGCTGACAAAACGAGTTACTCGCCTTGTATTTTTGAGTTTGTTTACTTTGCTCGCCCAGATTCAAACATTGACCGTATGTCAGTGTATGCAACGCGTGTCAACATGGGTACCAAGCTCGGTGAAAAAATTGCACGTGAATGGGCCGATAAAGACATTGACGTTGTGATCCCTATTCCTGAAACATCATGTGATGTCGCACTGGAAATTGCTTCTGTACTTAACTTGCCATACCGCCAAGGTTTCGTTAAAAACCGTTATATTGGTCGTACATTTATCATGCCTGGCCAAGAAATGCGTAAAAAGTCAGTTCGCCAGAAATTAAATGCGATTGACCGTGAGTTCAAAGGTAAGAATGTACTGCTTGTAGATGATTCAATTGTACGTGGTACTACCTCAGCGCAAATCGTTGAGATGGCACGTGAGTCAGGTGCTAAAAATGTATACTTTGCTTCAGCAGCGCCTGAAATACGCTTCCCGAACGTGTACGGTATTGACATGCCTTCGGCTGCTGAGCTGATTGCGCATGGCCGTGAAGTAGAAGACATTAATGCAAGTATTGGTGCAGATGGCCTAATCTATCAGTCACTTGATGACTTAATCTCGGCAGTAAGCCAAGAGAACCCTGAAATCACACGTTTTGAAACATCGGTATTTGATGGTCAGTATATTACGGGTGATATTGATCAGGATTATTTAAACCGCATTGACCGCTTACGTAATGATTCAGCGAAATCAACGCGTGAAAATGCAATGTCGTCAGGTTTAGAGTTACACAATCAAGAAGAGAATGGTGCTGATTAATTAGCAACTTGCTTGAATAATAAAAAAGGAGCTTGCGAGCTCCTTTTTTGTTTGTGGAAAGAAAGGATTTAATTCTCGTTAGGTAAACATAGGATGGACAATGCCGTTAGTCCACAAAATAGCGGTTGCAGCTAAAATAATAACCAATAAAATCAGTCCGCATGTGACCACTGAACTGGCATAAATAAAACCTCGCTCCTCAGGGATATGCATTAAAATGGGCACCCCTGTGTAGAGTAAATATACCGAGTAAGCAAGCGCGACCAAGCCTACACACACGACAAACCACAGCTCGGGTAGAAATGCAGCAAGCGATGACATAAACACCGGTGTTGCCGTATACGCAGCAAGTTCCAAAGTTTGTGTAAAGGTCGGTTTTGCTCCAAACGTAACGGCCATCCAATGCGCAAGGTAGGCCAGCGCAAATACGCCTACTATTAGTGCAAAATACATCGCAACCGCGATAAGCAATGCACTATCATGGGTCAAAAAGACTGCTTCACCTGAGCCAATGCTCCAACCCAAATGAACTGAAGAGTAATACCCCATAATAGAGGGGATACACGCGATAAGTAAGATATGTGATAAGCTGTAACGCAAGCTTTCATGCCGGTTATCAATGGTTTGCCACTCTTCGAGTGGATGAGCATATAAGCCCCATAGATGGTTTAGAATCATAATTGTTGCCCCTGTAAAAAAGGAATATGAGCTGTTTTATTTTTGTACAGCTTTGATTAAGTTATGGTTCACTTATTAAATCTTGTCAAGAAGCTGAAATAATCGAATACTCAGTTAAGATGTAACTCTTTAGTGCATATAAGAAATTACTTTTGCCCTGATTTGGGTCATGGAGTGAAACGATATTTATGTGGTAAAATGCACGCTTGTTTGACGATGAGAATAGAATCAGTGCCTTACTCTGCATTATTAGCCCCGATACAGTCATTTTTGCAATGCGAAACACCCGATGAGTGGATTGTTGCGGCAACCAAAAAAGAAAATTTAGATATCGTATTAATCGATCACTTAATTTGTGAATTAAAAGCGGCACAGAGTGCGATGTTTTTAATTCGTAAGTATGCGGTTGATAAAGAAAGTGCGGATGCGTTACTTGAGTGGTTAAAGCCCTTTGAAACACTTATTTATAAGCGCGACGGCGATTGGCGTGAGCTTGCAGATAAAAACAAGCTGACTAAGTCGATGATCCCAAAGTCGGATTCACCTTATGGGCAAGATCTCATTGATAAAATGGTCATGCTTATTAAAGAAGAGCTGCATCATTTTTATCAAGTGCTTGAGATTATGGATGAATATGGCATTGAGTATAAAAGTATTACCCCATGTCGTTATGCCAAAGGGATGCTGCGCCACGTAAAAACTTACGAGCCAGATGCCTTAGTTGATAAGTTAATTATTGGTGCCTACATTGAAGCACGCTCGTGTGAACGTTTTGCCAAATTAGCGCCGCATGTTGATAAACGCTTAGGTGATTTTTATATTTCATTGCTGCGCTCAGAAGCGCGTCATTACCAAGACTATTTAACACTTGCGCAAGAGATCAGTGAGTTCGATATCAGCGAGCGTGTCGAATTTTTTGCGCACATTGAAGCTGAGTTAATTTCAACGCCTGATGACGATTTTAAATTTCACAGTGGGGTGCCTGTTTAAGGCATCTCAGTGCGAATAAATGGTGAGTAGAAGGCTTGTTTTTCTTTGTCACTTAGTTGATAACGATTAAGGATTATTTCTGCTTGGCCATTGTTAATTATTTCGACCAAGCCTTTTTCTAATTCGTTTTGAAATTCAATTGATTGAGGATGGCTTTTAGCTGAAATGATATAAAGTTGATGAGTCGCAATATTGGGGTTTAACGCGGTAATAACCACATCGCTGTTTTGTAATTTACTATTATGTGCGAGCCAGTATTCAGCCACTTCTTGCGTACCTGCTACGAGGTCAACCCGCTCTTGCTGAAGCAAGTAAAGGCTTTCAACTAAATCACGTGTGGTTGTAATACCTAATGTTGAGTTGTTCGTAAATTCTTCACTACTCACATAATCTTCCCCCATACTAATGGTATAAGGTTTCAGAGAATCAATAGAGCCATTGTAACGAATTACGGCATCTTGGCGCTTAAACAAGACAACATTGGCAAAGCCGAGAGGTTTTGAATAATAAAATACTTTGGCTCGATCTTCTGAGTAAAAAGCACCTAGAACAGCAATGTGCTTATGTCGTTTGGCTAATTTAAGTGCCCGAGCCCACTGTGTATATTCAATGACGGCTTTTTTATTTTGACTTTTTAAAGCGGCAATAACCACCTCATGAACCCAACCCGGTTTTTCACTATTATCGATTAGAAAAGGTGGGAAAGGCTCTGTGACTAACCGCCAAGTTTGGCTATTGAGTGTAAAGCAAACTAGTAAGCAGCACAGGCATGTTAATCGTGTAATCATAAAACGGCACGCTTTAAACGGAGACTCTGTTCAAGCATAGCTAAAATTCTTACGATTTAAAGGGGGTGTGGACGAGTTCTTGATTGTTGGGGGTTACTCTTAAATATGAGCCTTGTTCATACCAGTCACCTAACACAGTACGAATTAACGTTTTACCATTAACAGTGTATTGATGAACATTTGGGCGGTGTGTATGACCGTGGATCATATTGGCAACGTGGTGCTTTTTGAACATGGCAAGTACAGCTTCTTCGGTTACATCAAGAATTTCGAGTGCTTTACCTGCTTGGCTTTGTTTTGACTTTTCGCGGGCGTTACGGGCAATTTTCTTTCTGTACCATAGTGGCATCGCTAACATGAGCTTAGGCCACCACCAACCACGACTTTTTTTACGAAACTTTTGATATTCAATATCTTGAGTACACATTTCATCGCCATGCAGTAGCACCGTCGGCGTGCCATATAAATCAATAACAACCTGTTCAGGCAGCAACGTCATATTGGCGCTGTTGGCATAGCCGTCACGCATAATAAAGTCTCGATTGCCGTGTATGAAAAAAAGCTCAGTACCACTTTCAGCTGCTTGTCTTAAGTGTGCAGCAACACGTTCTGAAAGTGTCGTTTGATAGTCATCACCAACCCAAACTTCAAAAAAATCACCCAGAATATATAACGCATCTACGTCATCATTAATAATCTTGTCATCAAGAAAATCAAAAAATGCCGCAGTGATATCAGGGCGGTTTTCTGTTAAATGGAGGTCGGCAATAAAATAGCTCTGTTTCATAGTCACTCGCAAAAAAGCGGGCTTAAGCCCGCTTATAAAAACTCACCGTTAGCTTAGCTAACAGTTACTTTTTCGATAATTACATCTTCAAGTGGTACGTCTTGGTGGAAGCCTGCGCTGCCAGTCGCAACACCTTTGATTTTGTTTACGATGTCCATACCTTCAACTACTTCTGCAAACACACAATAGCCCCAGCCTTGTGAAGTTTCGCTGCTGAAGTTTAAGAAATCATTGTCGTTCACGTTAATAAAGAACTGTGCAGTCGCTGAATGTGGATCAGGCGTACGTGCCATAGCTAATGTACCAACTTTGTTTGCTAGGCCATTGTTTGCTTCATTTTGAATAGGGTTATTAACTTCTTTTTGAACCATTCCTGGCTCAAAACCACCGCCTTGAACCATGAAACCATCAATTACACGGTGGAAAATAGTGCCGTTGTAAAAGCCTGCGTTTGCATACTCTAAAAAGTTTTTAACAGTGTTTGGTGCATCGCTTTCGTGCATTTTGATGGTGATATCACCAAAGTTTGTGTGTAGAACAACCATGAGGTTTCCTATATCTGGTTTAATAATGCCGTTATTTTATAGCACTTAGCTAAGATTAACAAAGTGCTTGTTGAGAAGATTAACAAAGTGCTTGTTCAATTGATAAAGCGCTAGAGCAGTGGCTTTGCAAGTGTTACCATAGAGAATCTCGAAACACCGTTAAGGACATTTTATAAATGGTACAAATTTACAACACACTTACACGACAAAAAGAACAGTTTAAACCCCTTGTTGATGGCAAAATCGACATGTATGTGTGTGGTATCACTATTTATGATTACTGTCACATTGGACATGCGCGTACTTTTGTTGGCTTCGACGTTATTGTCCGTTACCTGCGCCATATTGGTTACGACTTAAAATATGTCCGCAATATTACGGACGTTGATGACAAAATAATCAAGCGTGCTCATGAAAACGGTGAGTCTATAAATGACTTAACAGTCCGTATGACTAAAGCGATGCACGAAGACTTTGATAGTTTAAACATGCTTCGTCCTGATGTTGAGCCAACGGTAACCAACCACATGGATGAAATCATCGCCATGGTTGAGTGTTTAATAGCGAAAGGTCATGCTTACGTAGCAGCTGACGGCGATGTATTGTTTGATGTATCAACATTTGAGCAATACGGCGCACTTTCACAGCAAGACTTAACTATGTTGCAAGCGGGTTCGCGTGTTGAAGTTGCGCAAGATAAGCAAGATCCGCTTGATTTCGTACTTTGGAAAAGAGCCAAGCCAGGTGAGCCTTCGTGGTCATCGCCATGGGGTGAGGGTCGTCCTGGTTGGCATATTGAGTGTTCGGCAATGAGCTCTAAACATTTAGGTGAGCATTTTGATATTCATGGGGGAGGATCAGATTTACAGTTCCCTCACCACGAAAACGAAATTGCTCAATCATGCTGTGCAAACAACGGTAAGTACGTAAATACCTGGATCCACACAGGCATGGTGCAGGTAAATAAAGAGAAGATGTCTAAGTCATTGAACAACTTCTTTACCGTACGTGACGTACTAACAGAGTACGATGCTGAGTCGGTTCGTTATTTCTTAATTTCGGGTCATTACCGCAGCCAACTTAATTACTCGCAAGAGAACCTTGAGCAAGCACGCTCTTCATTAGAGCGCATTTACACGGCATTACGCGGTGTAACACCTGTTGAGTGTGAATTAGCCGACAATGAATACGTTACAAAATTCAGAAAAGCAATGGACGATGACTTCAATACACCTGAAGCATTACCTGTGTTATTTGAATTAGCAAAAGAGCTTAACCGTGTGAAAGACAGCGATGCAGAGCAAGCTGGAAAATTAGCTTTTGTGCTTCGTAGTATTGCCGAAGTATTAGGTGTTGCGCAGCAAGACCCAGAAGCTTTCCTGCAAGGCGGTCAAGACGATGACGAAGTAGCACAGATTGAGGCCTTAATCATGCAACGTAATGAAGCCCGCGCTAACAAAGATTGGGCCGCTGCTGATGAAGCACGTGATGCGCTAAATGCGTTAGGTGTGGTGCTTGAAGACTCTGCTGGAAAAACAACGTGGCGTAAAGCGTAAACACTAAGCTAAAATTGAAACCGACAAAAGGTTGCCATATTGGCAGCCTTTTTTGTTTTTAGTTTTTTATTTTTAAGTATTGACCTCAATAAAGGTTGAGGTTTTATTCTATCGCTATTGTGCATTTACAAGGACTTACATTGAATATTTTTCTTGCCATGATCCCCGCTTTTTTATGGGGTACAACTTATGCGGTGACAAAATATGCGACCCCTGATTGGCCGCCGTTATTATTAGGTGCGTTACGCGCATTACCCGCAGGGTTACTTTTATTATTAATAAAACCAAGCTTTCCTCGCGCGCGTCAATGGCCCAGCTTACTCGTTTTAGGCGCCATAAACATCGCCCTGTTTTTTGCGTTTATCTTTATTATGGCGATTAATCTTCCTGCAGCAATTGCTGGTGTTGGCATGGTGTCGGTCCCCGTGGTCGCACTTTTATATGCATGGATAGCAAAAGGACAGCGACCCGCAAAGCCTCAAGCTATTAGTGCAGCCGTATTAGTCGTGCTTGCATGGTTATTGTTCGACCCCGCTTATGTCGCTTTAAATGCACTGGGTGTCGGTGCTTTATTGGGGGCATTACTGACGATTGTGATTGGCAGTACCCTTGTACAAACCTTATCAGTCAGTATTCATTGGTGGGTGGTGCTTACATGGCAGTTAATTATTGGCGGTACTATTTTATTACTCGCTGCGGTTATAGACGGCAGCTTCATTAATCCAACAAATTACCACAGCGTTTTTGAGCCTATTTCAACGCTACAATACAGTGCATTATTTTGGCTTATTGTGCCCAATACAGCGATTGCCTATATTTTATATGTATGGTTACTTGGGCGTATGAGTGTGGCTGAATTTTCGTTTGGCACGATTGCGAATCCAATTGCAGGGATCATCTGTGCAATTATTTTATTAAATGAGCAATACCAACCATGGCAGTATCTGATTATGTTTACGATGATTATTTTTTCGGTGTTGCCGCAAATGCTAAAACTTAAACGCGTGTAAACGTATTCGTTTCACAATAAAAAAGGGTTGCCATGTGGCAACCCTTTTTACAATCAATCATTATTAGCTGTGATATTTTTCACATGCTTCAAGGGTGTTCTCAATGAGGCTTGCAACAGTCATCGGGCCGACACCACCTGGCACAGGCGTGATGAAGTGCGCTTTTTGTTCGGCAATATCATATTGAACATCACCCACAAGTTTGCCAGATTCAAGGCGGTTAATACCTACATCAATGACGATAGCGCCTTCTTTAACCCAGTCACCAGGAATAAATTCGGGTTTACCTACAGCCACCACCAATAAGTCTGCACGACGCACATGAGTTTCTAAATCCTGCGTGAATTTATGACACACCGTTGTTGTACAACCGGCAAGCAGTAACTCAAGTGACATAGGACGACCAACAATGTTCGATGCACCAACCACAACCGCATGCATGCCTTTATAACGCACACCCGTAGAGTCGAGTAGGGTAATAATCCCTTTAGGTGTACAGGGGCGAAGTGCTGGCATACGCTGTGCTAAACGGCCAATGTTATAAGGATGGAAACCATCAACATCTTTATGAGGGGTAATACGTTCAAGAATCTTCTCTGCATCAAGACCTTGCGGCAAAGGAAGTTGAACTAAAATGCCGTCTACTTCTTTGTCTTCATTAAGTTGATCAATTAATGCGAGTAAGTCTTGCTCTGTCGTGTCGCCAGGTAAATCGTAAGATTTAGAAACAAAGCCGACTTCTTCACAGGCTTTGCGTTTTGAACCTACATATACTTGGCTTGCTGGATCTTGACCAACTAACACGACTGCGAGTCCTGGAGCACGTAAACCGTTTGCAACACGCGCTGCAACTCGTTCTGCCACATTACTGCGTACTTGTTTAGCTATTGCCTTACCATCGATGATGTTTGCCGTCATGGGTGACCTTTCATTGGGGTTAGTTAACTTGATACTGATACATCAAAATATGATCATCCGAATAAGGGGCATGGATATAACAAACACGTTTGTTTGATCATATTTTATTATGCTGCGTATTTTCGCAGAAAAGCTGCATAGCGCCAAGATGCAATATGATATAAAGCGTCTATTTATAAAAAAGAGTTCAAATTTTAGCTTATATTTGCAATATTTAACCATTATGAACTAAAAGTGACCGATTGAATTATTTTCTTAAAAAAATGTTTGACCTGACTCGGCCAAATCACTATTATGCACCCCGTTGTTAACGAGGTCACTCGCAAACAATAGTAAGCATCGGCGATTAGCGCAGTTTGGTAGCGCACTTGGTTTGGGTCCAAGGGGTCGCAGGTTCAAATCCTGCATCGCCGACCACTTCTTCTTTAAGAAGCGGTTGCTTACAGGCAAACTTTTGAAGTTTTCGATGCGCCCGTAGCTCAGCTGGATAGAGCAACGCCCTTCTAAGGCGTTGGTCGAAGGTTCGAATCCTTCCGGGTGCGCCATTTGAAAATATGTAAATGCCGTGGTGATTGTAGCTCAGTTGGTAGAGCCCCGGATTGTGATTCCGGTTGTCGTGGGTTCGAGCCCCATCAGTCACCCCAATTTACACACAGTATCGGCGATTAGCGCAGTTTGGTAGCGCACTTGGTTTGGGTCCAAGGGGTCGCAGGTTCAAATCCTGCATCGCCGACCACTTTCTCTGTGGTTGTATTTTCAAAACTTCTCTTTATATCGGCGATTAGCGCAGTTTGGTAGCGCACTTGGTTTGGGTCCAAGGGGTCGCAGGTTCAAATCCTGCATCGCCGACCACTTTCTATTAGTATATTCATCTTGGTAATCTGAGCGTTTCATGCGCTAAACTAATACCGCTTAGTCATTTCCTTTTTAAATATTCTGATTTAATTAATCACCTTACTTTGCGGATAATTTTACGTTCGTTTTTTGTTCGTTTAAACGCAGATTGCCGCTATATAGACCAAATAATTGCCCCCTAGACTCGACTATCAAAAATATTAGGTTATAATGCCGCGTCTATTGTTTAACATAGTGCCCATAGGGGCAGAGCAGCAATGGTATCTCATGGTTACAATGCGCCGTTTTAAGTTGAATTTTTCAGCGTTAAAACTTGCTATCACTCATGGAGATCACCTTGTTTGTAAGGAAGGCGAACAGTCGCCAAAATTGAAGATTGAGGTAAATCATGCAAGTTTCTGTTGAGACGACTCAAGGCCTTGAGCGCCGTCTGACCATCACCGTTCCTGCAGAGAACGTTGAGACTGAAGTAAAAAAACGCTTACAACAACTGTCTAAAACCCAGCGTATCGATGGTTTCCGTCCTGGTAAAGTTCCAGCGTCTATCATCAACAAACGTTACGGTGCTGCAGTACGTCAAGAAGTTGCGGGCGAATTAATGCAACGCAACTACATCGAAGCAATCGTTTCTGAAAAAATCAACCCAGCGGGTGCACCAACTTTCGCACCAAAAGCGTTAGAAGCAGGTAAAGATTTAGAATTCGATGCAACGTTTGAAGTGTACCCTGAAGTTGAAATTCAAGGTCTAGATAAAATTAACGTTGAAAAACCAGCTGTTTCTGTTACTGACGAAGACCTAGCTAACATGCTAGAAACGTTACGTAAGCAACACGCATCGTGGACTGAAGTTGACGCTGCTGCAGGTGAAAAAGATCGTGTAACTATCGACTTCGTTGGTTCTATCGATGGTGAAGAGTTTGAAGGCGGTAAAGCTGAAGACTTCCCTCTAGAACTTGGTCAAGGTCGTATGATCCCAGGTTTCGAAGACAACATCGTTGGCAAAAAAGCGGGCGAAGAAGTTGTTGCTGAAGTAACATTCCCTGAAGAATATCACGCTGAAAACCTAAAAGGTAAAGCGGCTTCTTTCACTATTACTGTGAAGAAAGTTGAAACTCAAGAGCTTCCTGAGCTTAACGAAGAGTTCGCAACTAAATTCGGTGTTGCTGAAGGCGGCGTTGATGCACTGAAAGAAGAAGTTAAGAAAAACATGTCACGTGAGCTTGACCAAGCGGTTAAAGCTAACGTGAAAGACCAAGCTATCAAAGGTCTTTTAGCGAACAACGAAATCGACGTGCCAAAAGCACTAGTAGATCAAGAAATTGATGCTCTACGTCAACAAGCGGCACAACGTTTTGGCGGCAACGCTCAAAACATGCCTGAGCTTCCAGCTGAGTTATTCCACGAGCAAGCTGTAACTCGCGTTAAAACTGGCCTATTACTAGGTGAAGTGATTAAAGCGAACGAGCTTAAAGTTGATGACGCAAAAGTTGAAGAGTTAATTGCAACAGTGGCTTCTGCATACGAAGATCCAACTGAAGTAGTAGAATACTACAAAGCAAATGATCAACTAATGCAGCAAATGCGCAACGTAGCGATGGAAGAGCAAGCAGTTGAAGCTATCCTAGCTAAAGCAAACGTGACTGACGTTGAAAAAGCATTCGACGACATCATGAATCCACAGCAAGGTGCCTAATAAGTCATTGACTTAAGCTCTCGCTAGCGATTAAATGGCTCGTGTTACACTGTATTTATACAGCGTACTCGGGCCATTTTAGTTTGTGGTGGCCAGTTTCACCAAAACCAACAATACTTATGTTAATGCGCAACATTAAACATAAAGGATTGAAAATACATCTTTGTGCTCGCATATACTTAAATAGATTGAAAATACGCGTAAATTAACATTAGTATAAATGTGCTTTCCTTATAGTAAGGATGAGTCGCAGCGGATAAGGAATTAAATAAGAATGAACAGCGGTATGATAGACCCTCTAAACGCATTAGTCCCTATGGTTGTTGAGCAAACAGCAAAGGGTGAGCGCTCATATGATATTTACTCACGTCTTTTAAAAGAGCGCATTATTTTCTTAACAGGCCAAGTTGAAGATAACATGGCAGACTTGATTCTTGCGCAAATGCTGTTTTTAGAGTCAGAAAATCCAGAAAAAGATATTTATCTTTATATCAACTCGCCAGGTGGCTCGGTCACTGCAGGCATGGCGATTTACGATACAATGAATTTCATTAAGCCAGATGTCAGTACTATTTGTGTTGGTCAAGCGGCGAGCATGGGAGCCTTCTTGCTATCAGGTGGCGCTAAAGGCAAACGTTTTTGTTTACCTAACTCGCGTGTGATGATTCACCAACCACTTGGTGGTTTCCAAGGTCAGGCGTCTGATTTCGAAATTCATGCCCGTGAAATTTTATCAATTAAAGATAAACTAAATCGCTTGATGGCTGAGCATACGGGTCAGCCGTTAGACGTGGTATCACGCGATACCGACCGTGACAACTTTATGAGTGCAAGCGAAGCGGTTGAATACGGTCTCGTTGATTCAGTATTTTCTAGTCGCGAAACAAAGTAATCTGAATAGCTAATGATATCGTATTATTAGCTATCACCCTTTACTATGCGAAAACTTATATTCTTTGATATAGTTAACCATAGTGAATTAGCAGCAGTTGCGTGCTGCTGCCAACGTAAAAAATGAGGTAGCTGAATGTCTGACACTCCTACAGACGGCGACAAAAGTAATAAATTGTTATACTGCTCTTTTTGTGGCAAAAGCCAGCATGAAGTTCGCAAATTAATTGCAGGCCCTTCAGTATACATTTGTGATGAATGTGTTGAGCTGTGTAACGATATAATCAGGGAAGAGATCAAAGACATTGCGCCGAAACATAGCGCGTCTGATAAACTGCCTGTGCCGAAAGAAATTCGTAATCACTTAGATGATTATGTGATTGGCCAAGACCACGCGAAAAAAGTACTGTCGGTTGCGGTATACAATCATTATAAACGTCTTCGTAATCAAACCATCAACGCTGATATTGAACTTGGTAAAAGTAATATCTTGTTAATTGGTCCTACAGGTAGTGGTAAAACATTACTTGCAGAAACGATGGCTCGTTTACTTGATGTGCCATTCACTATGGCTGATGCCACAACATTAACCGAAGCCGGTTATGTGGGTGAAGACGTCGAAAATATTATTCAAAAATTACTGCAAAAATGTGATTACGACGTCGAAAAAGCGCAACGTGGTATTGTTTATATTGATGAAATTGACAAGATTTCTCGTAAATCAGACAACCCATCAATCACCCGCGATGTATCAGGCGAAGGTGTGCAACAAGCACTTTTAAAACTGATTGAAGGCACGGTTGCCTCTGTACCACCGCAAGGCGGTCGTAAGCATCCGCAGCAAGAGTTTTTACAAGTTGATACGTCGAAAATCTTATTTATCTGTGGGGGTGCATTCGCAGGCCTAGATAAAGTGATTGAGCAGCGTAGTCACAAAAATACGGGTATTGGCTTTGGTGCTGAAGTTAAACAATCATCTGGCAGCCGCAGCTTAAGTGAGACATTTAAAGATGTTGAGCCTGAAGATCTGGTGAAGTACGGTTTAATTCCTGAGTTCATTGGTCGTCTACCGGTTGTTGCAACGTTAACAGAGCTGGATGAAGCCGCACTGATTCAAATTCTAAGCGAACCTAAAAATGCTTTAACTAAACAGTTTTCTGCATTGTTCGCAATGGAAGACGTTGAGCTTGAGTTCCGTGAAGATGCCTTATCAGCGATTGCGCACAAAGCAATGGAGCGTAAAACAGGTGCACGTGGCTTACGTTCAATCGTAGAAGGTGTATTACTTGATACCATGTATGAACTTCCTTCGATGGATGATGTAAGCAAAGTGGTAATTGACGAAACGGTTATTAAAGGTGAGTCAGACCCAATTTTGATTTACCAAAGTGGTAATCAAGACAAAGCGGCATCTGAATAAATTTGAAATAGTTCAAAATTTAAGCAGTTAAACATAAAAAAGGAGCCAATGGCTCCTTTTTTTATAAATATGTTGAACTTTCCCTTACATATCCCCATATACTTGAGTAATCTTTAAAATAAATGAAGTGCGAAGAGAATATAATGACGCTTGAGAGAACAGATCGAGTTGAAATCCCCGTGTTGGCACTGCGCGATGTAGTGGTATACCCGCACATGGTGATCCCGCTATTTGTTGGTCGTGAAAAATCAATAAAATGCTTAGAAGCGGCGATGGACAAAGACAAACAAATTTTCCTAGTGGCGCAAAAAGACGCCTCTGTTGATGATCCGCAACAAGATGATATCTACCGTGTTGGTACCATAGCCACAGTACTTCAGTTATTAAAGCTACCTGATGGCACCGTTAAAGTGCTTGTAGAAGGCACGCAGCGTGCGAGCGTCGAAACGTTTTTAGATAACGATGATTTCTTCGTTGCTGAGGCGCAGTTCATTGAATCAAGCCACATTGATGAGCAAGAGCAAGATATCTTTATTCGTAGCGCTATTAGCCAATTTGAAGGCTATGTGAAACTCAATAAGAAAATCCCACCTGAAGTACTTACTTCTGTGTCGGGAATCGATGAGGCTGCACGTTTAGCTGATACGATGGCAGCGCATATGCCACTTAAAGTGCCAGAAAAACAAAAAGTACTTGAGATTTCTAATGTAACAGAACGTCTTGAGTACTTAATGGCCTTGATGGAAGGTGAGATAGACTTACTGCAAGTTGAGAAGAAAATTCGTACCCGCGTTAAAAAGCAGATGGAAAAATCGCAGCGTGAGTACTACCTCAACGAGCAAATGAAAGCGATTCAAAAAGAGCTTGGCGAGCTGGATGATGTACCAGATGAATTCGAAGCAATTAAAAAGCGTATCGAAGAATCGGGCATGCCAAAAGAAGCGCAAGAGAAAGCAAGTGCTGAACTTGCGAAGCTGAAAATGATGTCGCCTATGTCGGCAGAAGCCACCGTGGTTCGTTCATATATTGATACGCTTATCAATGTGCCATGGAAAAAACGCTCTAAAGTGAAAAAAGACTTAGCGGGTGCGCAAAAAATTCTTGATACCGACCATTACGGTTTAGACAAAGTTAAAGAACGTATTATTGAGTATCTTGCAGTCCAACATCGTACTAATAAGTTAAAAGGCCCAATTTTGTGCCTAGTGGGTCCACCGGGTGTGGGTAAAACATCACTAGGGCAGTCTATTGCGCGCTCTACGGGTCGTAAATATGTTCGTATGGCTTTAGGTGGCGTACGTGATGAAGCTGAAATACGTGGTCATCGTCGTACTTACATTGGTTCAATGCCAGGTAAGTTGATTCAGAACATGACCAAAGTTGGGGTTAAAAACCCACTGTTCTTATTAGACGAAATCGACAAGATGTCTTCTGATATGCGTGGTGACCCGGCCTCAGCATTGCTTGAGGTATTAGACCCAGAACAAAACAGCCATTTTGCTGATCACTATTTAGAAGTCGATTACGATTTATCTGATGTAATGTTTGTTGCTACATCAAATAGCTTTAATATTCCGGGTCCATTATTAGACCGTATGGAAGTAATTCGTTTATCGGGCTACACCGAAGATGAGAAGCTAAATATTGCCAAGCAGCATTTAATTCCAAAGCAAGTTAAGCGTAATGGTCTTAAAGAAAGTGAAGTTGAGATTGAAGATAGCGCCATCATTGGCATTATTCGTTACTACACCCGCGAAGCTGGTGTGCGTAATCTTGAACGTGAAGTGTCTAAGCTGTGTCGTAAAGCAGTGAAAAATATTTTGCTTAATAAAGACATTAAGAAAGTCACCATTGACGAAGACAACCTAGAAGAATTCCTAGGTGTGCAGCGCTTTGATTACGGTAAAGCAGAAGATGGCGATCGTATAGGCCAAGTAACGGGTTTAGCGTGGACTGAAGTAGGCGGTGACTTATTAACGATTGAGTCAGCCGCAGTGCCTGGTAAAGGTAAACTAACGTACACGGGATCGCTGGGCGATGTGATGCAAGAGTCAATTCAAGCAGCAATGACTGTGGTGCGTAATCGCGCGGATAAATTGCGTATCAATAGTGACTTTTATGAAAAACGTGACATACATGTCCACGTGCCTGAAGGTGCAACACCCAAAGATGGCCCAAGTGCGGGTATTGCCATGGTGACAGGTTTAGTATCGAGCTTAACGGGTAACCCGGTACGTTCTGATGTTGCCATGACGGGTGAAATCACTTTGCGTGGTGAAGTACTTCCAATTGGTGGTTTAAAAGAGAAACTTTTAGCTGCCCACCGTGGCGGTATTAAAACCGTTATTATTCCAAAAATTAACGAACGTGACTTAAAAGAAATCCCTGATAACGTTTTAGAGGGTCTTGAAATTCACCCAGTTACATGGATTGATGACGTTTTAAAGATAGCTTTGAAGCACCCAGTAGAGAGTTTTTCAGTCGAAACTGAAAAAAACCAGTAAAAAACAGCAAAAAAGTGCTTTTAGGGGCTTTTCAAATACAAAGGGTATGATAAGTTAAGCACTAGTTTTCAAGCCTAGGCCTTATGTGGCCTAGGGTTGAGAAAAATATAATAACCTGAGCATAAACTTAACTTGCTCATAAATTTTCAAAACAGTGATGTTAATTAAAAAAACAATCGCTCTTGATAATAACAATGAAAGAGGATGATATTGTGAATAAATCTCAATTAATCGATCAAATCGCAGCTGATGCTGACATTTCTAAAGCGGCTGCTGGTCGTGCACTAGATTCATTCATCGAGGCTGTTTCAGGCGCTCTTAAAGATGGCGATTCAGTGGCGCTAGTTGGCTTTGGTACTTTCTCAGTACGTGAGCGTGCAGCGCGTTCAGGTCGTAACCCACAAACTGGTGAAGCTATCCAGATTGCAGCAGCAAACATTCCTTCTTTCAAAGCAGGTAAAGCGCTGAAAGATGCAGTAAACTAATCAACAAAAGATTAGTAAGGTGAGAGATACCTAATCACACTTAAATTGAATTAGGTAACTTAGCACCAGTTACTTCAAGTGAAAAAGCGTATCTGGTAAGATACGCTTTTTTTACATGAGCAGGGTTAATTTGTACCTGATCAGAATAGAGATAGATAAATGCTTGAGAAAATCAGAGAAGGTTCGCAGGGACCTGCAGCCAAAATTATTTTAGGCGCGGTGATTTTATCTTTTGCTTTAGCTGGGATCGGTGGTTATTTAGGACAAACCACAGAGCAACCCGTTGCAGAAGTAAATGGAGTTAAAATTAGCCAAACCGAATTCAGCCGTGCTTATCAAAATGAGCGTAATCGTTTAGAGCAACAATTTGGTGAATATTTTGCGCAAATCGCAGCCGATCCAAATTACATGGCACAAATCCGCCAAGGCGTAATTGACCGTTTAGTACAACAAGAATTGCAAACTCAACTAGCGGCAGAATTAGGTCTTCGTGTTAGTGACGAAAGTGTTCGTAAAGCTATTTTAGAAATGCCTTACTTCCAAGTGGGTGGCCAGTTTAATAACGACCGCTATCTACAAGTACTTCGTCAAATGAACTTTCAACCAGATACTTTTAGAGAGTATCTACGTGAAGATATGACGCGTAGCCAACTTGTGGGTGCTGTTGCAGGAACTGATTTCGTATTAGAAAACGAATTAAACAACAGTGTTGCACTTCAACAACAAACGCGCAGTATCGATTACCTTGTTGTTACTAAAGAGTCGTTACAAGAAGGCGTTGAAGTAAGCGAACAAGAAATTGCTGATTACTATGACCTAAATCAACCGCAGTTTTTAGCACCTGAGCAAGTATCAGTGAGCTACATTGATTTAAATGCGGCGAATCTGAGCCTAGATTCAAGCGTGTCAGAAGAAGATGTAAAAGCGTATTACGATCAAAATAGCGCGCAATATATTGAGCCAGAAAAACGCCGTGTTTCACATATCTTAATTGATAATAGTGAAGACGATGATGCTGCAAAAGCGAAAGCAGAAGAGTTACTTGCACAACTTAAAAATGGTGCAGACTTTGCGCAGCTTGCTGAGTCGTCATCAGACGATGTCGTGAGTGCTGAGATGGGCGGTGATCTTGATTGGATAGAACGCGACATGATGGACCCTGCGTTTGAAGAGGCAACATATGCACTTGCAAACAAAGGTGACATTTCTGATGTTGTAGAATCTGAGTTTGGTTATCACATCATCAAACTGACAGATATTCAAACACAGCAAGTAAAACCTTATGCTGACGTAAAAGGCGAGCTACGTGCTGAGCTGGAGCGTTCTAAGAAAGTGAATGCTTTCTATGAGAAGCAAACAGAAATGGGTGAATTAGCGTTTGAAATCTCTGACACATTAAACGATGCAGCAGAAGCGGCAGGTGTTGAAGTTCAAAAAACAGAGCTAGTAACGCGTAACGCATTACCAGAACCACTTAATAACCCACAAGTTATTGCAGCAATTTTCTCACCAGAAGTGTTAGAAGATCGCATGAACTCAGAAGTGATTGAAGTGGGTGATGAGCATGCTGTTGTTGTTCGAGTGAATGATCACAAACCAGCAACGACGAAGCCACTTGCAGATGTTTCAGAGCAAATCAAAGCGACGTTAGTTGCGCAGAAAGCATCTGAACTTGCTAAAGATAAAGCACGCACTCTGTATGCAGATATTGAAGCAGGTAAAAGCTTAAGCGATATTGCGGCAGCTGAAGGCTTAGAAGTTCGCCAAGAAGCGGCGTTAGCACGTCAAGCGTACACCGTTTCACCCGCTATTGTTCAACAGGCATTTAGAATGGCACACCCACAAGGTGCACCCGTGACAGATGTTGTTGATTTAAATAATGGTGACTCTGCGATTGTTGCGCTTAAAGCGGTGAATGAAGCTCAAAGCAGTGATATTAATGAGCAACAAAAACAAAACATCACAATGGCGCAAGTAAATAAAAACTATATGGTATTTATTGCTGCACTCAAAGCGCAAGCTGATGTAAAAGTACCTAAAGCTGCTCAACCTACAGAGTAAGCTATTAGTTAGCTAAATGAAGAGGCGCCTTATGGCGCCTTTTTTGTCGTTTAAAAATACCAATGGTTTACATGTCAGCGCAGGCAAAGTTCATCAATTAAGTAATTAAGGCTCTGAAGCGCTTCATTTTATTGTCACTTCAACACCCCCCAGTCACGGTGATAGAGTCGAAGTGTCGCTCAGATGAGGCTTGTGCTGTTACTTAGCCTTGATGGGCCAAGATTGCGCGCTTTCTTTATACCAAAGTGCATTAGCGAATGCTGCATTCATGGCTAAAGCCATTCCTACCTCGATATGAAGTCGTGCAGAGTGTAGGAGGCGTTTTAACGCTGAATAGCAACTTCTACGTGGCTCACGCCATTCCTACCTCGATTTGGAATCGTGCCGAGTGTAGGAGGTTTTTAACGCCGAATAGCAACTTCTTCATGGCTAAAGCCATTCCTACCTCGATTTGAAATCGTGCCAAGTGTAGGAGGCGTTTTAACGCCGAATAGCAACTTCTTCGTGACTAAAACCATTCTGGCCGCGATTTGAAATCGTGCCGAGTGTAGAAGGCGTTTTAACGCCGAATAGCAACTTATTCATGGCTAAAGCCATTCCTACCTAGATTTGAAATCGTGCAGAGTGTAGGAGGCGTTTTAACGCCGAATAGCAACTTCTTCATGGCTAAAGCCATTCCTACCTCGATTTGAAATCGTGCAGAGTGTAGGAGGCGTTTTAACGCTGAATAGCAACTTCTTCATGGCTAAAGCCATTCTGACCTCGATTTGAAATCGTGCCGAGTGTAGGAGGCGTTTTAACGCCGAATAGCAACTTCTTCATGGCTCACGCCATTCCTACCTCGATATGAAATCGTGCCGAGTGTAGGAGGCGTTTTAACGCCAAATTAAGCGTAAAGCGTTAAGGTAAATCAACAACTCAGCAATTTCTGTGTTACGGGTGATTGCGGGTTTTGGAAAATCGTTTCAGTTTGGCCGTATTCGACAATCTCGCCGTGATCAAGCACCACAAGTTGATCGCTAATATGGCGCACTAAACTTAAATGGTGAGTGATCAGGACATAGCTAAGGCCCGTTTCTTTTTGTAAACGTAGTAATAAGTTTACCGTTTGAGCACGCACAGAGGGGTCTAGCGACGATAAAGCCTCATCAAGCACCACAACCTTAGGATCTAGAATTAAAGCGCGTGCAAGCGCTATACGTTGCAATTGACCACTACTGAACATATGCGGGTAATAATGACGATGGTCTAACAAGAGCCCGACTTTTGCTAACGTTTGTTTAATTTTCTCTTCGCGAGCGGCTTTGTCTAGATCAGTATTATATTGTAAGCAGTCGTTTAGCATGTCACCAATAGTGAGGCCGGGGTTGAGTGAGGCTTCAGAATCTTGGAATATAAGGCGAATATGACGACAGTCATTATCGCGAAGCCCATCATTTTCAATGATATTACCATCGAGTAAAATTTGCCCTTTATCTGCGTTGTCTGCACCTGCTAATAGTTTTGCAAGGGTGCTTTTACCTGAGCCTGTTTCACCAATAATGGCGATAGTTTCTCCTTGGCCTAAACAAAATGAAATGTCTTTCAGCACCGTAAAACGCTTGCGTGAAAAGAGTCCTGCACGCAAATTAAAACTTTTCGATAGGGCTTGCACTTTTAGCAGAGGTTGCATTATTTCATCGCCTTAATTAATGGGAAGTGACACGCATAACTATGACCATGATGTTTCGTCAATTTAGGCGTTACCACACACGCTTTTTGTGCTTGTGGGCAACGGGGGCCAAGTCGGCAACCTATCGGCAAATGTTGCAAGGTTGGAATCGTGCCTTTGAGCGCATAAAAGGGCTCTTTATGTGCCAAACCTTGCTCGTAGTCAGGTAAGCTCTTTAATAATGCTTGTGTATAAGGGTGGTGTGGCTGACTAAATATGCGGCTTGTAGGGCCTGCTTCAACCATTTGTCCGCAGTATAAAACATGCATCCCATGCGACCAGTCTATGATCTCTTCAAGCTCATGAGAGATCATTAAAATTGACATGTTTTTTAACAGGTTCAAACTTTTTAATAATCTAAAAACTTGTGCACGAGTCGTGCTCTCAAGGGCTGTGGTTGGTTCATCGGCGATAAGTAATTTAGGAGTACGAGCAATCGCCATCGCTATCATCACTTTTTGGCAGATACCTTCTGAAAGCTCATGAGGATAGCTGTCGAGCACTTTTTTGTGATCTTTAATTCCCACTTTATGAATAAGTGCTTTTACGCGGTCTTTACGTTGGCGATTTCGTTTTAAGAAAAAGCCACTGGTTGCTTCAACGGGTAAGGTTTCGGCAATTTGATCAAATATTTTTGCTGTGGGGTCCAAACAGCGGCTTGGATCTTGGTAAATCATAGCAATATCTTGACCAACTAATTTACGGCGTTGCTCATTGGATAGACGCATTAAGTCAACACCGCGCCAGTGCATTCTGTCAGCAGTGATATGCCAGCGCTTATTCAACACCCCAACAATGGCTTTCGCAATTAAGCTTTTGCCAGAGCCTGACTCACCAACCAGCGCATGAACCTCACCTTCTTTAAGGGTTAGGCTCACTTTATCAACCGCACGAATTACCGTATCAGAGGTGCGTAACTCTATCGTGAGATTGCGAATATCGAGTAATTGCATAACTAGTCGGCCTTACGTTCTTTGAGCACTTGGCGTAAACCATCACCCACCAAATTGGTAGACAGCACAGCTAAAAATAATAATACGCCGGGTAAACCCACAGTCCAAGGGGCAAGGTAAATTAAACCAAGGTTTTCGGCCAAAATCGCCCCCCATTCAGTGGTTGGCGGCTGTGCACCGAGCTTTAAAAAGCCCAGTGCTGAGATATCTAATATTGCTGTAGAAAGTGCCATTGTGAATATAACCACAATATGTTCGTAGATATTCGGGAAAATTCCTCGGGCTAATATGTGCCAGTTAGACGCACCATCTAGTTTAAAGGCGGTGATATAATCTTTATTGAGCTCTTCAACAATCAGGTTTCGAACAGAGTGAATAAACTGTGGCAGTAGAGCAAGGATAATTGCCCACACGGTGTTCATTAAGCCAGGACCAAGAATCGCGATAATAATTATGGCTAAAAGTAACGAGGGAATCGACAAGGTAATGTCGAGTAAGTGATTTAAAAAGCTTGAACGAATACCACGACTAATGCCCGCAAAAGTGCCTACCAAAACCCCAATAACCGTGGTGATAAGGGCTGCTACAACAGATAAGCCAAATGTGTAAGTTGCGCCATTCATTAATCGCGACAACACATCGCGACCTAAATCATCGGTGCCTAATAGAAACCGAACATCACCGGCATCATGCCATGACGGCGGCAATAATAACGCATCGCTGTGCTGCTGGTTTACGCCATAAGGGGCAAGTAAAGGGGCTGATGCAGCCAGTAAAGCAAAGGCAATAAATAACCATAAGCCAACAAGTGCAGGGTGGTTGGTTTTAAATTTACGCCAAAATCGCGCTAACGGCGATTTATTCGACTCTTCAGAGAATAAATTAAACTTTGCCATGAGCTTGGTTCCGCGAGAGTGGGTCGAATAGAGTGTAAGTGAGCTCTGCGACAATCGTTGCTAAAATTACGAACATAGACACAGCCAATAAGCCGCCTTGAATAGCGGGGTAATCGCGTTGATAAATACTGTCAATTAACCATCGGCCTATGCCAGGCCATGAGAAAATGACCTCGGTGATCATCGCAAGGGTGATCAGCGTACTAAATTGTAAGCCGATTTGCTTTATCACAGGCAATAACGCATTTCTAAGGGCATGATGAATAATGAGCTGGGCGCGGTTTAACCCTTTAGCGCGTGCTGTTTTAATGTAACTTTGATCAAGCACTTTGAGCATTGAATCGCGCGTAAAGCGCACCAATACAGTTGTTGGGTACATAGCTAAAACGATAGTTGGCAATGTTAGGTGGTGCAATGCATCCACAAAAGCCATGCCATGATACGGAAAGTCTCCCGCAATGATATCTATCAAAATGAACCCTGTGACAGGTTCAATTTCGTAAAGTAGCCCCATACGGCCCGACATCGGAAACCAGCCTAACTGCAGTGAAAACACCATTATTAACAGCAGTGCTAACCAGAATACGGGCATTGAATAGCCAATGAGTGTGCCTGAGTTAATGAATTTATCGGGCCAACGTCTGTAATAAGCTGCGGCTAAAATACCGCTTGGCACGCCGACGACCACTGACACGATAAGCGCATAGGTACTCAGCTCGAGTGTGGCAGGAAATAGGTCAACAATATGCTGAAATACACTTTCACCAGAGGCGAACGATACCCCCCAATCTCCTTGGACAATGCGCTCTAAAAACGCGAAGTATTGCACGGCATAATTTTCAGTAAAGTGGAACTTTTCTTCAAGCACGCTGGTTTGCGAAAAAGTGCTGTTAGTAATACCACTTAAATTGGTTAAGGCATCACCGGGGAATAAATAGCTTAACGAAAAAGTAAAAATACTTAATGTCAGCATCATAAACATTAACAGCGCTAAGCGACGAAGAATATAATCAAGTATCATTATTCTTTCCTCGCGTTAGCCAGTGAAATACCGCCAAACGGGCTTAAACTTATCCCTTTCACATCGCTGCTAGATGCTTGAAAACGCATGCCGTGGGCAATTGGCAGGATCGGCAACTCTTGTACAATAATGCGCTGAGCTTGATTGTAAAATTGCTTCCGTTTTTCTAAATCGGTGGTGTCGAGCGCTTGAGTGAGTAATAAATCAAATTCAGGGTTACACCAGTTTGCCGGATTTTTACCACTAAAAGTTGCTGTGCAACTTAGCAATGGGCTCATAAAGTTGTCGGGATCGGGCGTATCGGCTGCCCAGCCGAGTAACACGCTATCGTGGCGGTGTTCACCAACGCGTTGTAAAAAGGTATTCCATTCGTATTCCACAATACTCACGTTAACCCCGATTTTGCGCAGATCACTTTGCATCAGCTCCGCCATTTTACGGGCATTCGGGTTGTAAATTCGGCTGACTGGCATGGCCCAGATATTCATATCAAAGCCATTTTTATAGCCGGCCTCTGCAAGCAGTGTTTTCGCAAGTTCAGGATTGAATTCAGGCATCGCTTTTTGTGCTTCAAAAGCCCAAGAGGCAGGGGGCAGTAACGATTGCGCTTTAATACCATTACCGTAGTAAACTGCTTGCATGATTTTGTCGACATCAATCGCGCTGGCCAGTGCTTGGCGCACACGAATATCATCAAACGGTGGACGCTCAGTATTAAATGCCCAATAACCAATATTAAGGTTTTGCTCTTTTTGAACGTTAATATCGTCTCGTTCAGCTAAAATACTTAATTGTGCGCTGCTAGGGTGAGCGGTTACATCGCATTCTTTGGTCAGCATTTTGGCGACACGGGTGGTGCCATTTGGCGTTATGTCGTAAACCAATTGCTCAAGCACCACAGGGTGTTTCCAATAATCAGGATTACGGTAATAGCGAATTAAGCGATCGCGACGGTATTCTCTGTACACATAAGGGCCCGTGCCAACGGGGTACTGGTCAAAGAGGTTTTCTTGCTTTCGCTCTTTTAATTGCATGGCGTATTCTTTTGATAGCACCACGGCAAAATCAGTTGCAAGATTCGCTAAAAAGCTGCTTTCAGCATTATAAAGTTCAAAGCGCACCTGGTAGTCAGAAACACGCACAATGCGGCGAATTAATTGATCAATACCGACACTTTGAAAATACGGGTAATTGGCATCACCCACAAAATGATAGGGATTGTATACATCAAATAAGCGGCTAAAGGTAAAAATGACGTCATCGGCATTAAAATCACGGCTCGGTGTAAAGTACTTGGTAGTATGAAACTTCACCCCTTTTCGTAAAGTAAAAGTGATGGACTTGCCGTCTGGACTGATTTTCCAATCGGTGGCAAGTTCCGCCTGAAATTCAGCAGACACAGGGTCGATACTCAATAGGCGGTCATAAAGCTGATTAGCAATAATATCAATGGTTGAGCCCGTGGTCGTTACTTGTGGATTAAACGACACCGGGTTAGCCTCAGCGCAATACACTAAGCCCTGATTTTTTTGTTCAGTGGTTTTTTCTTCGCTATCTAGGCAGCCTACTAAGCATACCAAAGACAAAGCAAGTAACGGTTTATACACCTGATTAGCCTCTAACTATTGCTGCTGGTCTAATAAATTGTATTTTTTCAAATAGCCACGTAATTGATGATACGTTAATTCGAGCTGTTCTGCAGTTTTCTTTTGATTAAATTGACTGTGTTCCAATGCTTTTTTTATGACATCAATTTCAAAGTCATTGGAAAGTTGTTTCAAGTTACAAGGAAACTGAATTTCAGGTTTGCTTAGTGATACTGACTCTTGCGCCTGTGAAGGGGGTGTAACCGCATGTTCTATATGTGCAATTGGTGCACTGTTACTACTGCCTTTAATACGTTGCTTAGGTCTGAATTTGCTGGCAAATGGATCTAAAATAATCTGGTGAACGGGAATATGTTCATTGCCGTGACGATACAAACTTCGTTCAACAACATTTTTTAACTCACGAATATTACCCGGCCAGTCGTATGACTGCAGTGTTTCGGTAGCGCTGCGAGTAAAGCCACTAAAGAGCTCCCACTCAAGATCACGCGCCATATTAATCGCAAACTGTTCTGCAAGTAACATAATATCTTCTTGGCGTTCACGAAGCGGGGGCAGGGTAATAACATCAAAAGCGAGACGATCAAGTAGGTCGCTTCTAAACTCACCTTGCTCTGCAAGACTTGGTAGGTCTTCATTTGTTGCGCACACAAGGCGAGTATCTACTTTAACGGTTTGCTTACCGCCGACACGCTCAAACTCACCATATTCAATAACGCGTAACAGTTTTTCTTGCACCATCGCTGAGGTGTTGGCTAATTCATCTAAAAACAGCGTGCCACTGTTGGCGCGTTCAAAGCGACCTTCATGGCGTTTACTTGCTCCGGTAAAAGCCCCGCTTTCATGGCCAAATAATTCACTTTCGAGTAGGTTCTCGTTAAGCGCAGCACAGTTGAGCTTGATATAGTTCTGTTCCCAGCGTTTCGATAAAAAATGTAAACGCGCTGCAATCAGTTCTTTACCTGTACCGCGTTCACCAATAATAAGCACTGGTTTATCTAAACTAGCCAGCTGTGATACTTGATCCAGCACGCTTAAAAAGCTGTCAGATTGGCCGAGTAAATTATCCTGTTGGCGAAATTGGCTCATATTCCCTAACTCTTAGTCATTTTTACTAAGATCTAGTGTATTTCATTATCTGAGAGAACTAAAGAAATTTATAAATTTAGTTTAACTGTTTGAATATATTAAGTTATTCTAGCTTTATAAAAGTTGGCAAGCATATTGATACTAGATATACCAACTGATTAAGTTAAAACACCAAAGAGGTAAATGTTATGGGAATTTTTTCACGTTTTGCAGACATCGTTAATTCTAATATCAATGCCATCTTAGATAAAGCAGAAGACCCAGAAAAAATGGTTCGTCTGATCATCCAAGAGATGGAAGATACATTAGTAGAAGTACGCTCTACGTCAGCAAAAACACTTGCTGAGAAAAAAGAATTAGTACGTCGCGTTGATACATTAAAAGTACAGGTTGCTGATTGGCAAGAAAAAGCGGAGTTAGCACTAAGCAAAGACCGTGATGACTTAGCGCGTGCAGCACTGATTGAAAAGCAAAAGTCTGCGGATGCTGTGGCTGCCGTTGAGTCTGAGCTTGAGCATGTTGAATCTCATATTGCAAAGCTTCAGCAAGAAGTAAGCACGTTACAAGAGAAGCTGGCTGATGCTAAATCACGTCAAAAAGCGATTATTTTACGTCAACGTTCAGCTGAGTCACGTTTAGAAGTGAAAAAAGCGCTTGATAGCTCAAAAGTGGAAGATGCGCTAAACCGCTTCGAACGTTACGAAAACAAGATCGATGGTCTAGAATCTCAAATAGAGTCTTATGATCTTGGTAAAAAATCATTAGCTGACGAAATTGCGGGTCTACAGCAAGACGAAAAGATTGATGATGAGCTTGCTGAGCTTAAGAAAAAACTGGCAGATAAAAAATAAAAAATGGGGGCAAGTCCCCCAATGCTTAAACACATAACGGATTGACAGGAGAGAATCATGTTCGACGCAGAAGTTTTGATGGCACCCATTATTGTATTTATGGTGGTTGTTGCCCCACTTTGGCTTATTTTACACTACCGTAGTAAAAAGCAAGTGAGTCAAGGTTTAAGTGAACACGAACATCGCCAGCTGTTAGAGCTTGCACAAAAAGCAGACAAAATGGCAGAGCGAGTTGAAACATTAGAAGCCTTACTTGATCAAGAGGCTCCACAGTGGAGACGTAAAGTATGAGTACCAAACGCGAATTATTCAGAGACGCAGAGCGCGGTAAAATAGCCGGTGTGTGCGCAGGTATCAGCGACTACTTTAATATGGAGCTTTGGCTCGTACGCATTCTTGTCGTCACCGCAGTGTTGTTATCGGGTGGGCCATTTATTGTTGTTGCTTACATTGCTGCGTGGTTTATTTTAGATAAGAAACCATCAGAGAAAACAATGAAAACTGGCGACAGTATTCACCAAGACCCGCTTGAAGTGAAATTTAAAGTATGGCAAAAAGGGGAACCACCTCGCCGTGCACTGCAAGATTTAAAAGAGCGTCTTGCGCGAGTTGATGGTCGTTTACAAGAGATGGAACGCTATGTCACCTCAACTGAATTTACGGTTAGCCGTGAAATTAACAAACTTTAAAGGATTTTAAAGCACCTTGTTTGCAATGTGAAACCAAGCGCAAATAGGGTGCTAGACACTGTATGAGCCAATCATTTGCAAAGAACACCTTTAATAAATTAAAAAACAAAGCCGAAAAAGCGCTGCATCGTGGTTTAGATCAACACGTGAAACTTGCTGTAACAGGATTAAGTGGCAGTGGTAAAACGGCGTTTATAACCGCACTTGTTAAGCATTTAACCAGTCAAGCTGATGATAAAAACCTACCATTTTTTAATGTAATGCGTGAAAAACGCCATATTGCAACCAAAGTGGTGCCTCAGCAAGCTCTCACCATTCCAACGTTTGAATATAATCAGGCTTTGTCATCATTATTGCCCTTGGAAGGTGAACCGGCATGGCCGGCATCAACTGAGCGTATCAACACACTGCGACTGGCAATCAAGTATCAAAGTAATGCCGGGCTTCGTGGTCATTTTGCACCGCAATCCACTTTGTATTTAGACATCATTGATTACCCAGGTGAATGGTTACTCGACTTGCCAATGCTTGAGCAGTCATTTGCTGATTGGTGTGAGTTACAATATTCATTGCTTATGCAAACGGCGCGCAATGAAAAAGCTCAGCCATTTTTATCTGCACTTGCAGAGCTCGATTTATCGTCCAGTGTTGATGAAAGTTTACTTGCTGAGGTGGCAGCACTGTACCAGCAGTTACTCGTCAGTTTAAAGCAAGATACCAAACTTGCCATGTTACAACCCGGGCGTATGTTGATGCCGGGTGAACTTAAAGGTGCCCCCTTACTGCAGTTTTTCCCGGTCGCAAACGTACCAGAGGAAATCGCTGAAGGGTCAAATTTAGCGCACCTTAAAAAGCGCTATAAGGCTTACGTAAAAGAAGTTGTGAAGCCATTCTATGAGCAACATTTTCGCCATTTTGACCGACAAATTGTGCTGGTGGATGTCTTGAGTGCATTGAACGAAGGGGCCGAAACGTTACATGAGCAAAGTCGTGTAATAAACCAATTGCTTGCACATTTTAATTACGGTGAAGCCAGTTTCTTTAAACGTTTGTTTAAACCTAACATCGACAAGCTGTTGTTTGCTGCAAATAAATCAGACCATATTAGCGCGCAGTATCATAAAGATTTAGCATTATTGCTTGATTCAATCGTGCATGATCAAAGCAACCATTTAAAGTTTGAAGGCGTACAAATTGAAACCATGGCTATGTCGTCAATTTGTGCGACAGAGCCGCGCCAAGTTGTAGAAAAAGGCCAGCAATTAGCCTGTATTTACGGTAAACCATTGGGCGAGCATGAGTGGGTCACTTATTTACCCCCCCAGCCACCTTCACGACTATTGAATAAACACGAGTGGCCAGCACAAGGCTTTGAGTTTTTGTCGTTTTCGCCATTACCATGCCCTGATAAACGGTTAAAGCATATTCGTTTAGATCATGTCATGCAGTATCTGATAGGAGATAAACTAACATGAGTAAACAGCCGAACGAGGTTGATTTTCAAGCTGGGCGCCGTATTGCGAGCTCTGCAGCAAATGAAGCACCGACTGAGGAGCTTACAGCTGCAAAGGTAATTGAAAATGCAGAGTTTATTGAAAACGATGACGAATTAACTGACGACATAGAACTGGCACCGGTATACAGAAAGTCAAAATGGCAAACATTAAAAAGCCTTTTTGTTGTGAGCTTTTTAGTCTTGGTCTTGCTTGAATTTGGTATGTCGCTGTATGTGACGTTTCAGCAATCGATTATTGTCGGTTCAGTGTATTTAACAGCGGTACTAAGTGGCGTGCTCTTGATTAGCCGTGTTATTTGGCGTGAGTATCGCATGCTGCGTAGCTTAAAGCGCAATCAGCTACATCGTACAGAGGCTGATCGATTACTTAATAGTGAGCAAGTAGGTGAAGCGCTGCCTTGGCTAGAAAAACTCAATAAACATCAAGCACTCACAGGCTTTGATGACTTTAAAACACAAATAGCCAGTCATCATACCGACAAAGAAATCATGACGTTATATGCAGACAGCTTATTAGTCAGCCAAGATCAGCAAGCAAAGAAACTGATTAATCGGTTTGCCACAGAATCGGGCTTATTGGTGGCATTAAGCCCACTTGCACTGGTTGATATGATGGCGGTACTTTGGCGTGGCACTAAATTAATTGAGCAAATTGGTCGTATTTATGGCATTGGTTTTGGTTATGCAAGTCGCATAAAATTGTATCGCTTGTTGATCAAACAAGTGCTTTTTGTAGGCAGTGCTGAACTGGTGTCCGATCTGGCTGCAACGGCACTCAGTGCAGAGCTGTTGGGTAAATTGTCGGGCCGTGCCGCGCAAGGGCTTAGCGCCGGTATTTTTACTGCTCGCATTGGCTATAAAGCCATGGAGTTAAGTAGGCCATTGCCACGTTTAGAGCACAAACGTAGCCTATTAAAAGAAACGGCTAATAGTATTGCGCGAAAAATAGCCTCGCGCAGCAGCGATAAAGACACCGAAAAGACTCAATGACAACATTTGTGTACAGTTAATAAAAACGGTTGAGTGATATTTAGCCATCTGAGCATCCGGCATGCTTGTGGTTAGGCTGTATGTGCGTTTTATTTATGAGTATGAAGTACTGATAATAAAAACGAGAACAGACAATGACTAAGCATCACTTACATACACAATGTATCCATGGTCCAGAAAAGCCAAATGATCCTCACGGCGCACTGAGTGCGCCACTTTATCAAACCTCAACATTTGCGTTCACGAGTGCAGCACAAGGAGCTGCACGTTTTGCTGGTGAAGAGCAGGGGTTTATTTACACTCGCTTAGGTAACCCAACCACGCAAGAGTTAGAGCAAAAAGTTGCACAACTTGAAAATTGTGAAGCGGCTGCAGCAACAGCAACGGGAATGGGCGCAGTATCAGCCTCTGTACTGAGCTTTTTACAGCATGGTGACCACCTTGTGGCATCAAGTGCACTCTACGGTTGTACTTTTGCTTTTTTTGCTCACATGCTGCCTCGCTTCGGTATAGAAGTCAGTTTTGTTGATATGAGCGATGAAGCCGCGTTACGTGCTGCTGTTAAACCAAACAGTAAAATGATTTTTGCTGAGACGCCGATAAACCCAACCATGACGGTGCTTGATTTAAGCTTAATTGCAGAAGTCGCGAAGCAACATAAGTTGCTCAGTGTTATTGATAATACTTTTTTAACGCCTTTACTTCAGCAACCCACTTCATATGGCATCGATATTGTTATTCACAGTGCGACTAAATACTTGAACGGACATGGCGATGTGGTTGCTGGCATTGTGTGTGGTTCTAATGAGCACATTAATTTAATAAAAATGACCGTGCTTAAAGATATTGGCGCAACGATTAGTCCGCATGATGCCTGGTTAATAAACAGAGGGTTAAAAACGCTTGCAGTACGAATGGAGCGCCATTGTGCGAGTGCCCAAGTGGTTGCTGAGTTTTTAGAGCAGCACCCGTTGGTGAGCAAGGTTTATTATCCTGGCCTTAAATCACATCAAGGTCATAAGTTTATAGGTACACAAATGAAAGCAGCGGGTGGTGTGATCGCGTTCGAAATTAAAGGCACCCTAGAACAAGGTGAAACCTTCATTAATAATACCCAGCTTTGTACGTTAGCAGTGAGTTTAGGTGACGCTGAAACCCTCATTCAGCATCCCGCGTCTATGACTCACTCTCCCTATACACCAGAAGAACGGGCTGCGGCTGGTATTAGTGATGGATTAATTCGCTTATCAGTCGGTTTAGAGGATGTTAACGATATAATTAACGATCTTAAAACTGCATTTACATCTATTGGGTAGGGTGTTTATTTAAGTTTACACTAAAATGGTGTTTCATCCCTTATTTAGCGGGGTATGTAAACATTTAGATCTTTTGGTGTAATTTTTTATTTACAGTAGAGGTGTTTCTGCAAACAGTAGAAACACCCAAAACTATTAAAATCTCGCTTACTTTTACATAGTATCGACTTAACAAGTTAAAGTGATTCTTATCGTGCTGATCAAGATTTAACGAAGAAGGTTATTATGGCTAAAGCAAGTAATTACACCTCCAAGCAACCCGATGAAAATGGGGTGATCCATTGGAGCGAAGACGAAAACAAAATATGGTCTGAGCTGGTTGCTCGCCAACTCGCTTGCATTGAAGGCAAAGCCTGCAATGAATACCTTGAGGGTTTAAAAAAAATAAACCTTCCTTCAGATCGTATTCCCCAATTAAGTGAATTAAACGAAGTACTGGAAAAAACCACTGGCTGGCAAGTTGCGCCTGTGCCTGCGTTAATTGATTTTGACGAGTTTTTCCGTTTGTTAGCTAATAAGCAATTCCCCGTGGCCACGTTTATTCGCACCCGTGAAGAGTTTGACTACTTACAAGAGCCAGATATTTTCCACGAAATTTTTGGTCACTGTGCAATGTTAACAAACCCTGCATTTGCTGAGTTTACGCATAAATACGGTCAATTAGGGTATGCAGCAGAGAAAAAAGATCGCGTGTATCTGGCACGTTTATATTGGTTTACTGTTGAGTTTGGTTTAATGCAAACAGACCAAGGCTTGCGTATTTATGGTGGCGGTATTTTATCAAGCCCAGGTGAAACGCAATACGTGTACTCTGATAAACCAGAAATCAATGCAATGAATGTACTGGATGTGCTTCGCACACCGTACCGTATTGATATAATGCAGCCTGTGTACTACACCATTAATTCGATTAATGACTTATTTGATATCTCACAAATGGATATCATGTCATTGGTAAGTAAAGCAAAAGAATTAGGGCTTCATGAGCCAAAGTTTCCACCTAAAGAAAAATTAGCAAGTTAAGGATTTATAATGTCTTCATTAAGCACACAAAAGTGTGAAGCGTGTCGTGCTGATGCGCCGAAAGTATCTGATGCTGAGTTAGCAGAATTAATTAAAATGATCCCTGATTGGGTACCAGAAGTGCGCGACGGCATTATGCAATTAGAGCGTGTGTATAAGTTTAAAAACTTTAAACAAGCACTTGAATTTACAAATAAAGTAGGTGATATGGCTGAAGAAGAAGGCCATCACCCAGGTTTACTTACAGAGTGGGGCAAAGTCACTGTTACGTGGTGGAGCCACTCAATTAAAGGCTTACATAAAAACGATTTTATTTGTGCTGCAAAAACTGACGATGTCTTTGCTGCATTATAAAACGCAATAAGTTCTGCCCAGAAGGCGTGACCCAAGGTCGCGCCTTTTTATTTTTGTTAAAAAGAAAAAGCCTATATAGTGTATTTGCGTTATGAAACAACACGGTAGAAAACAATGAAGAATAAAAGCCTAATCATAGCCTCATTACTTATTTTATTGCCGCTTATCGACAGCCTTTTTGTACCTCCTGTATTTGGCATTCAATGGCATAGCCCAAAAATGATGTATCAAATAGGCGTTGCGTTACTCATTATTAAGCTGTTTATGGTCATAACGGGCATTTATTTATTACTCAAAAATAACAGGTGTGACACAGGCAGAGCAGCGCTAGAGACTCAACCAACCGCTAGACGACATCTTTTATTATTCATTGTCGCAGGGCTTCAACTTGTGGTTATGGTGAGTCTGTGTTTTTGGTACCTTGTTGCAGGGACACAGGCAAAGTATTTTAAGCAGCAACAGCATATTAGTGTATTTACAGCTGACTATGGCGTTTTTACTGATGTTTACCATCATATTTCATATATTTGCTATGACAGTTATGGTTTTTATCGCCAAATCCCGGTTGCTTCATTACCGTGGGCAGGTGAATTTAGTTTTAAAGTTCATCAAGATAGTTTACAGATCTATCAAAAAAGTAATGTCGATGAGCAAACTAAACAGATTTCCTTAGAGGGGTTTAATTGTTTATAAAACTGGAATAATTAGGGCGATTTTTACTTACATATCAGATATTTCTTAAATTCCCCCCTATTTCCCCTCATAACATATCATTCTCACTGTTGTTTCCTATACTTAATGAGATTTTTAGTAAGGAAGCCATCACGCATAGGGTACTGCAATTAAACAGAGAGAACATTATGTTTACGAAGTTCAGGTTAAATACACAGCTGTATCTTGCATTTGGCGCAATGATTGTCCTGCTAGGGGTAGTCAGTATAGTTGCCTTGTTAGCCCTTAACTCAGGCTATGATAATTTTGTTGATTATCGCGTAAATGCACGCGATAGCAATATCACGGGACGAGTCCAATCAAACGTATTAACTTTACGCTTAAATGCACTCAAATATTTGAAAGATCAAGAACCTCAAGCCATTTCCGATTTTAACGAGCGTCATAATTTACTCAGTGAATTAATCACTCAGAGCAAAAAACAGTTTACTGATGCCGAGAAAGTAAAAGCAATGACAGCGATAGAAAAAGGAGCAAGTAATTATAAGAATGCTTTTGAAGACATCGTTAAGTTAGTAGAAAAACGCAATGATGTAGTCGAAAATAAGCTCGATGGAAACGGGCCGTTTATACGTGAGGCCTTAACAGAAATTATGCTGCTGAGTAAAAACAAAGAAAACAGCGCAGCATTATTTTTAAGTGCACAATTGCAAGAGTCGTTATTACTTGGGCGATTGTATGCTGCAAAGTTTTTAGTCAGCAACTCGCTGGCTGATTTTGACAGAACAATGAAAGAATTTAAGAGCGTTCAAGCTAAAACTCAGCAATTGTCAGCGGGCCTTTTTGATACAAAAGAGCAGACATTATTGTCTGATTTCAAAACCAGAACGAATGACTATATTACAGGGCTTGAGCAAGTAAAGTCCTTGATTACAGAGCGTAATAATATAATTAGCGGGACACTTGATAAAGTAGGCCCGCAAATAGCTGAGGAAATTGAACGTATTAAACTCGCCAGCCAAAACCGCCAAGATGAAATTGGTCCCATGATACAAGCCAGCAGTGAAAATGCGATTACCACCATTTTAGTCTTTGCCATCATAATTATTACTGTGGGCATTTTCTTAAGTATCTTTATCTCGCGTTTAATAAAAGCGCCTATTGGCGGGGAGCCGAGCGAAATAGCGACCATTGTGCAATCGATAGCTGAAGGTGATTTAACATATCGTTTTAGCCAGAACGGCAACGAAACGGGCATATATTTAGCAATGCGAGAGATGGTATCAAAGCTTAATGAAATGCTGACACAGATCAGTGAATCTACCACGCAAGTTTCGCGCACATCACAAGATTTAACAACAATAACGGCGAGTTCTAAAACAGGTGCAGAGCATCAATCTGACCAATTAACACAAACAGCCACTGCAATGCATGAAATGTCAGCAACCATTAATGAGATTACGCAAAGTGCACAAATGGCTGCTGATGCAGCAACAAAAGCCGATAATGAAGTACTGACGGGCACGCAAGTAGTTTCACAAACGCATCACGCAATGGGCGAGTTGGTTGAGACCATGATGAGCGTGAGCAAAACGATTGAAAACTTAGAAGCAGAAACTGAGTCAGTGGGCTCCATTTTAGATGTGATAAGAGGTATTGCTGACCAAACTAACTTATTAGCATTAAATGCGGCCATCGAAGCTGCCAGAGCTGGAGAGCAAGGACGCGGTTTTGCAGTGGTTGCAGATGAAGTGCGCTCTTTAGCAAGTCGGACACAACAAAGTACTGAAGAAATTCAAGTGATGATTTCTAATTTACAGAATGAAGCGAAGCGCTCAGTCGATTCGATGAAAATGAATATGCAAAATGTGGAGCAAACCGCAGAGAAAACTGAGCAAACCGGTGAAGTCCTCGAGCAAATTTCACAATCGGTGGGCACAATTAAAGATATGAATGTACAAATTGCCAGTGCGTCTGAAGAACAAAATGTCGTGAGTATGCAAATAAGTGAAAGTGTTCAACATGTTAACGAAAAAGCACATGAAACGATGGATGGTGCAGAGCGCGCAGCAGCGATTGCTGATGGCTTAGCGCAAACAGCGCTTGAGCTAGACCAAATTGTGAAGCAATTTAAAGTCAGTTAAAAGCCTAGGAGTATAAAGCCAGTGACACTGGCTTTATACTTTACTCATTTTTCATTCGGGCTTTATTGTACATCAACCTTTTGGCCCGTTTGCAATTGTTCAGCCCCCCTTATTGCCACTTTATCGCCCGCACTAAGAGACGCAGGAGTGAGGGGACTTACCTCAACAAGCTGACCCTTGCCACTGCCAACGATAACGGGAATTTGTGCTGCTGTACTGGCGTTATCAATCTTTACGATATGCGTGCCATTTTTACGTAAAATAAGGGCATCTCGGTTCACTAATAACACATCGCCTTTACTTGTTAATGGAACAGTAACATCGACAAGTTGACCTATCGCCCATACTTGCTCTTGAGATACGTGCAATGCGGCACGTACTTCGACCGTTTGTGAACGCGGGTCTGTGGATGGGATCACTGCTGTAATTTTAGCGGTTGTTGTTTCAGGTGCTGATAAATCGCCTGCTTTGACCGGCAGTGCAATGTCTTTATGTAAAAACTTAAGGTATTTAACAGGGACATATAAACGCACTTCTAAATGAGTGATATCGAGTAAGGTGACTAATTCATCGGCGCGGTTTATTTCACGTCCAGCATGTTTATAGCGCTCGCTGATAACACCTGAAAAGGGGGCGCTGATGGTCGCACGGGATAGTTTATCGTCGATTACCTTTAACTCTACCTCAGCAAGGGCAATATCAGACAAAGCGAGGTCGTGTTTATTTTGCATTCCATCAACTTGGCTTGCCGCTGCACTGCTCGCTTTAGCGAGTTTTTGTAAACGGGCTAACTCTTGTTCGTATAAACGCAGGTTTATTTTTGCACGGTTAAGCATTTCTTGCTGACGGGCTTTTTCAAGTTCCAGTGGTAAAGTGTCCATGCGCACTAGCGTATCACCTTGGTTGACCAAAGTGCCGGGCTCTACCACATAGAGTAAACGTCCACTAATTCCTGCGGTAAGCGTGACATCGTCTTTGCCGTATAAAGTGCCACTTACTTCAATTTCACTGGTTAGCTGTGCTTTACTCACTGTATCGACCGTGACAGGAACGACCGCGAAAGCATGAAAGGCGAAGGCACATAATACCGCGGTTACAATACGTATATTTTTTATCATCGTTTTATCACTCATTGATTCGATACCAAGCTTAAAGGCATTTTTTCGGGTTGTTGATTATTGTTTATTGGTGGTAATTGCCTGCCAAGCTGCAATAAACTCGGCATTAAAATAAGCGTAAATAGCGCGCTAATAGCCATGCCGCCTACAATGACGGTCGCAAGACCGCGATAAATCTCTGAGCCAACACCGGGCATTAACATCAGCGGTAACATGCCAAATAAACTCGTTAAGGTACTTAAATAAACGGGGCGTGCTCTAAGTAGCACTGCTTGGCGAACTGCAGCCTCTCGATTAAGCCCAGCAGACATCGCAACACGCGTTTGGTCGACCAATAAAATTGCATTATTGACCACTAATCCCAGCAAAATGATAAAGCCAATCATGGTCAATAAATCGAGTGATTGGAAAGTGAATAAATTCAGCACAAACAAGGCCAGTACCCCGCCAGCTATCGCCAGTGGCATAACTAACAGTACCAAGACACTGTCTTTTGCAGATTTAAATAATGCTGTCATCAGCAGGAATAAAATAAACAAGGCTAGTAAAAAGTTGAGAGTCATCTCTTGCATAGCTGAATTCATTTTTTGTGCGTTGCCAGCCAAAATCGCGCCAGCACTTTCGGGTAAGCTGGCACGTACTTTTGGCATAACGTGTTCGGCTAAAATAGCTTGTGCTTGTTGCAAACTCATATCGGCAGGTGGTGTGACGACAATACTCACTGTGCGACGTCCGTTAACACGGCGTAATTGTGTAGGGCCAACAGTGCGTTTAATTTGGGCAAGCTCGCCCAGAGTTTGAATGCCCGAGAGCGGTGTAACAATGGGCAAGGCTTTTAGTTCTTCAGGGGTTTGCCATGGAGTGCCTCGCAAAATTACATTCATGCGCTCGTTGCCGTCAAAGTATTCGTTAACAAATAAGCCGCCTGTATAAGCCTGTACCGCTTGTGAAACATCACGGCGAGTTAGCCCTGCTTGAGTAATACGGCGGTCGTTAGGTGTAAGCCTGAGCTCTGGTTCGGCCATATCTAAACGCGGTTGTGGTCTTGCTGTGGCATTTGGCATTGCTTCTGTGACTGCTTGCAAGGCGACATTAGCACCTGAAATCAGGTCATCCATGTTCGGACCGGTTAGATCAATATTGATATCTCGGCCATCTCCCCCATTCGCGACTTGGATCATAGAACCTCGAAAGAAGAATACCTGCGTGTCGGGTAAGTCGATGAAAATTTCTTCTCGAGCAACTTTCATCAATTCTTCAACGCGTTGTGGATCAGCCGAATAAATAAATCCGCCAGCGTTGGAGCCAAATGCATAAAAGTTAAAGTCTTTTATTCCTGGCTCTTTCTCACCAGTGTAGTAAGGCATTAAGCGTTTTTTGATACGCATTAATAACTCTTCTTCCATAAATTGCACATTGCCACCCGGTGGGGTATTCAAGTTAAAGAAAAAGCCATCAGTTGGCGCTCTGGGCATAAAGTCAGTTTTTGGCAGCATAGTCATGGTGGCAATTAATGAGCCGCCTAATAACGAGGTAATCCAGAGCAGTTGCTTAGTGCGGGTGTTAGTGAGTGCCATGATAAAGTTAGTTAGTTTTTGCCAATAAGCACGATAAGGATCGGGTTTTAGTTCAGTGTCAGGCCAAACATGGTTCGCTAATGGAATGAGTGTAATGGCACAGACCATTGAGGCAATGACCGCAATAGAGAGGGTGAGTGCTAGGTCTGAAAACAGCTGACCTTCAATGCCTGCCATAAAGAGAATAGGGAGAAAAATAGCAACGCTGGTGGTGGTTGACGCAAATAAGGCACCGGTGACTTGCGCTGCTCCTTTTAATGCCGCTTTTTTAGTATCAAAGCCTTCGCTTCTGAGTCGGGCTATATTTTCTTGGACTATGATAGCAGCATCTAAAACTAAGCCGACAGCAAAGGCTAGGCCGGCAAGGGAAATAACATTTAAGCTGCGTTCAAAAATATTAAGGGCTAAAAACGCCACCATCAACGACACCGGGATTGTAGCGGCAATCACAAACGTGGCTTTTAACCCGCGGAAAAACAACCATAAGATCAAGCATGATAAAAGTACACCTAATCCTAAGTTGCTTTTCACTAATGATAAGGCGTTACGAATATGCACTGAGGCATCAAAGCTTAACTCAATCGATAAGCCATTTTCAGCAAGAGGACCTTCGTTTAGCTCTTTAATCGCTAAATTTATGTCATCAAGAAGTGCGACAGTATTGGCTTCGTTGGCACGCGAAATTCGAATGTAATACGCCGGTTTACCATTTCGGCCACTCATGCCTAAACGGTCAGAAAAAGTGCGTTCTACGCGTGCAATATCGCCAAGGTAAATTGGTCTGTCGCCAGAATAACCAACGCGCATTTGTGCCATGCTCGACAAATCATACTGACCCGTAAAGCGCACGGTATATTGACGGCGTCCGACATTAGCAAGGCCTCCTGAGGTATCGCGTGAACTGGCTAATACGTTACTTATTTGGTCAAGGCTTACGCCAAGGGCTGCGGCTTTGTGAGGATCAAAGGTGATGCGCAACTCTTTTGGTCGTTCACTGGCTAAATCAACGCGGGCAACACCGGGAATACGGGCTAAACGTGGCTCAATAAATTCGTCGATTTGTTTTTGAAACTGTGCCATATCAAGATCTAAGCTATCGACGTTGTAGTGCGTCGGAGTCACTAACAAAGTGGCAGCGGCTTCGCCATTATTGCCGCCTGCAAATACCACAGGGTCGAATGCATCTAAGGGGAGTGGCGGTGCTTGGTTTAGACTTGTGAGTACATCGAGCATGGCTTGCTGCATATTTTGCCCGACTGCAAAAGTAAGGGTGATAGAGCCATTACCTCGGTTGATATTGGTATTTACCTCTAAAGCGCCAGGTGTGTTTTTTACTGCGTTTTCGAGCGGCTCAATAATCACTGATTCTATTTCTTCTGGTGCGGCTTGGCGCCAACCTGAAAAAATAGTGATTTGCGGTTGTTCAATATCGGGTGTAAGTTGAATTGGCAGCTTGAAAATACTCAACATGCCAAACAACATAATCAGTACTAAGATGACAATAACACTCGCTGGGTTCTTCAGTGAACTGCGCGTCAAATTCATTGTGTGTGTTCCAAAATCAATTTGTGTGCATTGTAATGCGACGTAAAAAAAGTGCCAGTAAGTTTAATGGAATGTATGTCAAAGTAGACGCTGGGTTGCTGTAAATACGCGATAAAGTGTGTTTTTGAAATAAGATGTAACAATTTAATAAAGTTGATGAAAATTAACAGGTATAAAAAAAGCGCTATTCCTCATTAAGGAAAGCGCTTTCTAGTCATAACAGACTGTGTAAAATCACTGATTACTCATCAATCGAGCGAAGTAGTGCATTAATGCCTACTTTTTCGCGCGTTTGTTGATCTACTTTTTTTACGATGATGGCAGCGTATAGGCTGTGCGAACCATCTTTAGAAGGCAGTGAACCCGGTACAACAACGGCACCCGCTGGTACACGGCCGTAGTGAACCTCGCCGGTTTCACGGTCATAAATGCGCGTACTTTGGCTGATGTATACACCCATTGAAATAACGGCGCCTTCTTCAACAACAACGCCTTCAACAATTTCAGAGCGTGCGCCAATAAAGCAGTTGTCTTCGATAATGGTTGGGTTTGCTTGAAGTGGCTCAAGTACACCACCAATGCCTACGCCCCCTGATAAATGAACGTTTTTACCAATTTGTGCGCACGAGCCAACGGTTGCCCAAGTATCGACCATGGTGCCCTCGTCAACGTAAGCACCAATGTTGACGTAAGAAGGCATAAGCACCACGTTTTTACCAACAAAGCTGCCTTTGCGCGCCACAGCGTTAGGGACTACGCGCATGCCGCCTTGTTGGAATTGCTCTGGCGTATAGTCGCTAAATTTTAGTGGTACTTTATCGTAGAATTGATTAACACCATCGTTCATTGGTTGGTTATCACGAATACGGAATGACAGCAGTACTGCTTTTTTCAACCATTGATGAACAACCCACTCACCACTGATTTTTTCAGCAACACGAGCCGCGCCGCTATCAAGCAGTTCAAGCGCATCAATAATGGCCTGTTTTACTTCGCTTGATACTGTGCTTGGGCTGATACTATCGCGGTTTTCCCAGGCGTTTTCGATCATGGTTTTTAAATCTGACATAAGATCCTCTTATTCGGTTTCTGCGTTGAGTTTTTTACGCAATGCTTGATGAATTTTTGCTTGTTCTTCGTCTGTTAATGCTTGGTATTCATTATTCGATACCACGAAGAAATCTTCTGCGCGTTCGCCCACTGTGGTGATCCGTGCAGCATGAATATGCAGTAAATGTGCTTGGAATACTTCGGCTATTTTGGTGAGTAAGCCCGGAATATCCACTGCTTGAATTTCAATTAGACTGCGGTCTTTTCGTGCATGCGGTCTAAGCACAATTTTTGGTTTAATATTAAAGTCTTTAAAGCGCTGCGAACGATTCTTTTTAAAGCGAATTTTCTTTTTAGGATCATTAATAGCGAGATCCAATGCACGCTTAATCGACTGTGCACGACCACTGGCAATAGGGTCGCCATTCACTTCTAAAATAACAAAGCTAAACAGCACATAACCGTCTTTGGTCGTTAACACTTGCGCATGTTGGATCTGTGCTTTTTTAGAGCCTATAACACTCACAAGGCGTGCAAATAAGCCACCAGAATAGGGGCTGTAAGCAAATACCTGTGTGCCACCATGCATTGCTGTGTCAGACACCATGACACTGGGTTGGCTTAAGTCTGCACTGTTTAACAGGTGCTCTGTGTGCCATGAAATCTGCTGCTCGCTAAAAGCGGTAAAATAATTAGCTTTAAAGCGACTCCAAATTAAATCAATCTGATCCTCGTTACAGCCAAGATTAAGCAAGCGCTGTTTTGCTTGGCGCTTTTTGTCTCGAATTTGATCTCGTTGGTCCATTGGATTTTCAAGCCCCAAGCGCAGTGCGCGCTGGGTGTGTAAATAAAGCTCTCGCAGTAGGGTGTTTTTCCAATCATTCCACAAGTTATCATTTGTAGCACGGATATCAGCCAGTGTTAAACAATATAAATAATCGAGCTGGCGTTCATTTTTCACCTTGCTGGCAAAGTCTTTAATTACATCAGGGTCGTTAATGTCTTTGCGTTGCGCGGTGACCGACATAAGTAAGTGATTGCCAACCAACCACGCAATAAGTTTACCATCTGATGCAGGAAAACGGTGCAGTTTGGCAAACGCTAAGGCATCGACCGAGCCAAGCTCTGAGTGATCGCCACCACGTCCTTTGGCAATATCGTGAAAAATACCGGCTAAATATAACAGTTCAGGTTTATCCATGCGGGTGACGATTTCACTGCACAGAGGAAACTCACTGACTCGAGACTTATCAAAATATTTGTAAATATTATTAATAAGCTTATGCGTGTGCTCATCCACAGTGTAGGCGTGGAATAGGTCAAATTGCATTTGTCCGAATATATTTCGCCACTGCGGTAAGTAAGCCGCAATAATGCCGTGTTTGTGCATGAGCGTGAATGCTCGGCCCATGCCATTAGGGTGTTTAATTAACCGTAAGAATGCTTCACGACACGCAGCGTAATCTTGTAAATCACCTAATAAACGGCGACGTACTTGGCGCATTGTACGAATCGTGCTTGGGTAAATATGCGTAATTTCGGGGTTGTCGGCAATGTGCTCAAACAACACAAAGAGTTGGTCGCGACGGAAAAATACAGAAGGGTTTTTAACCCGAATCTGATGACCAATACGCTCAAAGTTCCGGTCAAGCTCTACAACGGGTAACTCGCCTGCACCTGGCAAAATGCTTTGCTCAAAGTAAGACAGCAACATTTGGTTAAGCTCTCGTACACGGCTCATAATGCGAAATAAACGTTTCATCATGCGCTCGACCGACGCTTTACCGTCGCTACCAAAACCTAAAATTTCGGCAGCATGAGGCTGGTGATCAAACAATAAACGGTTTTCAGAACGTCCCGCAGCGATGTGCAAGGCAAAGCGGATATTCCACAGGTTTTCTAAACACTCTGAGAGTTCTTGGTATTCTTCATGAGTGAGGTAACCATGATTAATGAGTTCTTGTAATGTTTCAGCCCTAAAGTGCTTTTTTGCGACCCAAATAATGGTTTGTAAATCGCGCAAGCCACCTGGGTTTTCTTTAATATTAGGCTCAAGATTATAGGCGGTTCCATGGCATTTTTTATGGCGTAATTGTTGTTCTTGTACTTTTGCCAAAAAGAATTCATCAGAGCGCCAAATTGGCGTGTCGATTAAGTGCATTTTGAGTTTTTCAAACTCAATGTGATTGCCAAATATTAAACGGCTTTCGAGTAAGCTGGTGGCAAAAGTAACGTCTTCACGTTTTTGCTCCAGTGCTTGTTCAATAGTGCGAACACTGTGACCAATTTCGAGATTGAGGTCCCATAGCATCGTCACGAACTGGCCAATTTTTTCGCATACAGCGTCACTTGGTTGTTCACTAACCAGCAGCATAAAGTCAATATCGGAGTAGGGGTGTAGCTCGCCACGCCCATAACCACCGACAGCAATAAGTGCTAAATCACTTTCGTGGGCAAGGTCAAAGTCGTGAAACAGTTTAATCAATAAGCGGTCAATAAACTCAGCGCGGGCATTGATTAAGTTGCTGACGGGTTGTTTAGAAAATTCGTTCTGTAGCCACTTATAAAAATAACCAGAACAGTCGCGATAATCGCTAAGTTGCTCAGCTTGGCTGAGCAACTTTTTTACTTTGTTGGGTAATGCCACAGGGGCTGGCTCCTAGTGTTCGATGATCCTGTCGATAGTATCATCTGATCGGAGCGTTAAAATTTCAACACCATTTTCAGTCACTAACAGTGTGTGTTCCCACTGAGCAGACAATGAACGGTCTTTTGTAACGACAGTCCAGTTATCTTTTAATAACTTACATTGGCGTTTTCCTGCGTTCACCATTGGCTCAATTGTTAAACACATTCCTGCTTTTAACACCTCGCCTGTACCTGGTTTGCCGTAGTGCATTACTTGAGGTTCTTCGTGGAACTCAGCGCCGATACCATGACCACAATATTCACGTACAATCGAATAATTAAAGCTTTCTGCGTACTTTTGAATCGCGGCACCAATGTCACCTAAGCGAACACCTGGTTTTACCATTTTTATGGCAAGGTAAAGGCTTTCTTGGGTTATATCAGCAAGGCGTTTGCCTTGAATATTGGGTGTGCCTACATGGAACATCTTTGAGGTATCACCATGAAAGCCATCTTTAATTACGGTTACATCGATATTAACGCTGTCACCTTCTTTGAGAGGTTTGTCGTTAGGAATACCGTGACAAATAACATGATTCACTGAGGTGCAGATTGATTTAGGGAAACCGTGATAGTTTAGCGGCGCTGGAATCGCGTCTTGCACATTAACGATGTAATCGTGGCAAATTGTATTCAATTCATCTGTGGTTACACCAGGCACCACATGCGGTTCTATCATTTCGAGTACCTCAGCGGCTAAGCGCCCGGCAACACGCATTTTTTCGATTTCTTCAGGGGTCTTGATCACAGCACTCATTGAGGCTCCAAAGTTGTTTTTCAGGTCATTTTTCAGTGCACAATTTTTGCACTGAATGTTGAGTTTTCAATTTTAATATGGTATAAAGCGCGCCGTCTTTTTACAAATAAATTCTTTACTGATTTTTTGTATTTAAGACAAACACAATTTTATTTTAACACACACACGTATCGTCACATACACTTGGGTGCACATAAGTTACAAATTAACTTAGGTGTTGGTGCTATGGGATATGTGGAGGCCTAACCCTAAACTATTAGAGGAATTTACAAATGGCAAACGTTTCAATGCGCGATATGCTTCAAGCTGGTGTTCACTTTGGTCACCAAGCACGTTACTGGAATCCTAAGATGAAGCCTTTCATCTTCGGCGCTCGTAACCGTGTACATATCATCAACCTAGAGCAAACTGTACCAATGTTCAACGAAGCACTTAAGTTCTTATCGAACGCAGCTTCTAACAAAGGTAAAGTACTTTTTGTTGGTACTAAGCGCGCAGCAAGCGAAGCAGTTAAAGAAGCAGCTCTTCAAAGCGATCAGTTCTACGTAAACCACCGTTGGTTAGGTGGTATGTTGACTAACTGGAAAACAGTTCGCCAATCAATCAAGCGTCTTAAAGACCTTGAAGCACAAAGCCAAGACGGTACTTTCGAGAAATTAACTAAGAAAGAAGCGTTAATGCTTACTCGTGAAATGGAAAAGCTTGAAAAGAGCCTTGGTGGTATCAAAGATATGGGCGGTCTTCCTGACGCACTTTTCGTTATCGATGCAGACCACGAGCACATCGCTATCCGTGAAGCTAACAACCTAGGTATTCCAGTTGTTGCTATCGTTGATACTAACTCTAACCCAGACGGTGTTGATTACATCGTACCTGGTAACGACGATGCGATCCGTGCTATCAACCTTTACACAAGTGCTGTTGCAGCTGCGATCACTGAAGGTCGTGAGAACAACATCGTTGCTCAAGCTGAGAAAGACGACTTCGTAGAAGCTGAATAATTAGCTGTCATCAAGTCTTCATCTTACTTAAGGTGAAGACTTGTTATTCTTGTAAAGCGGCCTATACCGCTTCCCTAATAACAGAATTCAATTGAGGATATTCTAATGGCTGTAACTGCTGCCCTAGTTAAAGAATTACGCGAGCGTACTGGCGCTGGCATGATGGATTGTAAAAAAGCGTTAACTGAAACTAACGGTGACATTGAGTTAGCGATCGAAAACATGCGTAAGAGCGGTGCTGCAAAGGCTGCTAAAAAAGCGGGTAACATCGCTGCTGAAGGTACAATCCTTATCAAAGAAGGCAACGGTTTCGCTGCACTTCTTGAAGTTAACTGTCAAACTGACTTCGTTGCTAAAGACTCAAACTTCCTTGGTTTTGCTAACGAAGTTTTAGATGCTGCTGTTGAATCAAAAGCAGACATCGATGCACTTAAAGCACAGTTCGAAGAAACACGTGTTGCACTTGTTGCTAAAATCGGTGAAAACATCAACGTTCGTCGCGTTGAGTACATCGACGGTGAAAAACTATCTGCATACCGCCACGGCGACCGTATCGGTGTTGTTGTAGTAGGTGATGCTGACGAAGAAACACTTAAGCACGTTGCAATGCACGTTGCTGCGTCTAAGCCTGAGTTCGTAAACCCAGAAGACGTTCCAGCTGACGTTGTTGAAAAAGAAAAAGCAGTTCAAATCGACATCGCGATGAACGAAGGCAAGCCTGCTGAAATCGCTGAGAAAATGGTTGTTGGTCGTATGAAGAAATTCACTGGTGAGATCTCTCTTACTGGTCAAGCTTTCATCATGGAACCTAAGAAAACTGTTGGTGAAATTCTTAAAGAGAAAGGCGCAACTGTTACTAACTTCATCCGTTTAGAAGTTGGTGAAGGTATCGAGCGTAAAGAAGAAGATTTCGCTGCTGAAGTTGCTGCACAAATCGCTGCTGCAAAAGGCGAGTAATTTTCAACGTAAGTGACGCAACGATAATTAGATGAAATTAATCTGCTATTAGCTTTTGCGTCACTGACGAAAATTCTTTAAAATAACCGCGTTTTATGTGTAACCATAAGCGCGGTTATTTTTTATCTCATTATTAAGGCTGGCCCAAATACTATGACTATCAATCGTAAACCTATTTTTAGACGTGTTCTTCTTAAACTTAGCGGTGAAGCATTAATGGGAGACGAAGGCTTCGGCATCGACCCGAAAGTACTTGACCGTATGGCGCAAGAAATTAAAGAACTTGTAGAGCTCGACGTAGAAGTAGGTTTAGTTATCGGTGGCGGTAACTTCTTGCGTGGTGGTTCATTAGCCGAAGCGGGTATGAACCGCGTTGTAGGTGACCACATGGGTATGTTAGCGACTGTAATGAATGGTTTAGCGATGCGTGATGCGCTTCACCGTGCATTTGTTAATTGTCGTCTAATGTCTGCTATTCCACTTAATGGTGTGTGTGATGCGTACAACTGGGCTGAAGCGATTAGCTTATTAAAATCTGGCCGTGTTGTTATTTTTGCTGCGGGCACAGGTAATCCATTCTTTACAACAGATTCTGCTGCGTGTTTACGTGGTATTGAAATTGAAGCTGACACCGTGATCAAAGCAACGAAAGTAGATGGTGTTTATTCTGATGACCCAGTTAAAAACCCAGAAGCTACACTATATCGCCACTTAAGCTACAATGAGATCATCGAAAAAGAGTTAAAGGTGATGGATTTGGCGGCATTCACACTTGCACGTGACCACAAAATGCCTTTAAGCGTTTTTAATATGAATAAATCAGGCGCGCTTAAGCGTGTTATTATGGGCGAAGATGAAGGAACGCTTATCTCTTCACAAGCCTCAGATGAAATTGTTAAATAGATTAGGATTGAACCGTGATTAACGATATCAAAAAAGATGCGTCAGAGCGCATGCAAAAAAGTGTTGCGGCACTAGGCAGTCAATTATCTAAAATTCGTACAGGTCGTGCTCACCCAGCATTACTAGACGGCATTCAAGTGTCTTACTACGGTGCAGACACGCCATTAAACCAAGTTGCAAATGTGACGATTGAAGATTCTCGTACCCTTGCAATTAGTGTGTTTGATAAGTCGCTTGCACAAGCGGTAGAAAAAGCAATTATGGCATCTGACCTAGGTTTAAACCCTATGTCAGCAGGTACTGTAATCCGTGTACCACTTCCTCCACTCACAGAAGAGCGTCGTAAAGACCTTATCAAAATTGTGCGTGGTGAAGTTGAAGGTGGCCGTGTTGCCATTCGTAATATTCGTCGTGATGCCAATGGCGATATTAAGAGCTTATTGAAAGATAAAGATATTTCTGAAGATGAAGCACGCCAAGCTGAAGATGAAATTCAAAAGCTAACGGACAAATTCATCAAAGAGATGGATACACAGCTGGCTGCGAAAGAAGCAGAGTTGATGGAAATCTAAGCAACTAAATTTATTAGTTTTGAAACGCCGTCTGGGGTATACTAGACGGCGTTTTTTTATGGAATACTCGATATTTATGGTTCTTAACGCTGATAAAATTTCCCAGCAAAGTTTGCCTAAGCATGTCGCTATAATCATGGATGGCAACGGTCGTTGGGCGCAAGCGAAAAATCGCCCACGTGTATATGGGCATAAAAAGGGCGTTGATGCGGTTCGTCAATCAGTGCAATTTTGTACTCGCTTAGGTATACAGTCGTTAACACTATTCGCATTTAGTAGTGAAAATTGGCGACGTCCAGAAGACGAAGTAAATACACTCATGGAACTGTTTTTATTCGTACTGGGCAAAGAAGTTAAAAAACTTCATAAGAATAATGTAAAGCTCACTATTATTGGTGATTTATCGCGCTTTTCAGAAAGTTTGCGAAACAAAGTTGATGCAGCCCATGAATTAACTCGTAATAATACGGGTCTACAGTTAAATGTTGCAGCTAACTATGGCGGTCGTTGGGATATAACCAACGCAGCAACCGCACTTGCAAAAAAAGTCGCTGCAGGTGAATTAGCAGCTGAAGAGATTACAGAAGACCTCATGAATGAACACATGAGTATGGCAGGTCAAGGTGAGCTTGATTTAATGATCCGCACTGGTGGTGATTTACGCATTAGTAATTTTCTTTTATGGCAAGCTGCCTATGCTGAGCTTTACTTTACCGATACGCTTTGGCCAGACTTCAATGAAGCTGCTTTTGCTGATGCTGTCGCATGTTACGTTGCCAGAGAGCGACGATTTGGTTGTACCGGCGAACAAATAAAACAATTACTCGCCGAGACCTAATTACTAGTTGAAGGTACACACATTGCTTAAACAACGAATTTTAACCTCGCTGGTGCTGGCACCGCTTGCACTTGTACTGGTTTTTTATACCCCACTAACATTATTTAGTTATATCGCCGCTGGTATTGTTTTACTTGGTGCGTGGGAATGGTCAGCTTTTATGGGCCTGTGCGATAAAATTAAACGTTTTTCATTTGTGGCAGCCACGGCGGTCATTCTTGCTCTTTTCAATTGGCATTGGCCTATTGAAGCGTTGTGGCAAAATGGTCAGCTTGTTGGTGACGCGAACTATTTATTTACCCTTTCATTTGCATGGTGGATTGTTGCGACGTACTTAGTATGGCGCTACCCAGCCATGGCAAAAGCATGGAATGAAGGCATTCTCATGCGCGCGATTGCAGGATTCCTTACTTTAGTACCGTTGTGGCTTGCGCTCAATACCTTAAGAAGTGCAGGGTATACCGAGTCGACGCATTTTGGATCAGTGCTTATTTTAGTCGTGCTAGGTATTGTATGGAGCGCAGACATCGGCGCTTATTTCACCGGAAAAAACCTAGGTAAACGCAAGCTCATGCCGAAAGTCAGCCCAAATAAGACGATTGAAGGTCTATTGGGTGGCATTGTTGCCGCGGTTATTTTTGTTTTGGCGTTTTGTCACTTTACCAATGTAGACATGGCAGTATGGCCTATCTACGCCGTAATGACCGCGTTTATCGCCTTGTTTTCAGCAGTCGGTGATTTATTAGAAAGTATGTTTAAACGTGAAGTCGGCTTAAAAGACAGTGGCTCATGCCTACCCGGTCATGGCGGCATTTTGGACCGTATTGACAGTTTAACAGCTGCGGCGCCTATTTTTGTGCTTTGTTATGCATGGACGTTAAGTTTATGAGCAAAATAGAACAGCTTGTCGTACTTGGCGCAACTGGCTCAATCGGTTTAAGCACCTTAGACGTTGTTTCTAGAAATACAGATCGTTTTGCTGTTTTTGCATTAACCGCGGGGCAAAATGCAGAAAAAATGGCAGAGTTGTGTATTACGCATCAGCCTAAATTTGCAGTGATGGCGGATGAGAACGCTGCAAATAAATTAAAATCGTTGTTAGCTAATACCGCTTGTACAACAGCTGTGCTCGCGGGTGTCACTGCTATGAGTGAGCTGTCGGCGCATGGTGATGTTGATACAGTTATGTCGGCCATTGTCGGCGCGGCAGGTCTATTACCCACGTTAAGTGCGGTTGAAGCAGGTAAAAAAGTACTGCTTGCCAATAAAGAATCGTTAGTTATGTCGGGTCAGTTGTTTATTGATAAAGTAAAACAACATGGTGCAACTTTGTTGCCGATTGACAGCGAACATAATGCTATTTTTCAATGTATGCCAGCAAAACTGCAAGCCTCAGTGGGGTTACTGTCGGACAACGGCGTGAGTAAAATATTACTGACAGGTTCTGGTGGGCCATTTTTGACACGTGACTTAAAGAGTTTGTCATCGGTCACTGTGGCAGAAGCTGTTGCGCACCCAAATTGGTCTATGGGACAAAAAATCTCAGTCGACTCAGCAACCATGATGAATAAAGGGCTTGAGTTTATCGAGGCTAAATGGCTGTTTAATTGCCATGCTAGCGATATTGAAGTGGTGATCCACCCACAAAGTATCATTCATTCTATGGTGCAATATCAAGATGGTTCGGTGCTTGCGCAAATGGGGAATCCTGATATGCGTACACCGATAGCGCATGCACTGGCGTTTCCTGAACGTGTTGATGCAGGGGTTAAGCCGCTTGATTTTTCTCAGATTGCTGATTTTACATTCACCAAACCTGATTATGCTCGTTACCCTAACCTTAAACTGGCGATTGATGCGTGTGAAATGGGACAGGGTGCAACAACAACAGTCAATGCTGCGAATGAGATTGCCGTTGCTGCATTTTTAAATGGGCAAATCAGTTTCACTGATATTTACCGTATAAACTCACAGACACTCAACGCGACTGAGGATGTGAACGTACACACGCTGGAAGAGATTTTAGCGTGTGATGAAGCTGCACGTATCAAAGCGAGTGAGTTTATAAAAAGGGGTCTGAACTAACATGTTTGATTTTTTCTGGAACCTTGGTTCGTTTATCTTAGCACTGGGTATTTTAGTGACTGTCCATGAGTATGGGCATTTTTGGGTAGCCCGTAAAGCGGGTGTAAAAGTGCTACGTTTCTCAATAGGTTTCGGTAAACCACTGATTAAGTGGTACGACAAACATAAAACGGAATATGTTATTGCTGCTATTCCCCTTGGTGGCTACGTTAAAATGCTGGATGAGCGTGTCGATGAAGTGCCTGCTGAAGAGCGTCATTTATCATTTAATGCTAAGTCAGTGAAAGCGCGAATTGCGATTGTAGCAGCAGGTCCTATGGCCAATTTTTTGTTCGCTATTTTTGCACTTGCTGTAATGTACATGGTCGGTGTGCAATCATTAAAGCCTGTGGTGGGGTCTGTAACCGAGGGCAGTCGTGCTGCAGCGGCTAAGATCGAACCTAATCAGCAAATTATCAAAATTGGTGAAGATGATATCAGCACTTGGCAAGATGCCACATTCTCATTAATGAGCCGTTTAGGTGAGCAAAGTGTGGTCGTCACATTACGTGATCAGAATTACCAAAAACATGTCCGCACTTTAAATCTAGATGGTTGGAAACTTGATCAGCAAGATGTCCCACCATTGACCTCAATCGGTATTGTGCCCTTTAGACCTGAAGCAACATTAACCGTTGCGCAAATCACTAAAGACTCAGCCGCTGAGCTGGCTGGTTTACAGGTTAATGACACAATTGTGGCTGTAAATGGCGAAAATATCAGCAGTTGGACCCAGTTAGTTTCAGTTATTCAGCAATCACCTAACAAATCCTTACAATTTAGTGTACAAAGGCAAGATAGTATAAGAAAGTTGACTGTGACACCTCAGAGCAAAACCAATGCAGATGGTGTAGCGCAGGGCTTTTTAGGTGTGGCTCCTGTAGTTGAAGCATGGCCAGAAAATTATATTGAAACTAGACATTATGGCCCTGTCGATAGTATTGTGCTGGGCATACAAGAAACATGGCGTTTAATCACCCTAAGTTTTGACATGATTGGTAATTTAATTACAGGTCAAGTCTCGGTTAAAAATTTAAGTGGCCCTGTAGGCATTGCAGTTGGAGCGGGAACTAGCGTAAGCTATGGCTTGGTTGCATTTTTAAGCTTTTTAGCTTTGATCAGTGTAAACCTTGGCGTATTTAACTTATTACCGTTGCCAGTGCTTGATGGTGGGCACTTAATGTATTACATAATTGAACTTTTTCGCAAAAAGCCGGTCTCTGAAAAGACGCAAGAATTTGGTTTTAAAGTGGGTGCCTTGCTACTCATATTTTTAACATGTTTCGCTTTGTTCAATGATGTATCGCGTTTATAACAAATAAGTGAAAAATTCCAATTTGAACACGATTGTAAAACACCGCAAAAGTTTAATTTATAAGGTGTTGAGCGGTAATACAGTTGTAAAGGATAAAGATAACAAAATGGCTATAAAAAAACATTTGGCAGTTTCAAGTTTATTAGGTGCAAGCTTTGCAGCCCTAGGCCAAAACTCCTTTATTGTAGAAGATTTAAAAGTTGAAGGTTTACAACGTGTTGCTCTAGGTGCAGCGCTAACCCATATTCCGATCAACGTGGGCGATAATATTGATGAGTACACAATTTCAAGAACCATAAAGGCTCTCTATCGCTCTGGTCACTTTGACAATATTAAAGCGTTACGTGACGGTAATAACGTCATTTTTCGAGTAACTGAGCGCCCTACGATTAGCCTCATTGAGTTTGATGGTAACAAAGACATCAAAGATGAGCAGTTAAACGAGTCGCTAGACCAGCAAGATATTCGTACTGGTGAGCCGCTTGATAAAACGGTACTTGATAACATTGAAAAAGGCTTAGTTGAGTTTTTCCACAGTATTGGTAAATACAATGCAAAAGTGGAAGTTAGCATCACAAAGCTGCCACGTAACCGTGTAAAATTATTATTTAAGTTTGATGAAGGTGACGCCGCGTCAATTCGTCAAATAAACCTCGTGGGTAACGAATTATTCTCTGACGAAGAATTGCTAAAACTTGCTGAGTCACAACAAGACTTGCCATGGTGGAAGTTTATGTCGAGTGACCGTTATCAAAAGCAAACTATCGAAGGCGATTTAGAGAAAATTCGTAGTTACTACTTAGACCGTGGTTACCTGCGTTTTAATATCGATTCAACACAAGTATCGGTTAGCCCTGAGCGCGATTCTGTTTATGTAACCGCTAATATTACCGAAGGTGTAAAATACACCGTAAAGGGTTTTGACTTCATCGGTGATTTATTAGGTCGAGAAGAGCTAATTAAGAGTGTTATACCGCTAAAAACTGGTGAGCTTTATAATGGTTCAGTGGTTACGTCATCTGAAGAATTTATCAAAAGCTACTTAGCACGTTTTGGTTATGCGAACGCAGAAGTGCGCACCATTCCTGAGATTGATGATGAAAAGAAAGAAGTGCAACTGACACTGTCTGTTAATCCAGGTAAGCGTGTGTATGTTCGCCGAATCATTGTTGGTGGTAACCAAAATACTGCGGATGAAGTTGTTCGTCGTGAGATGACACAGCTTGAAGGTGCATGGCTTTCAAATCAAAATCTTGAGCGTTCAAAATTACAAATTCAACGTCTTCCATACATGGAAAGTGTTGATTTTAATGTGGTGCCAGTTCCCGGTGTTGACGACCAAGTTGATGTAGACTTTACGGTTAAAGAACAATCTGCTGGTAGCTTTAATGCGGGCCTTGCGTATGGTTCATACTTGGGTCTGCAATTTAATATTGGTGTGAGTGAATCAAACTTCTTAGGCACCGGTAACCAAATTGGCTTTAACATTAATACCTCACGTGGTTCTGAGCGTATCAGCTTGTCGTATACCGACCCTTACTTTACGCCAGATGGTGTATCGCAAGGAAGCAGTATCTTCTATAGCAACTATGATGCGAGCAAATTTAGTCTTATCGACTATAAATCGAAGAGTTATGGTATTGGTACCAATATTGGTTTCCCAATTGATGCGGTGAACCGTATTAACTTTGGTTTCCGTTGGATTCAAGAAGAACTGTCTGATATTGCAGAATATGAGCAAACACGTGTAATGCGTGAAACCTTCTTAGACCCAGAGAATCCAGATGCTGGTTTCGACTTTACCAAGTTTGAGCTGAGTGCAGGGTGGTCGCGTGTTACTGTAAACCGTGGTTTATTCCCAACAGCGGGTTCGCGTCAGTCACTTAACTTAACTGGTACAACGCCGAATTCAGATTTAACCTACTTTAAGTTAAATTATGATTCACGTTTTTACTGGCCAATCAGTAATGACCATCGTTGGGTATTCTCAACGCGTGCAGCCCTTGCTTATGGTAATGGTTATGGCACGACAAATGGCTATGACCAAACGCTGCCTTTCCAAGAGTTCTTCCGTATCACCGAGATGGAACTGCGTGGTTTTGACCGTAATACAATTCTACCGCGCGCGGTGTCTCGTCAGCCACAAAGCATTCCGGGCACACCACTGCCAGATGGCACAACAACAGGCAGTATTGGTGGCGCATCAGAATTTGATGTATTAATACCACAAGGCCGTATTGGTGGTAATGCCAAAGCGGTTGCAGGTATGGAGCTTATTGTTCCTACGCCTTTCTTAGATGAAGAAAACACCAGCTCTGTACGTACAAGCTTCTTCGTGGATGCTGCGAACGTATGGGATACAGAGTTTAACATTGACCGTTATCAAAACTTGTTACCTGATCAACGCGCTAAACTAGAGGATTATTCAGATCCTATGCGCTTTAGGGTGTCAACCGGTCTATCACTACAATGGATCTCTCCAATGGGTCCAATGCTGATCAGTTTTGCGTATCCATTGCAAAAAGAAGAAGATGACGATACGAAGACCATCAGCTTTAATATTAGTAATACATTCTAAAGGAGTTTTTTGTGAAAAAATCATTTAAATCAACAGCGTTTGCACTTCTTGCTACATTGTCTATGGGCCTATCTACTAATGCTTTTGCGCACAAGGTAGGGATTGTAGACATGCAAGAAATCTATAAACAAATCCCTCAAATGGCGAAAGTTGAACAAACACTTGAAGCTGAATTCTCAGAGCGTCGTCAGGAGCTTGAAAAGCTGCAAGGTGATATCCGTTTTGAAGCTGAAAAGTTCAAGCGTGAAGCAACGACAATGAGCGACAAGCAAAAAGAAGAATTACGTACTAAGATTCAAGGTATGCAACAACAACTTGCAGAAAAAGGCCGTCCTTTAGAGCAAGAAATCAAAATGCGTCAAAACCAAGAATTAGCGAAAGTACAAAAGCTAATCTTAGATGCAATTGAAGAAGTTGCTAAAGCTGGCAAGTTTGACGAAGTAAAAGTGAAAGAAACCACAATTTACGTTAACTCTAAAACAGTATCTGATTTATCAGATAAAGTAGTTGAAAAAGTAAGTAAGCAATAGAAACCATATATGCAAAACTACACGCTTTCGCAGATTGCGGATCTTCTGGGCGCCGAACTTCAGGGTGATGGCGCTACAGAGATTAAAAAAATATCAACACTTGCAAATGCCCGTACTGGGCATATTGCATTTTTAGCGAACAAGAAATATCGCTCGCAATTAGATGATACACAAGCCAGTGCGGTGATCTTATCACCTGCCGACGCTGAGTATTTTGCGGGTAACAAGATTATTGTTGCTAACCCGTACGTGTGCTACGCCAAGCTAGCTCAATTAATGGACACGACGCCACGCGCTGCTACGACGGGTGTTCATCCGAGTGCAGTCATTCACGATTCAGCCTCAATTGGTGATAATGTCGCGATTGCTGCTAACGTCGTGATTGAAGCCGGTGCCGTGATTGCAAATGATGTGCAAATTGGCCCAGGTTGTTTCATTGGCGAAAATGCAAAAATAGGTCAAGGCACTAAACTTTGGGCTAATGTCACTATTTACCACGACGTTGAAATTGGCAGTGACTGCTTATTTCAGGCGAATACCGTGGTCGGCAGTGACGGGTTTGGCTATGCAAATGAGCGTGGCGAGTGGGTGAAAATTCCGCAGCTGGGTCGCGTTATTATAGGTGATAAAGTTGAAGTTGGGGCATCGACCACCATTGACCGTGGTGCACTTGACGACACACTCATCCATAGTAATGTAATTATCGATAATCAATGTCAAATAGCGCATAATGTCGAGATCGGTTCAGGTACAGCCGTTGCTGGTTGCACTGTTTTTGCTGGCAGTACCGTGATTGGTAAGAATTGTCAGATTGGTGGCATGGTCGCAATTAATGGTCACATTAGCGTATGCGATGGTGCTATAATCACGGGCATGAGTATGGTGACAAAGGCAATCACTGAACCTGGGATCTACTCATCTGGTTTACCGCATCTAACCAATAAAGAATGGCGACGCAGTATCGCCCATATCCGTAATTTAGGTGATATGAAAGACCGCATTAAAGCACTTGAGTCACTGACAAAGTCACTCAATATTGAAGACAAATAAGGAAGCTATTTTGGCAAATGAATTAAATAGTCTTGATATCCAAGATATCTTGAGTTTACTTCCGCATCGTTATCCGATGTTGCTTGTTGACCGTGTACTAGATTACACGCCAGGCGAGTCGTTACATGCTATTAAAAATGTAACAGTGAATGAACCTATTTTTACGGGACATTTTCCTAATCAACCAATCTTCCCAGGTGTGTTGATTTTAGAAGCAATGGCTCAAGCGACTGGTTTACTTGGTTTTAAAACAGTTGAAAACCGCAGCGAAAATGAACTTTATTTATTTGCTGCGATTGATAATGCGCGATTCAAGCAACCCGTTTTACCTGGCGATACGATGCATTTGCATGTAGAGTTTGTAAAAGAGCGCCGCAATATATGGAAATTTGCAGCAGAAGCAAAAGTTGACGGCAAAGTAGTGTGTACTGCCGAAATCATGTGTGCGAGAAGAGAGTTTTAACAGTGATCCATCCTACGGCGATAATCGAACCAGGTGCGAAGCTTGGAAATAATGTTTCAGTTGGCCCATACAGCTACATTGGTAATGATGTAGAAATTGGTGATAACTGTATCATTGAGTCTCATGTGGTTGTTAAAGGCCCATCGACAATAGGTTCTGGTAACCATATTTTTCAATTTGCATCGGTTGGTGAAGCTTGCCAAGACAAAAAATATGCTAATGAGCCAACTACGTTAATTATCGGTGATAACAACGTAATTCGTGAATGTGCAACAATCCACCGTGGTACTATCCAAGACCAAGGCGTTACTAAAATTGGTAGCAATAACTTGTTTATGGCGTACACCCATGTTGCGCATGATGCCGTCATTGGCGATAACGTTATTTTTGCTAATAATGCATCTGTTGCAGGCCATGTACACATTGGTGATTGGGTTATCCTTGCTGGTAACTCGGGTATTCATCAATTTTGTAAAGTGGGTGCACATGCATTTGTTGGCATGTATTCAGGCGTTAACAAAGATGTTCCTCCGTTTGTTACAACGATTGGTACCCCAGCAGGACCCGTTGCTATCAATACAGAAGGCATGAAACGTCGTGGCTTTGAAAGTGATGAAATAATGGCAACACGCCGTGCGTATAAAACACTTTACCGTAAGAGCCTAGGTGTAGAAGAGGCAATCGCTGAACTCAGCGAAGATGCAGCAAAATACCCAGCCGTTCAGCTTATGATCGACTTTGTGAAAAGTTCTGAGCGCGGAATCATTCGCTAATCAATAGCGATAGACGAAAAGCCACCGACAGGTGGCTTTTTTGTATTTGTAGTTCAGGTTTTACTAAGCAATGATTTGCTAAATTTATTGATTAAAAAGGACAATCAATATGAACAAACTCTTTATTTTAGTGTTAGCGACCTTGCTAATGAGTGGCTGTAGTAGCGCACCTTCCGTACCAAAGGGCGCGATAGAAAAAGGTAAAGCGAGTTATTACGCTGACAAGTACCATGGTCGAACGACAGCAAGCGGGGAGGCTTTTAATCAACAAGCCTTGAGTGCTGCTCATAAAACACTTAGGTTTGGCAAACGGGTCAAAGTGACGAACCTTGCCAACAACAAAAGTGTGATTGTTACCATTAACGACCGCGGCCCATTTATTCGCGGTCGCATTATTGATTTATCTAAGCAGGCGTTTTCAGAAATTGCTTCCTTAAAGCACGGTGTGATTGACGTTACCGTTGAGCAGCTCGATTAAAAGCGCGTGATCAGCTCAACATAATCAGCTTCGTTTGCAAGCAACTCTGCATGAGTGGCCACTGCTCTTATTTTCCCTTGCTCTAACCAAATGACCTTATCAACCCGGCTAAGCATGGCTGGGTCATGGGTAATAGTGAGCATCGTTTTATCTGCCCAAACTGTCTCAAGTGTATTAAGCAAATGGTATTTAGTGTGGTTATCTAAGCTTTCTGTCGGTTCGTCAAGAATGACTAAATTACCGTGCCTTAATATGGCTTGAGCAATTGCAATACGGCGTGATTGACCGTGCGACAGCTTTCTACCTGCTATGCCTAAACGGGTATTGAGCCCAGCCTTTAAATTGTTAAGCCAAGAGCTGAGTTCTGCTTGTTCGCAGGCTTGAATAAGCATTTCATCTGTTGCATCAGGCGCTGCATAGAGTAGGTTTTCACGCAGAGTGCCATCAAAAATATGATGCTGCTGCGCAACAATTGTCAGTTGTTTAAAGCGTGCTGAAGGTGTCATGCTCTCAAGCTCAAAACTGTGCTCGTCTGTGGTCAGCTTTAAAGAGCCTGATTGCAGTGGCCAAAGACCGGTGAGTAAATTAACAAGCGTGGTTTTACCACTGCCACTGGCACCAACCAGCGCAACCTTGCTTGCAGCACAGACAGACACGTTGATGTTATTAAGTGCCTTATGTGTGCTTCCAGCGTATTGATAACTGACATTACTTAACGTAAGACCGAGCGCTGATTGATTGTCTATTTCATTTTGCTGTGTATTGGCTTTGCTGTGATTGTCTTCAAGTACGAACAGGCGCTCTGCGGCGCTTAAGGTCAGAGGTAATTCTATAAACGCTGTAGGCAGGGTGAGTACAGTTTCAAAGCTTGCTAGAACAAATAATGCCAGCATAGCCAGTTCAACGTTTTTCATGGTGCCCAGAGAAACCAATGGAATAATCATAAACACACTTGTCAGCATAGTCAGTTGAATAACTAAGGTGCTTAAACCATTGCTGTTTGCAACCGCTTTATGGCGGCTATAAAGCTGAGCATTGTATTGTTGGCTTAAAGAATCACAATGCGTGAGTTGAGCGTTTTGTGCTTGATATACAGCAAGCTCTCTTGCCCCTTTTAATGTATCGGCAAGTTCAGCTCTTAATTCTGCACTAAGTTGTGTTTCGACATGCGCTTCTTTATGAAGTTTACGGCTTAGTAAAGCCGGGAGTAGCACCCCTATAACCATTAATGAAATAAAGCATAGCAATGCAACGTCGGCGTTATACGCTGCCATAAACGCCAGCACAATTGGGATAGTAAAAAGCGCAACGATGATTGGTAGCAGCACATTTAAGTAAAACTTATCGAGCGCGTCGACATCGTTTTGTAATCGATTGACTAAATCGGCACTGCGGCTCATTGCTAAATCGACATTATTGAGCCGACTCAGTGTTGCGAACATTTTTACGCGAATCTCGCTCAATAATAAAAATGTCGCGTTATGTGTAATCATTCGCTCGCCATAACGCGATGCGGTTCGCACAATCGCTAAAAAGCGGATCACGCCTGCTGGAGTAAAATAGTTCATCTGCACACCGGCAATGCCAGCGGCAGCCATCGCGGCCAAAAACCAGCCTGAAATAGCCAGTAAACCCACATTAGCCAGCACGGTTAAGCTTGCTAAAAAAGCCCCCAGTAACAGCATGCCAGCATGCGGTTTGCATAGTTTAAGTAAGCGTACAAAATTATGCATGGGCTTCACCTCGACTTACCAGTTTTGCAAATAGCCCCGCGTCGTTGACCAGTTGTTTATAACGGCCCGATTCTACAATGCTGCCTTGCTGCATTACGTAAAGGGTATCAGCGTGCTTTACCGTATTAAGTCTGTGAGCAATGACCAAGACTAAATGATTTTTCGCATATTCACAGATTGCTTGGTTGATAAGCTGTTCTGTTTGGCTGTCTAAATGTGCTGTAGGTTCATCGAGTAGTAGAACTGGGGCATCTTTTAAAAATGCACGGGCAAGCGCTATGCGCTGTTTTTGCCCACCGGAGAGGCCTTCACCTTGCTCACCCAGTAAGGTATCAAAGCCATGTGGTAAAGCGTTAATAAATTCAAGTGCGCCCGCTTTACTGGCGGCTTCAATGAGCTCGTCTTGGCATGCATCAGGTTTGGCTAGACGCAGGTTGTCGGCAACACTTCGGTAAAATAAAGTGGCGTGTTGAGGGATCCATGCAAGCTGTGCATGCCAATCACTTAAAGCCGTGTCACTTAAGGGTTGTCCGTTGATGTTAATGGCGCGGTTAGCGTGATGATGAAAACCTAACAGGCAGTCAAATAAAGTACTTTTCCCTGAGCCACTTTCGCCAACAAATGCAATTAAACCCGTGTTAGGTAATGTTAAATTGATATCTGTCACCCCTTCGTTTGTTTCGGGGTAGTGATAGCTGAGAGCGGTTAGTTTTATGTCTTCAAGTGGTAATGGGAGAGGGGATGTACCCGTGTGATCATCTGCTTCACTGTGATTAATAATCTCGACCATATCAGTAGCAGCGCTGATACCTTCAAGCTTTGCATGGTAGTGGGTGCCCATTTGCCTAAGCGGTAAATAAAACTCAGGAGCCAGTAATAACACCACAAAACCGGTGGCAAAGTCGAGCGTGCCAAAAAACAGCCTAAAGCCAATAATAACGGCAACAAGGGCAACACTAATGGTGGCTAAAAACTCAAGGGCGAAAGATGATAAAAAGGCGACTTTTAACACCCCCATGGTCGCACCACGGTAATCATCAGAAATCTGACTTATGCTATTTAGCTCACGCTTGGTTGCATTAAAGAGCTTGAGTTGAGTCAGTCCTTGTAATCTGTCAAAAAAGTAATTTCCTAGTACCGCTAGCTGTTGCCAACGCTCTTGGTTTAACTGTTCAGCCTTATGGCCCACTAAAATCATAAAAAATGGGATAAGCGGGGCTGTTAATAGGAAAATGAGGCCCGCTTTGTAATCGGTTGGAAAAATCACCACTAATATCGCAAATGGAATAAGTGCACTGTAAGCCACACTTGGAATATAGTTGGCGTAATATTGATGCAGTGCTTCAACACCATTGTGTAAAGTATTAAGTGTAGCGCCGTGACCTTTTTGTTCACTGTAGGCTGGCCCAAGTTTGCTGAGCTTTTCTAGCAATGTATTTCGCATCACGTTTTTTATTTTTAACGCGGCAAGGTTACTCACGCGTTCACTTAGCGCAACCAACAAAGCACGAACTAAAATTAGCCCAGCAAGAGGCCATAATAAAGGGCTTACAGCTTGCAAGTTTGCTTGTTCAAACATGACTTGATGAACCGCGTTTGCAAGAAGGTAACAAGAGGCAATCATTAACAGGGCATTGAAAGTGCCCAGACTAATGCTTAATTTAAGCAGCCCAGAAGCGGACTGACTATACTGCTTTAAAAAAGCGCGCAGCGTTTGCTGCTGCGCGCGATTTGGTCGGGGTTTAGTTGTCATCGTTGTTTTTGAGTCTCGCGTACAGCTCTAGCTCATCATCAGCGATAGAATCTTTATGTTGATGAAATTCGTACCACATCACGTTAATTACCCCAAGTGTACAGGCTAATAGAACACCTAATATCCAGGCAAAATACCACATAATTTAATCTCCTTAATAGCTACCGTGAGTGTTGTTTTCGATTTCAGCGATAGTGACTTTTCGCCACATCTTCACATAACACCAGGTCGTGTAAGTTAAAATTAAAGGAACAAAAATAATGGCAACAACAAACATAACATTGAGGGTCATATGGCTCGAAACCGCATCCCACATAGTAAGACTAATATTAGGGTTGTTGCTTGATGGCATAATAAACGGGAACATTGACATGCCTGCTGTTAAAATAACTCCAGCCAACATGATGCTTGATGAAACAAGTGCTAACGCAGGCTTTTGTAATTTAGATAACACAATAGCCAGTGCCGCCATCACAAATGTTAGCGCTGGGAAAAGCATCGTTAGTGGCATTTTTGTATAGTTATCAAGCCATGCACCTGGTGCCTGCGTTACTTTTTTAGCCAGTGGGTTCGCATAGCCTTGAGTGTCGCCCATGCTGACGATTGTATAACCGTCAATTTGCGATATCCAAACACCTGCTAAGGCAAACAATACAATAAACGCCATAAGTGCATATCGGCCATATTGTGCTGAGCGTTTGGCTACGTCTGCATCGGTACGAAGTTGCAGCCACATACCCGCATGACCAACCAACATAAGCACACTTATTAAGCCAGCAACAATGGCAAATGGATTAAGTAAAGCAAAGAATGAGCCCTGATAGCTTACACGTAATAAATCGTCAATATGATAAGGCACACCTTGTAGCAAGTTACCAAAAGCAACCCCAAATACGAGTGCAGGAATAAAACTGCCTGCAAACAAGCCCCAATCCCAGTTATTTCGCCAACGAGCTGACTCAATTTTTGAGCGATAATCAAACCCAAGTGGTCTGAAAAACAGCGCAAATAAGACCAACATCATTGCAAAATAAAAGCCTGAGAATGCAGCAGCATACACCATAGGCCATGCAGCGAATAATGCACCCCCAGCGGTAATAAACCACACTTGGTTACCATCCCAGTGAGCCCCGATGGTATTTATAACGGTTCGGCGCTCGACATCTGTTTTGCCAACAAGGCGGAGCAAAATAGCTACCCCCATATCCATGCCATCGGTAACAGCAAAGCCAATCAGGAGCACACCGATTAATACCCACCAGATTAATTTTAGTGTTTCGTAATCAAAGATCATGACTGTACTCCTTGGCCTGCTAGCGAGTCTTCTTTAATGAGTTCGTGATGATATTTACCTGTGTGCAAAGAGCTAGGCCCTTGTTTAACAAAGCGCAGCATCAACCAACCTTCAACGGTTGCTAGACCGGTGTAAAATACAATAAAGCCCGTAATGCTGATCAGCAAATCATTTACCGTTAACGAGGAGGTTGCTAAAAATGTGGGTAATATTTCTGAAATAGCCCATGGTTGACGTCCATATTCAGCAACAATCCAACCGAACTCAATAGCAATCCAAGGTAATGGAATACTCCACACGGCGGCCCAGAGTAACCAACGCTTATGCTCTATAACGCGTTTGGCGTTATAGTAAAAGGCCAGTACAAAGACCCCTAACATAATCACACCGCAGCCAACCATTATCCTAAATGACCAAAACATGGGCCCCACTTTCGGAAATGAGTCTTTCACCGCTTTCTGAATTTGCGCTTCTGTGGCATCAACCACATTAGGAGTGTAGCGTTTAAGCAACAGACCATAACCGAGGTCAGCTTTCAGTGTATCGAACTTGGCAATGTTCTCGGCGGAGTCATCACCACCACGCAATTTTTCGAGATACTCGTATGCTTGCATACCGTTACGAATACGTGTTTCGTGTTGTTTTTCTAAATCTTTGATACCCGTGACTTGTTCATCAATCGAACGTGTCGCAATAATGCCCAGCGCATAAGGTATTTTAACCGCAGCATGGGTGACTTGCAGTTCAGAGTCAGGAATACCTACCAGTGTAAATGCTGCGGGCGCTTCTTCTGTGTGCCATTCAGCCTCGATTGTAGCCAGTTTAACTTTTTGCACTTCGCCTACTTCATAACCAGACTCATCTCCTAGTAAAATAACGCATAAAATAGAGGCAAGGCCAAAACCTGATGCAACAGAGAATGAACGTTTCGCAAAGGCCAAATCACGACCTTTGAGTATGTACCAACTACTGATGCCGAGTACGAACATTGAAGCCGCGACATAACCGGCAGACACCGTATGAATAAATTTAACCTGTGCGACTGGGTTGAATACTAGCTCCGCAAAGCTGGTCATTTCCATGCGCATGGTTTGATAGTTAAACTCTGCGCCCACAGGGTTCTGCATCCAACCATTGGCAATCAAAATCCACAATGCCGAAAGGTTGGTGCCTAAAGCCATTAAAAAGGTCGCTGCAAGGTGTTGGCGTTTTGTGAGTCGCTCCCAACCAAGGAAAAACATGCCGACAAAGGTCGATTCTAAAAAGAACGCCATCAACCCTTCAATAGCCAGAGGAGCGCCAAAAATATCACCCACATAGTGAGAGTAATAAGACCAGTTAGTACCAAACTCAAACTCCATAGTGAGACCAGTGGCCACACCAATCGCAAAGTTTATACCAAACAACTTACCCCAAAATTTAGTCATATCACGGTAAATTTCACGACCTGTCATCACATAAACGGATTCCATGATCACCAAAATCCACGTCATACCTATAGTGAGTGGTACAAATAGAAAGTGAAAGAGGGCAGTAATTGCAAATTGCAATCGCGATAGATCCACAAATGTTTCATCTATCATTGTTTAGCTCCTTATTAAAGGGTGCGGTAGACACGACAAAAAAAATATCTTTCAAAGTTTCAGTAATTACTGAAACTTCGTGAATATTAACCTTGTATCTATTTTAGTCAATAGAAAATAGGAAATTAATATGATAGCGATTGTTCGTTAATTCTACAGGTTAGAGATAAAAACTAAATATTTCAAATGATTAATCTATAGTTTAAGAAAGTAATTAATTACTAATTCAACCCCTTTGACTTACTCAAAAGTGAGTAGCCCCCTGTGCTGGCATTGTTTTTATCTATTTTATAAACGGCTTTTAGAGCAACTTTTAATCGCAATTTTAATTTCTAGTATTTATTAACTCTGTGACATTTATCCGATTGCTAAAACACGGTAAACTCATTTTTATTAGTGCAGAAAGTTGCGAATTATCAACGAATGAAAGAACAAACAAAGCCGTTACGTATTGCCTTGGTGGCAGGTGAGTTATCAGGTGATATTTTAGGTGAAGGGCTCATTAAAGCACTTAAAGTACGTTTCCCAGATGCTATTTTTGAAGGAATTGCAGGGCCGCGTATGCAAGCTGCGGGTTGTACAACGTTATTCGATATGGATGAGTTGTCGGTAATGGGGCTGGTTGAAGTGTTGGGGCGCTTACCGCGCTTATTAAAAATTCGCAAACAGCTCGTGCAACATTTTATAGATAATCCGCCTGATGTGTTTATTGGTATCGATGCGCCAGACTTTAATTTACGTGTTGAAAAGCCGCTAAAAGAAGCGGGTATCAAAACAATTCAATATGTGAGCCCCTCTGTTTGGGCGTGGCGTGAAAAGCGTATTCATAAAATCAGCGCAGCAACTAATTTAGTGTTGGCTTTATTACCATTCGAAAAAGCATTTTATGACAAACACAACGTGCCTTGCACATTTGTTGGTCATACGCTGGCTGATGATATTGCGCTGGAGCATGATCAGAGCAAAGCGCGTAATGCACTCGGTTTATCAGATTCAGACAAAGTATTGGCGCTTTTACCGGGCAGCCGAGGCTCAGAAGTGGGTCTTTTGAGTGACACTTACATTCAGACCGCCGCTAAACTACAGGCAGAAAACCCAGCACTGAAAATAGTGGTACCACTCGTTAACGAAAAACGAAAAACTCAGTTTTGTGACATTCTAGAAAAAACAGCCCCTCATTTAAAATTACAGTTACTCGACGGCCAGTCAAATCTTGCTATGCAAGCTGCCGATGCGATTTTACTTGCCTCAGGGACCGCTACATTAGAAGGCATGCTCTATAAAAAGCCAATGGTAGTAGGGTATAAAATAAAGCCAATGAGCTATTGGATATTTAAAACGCTGTTTACCTTTAACATCAAGTACTTTTCGCTACCGAATTTACTGGCCGATGAAGAGCTTGTCCCCGAGTACCTACAAACAGAATGTAATGTTGATAATTTAACAAATGCACTCACACCTATGTTAAATTCAGATAATAGTGAACTAAAAGCACGCTTTTTAGCGATTCATAAAGAAATTAGGTTAAATGCCAACGAACAAGCTGCAACAGCAGTCGCGGAGTTACTAAATGCAGATTGATCGACCACATGTAAATTATATTGCCGGTGTTGATGAAGTAGGACGTGGCCCGCTCGTTGGTGACGTAGTAACCGCCGCGGTGATCCTCGACCCTACAAAACCGATTGTGGGACTTGCCGACTCAAAAAAATTGTCGGATAAAAAACGCCAACTTTTAGCCGCAGAAATCAAAGAAAAAGCCCTGTGTTATGCCATTGGTCGTTGTAGCCCAAGCGAGATTGACGAGCTTAATATTTTACATGCCACTATGCTGGCAATGAGCCGTGCGGTTGAAGGACTCAGTGTAAAACCTGAGTTTGTATTTATTGACGGTAATCGCGTTCCTAGCCAATTAACCATACCTGCGCAAGCGGTAGTTAAAGGCGACAGCTTAGTGGAAGAGATTTCGGCTGCATCAATTCTTGCGAAAGTGGCCCGAGACGACGAAATGATTGAACTCGATAAACGCTATCCAGAATACGGCTTCGCAGGACATAAAGGTTACCCAACCAAAGCGCATTTTGCTGCACTAGAACAGTATGGTGCTATTAATGAGCATCGCAAAAGCTTTAAACCTGTGCAGCGCATTTTGGCGTTAAAAGGAGAGCAACGCTAATGCCTGCGCCGCAATTTGTTCATTTACGTGTTCATTCTGATTTTTCAATGGTGGATGGCCTCGCAAAAACAAAACCAATCGTTGCCAAAGCAGAAGAGCTACAAATGCCAGCGCTGGCCATAACAGACCAGATGAACTTATGTGGTTTGGTGCGTTTTTATGGGGCTGCACATGGCGCTGGAATTAAGCCAATTGTGGGAGCTGATTTTTGGTTACGAAGCCCAGAATTCGAAGATGAACCATGCCGAATAACTATTTTAGCCAAAGATAACGAAGGCTATAAAAACCTCACGTTATTAATCTCTAAAGCGTATCAACGCGGGCATGTTTTTCATCGTCCCGTGATTGACCGTGAATGGCTGGTGGGGCTCAAAAATGGCCTCATAATTTTATCAGGTGCAAAAGATGGCGATTTAGGCAAAGCATTACTTAAAGGAAATGCTGGCCTGATTGAGTCGGTGGTGAGTTTTTATAAGCAACACTTTAGTGACCACTATTATATTGAGCTTATTCGGACTGAGCGCCCGTTTGAAGAAGATTACCTTCATTTAGCGGTAGAATTAGCAAGCCAAGAACAACTGCCCGTGGTGGCCACTAACGAGGTGGTGTTTTTAAAACCTGAAAACTTCGAAGCCCACGAAATTCGTGTTGCAATTCATGATGGTTACACCCTTGAAGATAAGCGCCGACCAAAACGTTTTTCTGATCAGCAATACCTAAAAACAGCTGAGCAAATGGCTGAGCTCTTTAGTGATATTCCTGAAGCGCTCGAAAACACCGTTGAAATTGCAAAACGCTGTAACGTAACCGTGCAGTTGGGCACCTATTTCTTACCCGATTACCCAACGGGCTCGCTCAAAATCGATGAATTCTTAGTTAAAGTATCGAAAGATGGTCTTGAAGAGCGATTGCAGTTTTTATTCCCCGATGAAAAAGAGCGAAAAGAAAAGCGCGTAGAATACGATGAGCGCTTACAAATCGAGCTCGATGTAATTAACCAAATGGGGTTCCCGGGTTACTTCTTAATCGTAATGGAGTTCATCCAGTGGAGTAAGGATAACAATATTCCAGTGGGGCCGGGACGTGGCTCGGGTGCGGGCTCGTTGGTTGCATATGCACTTAAAATTACCGACTTAGATCCGCTTGAATTTGACTTACTATTCGAACGTTTCTTGAACCCTGAACGTGTATCCATGCCCGACTTTGACGTTGACTTCTGCATGGACAGACGTGATGAAGTGATTGATCACGTATCGGCATTGTATGGCCGCGACGCGGTATCGCAAATTATCACCTTTGGGACCATGGCTGCAAAAGCGGTTATTCGTGATGTCGGGCGTGTACTTGGCCACCCTTATGGGTTTGTCGATCGCATATCAAAATTAGTCCCTGGCGACCCCGGTATGACGCTTGCGAAAGCGTTTGATGTAGAGCCGCGTTTACAAGAAGCCTATGACGGTGACGAAGAAGTAAAAGAGCTTATCGACATGTGTCGCATTCTTGAAGGGTGTACACGTAATGCCGGTAAACACGCGGGGGGGGTGGTAATTTCACCCACCACGATCACCGATTTTGCTGCACTTTATTGCGACGATGAAGGCAAGTTCCCGGTAACTCAATTTGACAAGAATGACGTTGAAACCGCAGGTTTGGTTAAGTTCGACTTCTTAGGTTTAAGAACATTAACCATCTTGCAATGGGCGCTCGACATGACCAACGAGCGTTTAGCGCGCGAAGGTAAAGACCCCGTTGATATCAATGCTATCCCGCTTGATGATAAACCCAGCATTGACTTATTGCTCCGCGCTGAGACGACCGCGGTTTTCCAGCTAGAATCGCGCGGCATGAAAGACCTTATTCGTCGTCTAAAACCTGACTGCTTTGAGGATATGATTGCACTCGTGGCATTATTCCGACCGGGTCCACTGCAATCAGGCATGGTAGATAACTTTATCGACCGTAAGCACGGGCGTGAAGAAATATCGTACCCCGATGTACAATGGCAACATGAAAGCTTACAGCCAATATTAGAGCCGACCTACGGCATCATCCTGTATCAAGAGCAGGTAATGCAGATTGCGCAGGTATTGGCAGGGTATACCCTTGGTGGCGCAGACATGCTTCGCCGTGCAATGGGTAAGAAAAAACCTGAAGAAATGGCCAAGCAGCGTTCAACCTTCGAAGAAGGTGCAGAAAAGAACGGTATTGACGGCGAACTAGCGATAAAAATCTTCGACTTGGTCGAAAAGTTCGCAGGTTACGGCTTTAACAAATCTCACTCCGCTGCTTATGCATTGGTGTCGTATCAAACTCTGTGGATGAAAACGCATTATCCGGCCGAGTTTATGGCGGCCGTAATGTCGGCTGATATGGATAACACCGATAAAATTGTTACCTTGGTCGACGAATGTGAAAACATGAAGTTAACCTTGCTACCGCCTGATGTAAATGCGGGTGAGTACAAGTTTACGGTTAACTTAAAAGGCCAAATTGTTTACGGTATTGGTGCGATTAAAGGGGTGGGTGAAGCCCCAGTAGAAGCCATTTTAGAAGCGCGTAAAGAAGGCGGCCCGTTTAAAGACTTATTTGATTTTTGTGCTCGCGTTGATTTAAAACGTTTAAATAAACGCGTAGTAGAAAAACTTATTTATGCGGGGGCGCTGGATCAGTTAGGCCCTGATAAAACCCAGCCTGGTCGTGCAACATTGTTAGCTAGTTTAAAAGATGCCATGCGAGCGGCAGACCAGCACCATAAAGCGGAGTCGCTTGGTCAGGCTGATTTATTTGGTTTATTAGCCACAGAGCCAGACGAAGTTGAACAAGCCTTTATTAAAGCCCCTGACCTTACGGATAACGAATGGTTAGACGGTGAAAAAGAAACGTTAGGGCTGTATTTAACGGGCCACCCGATTAATCAGTACCGAAAAGAGCTTAAATATTATACTTCGGGGCGTTTGGTTGATTTGCAGCCAACGAATCGCGATGTGCAGTCAACCGCTGCAGGCTTAGTCATTGCGGCGCGTACGCTCATAAATAAAAAGGGAAATCGTTGGGGTCTTGTAACTTTAGATGACAAGAGTGCCCGTATTGATGTACGCTTATTCCCAGAACAGTTTGAAATGTACCAAGATATGCTGCAAGTTAACAATATCTTGGTAATATCTGGACAGGTCAGCTTTGATAACTTCTCCGGTGGCATTACAATGACCGCCAGAGACATATGCACCATTGCTCAAGCGCGAGAAAAGCGTATAAAAGCGATTAAAATGACGCTGAATATGGTGCAGATCGAGGCGAACTTCTTCGATAATTTACAAAAAGTGCTTGAACCTTATAAGTTTGGCACGTGTCCTATTAAAGTATTCTATCAACGTCCTGATGCGTTGGCTGAGATTACGTTAGGAACCGAATGGTGTGTTACGCCTAGTGATGACTTAATTCACAAGTTATCACTGATGGCGGCGCAAGATGTAGAACTAGAATTTAATTAATTAGGTAGTTTAGAGCATGAGCCTCAATTATCTTGATTTTGAGCTTCCAATCGCAGAATTAGAAGCAAAAATTGAAGAGTTACAAAATGTAAGCCGCGCTGGCGAATTAGACCTTGGATTAGAAGAGGAAGTCAGTCGATTAAAAGAAAAAAGCGCTGAAATGAAAGAGAAAATTTTCTCTGAGTTAGGTGCTTGGCAGGTTTCACAGTTAGCCCGTCATCCGTTGCGTCCTTATACTCGTGATTACATCGAGCGCATTTTCACGGAATTTGACGAACTAGCAGGTGACCGTACTTTTGCTAACGATCCCGCTATTTTAGGCGGTGTTGCGCGTTTTGAAGGCCAACCAGTCATGGTTATTGGTCAGCAAAAAGGGCGTGATACAGCTGAAAAAATCAAACGTAACTTTGGTATGCCAAAACCAGAAGGCTACCGTAAAGCATTACGTTTAATGGAAATGGCTGAGCGTTTCAAAATGCCTATCATGACATTTATCGACACGCCGGGAGCATACCCAGGTGTTGGTGCCGAAGAACGTGGTCAATCAGAAGCGATTGCACGTAATCTTAAAGTGATGGCTGCATTAAAAGTACCGACGATCTGTACTGTTATTGGTGAAGGTGGTTCGGGTGGTGCATTGGCAATAGGCGTGGGTGACCGCGTAAACATGTTGCAGTACAGCACTTACTCAGTAATTTCACCAGAGGGTTGTGCATCAATCCTTTGGAAGAGTGCAGATAAAGCGCCTATCGCTGCAGAAGCAATGGGTGTAACAGCTGCACGTGTTAAAGAACTAGATTTAATCAACAACGTGATTGAAGAGCCGCTGGGTGGCGCACATCGTAACTACGATGCAATGGCGCGTAACCTTAAAAATCAACTAAAGCGCGATTTAGCTGATTTACAAGGCTTGTCACTTGATGAAATGCTTGATCAGCGTTACAAACGTTTAATGTCGTTTGGTTATTGCTAATTAGCATAATGATGAAAAAGCCGCTTTTGCGGCTTTTTTTGTTTTATAATACAACGCAATTTATTTTAAGCGTGCCAGTCGATGTTAACTTTGCCACTTTATACCGATTTTCGTAAAGAACTTGAGCCTTTAATTACAAAGGGGCACAAGGCGTATACTGTTGCCTTGTCTGGTGGTGTCGACTCTGTGGTGCTTTTGCATTTAATGGCTGAATTACACCGTGAAAATACGGCACTGAGTGTAGATGCTGTGTATGTAAATCATGGCTTGAGTGAATATGCAGGGCAGTGGCAATCATTTTGTGAAACGTTATGCAGCTCTCTTGCAGTGCCATTTAAAGCAATAAAAGTGAACATTGAAACACAAGCACGAACCAGCCTCGAGGCGCAAGCCCGAGACGCACGTTATGATGCGCTCGATACGCATAGTCCAAAAGGCAGCGTGTTGTTACTTGGTCAGCATTTAAATGATCAGCTTGAAACGTTCTTTTTGCGCTTAAAGCGTGGCTCAGGCTTGCAAGGGTTAAGTGCAATGCAGCAGCAAAGAGTGTTGTCATCTGGGCGTGTATGCTTTAGACCCTTGCTTAATGTGACACGCCAGCAAATAGAGCTATTTGCTGAACAGCGTGGAATTCAACATATTACAGATCACTCAAACAGCGACGAGCGCTTTGACCGTAATTTTTTACGTCATCAGGTGATCCCCGTTTTAAACGACCGCTTTCAGGGCTTTGAGAAAAGTGCTGCGCGCAGTATTCGCTTATTACAGCAGCAACAATCACTGTTAGATGAATACACAGAAACAGACCTTGCACACTGTCAAAATAAACACGGCGGATTAAGCTGTTGTGCGATTAAAGATTTTTCTGATACGCGTAAAGCAAACCTTGTGCGCGCCTGGCTCAAGCAATTTACACATCAAATGCCCTCTGAAAATCAGCTTAAGCAAATTATTGAACAGGGCTTAAACGCACAGGCCGATGCCCAATTAAAAATCTGTTTAGCGAGCGGACAAGTTCGTCGCCATCAACATTACTGGTATTTCGTTACAGAACAGCCAATACCCAAATCATGTGATATAAATCTTGAAACCGTAACCTTATCGGATGGCCGAACTTTAAGACTTAAAACCGGTAAAGGAATTCGATTGCCAAAGGCTGATGAGCAGGTGAAAGTGGTGTTTAATTGCCCGCAAGCGCGCATAAAGCCGCTTAAAAAGCCGGGGTCAAATACGCTCAAACATTGGTTTAAAGATGCGAAGGTCGCTCCTTGGGTTCGTGCACAAGTGCCGCTTATTTTTTATAATGATCAGCTTGTTCAAGTGGTTGGCTATTTTATCAGTGCTACGCACAGTTCAGATGAAGGCATTTTTTGGGAGAGTGAAAATGAGTGAACAGGCTCATGTTGGTTTATCGCTAGTTAATAAAGCACCGCTGGGCTTTATTGTGTCGATTATAGTTGCGGTTATTGCCGGTTTTTCGTTTGCTGAGCTTGAAATGAGTACCTTGTTTTATGCGCTAGCGGGGGGCGTTGCGTGCTCGTTATTGCTGTTAGGGTATTGGTCAGGCAAAGGCGGCGTGTTTTTTATTTTAGGGGTGTTAACACCCCTTGCTCTCGTTGTTGTGTCGCCACTAACGACCATGGCAGCTTTACTTTATTTACTGAGCGGTTTTTTTGCAGGTTTTTGGTTGGTATTACTCGGTTATAAATTGGCTACAAAAAAGCCTAGCGGGGGAAGCTAGGCTTTTCGTAACGATATTTGCGAATTGTTTTGCGCTTTAAAAATGTGACTTTTAGTACGCTTTTGCGCAGTTTCTACCCGCGGCTTTAGCACGGTATAGGCCTTTATCTGCGCGGGCAAACACTTCATTTTCGCAGTCTTGGTTATTCGCAAGCGTAAACCCTATGCTCGATGTTACAGCGTATTGGGCCATTATGCTTGATTGCGAGACTAAACGCATAACGCGATCTGCGATGACTTTGTTAGTGGTAAATTCAGGGTCGTCAATTAACAGCGCAAATTCATCGCCACCAAAGCGAAAAATTGAATCTGTGCCTCGTACACAGTTACGTAAAACGTTAGCAAATTCTTGTAGTACGTCGTCGCCAATTTTATGACCGAAATTGTCGTTCACTTGTTTAAAGTTGTCTAAATCGAGCAACATTAAGCTAAATGGACGATGCTGACGGCGACAACGCTCTAGTCTTTGTGCCAAGCTGTCATTAAATTGACTACGGTTATTTAACCCCGTTAGCGCATCTTTTGTTGCCAAGCGTAATACACGTGTATACATAATTGCATTACGAAGCGGGTAAACAAGCGCAGCATGTAATTGCTGTAGTTTGGTTTCGATAGCTTGCCCCATAGGAAATTGGCTAAAATAAATTAGCTGACCTAAACGCTCACTTTCTAAATCTAAATCAAACGAGTAGGGAGTGTGCGTGGTATCGCTGTCGACACTTTCAGACACACCCAAAGCCGATTGAAACTGCAACCCAGACAAATTGATGAGCTGTTTTGCATGCTCGGCAAAAATAGTCAAAATCCCCTCAATAGACAGGGTTGTTTGTAACTTTGTCACTAAGTCATGTGTATTGTGCTGTTCACTTATTCGGTAACGTTCTGCCGAAAACGGCATAAAGTCGCCTCTTGCAGTCACTCGCTGCGTCAAAATATGGACATTTTCCATGATTGTTCTCCCCCCGGAGTGTTAGATACTCCTTAATAAAGCGAAATTTGTGCCACTTTTTTAAACTGGCTGAAAAACATATGGTTGCTATATTTAAACGAGGGTTCGGCTTTATCATTAAGTAGAAGGAGGTAATTGCTTGCAAAATGTGCTGATTCAAGCCTTTGGGTTACTCGTAGCTGCGGTCATTTTTGTTTGGTTTTTCAAGCGAATTGGCTTACCTCCTATTCTGGCGTACCTCGCAACGGGTTTATTAGCGGGGAGTCATGGTATTGGCTGGATGGCACAAAGCCACGAAATGCACTTTGTAGCTGAGCTAGGCATTGTTTTTTTGCTGTTTAGCTTAGGGCTTGAGTTTTCAGTACCGCGCCTAATGGCAATGCGCAATATTGTATTTGGCTTAGGGTCACTGCAAGTGGTGATCACAAGCCTAGTGTTCATGTTGATTTTACTGTTACTTGAGTACAGCCTACTTAATAGCTTTACGATTGCGAGCTTAATGGCTTTATCATCAACGGCAGTGGTCGTGAAGTTACTCAAAGAATCAGGTGAGTTAAATCAGCGGCGTGGTCAGTTAGCAATTGGCGTATTGTTGTTTCAAGATATCGCTGTCGTGCCCTTACTAATTATTTACCCCTTACTTGCTCAAAGTGGCTCTGATGAAATTGTTGGCGCACTTGCCTTTGCATTAACCAAAGGTGCTTTTGTGTGTATTTTGTTATGGGCAATAGGCAAGTGGGTACTGCCTAAAGTCTTTAGAGAAATAGCGCTTGTTAGAACCGACGAGCTCTTTGTGCTCACCACATTGTTAGTGGCATTGTTTGCAGCCGGTTTAACGTATTTGTTTGGTCTTTCTATGGCGCTTGGAGCGTTTTTGGCCGGTATGATGCTCGGTGAAAGCCAGTACCGTCACCAATTAGAAGCCGATATTAGACCGTTTCGCGATATTTTAATGGGGCTGTTTTTTGTTACCGTAGGAATGCAATTAGATATTTTGTATGTGCTGCAAAGTTGGTATTGGATTATTGCGGTATTAGTCGGTTTATTATTTTTTAAAATTGCGGTTCTGGCTATTTCTGCACAGCTAATAGGCGAGCGAAAGCAAGATGCCGTTGCAGCAGGTATTATGCTGTGGCAAATGGGCGAATTTGGCTTTGTGTTGATTGCACTCGCTTCACAGCATTTATTGATAAGCTCAGAGCAAGCCTCATTTTTAATTGCGGTCGGCGTGTTGTCTATGGCACTGACCCCTTACCTTATTGAAAAAACACCTGTTTTACTAAAGCGTTTGGGTTTGCTTTCTCAGCCAGGGCAGTATTGGCAACAGCCAGCGAATAGCAGCCCCTTGTATCATAACCATGTTGTTATATGTGGGTTTTCGCGGGTAGGGCAAACAATCGCTCGCTTTTTAAAGCCCGAAGCCATTGAGTACGTTGCAATAGAAAGCAACCCCATTTTATTGCAAGAAGCAAAAGCTGCAGGTGAGCCAATTATATTTGGTCATGTAAAACAAAAAGATATTTTAAAATCTGCAGGGGTTGAACGTGCTCGTTTAGTGATCATAACGTTTACAGACTTTGAGCAGACGCAAGTCGTGGTAGATGCGATAAAACAAATTGCACCCACCGTTAAGATACTCGTACGTATGCGTGACGACTCACAGCTCGAAACCCTCAAAGAGTTAGGTGTCACAGAAGTAGTACCAGAAACCCTTGAAGCAAGTTTAATGCTCGTATCACACGTACTGTATATGTCGGGTGTACCAATGACCCGTATTATTCGTAGAGTGAGCAAAGAGCGCCGCAATCGTTATCAGTTTTTAAATGGATTTTTTACCGGTGATAAACTCGACAGCGAAGAAAGCAGCTCAGACCGATTAGAGTACTTACATGTTATCGCTTTACCTGAACACGCATTCGCTGTGAATCACATGATAAGCGAACTTAAGCTTGAGCAGCGCCGAGTATCAGTTCGTGCATTACGTCGTCAAGACCGTGAAATAGAATCGCCCTCTGAGCAAACGGTTTTGCTCGCCGGTGATATTTTGGTATTGCAGGGGAAACCACGCAGGGTAGAGCGCGTTGAACGCTTTTTACTTGATGGATTAGAGTAACGGGTCAGTTACTCTAATTCTAAAAATTTCCGTATTTCGGGCAGTTTTTTAAGCCCATCTTGATAACCAATCTCGATCAATTTTTGGGTGTAACGTTTTTCGAATAACAAGTAACTCGTTAAACTTGATTGAGAACGTTTTTTCACCCCGATCATGCGCAGCAACACTTTAATAGCTAATGGCATATCGTCGTAATACTGCGCAGCAATCATATTAAAGTTTTGTGATGGATTGATAATACAGGTTTCAATTTGTTTCAGTTCTTGGTGCTTGTCACGCGCTGGTAATAACCCAAGCGTACGATTAATACGCTGTAAACGTTCTAAATCAGACTGCAATGTGTCGGTAAAAACACTATCTAACAGGTGACCTGCAATATTAGACAGTCCCGGATAGTGGGGTTGATAACCAGGTGGGTGCAACTCTTTGGGTGCATCGACACCAATAATAAATATTTTTTCAGCCCCTAAATGCACAGAAGGACTTAACGGCGACAATTGGTGAATTGAACCATCGCCAAAGTAATGGTTGTACACATTAACACTTGGAAACACCATTGGAATGGCACTGGATGCCATTAAGTGTTCAACATTAATGCGGGTCGCTTGTCCCTCGCGTTTGGCTCGCTGCCAAGGCTGTTGGGTTAACGACTGAAAAAACGCCACAGAGTCACCCGTTGTATAACTAGAGGCTGTGATTGATACCGCATCAAGGTAGTTTTTGTGAAGATTACGCTCAATGCGTGCTAAATCGAGTATCTCGTTAAGCAGCTTTCTTAACGGTTGATTATTTAACAAGCTTGCGGGTGGGTGGTTAATATGTTCAGACTGAAAGCTCGTTAAAATATTGCGAGTGAGGTGTGAAAATACACTTAAAAAATCACTTTTATAAACTTGCGAGGTGGAAAAGTTGCGCCATACCCATTCAAGCTTTTTACTTGCTAAGTGAGCACAAGAAGCATAACAGGCAAGCGCAGCGGAATTAATTGCGCCGGCTGATGTCCCATTAATAATGGTAAAAGGTAAAGGCGCAGTACGAGGCATACTTTGTGTGATGGCTTTAAGCACACCCACTTGATAAGCCGCTCGGGCACCACCACCTGTTAATAATAAAGCGATTTTTGAGTGTTGTGTTTTTTTTAACTTACTGCTCATGGTTGCATTTAAATCGTTGTGCGTCTTTACTTTATTTATCAACTGTAAGTCTTTAAGCTAGAAGAAGCAAAGTTTACCTTACTGGTAATATTAATTTTGTCGTGTTTTTTTGTCTGTTTTTTATATTAAGGGAGTGTGTATGTCAGAGCATTCGTCAGATACCGAATTAGAAAAGCGTCCTGGGAATAACAATCTCATTTTTGCAGTTGTTATTGTTATTATTGTAGCCTGTGTTGCGGCGTTTATTTTTTTACAGCCAGACGACAAACCGACGCAAGTAGTCGAAGACGTTGTTATCGAAGAAACGCCAATGGCTGAATATAACGAGCCAGCGCCAGAACCCGTAGTAACAGAGCCAACCCCAGACCCTGTAGCGGTTGAACGCCCAGAGCAACGAGCTGTTGAACCTGAGCCAGAGGTTAAGCCTCTGCCTACATTAAACGACAGTGATGAGGTCGTGGTGGCTCGTATGGATGAATTATTAACAGATCAAGTCATGAGTTTAATGGTGACCGATGATCTTATTCGCCGTGGTGTGGTTTATGTTGATAACCTAGCCAAAGGCAAAGTTGCATTGAGCCATGCGCCCGTTGAGCGCCCTAAAGAGTCATTCATGGTTATCGAAGGGGATATTTTAACGATTGACCCAAATAGTTATGAGCGTTACACCCCGTATGTAAAATTATTTACCAGCTTAAGTGCTGCACAAGCGATTCGTATTTATGACGAATACAAACCGCTTATTAATGAAGCATACGCAGAAATTGGTTATCAAGGTGATGCCTTTACGCAAACACTTGAAGAAGCGATTGATGTACTACTCGATACCCCAGAACCCAAAGGTGATATGCCGTTAGTGCGTAACTCAGTGACTTATCAATATGCTTATTCAGAATGGGAAAACTTACCCGATGCGCAAAAACAATTATTGCGTATGGGCCCAGAAAATATGAAAAAAGTAAAAGCAGCATTGCGTAACATAAAAGCTGAACTTGAAAAGTAAGCATAAAAGCCCCTAAATACAGTGCGATTGTATACCAAGTATGCAATCGCACTTTCTTTTTCGAATACCCCTTGAATAACGAGCCAAAAGTAGAGATAATCCCTCCCGCGCCAAACAAGGCCCTCAATGGTAGTCTTATTGGTCCTCTCGCAACACTAGCAGGTGAACCTGGTCAGGCCCGGAAGGGAGCAGCCACAGCGTGTGACGTGTGTGCCGAGATGTGGCTGGTAAGACTGCCACCCAAATTCTTCTTGGGTGTCGTTTTAATAAAAGATGACATAAATTGAAAGTATAAAGTGACATGGCTTTGTACCTAACTAAGTAGTCCTTAACTCATTCACATGTACAGAAAAAAATAAAACACCGCCTGTTAAATCCTCCAGTAAGTTATAAAAAAATAAATCTAGCTGTTTAGTTGAATCTGCTTTCGATGAGTATAAAAATCCCCTCTAATTCACCTTATGTGGAGTGGTTTATTAACTCTTTGATGCGGCATAAATAAGAAACAAGCTATCTTGGGTGATCAAAACCACTATACCGCTATAATTGAAAACGGTACTTTTACGAAGCGTATCATAGAGCTAATGTTGATTAAGTTATCGGCTATGTGCAAAATGAAAGACCTGATCCTACTTAATTAGCACTTCTAGGCTTATGACGAAGAAAGATAGCATTCCGAGCTATGTTACTCACCCAAGATATGGCGATCGCCCAGTTATATCATCAGATGAAGTGCCTGCATGCGCAATTGAAAGTGCACATTGGCGTTACTCAAGTCTTAATTACTTTGCTGAAACAGCGATTTTTGCAGACACTTCTAAGCAGAATTTTGCTATTTACCCCCGCAAGATTTATGTAGACATTGAAGAAATGTGTGACGTATGTTGCAGGCCTTTCATTTTCTTTGCGCAAGAGCAGAAGCACTGGTTTGAAGAGCTGGGATTTTGGATCGACGCCCACTGCACAAGGTGTATTGAATGTAGAAAAAAAGATCAAGGCGTCCGATTTATGCATAAGCGATATCAAAAACTTATTACTTTAAAAGCAAGAACGCCACCCCAGAATAGGGAGCTCAAGCAAATAGCTATTGAGCTTTATAAGCTGGGGTATATACGAGATAAAAACAAGCTGAATATTGATATAGAAAGCTAACAATGTAAATCACTTGCTCCTAATTGCAGCGTCACACAACTCAGTGAGCCGCCCTTGATTACCTGTGTTTATGGTTCCCTGCACCTAAGGACCGCAGCTGATAAACTTGTATTAAAATATAAGATGTGCAGCATTTATTTTTAGAATTTTACCATCTAGAAAATGACTTTATATATTGGGATCAATCCAAAGCCGAAACCCTGATGTACCGGCGTAAAACTTGATAAGCACAATCAAGAGGCTATAACTTAATTTAAAGATGGGCTTTACTCCTAAGCGACCTCTTTAGGTTGCGATACTATTGTTAGCCGACAGAGATTTTCCTCCTTCTTTTGTGTGATCGCATTTACACAATTGTTACTTTTTGTGATAAAAATGTAACGGCAAGCAAAAAGCAAATATTGTACTGGAATGAAAATTATACAAAGGATTAGTTCAAGCCGAATGATTAATGATTTTAAGAATATTGATAAACTAAGCCCTAGTGATTTTGAGCTCTTTATCCGAGATTTATTTTTGGTTTCTGGTTGGAGTAATGCAGAAGTAACACAGGTCGGTCGGGAATATCGCTATGGTGATGGTGGTGTTGATATTTTTGCTTATAAAGGGAAGCGTAAATTTGCGATTGAAGTGAAGCAACGGCATATTGATTCTACTGTTGATGTCAAAGCATTAAATCAATTAATTACTGGGGCAAAACTTGCAAACGTAACCAACAAGATTTTAGTTACTAACTCTTATTTCACATCTGAGGTAAAAGTACGAGCTTTGCGATTAGGCGTTGAATTAATTGATCGTGATGCATTACAAAACCTATGGGTTAAAAAACATTCAGAAATTGGCCGGGAAATTAAGCCTCGCAAATATCAACAGGATGTGATTGATGATGCTATTGCAAATTTTGCATCGGGTAAAACAAAACTTTTAATAGAGATGGCCACTGGTCTTGGTAAAACCTATACGGTCGCCCATTTGGTTAAACATTTAATTCAAAATACTAAAGAGCGGACAAGAGTATTGTTTTTAGCTCATCAAGTAGAAATATTGCTTCAATCTGTTACATCGTTTAAGAACGTATTAGGTGTGGGGAATTATAGTTTTTCTGCTTGTTTCTCAGGATCTATGCCAGAGGACACAGACTTTGTGTTTGCATCATTTGATACACTATATGGTCAGATAGATTCAATAAGTTCAGAGTCATTTGATTTTGTAATAGTTGACGAAGCTCACCACACACCTGCTCGAACATATGGTGAAGTAGTAAGCTTGTTTAAGCCAAGGCTTTTGGTTGGTTTAACTGCGACACCCCATCGCGCAGACAACAAAGATGTTCTAAGTTTTTTCGGAGGTACTGATGGTCATATTGGTAAGTTCGATTTAGTTTGGGCTCTTAAGCATCGAAAGTTGGCATTTCCTAAGTACTTAGTTCTTTTAGATGACCTTGACCAAGATAAAATTGATCAACTAGAAAGTGGGCTATCAATCTCAGATCTAGACAAACAATTGTTCTTGCATAAAAAGGATCAAGAAGTTGTCAAAATTATAGAAAGAACAGTGGTTGAAAAAGAAATAGAAGATGTAAAGGGCATTATCTTTTGTCGTAGTATTCAACACATGCGACATTTGCTGGGTTTTTTTGAATTAGGTACTGCCACTTTAGTCCATTCAAAAATGGCTGAACAGGAGCGCAGAGAAAACATACGAAACTTTCGCGAAGGCGACTTTAAATTCATCTTAGTTTGTGATCTATTCAATGAAGGGATTGATATCCCCGAAACTAATTTGCTCATTTTCATGCGCTACACCGGTTCAAGAACTATTTGGTTACAACAATTAGGTCGAGGTTTACGTAAAACGCCAAATAAAGACTATGTACATGTATTGGATTTTGTAGGTTCGTTAGAACGTATAAATGAAATTAAAGAGCTTTCACAAGCTGTTGAAAGAGAGCCTCTTGATAAAGAGAGTCTTGTTGCTTATGACGAGCCTAAGGAGTGCAGAAGCGTATTACATGATTCAACACTAGAAGTTAAATACAGTGAAGAAGCAGCAAAAGTACTCACTCTACTTGAGCATATGAAAATGAAGCTTAATAGCCGTGAGATACTGATAGATAAAATTAGAGTGTGTAAAGAGGAAATAGGCAGAGTTCCTGCAATCGAAGAGCTTGAAGAAAGCCTCCCAGATGTGAGCCTTGATCAAATTGCTACTCACTTCGGTTCTTACTATAGCTATTTGTTAGCGGCATTCGACCAAGGTTTTGATAAGCACTCAATGGAAAAACGAATAAAGGGGTATGTTTCGAAGTTTTTATCTAAGCAAAAAGTTGTACCTAGTTTTCGAGCGATTACTTATCATTTTATGTATCAAGAGCTTTTCGAATTTACAGAACGCGAAATTAAACAACTTTTGCCTAAATTAGAGGTCGAGCAATGCAACGTTGTCGTTCCAGATAGTGAAAATGAGGTTATTGAAGATAGTAAGCATATAGAATGCGAGTTCATTAACCAATATAAAGATAAAATTAGTTCACGTTCAGATTTAAAATTAATCTCTGATCCAGTGCTGAAGCAGATTAAAGCAAAATATGGCTCGGTTTCATTATTTTTAAAGAAGTTAAAGGAAGCATCTTAAATTGAAAAACTTGGGTATTGAAATAGATGAAACACAAATGATGGTGGCATTAGATAAATTAACCCGTGATTTATGTCTGCAGCAAGACTCTAAGAATCATAACTTTGAAACCCTGTGGGATATTGTTGAAGAAATGGATGCGGTTACTTTTAGCATGCTACATAAAAATGTCTATTTTGCAGATTTTCTTCGCCAGGTTTTTATTAAGTCGAGTGAAAATAAAATTGAGCTACCAGAGAATGAATTCTTAGAAAGTGACTCCCAATTAGCTATAATTGCATCGAGCAACAAAATTGAAATTCCAGCGTCCACCTCTGAGGAAGACTTCGTAGTTCCAGACCTAGAAACCCCTTTGTATGGCTTGCAATTACCTACTCGTTTCATGAAACTTATAAATAGACTGAGAAAAGCAAACATCAATAATTTTGAGTTTAAGCTAGGTAATACTTTTAGAGATTTGATAGATCTAAAGGTTGTTGAAGTTGCATCCCTAATTGGTGTAGGAGCTTTTTACGTTGAGACCCTAAAAGAGCTTAAATCACTTGTTGCTGAGCAAACTGGTTATTCATCTGAATTGGAGAAAGCGAAAAATAAATCGTTTGATTGCTCAATAGTTGATACATCTAACTTCTTAATTAGCATGTCGGGAGTTGAGTTGCGTTTCGTAAAACCATTAGACAAATATGCTCGGCAATACCAATTACCAGATATGTCACAGCAAATAGAGCTTATTTTGAAATTTGAGCGAGATAAATTATTAGAATTGCCTGGTTTTGGGAAAGGTGTTGTTGATTTACTGATGGAGTTTAAAAGTATTATAGAAGCTGAAATCAAAGCGATTTATCAAGGAGAAGTCGATTATTTGGCGTTACAATCACAAATCATAGTTCCTTTTGATATCGAGACCATGCCTTTGACAGAAATTGAGCGAGTGATATTAGAAGATATAGATACCTTTCTCGATAAATTAGCTGACGATGAAGTTGATATTGCACAAAGGCGCTGGGGCTTCGTAGAGGATAAAGAAACTTTGGAGCAAGTGGGTGCTCGATTAGGACTGACAAGAGAGCGAGTTCGCCAAAAAGAAGCACTGATTAATAAATTATTGATATTGAACTTAAAAGTTAACCCTAACGTACTTTGGCATCTTTTAGAGCCTCACATGGCACCTTCACTCAAGGAACAACTTCCTGATTTGTTTGGCTGTTTCTCGTCTGAAAAATCTTTCTATGAGTTTTTGGATATTGTATGCCAGCAAGAGAAACTCTTTTATTATGTATATCCAGAAATCGATAAAACGATTTTAAACTCATACTTTGCTGAAAATGGAGCTCCAATTCATATCCAAAGTGCAATGGATGTAATAGAAGAGGCTGAATTGGTGAATGTGAAAAATCCACGTAACGCTATTTTATATCTACAAAAGCAAGGTGTATTAGTTGTTGATGGTGAAGATATTGTGCCGAAAATGCTAGGCAAGTCTGAAGCTTCTGCATGTATACTTGTAAGTCATCCTAAAGGTTTACCATGGTTAGACATTGCAGCCTTAGTTAATGCAAACGGTTATTCTAGAACAGAAATATATGAGGATAGATTAGACAGCGAAGCTTTTAAGCATAAAGACTATATCTATCTAGCTGGCAAAGGCATTTATAAACACACGCGATTTATTAGTGCTGATATTACTGATATTACCAATTTAGAAAAGGTGTTTGCGGAACTTTGTAAATATACAGAGGTGGCTTCAAGAGATGTATTTCACCTAAATGAGTGCTACAAATCATCAAATTATCTAAAACGTTTTAATTACTACGAGATTCGTTACTTCATTAAGCATTTTGGTGAAGACTATGGCTACTATTTCAGTGGTCGATCACAAGCGGATTCGGTTGGTCGTGAAAAAGGCTTCAAAAATATTACACAAAAAGATGTGATAATCGAAGCTATGAATACTAGAATAAAGCCCTACACTAAACCGGAGGTCGCAAGTCTTTTGAAAAGCAAAAGTCTTGCTCACGCTTCAATCTACCTAGATGGCTTAGTTGAAGAGGCCCGCGTTGTTCAGGTCGATCGACAATTGTATACCACCCCCGCGCATGCTTATCGTAATATAGATTTACCTAAATATTTGGATTCAATGCAAAGTATTTTAGAGAAGTTCTCTAAACCGGTTGATGCGTCTATATTTCAGAAAATGTTAAACCCTTTATTACAGGTAAGTTATTCGAAATATTTTTATTCATCGATTGCACGGTGTTTTGCCGCAGAAAGAGGTTGGTTTAGATCACACGGATTGTACAGCATTGAGCCTATTTTATTTGCTAATCTGACTGACGCATTAAATGCCCTATGTACCATAGATACTCCAGTAAAAGAAACTATTGCTCGTTTGCAGCAGCATATTGCAATAACCAAAGAAAATGCTTCACAAATTGTTCATAACTGGCGTAAATCGTCAGCTTAATAATTTATTAGAAAACTGTTGCCAGAATCATTGATTGTTCAAGATGTTCAAAGTCAGCCAATAATGAACAGTTAAGCGATGCAGTCATAAAAATTGTATCTGCGCTTTCAAGTAGTCACAGCTATAAAATAGTGGGGTTAATATCCTGGTTTGCGAAGATTATACAACTTGATGTATACGATGATGATGTTAACTGTAACTTTCAATTTGAGACTTTTGACTAAAGTCAAAAAAGTGGCAACAACTTATATTATTTGATACATGTACATCAATCACTAAAAGTGAGCACGAGTGTGTAGAAAAATACATTACCTGTTCGCTATAAACATGACATTTTTTAGCGCATATGAGTAACTACAAAATATTTTTTGAATTTCAGCGACCTTGGTTTGTCAGCGATTTAACAACTAGAAAAAACAGCCTTGAAGGGGAGTTGGCACTCTGTTTTCAAGTTGAGTGTGATAATGAATCCAAGACTATAGAAATAGAGGGCTTGGATGATCTAGATCTAGTTTCTAACCTACTTCAATCTGAGAAAGTAATCATATCCCAAGCACTAAACTCATAAAGAGAGTATGGAACGATTCGTGTTGAGTGTTGGATTGATGGTGGTTATTCAGAATTTTGGTGCAATAAAATAAAGTAGATCTGACATCTTTGTTTGCTTCAACCTCAGTTGTTTATAGCTCTTAAACGCACGTTATTTTTTTAAAACGGTCACTTAAGGTTATCGTTTTTATCCTCGATATTTAATTTTAATAACATACATAAGGTTATTTTAAGTTTAATAAATTACAGTTAAGTGCCAGCAAAGTAGTAAGCAAGAAAGTAGTAAACAAAAAAGTTAAAAGTAACTCATTTTATGTTTTAGAACATGAAAACAAGGATGAGTATACGCTAGGCTAATTCTGCACATTTATTACGCATAAAAAGAGCACTTATCTGAATGCGTTTTTTACAAAAGAGGCATTATGAATTTTAAAAATACAACAACTCATTACAATACACTCTCTATTGCCTTGCACTGGCTAATGTTTATATTAATTGTCACTGTTTTTGGCAGTATTGAGCTACGTGAGTTATTTGAAAAAGGCACAGAAACCCGTGATGCCTTTAAAATGTGGCATTTTATGTTGGGTTTATCTGTTTTAGTTTTAGTGTGTGTGAGGGTAATTGTGCGCTTGGCGAGTGGCTCGTTACCTGCTATTCAGCCTGAACCTGCAAAGTGGCAAAGCACACTCGCTAAATGTGTACACGTTTTGCTGTATGTCTTTATGTTTTCTATGCCGATAGCGGGTTGGTTAATATTGAGTATGGCAGGTAAACCTGTGCCATTTTTTGGTGTAGAGCTCCCCCCATTGGCAAGTGAAAACAAAGAGCTTGGTAAAACCATTAAAGAAATACACGAAACAGCAGGTGAGGTTGGGTATTACTTAATAGGCTTACATGCTGCGGCTGCATTATTTCACCATTACGTTTTGGCAGATAACACTTTTAAACGTATGTTGTTTTCTAAAAAATAAACACATTACAAAAGCCAAAATGGTGGAGCTTTAAGGTCTGGTATCACAATTATCAAGGTCTGCTCATGCGTGTGAGCTTAATTTAACGACGCAATAAGTCGTTTAAGTCGGCCGTTGGCTCGCTCTGCATTGCCAACGTTTACAAATTATAGTTGGCCTTTTTAGTCACTTTATCGTTGATTTTATTGCGAAACCGCTGCGCTTTTAATTTATTTTTAGCACGGCTAAATTAGCGATGCATAACAGCCAAGCCATAACAGCTAAGCTATAACAACCAAGCTTTAAAGAGCGAAACGTATTTTATCAACACCCTGTTTTTGAGCCTTAAAACAGCCCTCTTAATTAAGAGAGCTGTTATGTACCTAAGGTCGTTATTTTTCGAATACCTTAAATCCCCAAGCGGGCAAACTTAACGTTGTGTCGTTGGTAAAGTTAACCGTTTTCCCCGATAGCGCCTCTTTATATTCACCGATAAATAATGGTTCTTTAAAGTTCACTGTTTGCGGTTCTTTGGATAGGTTAAATACTGCAAAGACTTTTTCATCGCCTTTTGCGCGTACAAAGCTAAGAACATGTTTTGGAGCCGTGTTTGGTACGTGTACCATACGCCCACCAAATTGGCCATTCCACAGCGCTTCGTTACGATGTTTGAGTGCAAATAGTGATTTATATAAATCACCGATTGGGTGGGGTTGCCACTTAATCGGATCGCGTTCAAAAAAGGCGAGTCGTCTATCGTTTCCTGCTTCTTGTCCGTTATAAATCATTGGGAAACCTTCACCTACGACCGATAATGTAATGACCGCTTCAAGTGCGTCACCGTAGGTTTCAAACATAGTTCCTTCCCATGCATTCGAGTCGTGATTGGCAACCCCTACAAGCCGATAAGCCTCTACAGGGAATGCGCTTTCGTTCCAAGAATAGTAAACAAATAGAGCGCTGACATCGGCATGGTCATTAACTATTGTGTGCATCTGTTCTGACCACGACCATGCATAGGTCATATCAAAGGCTTCAGCGTGTAAATCACGAGACTCCCATTCTGCTAGCATTAATACAGGTTTTATTTCATCGAGTTCGCGACGTACATTATTCCAAAAATCAACGGGAACAAAACCGGCTACGTCACAACGATAGCCATCTACACCGACTTCTTTTACCCAGAACTTCATAGACTCTGTCATGTATTCACGCAGCGCAGGTTTTGAGTAATCGAAGTCGATTATGTCCGACCAATCCCACCAAGGCGTTGGTCTAAATTGTCCTTGGTAGTCACGCTCGTACCAATCAGGGTGCTCATAGCGCAGCCAGTTATCCCATGCACTGTGATTCGCCACCCAATCTAAAATAACGTACATGCCCATGTTATGCGCTTCACTTACAAAGGTTTTTAAGTCATCAAGGGTGCCCAGTTCAGGGTTTACTTTTCTGTAGTCTTTGACTGAATATGGGCTGCCGAGAGTGCCTTTACGGTTTTCTTCGCCAATTGGGTGTACGGGCATTAACCAGATTATGTCGACACCTAACTCTTTTAAACGAGGTAACTGCTTTTTAGCTGCGTTAAAGGTGCCTTCGGGCGTAAATTGACGGGTGTTTAGTTGATACATTACCGCATTTTTTGACCAGTCGGGGTGAGTGATCTTTACATAGGGCTTTGGCTCGTAAACATGGGATGTTGACGTGGTTTGCGTACAGGCAGTGAGCACACACAGTGTGAGTATTAGTAAACTTTTTTGCAGAAATGAATTCATGTGATTCCTTAAACACAGTTGAATAACAGCGTGTGATTAAAATATATACTTCAAATCGCGGTGCAACAATAAAGTGCATACGTATTCACTTTTAATTTACATAATCGATTAAGTGATATATTTGCTGTGTATTCGTAGTTATTTTTTGATGTTTTCTGGAATGGTTAAGTTTATTTAGGGGGCCTTTATCAATAAATAAAACGGCTAGCTAACATTAAGTACTGCTAGCCGTTATGTGATCTAGGGAAATTAAGCAGAGATGAAAAATGCAGATTTATTGGGATCCCAGCTGACGAGCTGTTTGATTTCAAGCTCTTTCATAATGGTTAATAATTCAAACTCGCTCAGGCAGCAATCTTGTTTGAGTTTTTCCAGTGAAATTTCTTTGTTACGGCTACGAAGTTTAGAGGCCAACATAATACGGTAAATTAATTTTGATTTACGGCTCATAACATTCTCCCTCCTTATTTTTTTATGCAATGACACTGCTTATTGAGAGTGTTTTACTGTTTTGGATTAAAGCATGGGTTGAATGACTATGGCTCATCATTTTTATCTCGTCAATTTATGTCTAAATGTTAATGCGTCAGTGGTAAAAAACGTTCAAAAACCTGTTATATATTCGCAAAATAATGCATTGAAAAATAAGCTGTTATTTATCTAAAAACAGTAATAGGTAGGCTGCATATTTAATTGAATTAACTAATGACCTTAGTATCTCATTGTTTTAGTTTAATTTTTTACTAAAAGATTTGTTCAATGCGTTTTGTGTATTTAATGGCTCTGTGTTTAGTGAATGGCATACAGAGTATGCTAGTAAGCGTTTTAAAAGAGGCGGTTGCAACTATGTTATCGGGCACTTTTTAAGGCTGATAAAACGCTTTTTGTAATCGAACAAAAAGTTAAAGTTTATGTTTAGGTATTTATACATTACGGCGAGCACAAAGAGCGAAAGCCGATAAGTGCCGAAGTAAAGGGGCGGTACTATGGTGACAACGGCCCTTGCAATCAGTTTTCTGGGCACTGTATTTACCTAGTTATGAGTTAAACATACTCTTTTTAGGAGGTGTGTATACCCACTGTCTCATCAGCACTTTTTGGTTACCCAATAACAGTAACCCGAGCGCGAATTTCTCTGTTTTAGGCGTTATAAATGCGTATTCATCAGGGGGTGTTAAGCGATATAGCCTTTTCTCGTTTTCTATAACGTTGATTAATGGATAAAAAATAATGTGACAAAAATTCAGCTAAACACTTTTAGTCCCTTTTATAGAATTTTATATTTTTAAAAAATTAAATGTAAAGAATAAAATATCTTGATTTTAAAGTTTATTACGAATATTGTAGCCGCAATGTAACAATAAAGTTGTTACCGTTTGTTGTTCTAAAGAGCATTTATGTAGTTTGTAGTCACAAAATCTCTCACTTTATAAAAAACGATAGGGTTACAGTTTCATGAATAAAAAATTCTCTGCGTTAGCTATTTGTATTAAAAAGGCGCTCGTTCCATCACTTGTTTTAGGGGCTTCAGCATCGGTTTTCGCAGCCGATGAACAAGCTGATAAAAAGAAAGTCACCAAAGAAGACATTGAACAAATAGAAGTTCGTGGGTATGCGGCTTCCGTTGAAAAAAGTATCAATATGAAGCGCTTTTCAAATAGCGTAGTTGATGCTGTGTCTGCAGAAGACATCGGTAAGTTTCCAGATCAAACGGTCGCAGACGCACTTCAGCGTATTCCAGGTGTTCAGGTTGAAAAAGACTTGGGTGGCGAAAGCGACAGAGTAAGTATCCGTGGTACTGCACCTCATTTAAATATTACGTTGTTGAACGGGCAAAACGTGGCATCAGCGACAGCTTCAGCCTCAATTACGCGCCCATCACGAGGTTTTAACTATTCGTTATTACCTGCAGAGCTTGTTGATACGCTTGAAGTATATAAATCGGCTGAAGCTGACATTGACGAAGGCTCAATTGGGGGAACCGTTGTTGTTAAAACACGTAAACCGTTGGACAGCGAGGCAAATTATGCCGCGTTATCAGTAAAGGCTTTCCATTTTGAAAATGCTGATGAAACAAAACCGTATTTATCGGGTTTATACTCGTGGAAAAATGAAGCACAAGACTTTGGCTTCAATGTAGGTTTTATTCACAAAGAAACAGCGACGCAACGTGACAGTAAAGAAGTACGTTTTGGCTACCGTAGTACTGATGCAAACCAAGACGGCAATGCTGAGTTTTATCCGGGTGCTGTGGGTTACAACCGTTATGCAAGTGACAGTGATTTAGACACCGCAACCGTGACGCTGCAATATGCTGCAAATGATAATCTGGATTTTGTATTTAACAATTTATATTCATCGTCGGAGCACAAGTCGTTTGGCACTTACTCCAGTGGTTTTATTTTACAAAATATCAGTAATGTAGAAAATCCTGTTATTGTTGATGGTACGTTAGTGGCGGGTGATTTACCGGCTCATAATAATTTAGGTTATTACGGTAATGCAGGTTACGAGGGCGAATTTAAGACTCAAGCGCATGATTTAAAAGTAACTTACAAAGCTGATAATTACACCGTAACGGGGCAATTAGGTTACAGCAAAGCGGATGGTGAGGTCAGCGATGTGTATTCAGAATATTATGCTAATACAGATGCCTCATTTACACTTGAAAATGGTACACCCGATGTCACTTTATCAGCGGATTTAAGTCCACAAGATTACCGCCTAGACTATAACCATAAAAACGATATTTTTAATGATTCAAAAGAAATTTATGGTCAATTAGACGTTGAATATTTACTTGATGGTGGTTTTTTTACCGCTATCAAAGCGGGTGTTAAGTACAGAGAGCACTCAAAAGCAGCCAGTTTAATGAAAGCTAATTACCCTAAAGTGTCAGCAGACGGTGAAACTTATCACTTGGGTATGTTTGCAAGCGACTCGGCCTCTGACTTTATGGGCGAGGGGGCAAATGCAATTTTATGGCAGTTTGATAACGCTAAGTACGCCGATTGGATTTCATCAACCACGCCGACTAGTGGCCCATACGAGCACTTAGATTACACCTTTGATTTAGAAGAGACCGTGACCGCTGGGTATGTAAAGGCTGTGTTCGATTACAATAAATGGCGCGGTAACATGGGTGTTCGAGCGGTGAAAACTGAGCTTGATTCGCGTTCAGTTGAGTACACAGGTCGCAGCTTTGCACCTGAAAATATCCAAGATGTCGAAAGCACAAATAGTTACGATGACTTTTTACCGAGTGTAAATATTAATTATGATTTAGCCGATGATGTTGTTGTGCGTTTTGCTGCAGCAAAAGTGATGTCTCGCCCTGATTATGACTTTTTATCTGCACGCAAAAGTGGTTACTGTGCAGCTGCCACAGGGTGTAAAGGCACCGAAGGGAATCCTTATTTAAAACCATATCGTGCGACTCAATATGACCTTTCGGCAGAGTGGTACTTTAATGAATCGTCAATTCTATCATTTGCTTACTTCTACAAAGATATCGACTCGTATATTACCAATGCGACTGTTGAAAAACAGTGGACATGGACGGACCCAGATACCGGTATTGAAGAAGTGCGTGATTTCTTAGTGACGCAGCCACAAAATGGTTTAGGTGGCGAAAATGCGGGCTTCGAAGTGAACTATACCCAAAAACTACCGTATGGTTTTGGTATTCAAACAAACTATACCTATTCTGATGCTGAGCTTGAGCAAACCGCTGAGCAAAAAGAAGCAGGTGAAGAAGCCGTATTACCAAATAACTCTGAAGATACGTTTAATGCCACGGTTTATTACGAAAACAGCGCATTCTCTGCACGTGTTTCATACACTTATCGCTCTGAGTACTTCTACACAAACTACTTAGGTTTAAACCAGTATAAAGATGGTTTTGGTCAATATGATTTGAACATGAGTTACAACGTGACAGAAAATCTTAATCTTATTTTCCAAGCGATTAACCTCACAAACGAAGAGCAAAAAGCGACGTCGGGTAACAGCACAGGTATGCCCGATAACAATCGTCCGATGGCTATTCATGACTACGGTCGCCGTTTCTTACTGGGCGCACAAATGAAATTCTAATCAGATTGATTCGACGTTTACTCATTTGATTAAGGCACAGCATATTTATGCTGTGCCTTTTTAATAATAGGTTAGCTATGCATTTTAAAAATTTACTTATCTTGTTGATGTTTTCTGGTTTGATTGGATGTAGCTTTTTGCCCAGTTCTGAGCCCAGTAGTGCTGAAAAGCAGATGCTTGGCAAAATTCACCAACAGGTCGTCGCGCGAGAATTTCGCGCAGCGTGGGTTGCGACAGTGGCCAATATAAATTGGCCCCTGGAGCCGGGGTTACCTGTTGCAGAGCAAAAAGAGCACGCAATTAGAATACTGGATACGCTGCAACAACATAATTTTAATACGGTGATTTTTCAGGTGAGGCCCCAAGCTGATGCCCTTTATCAAAGTAGTTATGAGCCGTGGTCTTACTATTTAACGAAAGAGCAGGGAAAAGCTCCAGAGCCTTATTATGATCCCTTACAATTCTGGATAGAAAACGCGCATAAACGTGGCTTAAAGCTTCACGCATGGATCAATCCATATCGAGCACATCATCATGTAGGCGGGCCGTTATCGTCGCAGTCGGTCGTGAATACCCAGCCTGATAAGGTGGTTAAATTAAAAAATGGTACTTTTTGGTTTTTGCCGACAGATAAAGATGTGGTCACTCATACATTAAATACATTAACAGAGCTGGTAACGCGCTATGATTTAGATGGCATTCATTATGATGATTACTTTTACCCGTATCCATCGTATAACGAAGGAGACGATTTTCCAGATGCTGAGCAATATCAGGCATATATTCAAGCAGGTGGGACGCTTAGTGTGTCAGACTGGCGACGCAATGCGGTGAACACATTTGTGCAGCGTCTTTACAGTACGGTGAAAGAAATTAAACCACATGTGTTAGTCGGGATCAGCCCATTCGGTGTATACAGACCAACACAACCTGGTACCATTCGTGGCATGGATCAGTACGAAACGCTTTTTGCAGATGCCAAGTTATGGCTAAACGAAGGGTGGTTAGATTACTTTTCACCTCAGCTTTATTGGCCAATAAACCAATACGCACAAAGCTACCCGCTCTTATTAGGCTGGTGGCAGTCACAAAACACGCAAGGTCGTCATTTATGGCCTGGTATTAATGCGCTGCGATCATTCGACGAAGCAGGTGTTGATGAAGTGGTTAATCAAATAATGATCAACCGTGGATTTTTGACTGCATCGCCAGGGACCGTTTTTTGGAATGTTGCCGCACTAGATGGTAGCCAATTAATGCGTGACGTCATTGCAGATGGCGTATTTCAGCATCAAGCTTTAATTCCTGAAACGCCTTGGATAGACATGCCCGCTCTATCACCGTTTAAACTTGAGTATCAACAACAGGCTGAATCTATAGTGTTACGCTGGCAACATACAACCCCTGAACACGTCGCGCACAGCTTAGTGTACACGCAATATGGTGATGATTGGCACTATCAAATTTACACGCCTGATGTTAATTGGCTTAAGGTCAATGAAACAAAAGAGGGGCAGTCGCTCAATGTTGTAAAAGTGATTGCGGTCGATAGGCTAGGAAATCAAAGCCCTGCCACAGAAATCGCCTTTAAGTAGAGCCTGTACGCTGTATCCCTTTATCTGTTACGCTTATGAAAATCAATAAAATAGGCATCAGAGTGAACGCAATTAAGGTATTTGCAGTATTGCTGCTGGGATGTATTTTTTCGACAAAAAATATGGCCGCAACTCAACATATAAATCTTGTTAAGCCAGTAGTTGCGGCATTTAAAGCGGGTGATAAAGACACCATCGCAGAGCGTGTTCATTATCCGCTAAAGCGTAAAGCCCCCTTAGAAGCTATTAAAAACAAGCACATGCTGATAGCGCGCTTTGATGAGGTTTTTGATAAAGCGTTCGTTGAAAAAATCACAACCTCCAATATTCGCCACGATTGGCAAATGATGGGCTGGCGAGGCATTATGTTTGACTCGGGTAAATTGTGGCTTGATTTTGATGGTTCAATTTGGGCTGTTCCCTATGAATCAGAAGCAGAAAAAACACGGCGTGAAGCGCTTATTGCAAAGCAAAAACAACGCCTGCATGGAAGTCTTCGCGAATTTACACAGCCGATACTAACTTGGAAGACAAAAAAGCATTTAATTCGTATTGATGAATTGGCTGAAAATCAATACCGCTATGCAGCATGGGACATCACGCAAACAATGGCGGATGAACCACGCATTGTGATAACAAATGGCACATTGCGTTTTGATGGCAGTGGCGGTAACCATTTTTATACGTTTATGAATAACGGCTACCGCTATGTGTGTCATGTTATTGTGCTAGGTACTGAGCAATCACCAGCGGGGCAATTAGAAGTATTTAAAAATGGTGTACAGGTTTTGTCTGAGCCTGCTTTGGATTTTTAGGTGTTTTTGCTTATTTTGCACTACGCTTACTCTTTTAAAGGAGTAAGTTATGAGTACAAAATTTTGGATTTTAAGAGCCATTAGAGTTTTCACGCTGGTGGCTATTTTATTATTTATGGTAGAAATCCTTAAAGGCCACGACACACAAAGTGCATTAAGTTTTGCGCTACTTTGGTCATTTATTGCAACGGCAATTTTTATCGCAACCCGTTTATATCACTCATCAAAAGGGCGACATTGTGCATTGTGTAATGACACCCCAGATGATAAAAAAGCGAATTAACCTAGGTTGTTAACAAATACACCGCCCCATACCAGCGCACAAATCGTAAGAGCAATAAGTACAGCTGCTGACCCCAAGTCTTTGGCTAGGCCTGATAATGGATGAATTTCAAGGCCTATGCGGTCTATTGCAGCTTCAATTGCCGTATTGACCACTTCAGCAAACATCACAAATAACACAGATACAAGCAGCATGATTTTCTCATACAGGGTAATTTGCCAGACAAAAACCACGGCTATGGCAAGGACTAACAGTATCAGCTCTTGTTTAAAAGCAGACTCATGCTTTGCTAACCACGTGAATGCACGTTGGGAATTTTTAAATGCTAGGCGAATACGTTTAATGCCTATAGGTTTGTTAGTGCTATCAAATTGCATCGTATGAAATCTCTATTTCGTTAGCTTTGTTTTGAGCAAGCATAAAAAATGTCTTGCTCAGGGTTATATTTAGTACTTCCGACATGAGTTAAGCCAAGTAGGGTGTCAAAAATGTTATCGTGCGAAAAAGCATGGTTACGCTGTTGTTCAATACATTGGTTAAAGCGGCTATCGGCTAGTTTATTACTCCAAAATAGCATAGGCACTTGGGTTTGCTCTTTAGGCGCTAATGCGTATGGGAAGCCATGTAAGTACAAACCTTTTTCACCTAACGACTCACCATGATCAGAGACATATAACAGTGATTTATCATCCGCCTTACTGTCTTTAAGCAAGTTGATTAGTTTACTCAACACTAAGTCGGTATAAGCAATGGTATTGTCATAGGTGTTTGTGAGTTGCTCGCTGCTACAATTTTGGATATCGCTACGTGGGCAGTCAGGCAAAAATTTAGTCTCTTTTTCTGGATAGCGGCGATAGTAGGTTGGCCCATGCGAGCCAATCATGTGTAGCACGACTAGTTGGTGCGTCGCATGACTCTTGGCAAGTGTTGCAGCTAACTCTTCAACGAGTACTTCATCAAAACAGTAATGGCCATCACACTGTGTATTTGTTTTATTTGGTTCGATAGTCTTAGACTTAACGCGAACACAAACGCCTTTACAGCTGCTGTTATTGTCAATCCAAGTGACTTCAACACCACTTCGCTGGATAAGATCAAGCACATTTTCTTGGCTTTGCGCAAGTCGGGAATCGTATTCATTTCTATCTAAACGCGAGAACATACAAGGCACAGAAATGGCTGTTGCGGTGCCACATGAGCTGACATCGCTAAAGTATTTCACACCGAGTTTTGGTGTATATGGATTCGTTTTCTTGTCATAACCTTGCAGTGAAAAGTTAGCTGCCCTGGCTGTTTCGCCTACCACCATAATGGTGAGTGAGCTTTGCTGCTCAGCCAATAAATGCGGTGTTTTATCTAATACTTTAAATGGTAAAGGCGGGTAAAAATAATTATCGCGCAAGTACTTATAGCTTGCGGTGTAAAATGCAAAGGGAGTTATGTAACTTGTTAGCTGGCGGTTATTACGCCCTACAGAGGCATAATCTTTATAAAATGGCACAGCAATAACGGCTACAGCAATAAACGCTGTGACGTTGAGAAACGCAAAGCTTTTTAGGCGAACACGAAAGTTTCCGACAATTTTAAAGCGAGAAAACAAATAGGCTGGGAGCACCCCAAGCACACCAATAAAAGCGATGACTTGTACATTTAGGTATGAAAATGCCTCACCTGAATTTGTTTCTAAGACATTTTGCAACATGCTTTTATCAAAGATAACACCGTAATTTAAGGTTGCATAAAACAACAGCGACGAAACTACGATGCTTGTTAAAAGCACGGGTTTTACAAAGGTGATTAACGATAACCAACTCAATACCATTGCCGTCAGTGCTAATAAGAAAAAAGGTACGCTTGCTATAAATAACCAATTGATATGTTCAGGTTTGCTGGCAGCTTCAAGCATGTTAAATAAAAACAGGCCATTAAATGCTATAACCAAGTAAAACGACACCAGCCAGACAAATTGGCTGTAGCTAACGTGCCATTTTTTAGTAAGGAGTTGTTTAATTTGCATGCTCATAATCATTCCTCATCGCTACGGTTTATTTGGTAAGCGATACAACTGTTCGGTATAAGCTAAATTGCTAAATAAGACGTGAGCTAAGGCTTTTTTGGCAAGCTCAACGCTGCTATCTGCGTTATCGATGGCAACTTGGGTTTTACTAGCAGGGTCATAGCGCCAATAGCTCACTTTTTGGTTTGGCATCAGGATCACGGCTTCACCATTTTCTACGTAAGCAAAGTTGTCGTAGTACTGCATCATGGCGCGCTCTACGGGGTATTGTTTTGTTAAGTCGTAGCCGATCATTGGAGTCGCTTGTTCAACACCTAACAACGATAACAAGGTTACCGGTAAATCCATTTGGCTTACTAAGCGAGTATCACGCTTTGCTTTCATATCACTGTTTAAAATGACCGCAGGAATATGGAAAGATTTAAGCGGCACAGGCTCTGAGCCAAACACGCGTACATCATGATCAGCAACCACTAAAAATACCGTGTCTTGCCAGTAATCTTGTGTTTTGGCTTTTGCGATGAATTTACCTAGCGCGTAGTCAGCGTATTTAATTGCGAGATCGCGTTTGTAGTTTTGAGGGTCGTGGCCTTCAGGCAGCGTTACCTTACCTTCTGGAATATCAAAGGGATCGTGATTACTTGAAGTAAACACAAGGCTGAAAAAAGGTTTGCCCGCTTTATTTAGCTCGTTTAGCTCTTTATCAGCTTGATTGAATAAGTCTTCGTCGCTTACTCCCCAAGATGAGATAAACTCTGGGCTTTGTATGTCATTAATATCTACAATATCGCTAAAGCCATTGCCTAAGAAAAAGCTTTTCATGTTATCGAAGTGACTTTCTCCGCCATAAATAAATTGGGTGGTATAACCTGTGCGTGCCAGTACATCGGCAAGTGAAAAGAAGTTATGCTGTGACTTTGATAGCTTTACTACTGAGCGAGAAGGTGAGGGGATAAAACCGGTTGTTACAGCTTCAATTCCTCGGACAGAACGTGTACCCGTTGCATATAAATTGTTAAATCCCCAACCTTCTTTATACAGCTTATCAAGGTGTGGTGTAACACCAATGCCACCTAACTCCCCGACAAAACGAGCACCTAAGCTCTCTTCTAAAATGATCACTAAGTTCTTTTTACTTTTATGGTTAAACGCTGTGTTAACAGCAAGCGTTGGGATTGCCTCAATGGTGAACTGTGAGCGATATGATGCTTTTTTAACGGTGTCGATAATGTCACTGCGTGGCATGGTGCCATATAGACTACTGGCATTCTTTTCATTACCCATATTTTTTAAAGCAAACGCTACACTGTAGGGTGAGTTGAGCACCAGTGAATTAACCAGCGAGTCACCCGAAAAATACACTAATGCCGGATTTAGAGGGCGATGACTTACAGTACCTCTTGCGCTAATTAAACAAATTATTAAGGTGGTAACGAGTATTACCACTTGGCTAGCCTTTTTAGTGTTTTGTTGTTTACTAAATGCTGCATTTATAAAGCGATACGCAAACACACAACTTAGTGTTGCAATAATTAAGGTGCTTATCATAGCCAGCTGATGGCCATTTAACAGCATAGAGAATACTTCTTGAGGGTAATCTAGGTATTCGACAAACAAGCGATTTGGTCGCACATCGTATTGGTTAATAAATGCGGGTGTCGAAGCCTCAACAACCACGATTAAAGTTACGACTAGGCTGCTATAAAGAGTAAAAGCATGTTGAAATAAAGCGGTTTTACTGCGCAAAAACACGTTAGCAAGTAACATCAAAACGGCTAAAGCTGATAGGTAACCTAGGCTACTCAAATCGATTCTCAGGCCACCAATTAGCACAGCTATGCTATCACCATCAACAAGCCGTTGCTGCTGCCATAACAGTAAGCCAATTCTCGACAGCATAAAAACTGTCATTAATAATAAGGTAAAACGAAACAAAGGTTTTAAAACGGAGAGTTTTGCTGTCATAGTCGTACTTTCTTAATCGAAACTACGGCAATAGTAGGAAGCAAAACTTAAGAAATCCTTATGGTAATCTTAATATTTTCTAAACCAGAAAAACTTCAGTAAATCTTAAGTGAATCTTAAGTTTGGTGCTGTAACCTGATGAGGTAGAAGAGTTTTTACTTATTTGAGTAACATATGAAATTGTTAATTATTGAAGATTCAGTGTCATTAAGACGTAGTCTACGAGTTGGCCTTGAAAACTTAGGTTTTACCATTGATGAAACTGGCGATGGCGCTGAAGGACTTAGTATGGCAATGACAGGAGAGTACGAATTAATAGTACTCGACATTATGTTACCCAGTATTGATGGTATTACGTTATTACAAACCATAAGAGCAAAGCAGCTCGATGTGCGTGTGCTCATTTTATCTGCCAAGCAAGAACCTGAAGACAAAGTGAAAGGGCTGCTGACTGGGGCCGATGACTACCTAACAAAACCATTTTCGTTTGATGAGCTTCATGCAAGGTTATTAAACTTGATGCGTCGCGGTGGCTTGAAAACAATCAGTGATGTGATCCGCATCGATAACTTGGCTTTGAACTTACAATTAAAACTGTTGCAAGTCGGTGACACTGTAATCGACCTTACGCCCAACGAATACAAAATTGTTGAGTGCTTATTTAGTAATCAAAATAAAGTGATTACATCAGAAAAGTTAAGTACTTATATTGCAGGGCAATATGACTTAGTTTCGAAAAACTCTATTGAGGCGCATTTATCATCAGCACGTAAAAAGGTCAGAGCGGCAGGTGGTGAGTTACCTATTCAAACCAAGCGTGGTTTTGGTTACATAATTCAAGGAAGGTGATGAAATCAATTCGCAGTAAATTAGTTTTTACTCTATCCATAGCGATAACTGGGCTTGTTTTAGGTATTTTATTAGCCACAGATATTGCAGTCGATAATTGGATTGATAATGAGTTTAACCGTGGCTTACACTCAAAAGCTGGCATGCTGATGACTTTGGTACATGAAGATGAAGAAGGGGTGGCTTTTAATTTCTCGAGTGAATTTATGCCAGAGTTTGATGGGCAGTTTGAGCCTGAGTATTTTCAGATTTGGACTGAGGAGGGAGTGTTTACACGCTCACAAAGCCTTAATTTATTTGCTTTGAAGAACCTTAAGTTTGAAGAGTTAAAATTGGGTGAAGCGAAAATAATGACCACCCAGCTACCGGATGGTCGTGACGGACGAATCATTTATACTCGTTTTCAGCCGCAACTTGACTCGCACTCACATAGGAATTTTTATAATGGAGTGAGTAGACCACATCACAGCACGCTTACTTTGGCCTATGCCGCGTCTTCTGAAGAAGTTGATTTTATTTTGTGGTTAATTGACGTTATTTTTATTGTAACCACAGTGACAGTCATTGTTTTTATTCGGCTCTTTGTACGTAAATCGGTCGACAGTTCTTTAGCGCCACTGAATAAACTCAATCGTGATATTAGTCGGCTTAGTATCGCAGATAAAAATGCAATAATTGTCGTTGAAGAACCAGTTAAAGAGCTGCAGCCGATTGTAAATAGCTTGAATGCCTTTATTAAAGAAAATAGGCAGCTGTACTTTCGAGAAAAACGTTTAACGTCAGACATCGCTCACGAACTAAAAACCCCCATTGCTGAGCTAATCAACATGGCCGAAGTGGCCATTCGTTTTCCTGATGAAAAAGAATTTGAAGCCGATTTTAAACCCGAGGTACTGAAAATTAGCCAACGGTTAAAAAGCATTGTGTCGAACCTATTGCTACTGCATAAATACAGTAATGAAGCCTTACCAAAACAAGATGCTTGCGATTTAAATCAGGTCATAATGCGTACCTTAGAAAGGTGCGATCTAGAGCGAGTTGAATTTGCACTTCAAGAAGATATCCCAGCTATTGTTAGTAACTTATTTGCACTTGAATCAATCATCATCAATCTTGTGAATAACGCCAAACAATACAGCCCAGAAAAGAGTGTAGTGACTGTAAGTACGCTGCTTAATAAAGAGGGTAAGTTGCAATTATCTGTTACTAATGAATTAAAAATACCCTTAACCGATGAAGATATTAGCCAGTTATTTGATCCACTGTGGCAAAAAGACAGTGCCAGAACATCCAGCGATAATTTTGGTCTTGGATTATCGATTGCCAAAGCGTTAAGCACATCGATAAACGCCGAACTTAACGTTGAGTTAAATGATGAAATTATTACCTTTAGTTTGAAATTAAAGTGAAATTTTGCAGCGTGTGTATTTATGTGCAACACTGAAAGTGAACAACAATAAGGAATAATAACTATGGGTAAAATTATTGGTATCGCACTTATCGTGATTGGTGTTGCACTTGCTGTATGGGGTTATAACGTTTATGACTCGGCCAGTGCTCAAGTAAGTCGTACGTTTAGTGGCGACACACCAATCGAAGCATGGCTTGGTATGGTGGGTGGGGCAATCTGCGCCATTGTGGGAATTTATAAAGTAAAATAAGCAACCACATGTTGAAATAAGCAAGCTAATACCTGATACTGTATTTATATACAGTTGTGGTGTTAGCTATGCAAAAACAATTACCGCTAAAATATTATTTAAATCACTTTTTTGAATTAGCTGAGTTTATTCAGGCGCAATGCAAAACGTTGCTAACTCCTGAACAACAGCAATTTATCGTTAAGTTAACCCAGCTCGACGAACAAAGCTTGTGCACTTTGTTACGTATCTATTCGCGAAAACCAAGACTTGTCGCGCTTTCATCGCTTAATTACGAAGAAATCCCAAACCTACACGGCGCTATTTTTAAACTTAAGCAGTTTGCGCTGGTGGCTCACCCTACGGTTGATGATCTTGATTTGGTACTTGCTCATTTAACGAAACCAGAGCTTGTTGCGTTGCTTGCTGATGACGCACTTTTTAAAACCCCTATTACGTTTAAAAAGTCGGCTAGTAAAGGGGTGTTACTGGCACTGTGTAAACAACATATTGACCGAGAGGCGAATGCGCTTGAACAGTTATGTGGAGAGTTTGTTGTTAATAGCCGAGCAGAATATTACGAATACTTTGAGTTTTTATACAGCGGTCGCTTAAGTGCAGGTGATATAAACCATCAAAACCGCTTTGTTATGCGTGATTTAGGGATAGCGAAGGTGCGTAATGATGTTGGTGAAACGCGATCACGTTTTAATACTCTTGAAGAAGCACAGACTCATTACCAATTAAATCAATGCCGCATGCAGTTTAAGGCATGCGAGATGCCTGAACAATATCGTCATTTAGCCAATGAACTGTTACAGATAAACTGTACTGACGATTTAGCGCACAGTATTAAAAATAAACTGCTTATTCGCTTATTTAAGCAATTTAAAGAGGCTGATTTGGCTTATGCATGCACACTTTTAGATAATTGCACTGGTAGCAGTGAAGCACAAGAACTGGCTATTCGTGTACGTTATAAACAAGGTGATACTGATTGGGTACAGCAAACGTTAGAAGCAATTATTAACGACCCCATCGACGACGGCATTTTGTATTTTGCTGAAGATTTCTTACAACGAAAATACAACAAGCAGCAGCGCTCTCGGTTAACGCAAATGCTCAGTGATACTGAGTGTCAGTTAGAGATTGACGATATTTATCGTGGCGATGTTGAGCAAGGAGTCTGTGAGTATTATCAACAGCAGGGATATACGGTATTTTTTACTGAAAATAATCTGTGGTTGAGTTTATTCGCGTTGACGTTTTGGCAAGAACTGTTTGTGGATACACCGTACCCACCGTGCAATGAATTTGATATTTACCCGCATGTTTTATTAGCCGATTGTTTTTACGCTTCGCAGCAGGCAGATATTGAGCAAAAACTGGCAACGTTCACCCATAATGATTGTATTTATAAGCAGGTTTGCAAAAGTGCAGCGCAGTTTTACGATACGCCAACGGGGTTGTTTCAATGGCACAGTGATATTCTTGAGCCTTTAAAAGTGCTTATTCAGCACAGTGAACTTGAGAGTTTAAAAGCGCATTTATTGCAAATGACAAAAACTTTTAAACAACTCAAAGATGGCTACCCAGACTTAATGGTACTGAAAGACACTGGCTTGTGCTTTGAAGAAGTGAAAGCGCCTGGTGATAAACTTAGACGCAATCAGTTGGTGAGTATTGATATATTAAAACAGCATGGCTTTACCGTGAACATTGTTGCGGTAAATTGGTTTAATGATCCTAACCGTATATACAGTGTGGTTGACATTGAAACCACGGGTGGGGTGCAAGGTAATAATAAAATAACCGAAATTGCCGTGGTGCAGCTACAAGCCGGCGAAGTGATTAAGCAGTGGGCAAGTTTAATTAATCCAGAGCGAAGTATACCGCCATTTATCACCAAGTTGACCGGCATTAATGCCGCCATGGTGCGCGATGCTCCTTGTTTTGCTGATATAGCCGATACGCTCAGAGAGCTCTTAAAAGGGTCGGTATTTGTGGCTCATAATGTGAATTTTGATTACAGTTTTATTCGAAAAGAATACGCCGCAATCGCCCAGACCTTTAAAATGCCTAAATTGTGCACGGTGGTTGAGTCGCGAAAAGCATTTCCGAAACTTCCCTCATACTCGCTTGGTAATTTAGCTGCACATTTTGAACTGAATTTAACGAATCATCACCGTGCGCTGGCTGATGCTACCGCCACAGCCCAGTTGTTAAAACTTATTCAGCAAACACAATCAAAAAAGGCGAGTTAAACTCGCCTTTTATCATTTTGCGTTTGCGGTTATTCGTACTCAATAGGGTCTGTTACGTTATTAAGTGCGAAGGCTTCTAAACGCTCTTGGCATGCACCACATTTACCACAGGCTTTGTCGCGGCCGTTGTAGCAGGTCCATGTTTGGCTGTAATCAAGGCCCATTTTTAAACCATCTGTCAAAATATCGATTTTCGTATTGTTTAAATAAGGGCTGAAAATTTCAACGGCGTCGTAGTTTGCAATACGGCATACATCATCCATTTTTTTAACGAACTCTGGACGACAATCTGGGTAAATTGCATGGTCACCTGAATGAGCACCGTAATACACTTTGCTGGCTTTTAGCGACACTGCGTAGCCAACAGCCAGAGATAATAAAATCATGTTACGGTTTGGCACGATCGTGCTCTTCATGCTCTCTTCTTCGTAATGACCTTCTGGCACGTCTATATCGTCGGTTAACGACGAGCCGCCAATCAGTTGATTAATCGCAGAAATATCAACGATTTTATGAGGAACACCAAGCTTTTCACACACTTGTGCCGCCACTTTAAGCTCTTTAACATGACGCTGGCCGTAGTCGAACGACAGGGCATACACTTCGTGGCCTTGCTGCAGGGCTTTATTTAATACGGTAAATGAGTCCATACCGCCGGAATAAATAACAACTACTTTTTGCGTCATAACTGTTTTGCTCATACTTTTGATAGAGGTTTACTTCAGGGCGCGATATACTACACGGCTCGGGCCTAAATAACAATTTTTGCCCGCGATTTTGGTTTTTAGGCGGCCAATTTTTACTGTCCGTCGCGTCGTAAGAGAGATGTCTTTTGTACAAAATTAACGAAGTGTTTGAAACAATTCAAGGTGAAGCAAGTTTTACAGGTACACCTTCAATCTTTTTACGTTTGCAAGGCTGCCCTGTGGGCTGTGCTTGGTGTGATACAAAACAAACATGGGACGTTGATAATGTGTATAGGGTGTCGCTTGATGACACGGTCGAAAAAAAAGCGGACTCTGATCATTGGGCCGAAGCCTCTGCAGAGCAAATATTAGCGCTATTTAAAGAACGCGGTTACAACGCAAAGCATGTGGTGATAACCGGTGGTGAACCTTGCATGTATGACTTAAACCCAGTGTGTGAGCTATTACATGCAAACGGTTATTCTACGCAAATAGAAACCAGCGGCACATTCGAGATTTTAGTCCCTGAGCAAACGTGGGTGACGGTTTCACCAAAAATTAATATGCGCGGCGGTTACAAAGTACTGCGCAGTGCAATGCAACGCGCCGATGAAATTAAACATCCAGTGGCCATGCAAAAGCATGTCGAAGAGCTTGAAGATTTGTTCTTAAAAACAGGCGTGAATCCGCGTTTAGTTTACCTTCAACCTATCAGCCAAAAAACATCAGCGACTAAACTTGCCATTGAGACCTGTATTGCAAAGAACTGGCGTTTATCAGTGCAAGTGCATAAGTATTTGGGAATTAGCTAAACACATAATTTTTGTGTACAGAAACAAAAAAAGCGTTGCACCATGGCAACGCTTTTTTACTATGTTTTCGTAACTCGTAACTCGTAACTCGTAACTCGTAACTCGTAACTCGTAACTCGTAACTCGTAACTCGTAACTATTTATTTTGCGCTAAATAATCAAGCACAACCTGATGATGATCTTTGGTTTTAAACTTATCAAACACGTGCTTGATTTTACCATCTTGGCCAACTAAAAAGCTGATGCGGTGAATACCTTCGTACTCTTTACCCATAAACTTTTTATAGCCCCAAATACCGAATGCATCGGCAATGGCGTGATCTTCATCGGCTAACAGATCAAAATTAAGCTCTTTCTTTGTTTCAAAATTCTTTAGTCGTTTGATTGGATCAGGGCTAATACCAACAACGTGCGTATTGAACTTAGCAAGCTCTGCTTTTTCATCACGAAGGTTTTCAGCTTGCACTGTGCAACCAGGAGTTGATGCTTTAGGGTAAAAATAAACCAGTACTTGCTGCTCTTTTAAAAGATCAGCTAAGACAACGGTTTCGTCGTTTTGGTTTTGTAAACTAAAAGCAGGGGCTGTGTCGCCAGCTTGTAGTGGATTAATTTTCTTCATGCTTTGCTCCTTAGCGAATGCGTCTGAATATATAGTCTACGTTCAAACTACGAGAAAGATCTTCAAAGCTCACTTTAAAGTGATCAATATCGACTTCTACAGGGATATTAAACTCTAGTTCGCAGCGCATTTTAAGTTCGTCATTCTCTTCATAGGTGTCTGATTTAAGAGAACAAATACTGATATGGTTGTCAGCAAAAAAGCGCGTTACTTTGCTTAGTGTTCCCGGTGTGTCAATACCTGTGTATTCGAGGGTGTAACCAGCACAAAATTCACACGCAACATGACTTGCTGTGCGTTTCATCATGGTTAATAAGCCAAGCTCCATGCCTTTTGTAGGCAATGTATGCTCAATGCGGCTAATTGCTGACATATCGCCAGCCAATAACATGATAAAGGTAAATTCGTTGCCCAAAATAGCAATGCGACTGTCAATTATATTGCAATGGCAATCACTCACTAACTGAGTCAATTCGCTAACGATACCGGGTCTATCTTCGCCAATCGCAGTGAGCACTATCTGATGATTTGTAAAAACAGTCATGGAATTTTAAGTACCTAGTAATTAATAATACCAATAGATATAAGCCAGAATAAGCCTTGATTTCACGTGAGTTTAATAACGCACGGCGGCAAAGTTTAACATAATTTACTCAGTTAACGATAGCGACGATTAATTAAGCCGTGAATAAAGTGCGCTCTTTCTTGTTTTTAGGGGCATCAGAAAGTACCATAGTTAAAATTTTGCAAGGTGATAAGCAAACACATACGTTACGCTAACCCAAACCATTCGGGTTTTTTGCATAAAATAAAAAATGTAAAGTTAAAAGTGATTTTACAGTGAACCAAACCGGCATTACCCACTCATATATTTGTTAAAAAAATTAAGGGTTTGCTAAGGAGAAATATCTGTGCAGTATTGGATCTCAAAGGCGCTTGCTGTAAGCGTATTGGTAAGTTTAACTGGGTGCGGTGTATTTACCGATGAAGCACACCATAAACGTAATTATCGTGCTAACGAACCGGTTAAAGCGCCTGAAGGACTTGCGCAACCAGCTCAAGATCCGACTTATAAAATGGAAGTGGCTCAGTACGACAATAATCCTGAAGCGAGAAATTATCGTCCACCGGCGCAAGTGATCACCATTGCACAAGGTAGCTGGGTTGAAGAAGGCGATAAAGACGCACGTGTTTATTTTGATAAAAATGACGGTATCGTTGATTTAGACGAATTTATTTGGGATTCCGTTCATGCGGTACTGAATGAGAGTAATACCCGTGCCGTTAAAGAAGATAAGTTATTAGGCAGCATTGAAACTGATTGGTACACAATCATCAAGCCTGAAGATAGCTGGTTTTGGGAAAGCGAAACGGAAGTGTCACAGCAGCGTTTTCTTTTTACAATTGAAGAGAAATCGCATCAACGTACTGCATCTTTAAATGCAAAACTGGTTGATTATAAAAGTGACTCACAAGAATTAACACCGCTTCTACAACAACAATTAGAAGTGCGTGCTTTAAACCAAGTAATCGCTGAGTTTGACTATCGTTATCGTCAACTTGAGGTTGAAATGCGTAAACAACAAGGCATTATTTCGCTTGAAATGGGCTTTGATAACAAAGGTAACGCCGCATTAGTTACGGAGCAAGATTACTTTGTTGTGTTTGATCGTTTTTCTGGTTTCTTAGAGCGTTTGTCTTTCACCATTGTTGAAATTGATCAAGAGCGCGGTTTGATCACGGCTGATTACAAAAAGCCAGAGTCAAGCGTGTGGGATTCTATTTGGGGTGAAGAGCTTGCAGAACTGCCTATTGAAGATGGCCAATACCAAATTCTTGTTAGCCGTACCAATGAAGGTGGCACAAGCCTGACTTGGATGGACTCAGAAGGCAATACACTTGAGCCGGGTACAATGAATGACCTACAACAAGCATTAGAAAATGCGCTGCGCCAACGCGGCATCAATATTTAATAATTAAAAAAGTTAAAACCACCACAAAAAGAGCCTAGCCGCTCTTTTTGTGGTTTTTACAGGTTGAAAATATGTCTAACTTAAACGCTGCAAACCGCAGTAACTTGCGAACTTTGTTTACCTTTTTCGTTCCTTCACTTATAGGTGTCTTCTTGTTTATGACGCCGGTACCCATAGGTGAAGCAATGACAATTCCAATTGCTGTTATGGCAAAAGCTGTGCAGGAGTGGATTGCGCCATTTGCATTGGGGTTAATTACCACAATTGTGTGTATCACAGGTGTTATGTCGTTAATAATAAAGTTTTTTAAGCCAAGAGCGCTGTTAAAAATATTTATTATTAAACATTTGTTTGATGTAAGTTGGCTGTGGTTGACTGTGCGTTTGCTCGGTATGGTATTTATTATATTAACGTACACGAAGCAAGGTCCCGAAATGATTATTTCGGGTGATACAGGGGCATTAGTTTTAAACGACCTCCTGCCGGTACTTTTTTCGGTGTTTATTTTAGCGGGTTTACTGCTGCCATTATTACTCAACTTTGGTTTGTTGGAGCTTGTTGGTACGTTACTGACAAAGGTGATGCGCCCTTTATTTGGTGTACCAGGACGAAGCGCCGTTAACTGCGTAGCGTCGTGGCTTGGTGATGGTAGTGTCGGTATTTTAATGACCGCACGCCAATATGAAGACAAGCATTATACACAACGTGAAGCTGCGATTATTGGTACCACATTTTCTGCTGTATCAATTACTTTTTGTTTGGTTGTTATTGGGCAAGTAAAATTAGAACACTTGTTTGCTCCATTCTATTTGACCGTGTGTTTAGCGGGTTTTGTTGCCGCTTTAATTGTTCCGCGCTTACCGCCTTTACGTTTTAAGAAAGATTTGTATGTTGACGGCACAGAACCCGACAAGCATGCAGAGTCAGTGCCAGAAGGGAAAACTCTTATTACGCATTCTCTCGATGTTGCTTTAGCTAAAGCACGCACAGCTCCAGGCGTTGTAGGTACGCTAAAAGAAGGCTTACACAACGCATTTGACATGGTTTTTGCTGTATTACCCGTGGTGATGGCTGTGGGTACATTTGCCCTGATTATCGCTGAATACACTGCCATTTTTGAATACATGGGCAAACCATTTGTGCCATTTTTAGAATTACTGCAGGTCCCTGAAGCAGAAGCAGCGGCGCAAACTATTATGGTGGGTTTTGCCGATATGTTTATACCGTCAATATTAGCGGCGGGAAACATTGAGAGCGATGTCACCCGTTTCATTATTGCTGCTATGAGTGTCACGCAGTTAATTTACATGTCTGAAGTAGGGGCATTGTTATTAGGCAGCAAAATCCCGGTGAATATCGTTGAATTGTTTTTAATTTTTATTTTAAGAACATTGGTGACGCTGCCGGTCATTGTATTGATGGCGCATTGGTTAGTGTAAACTCGTCAGCGCATAATCAAAAAAGCCCTGATCAATCAGGGCTTTTTTGATCATTTTCGTCTTTTTTTTCGGGCTTTTTAAAGTCCATTTTTGCTGCATGTTTTAATAAAGCAAGGTTGCCAATGACAACCCCAAACACGGCCACGACGATTGCAATTTTTTGCCAGGTTTCCATAGGTACACTCAGCTAATTCACCAATCTAGATAGTAGCACTTATATCAATCTGCAAAAATACTTAATCATTTTGAGTGTTCAAACCAGTCGCTACCTGCGTTAAAAATGTCTGATTTACGACTGCATGGATGCAGGAGGTAGATCAATGCAGGAGCAATTGCCGAGAACAACTAAATAACTAAATTTTTGCCTTGTTATCAACGCGGTTTTATTACCTCAAAATAGACCTCTTAATTAAGCACAATGGTATTAAAAGCGTTTTGCATAAGAAAGAGAAATAAAATCAAGTCCAGGGTTTGGGCTTTTGAATCCTGCGTTAGAGTAGTGTAAATAGCGTAGTGCTAACGAACGGTTGTCACCTAAATCAGCAACCAAGCCTAACCTATCTTCAAACTGGTAGTGAGTGCTAACATTTTTTCCTGCAAAGTGGGTGTCATCTAAAATTGAGACGCCTATACCAAACTCAACCGACACCGGTATACCTTTAACATTGAACACGGGGTATTGAATCACGGGTGACATTGCTAACACCACGTTAGTTTGATGATTGTTTTCTTTACCGTATTGCCAAATGTTAAAACTCGATTCGAAGTATAAACGACCGTACTTGAGTGGTAATTTCTCGCTCGGGATATGATATTGGTAGGCTAATTTAATGCCTTTCACGTCGCCTTCACCTTGAATATAATCAATTGCATAACCATGATTTGAAGCTGCATAAAGCGGGCCTGCGACCAAAGCCGTTGCGCAAAGTATGAGGGTTTTTAATTGATGTATTTTTTTCATATCGGTACTTCTCTTTGTGACTGTGAGAATGTAGATAAGGGCAGGGGGGAGCCGTTTTCAATGTGCGAAAATACACAGACGCTGTGCAGGCTCGTGGTTTTAGAAGTAATTATATGAAAATGCTAATAAAAACTGATTGGTGTCATTTTGGCATTAAAAAGGTGTCGTATTGGTTCTTTTTCTTTGGGGTAGTAATCGGTATATTAGCGAAAATTTTTTGATCCAGAAGCACACACAATGACCAGATTAGTTAATTCATTCTTGCTAATTGCAACACTCTTTACGGCCAGTGTAAGCGCCAGTAATGTGAGTTCGCCAAAGCAGTTATTAGAATCAGTAACAGCCGATTTATTTGTTGATATCGCCAATGTGAATGCCAAAGGTGATGCAAGCCCTGAAGCAATGAGCAGTATTGTAGAGCAACGTTTACTGCCACACATGGATATTAAATTTGTATCTTACAAACTGCTAGGTAAGCATATTAAAGGTTTACGCCGCGAACAGGCTGTTGAGTTTATTGCTGCTGTTGAGCACTATTTAACGGTGACTTATGCGGGTGCGCTTATGAAGTACACCGGCCAAAAAGTTATTTTCGATCAATCTCAGTTAGTCGATGGTGATTATGCAACAGTGAAAACGCAAATTGTTGACGATAATGCCCCAGCCATTGATTTACACTTTAAGTTGCGTCAAGGCAAAGACAAGCAATGGAAAGTTTACGATATCGTTGCTGAAGGTATTTCGCTCTTAAGTGCAAAGCAAAAAGAAGTATTGCAACGCATTAGCCAAGTAGGCATCGACCAAGTAACACACGAATTAGCCAGTAAATAAGTTTATATAGTCTCCAACCAAGCAGTGTGCTCCGTGTGTGTGCCACTGCTTTTCTATTTTCTTTAAAAATCACCTACTTTGCGCTAGCACCTCGTACCCTCTGTGGTAGAATCAAGCTACTTTTCTTATTAACCTAAGTATCTGTCAAGATACTCGTTTTTTGGTCGCAATATTAAGCTCAGTGTCAGTTATATTTTGTTATAACTGAGTGCTTAATAAGACCTCGAATAATGTGCAGCGGAGTTGTGTTTTTTTAATGGAAAATGTACTGATTTGGCCGAAGGAATACCCGTTACTGATCAAAGGATTAGCTGAGCAAAACGGGGCTTATATTTTAGATGCTTTAGAAGCTTGGCCTGCATGTCGTTCAACAAATGAAGATGACGGTGTGTGCACGACGGTTCTGCCACCTATTTATTACCTTACTTGGTTAACACCGCTTGAGCCTTTTGAAGAGTGCTACTTTCAGCATATTTCTGAGTTTGATGAATCTGCGCAGCACTATATAAATGCAATGAAAACGCATTTTCTAGACAACGATTACACCCCAGAAAGCCTTGTACTTATGCTCTGCCAGCGTCTTGAAAAATACGCCAGTGCATTTGCGCAATCAGCGGTTAAAACACCGATTACACTTATTCACCAGCTATTCAATCGTCGTTATTTTACGGTGATTGAGCATGTGCTGAATCAAGGTGCAAAAATGTCTGCTCAAGACGTGCTTGAGCTGTGGACTGAAGTGGATTTTAGAGATCGTCTTAGTGGCTTTATCCCTGAAACGGTTGCTGACCTGGAACACTTAACCAGCCTTGCAGCAGATAAAGTCGCGCAAGGGGAAGACTACTTTACGTTATTGAAGTTGGTCTCGCCAGACGTTGATTCTGTCGCATTACTTGAGCAAGCGCTGTTAGCGCATTTAAGTCATGAAAGTGCAAAGCAAACAATGGCAAAGCGCTTTATTGAGCAAGGGGCAACAGGCACACTTGCTGACGAAAACGGTAAAACTGCGTTTATGTGGGCGATAGAAAAAGGCTACGTAAATGTTGTTGAAACGATACTCGAACATCAAGATAAAACGCGACAAGATAACAAAGGTAATACCGCATTACATTATGCCGTGTTTGCCCAAAGTGAACCTTTGTTAGTGTTTTTGTTAAAATCGGGGTTTGATTTTCGTGTCCGTAATAACGAAGGTTTAAGTTGTTATCGCTTAGCCGTCAGTATAAAAGCAGATAACTTGGTAAAATGCCTAGAGCGCGATTTTGGGATTAAAGAACTTTCACCAGAAGGGCAGTTCGAACGTGTGAAAAAAGTGCATTTGCTGCATGCCATCGTCACTTTGCTTTTCCCTGTGCAGTTGTTCTTCTTTTTTGATGATAGCATTGCTATAAAAAGTGAATTAACGCTGAGCTTTACCTTGCTTGCCATCATGTGCTTTTTCTTTGCAACGAGCTTAAAGCGTTGCGCGCTTTACCCACATTTACGCCACCCTTGGGGACTCTTTCTACTGCGTATGTTTTCGTTGTTTAGTTTGGTCGCACAAGTTGGTTTGGCAAGCATTGTGGCATTAGCGACACTTTCAGAGCTTGTTTAATACCATTAATTCGTAATAATACTTAATCATTTTGAGGGTCTAACCTGTCGCTATCTGCGTTAAAAATTGCTGATTTACGACTGCATGGATGCAGGAGGTAGAGCAATGCAGGAGCCATTGCCGAGAACAACTAAATAACGATTTTTTGCCTTGTTATCAGCGACGATTTAGCCTCAACACTGCTCATTGAATTAACCGAATTGAATTGGGATAAGTACAGAAGTGTGGAGTTTCCGCTTTTATTTCAATAAAAAACGGCAACCTTGGTTGCCGTTTTTGCTATTTTTTAGACTCGCTTTCGTGGGCGGCTTTTTCTTCTGCTAACTCTTCTTTGAGCTTACGAATTTTCAATCCTAACTCTTGCCCTCTATGGCGTGCATAATAAGTGCAACCAATAAACATGAGGCTTGCAAAGGTTAACTCAAGTAACACCCAAATAAGCTGATCTTGGGCTACCCAAAGCAAGGTAAAGCCATGAATAAAATAGAACATGACAATAAAGTTAGCCCATGCGTAGGTGTAGGGCTTGTCTTGAATAATTCCTTTTAATGGCAATAGCAATGGCACAATATAAACAACAAATATAAATGCGTTGCTGTGGCCTTCTCGTGGTGCAATTAAAAACAACCAAATTGGCATTAAAATTAATAAACCAATGTAACCAATTAATGCAAAACGTTGAAAACGCTTTGTAATCGGCTTTTTGGCTATAGGGTGGTTTAACTCAGACTCTGAGCTCATTGTAATTTACTCGCAATCAGTGCCAGACGTTTTCCAACACTCTGACAAATTTTTATTTCGTCTTTACTTAGAACATTGCTGTTATTACTACCCGCGACATGTGTTGCGCCATAAGGCGTACCCCCTGTTTCGGTGCCAAGCAGTTCAGGTACGTCATAGGGAACACCAAGCAACATCATACCGTGATGTAACAGTGGTAATGATAAATTAAGCAGTGTGGCTTCGTTTCCGCCATGCATACTACTTGATGACGAGAAGACACAAGCAGGTTTATCAATCAGCTGGCCTTTAAGCCATAAATCGCTGGTTGTTTCCCAAAAGCTTTTTGCTTGTGAGGCCATCATACCAAAGCGTGTAGGAGTGCCAAACGCAAGGCCATCACAGTTAATCAAATCCTCTTTACTGATCACGATGTCGTGCGGTTGACGTTGTACAAACGTACGCAATAAGGCGTTTGCCCCTTGCTGCTCAATGGCATCGCAAATCTCATGGGCCATGGCTTCTAAAGAACCATGGCTTGAGTGGTATAAAACAACAATATTGGTTGTCATTAAAGCACGCTTAATACGTTTTCAGGTGGACGACCTAGGGCTGCTTTGTTGTTATTTACAACAATTGGACGCTCAATTAATTTAGGATTAGCAACCATTGCAGCACGCAGTTTGCTTTCATCTTGCTCGTTCTTTAAATCAAGTTCTTTATAGATATCTTCTTTGGTGCGCATTAATTCTCGCACAGAAGAAAAACCAAGCTGGTCTACAAGCGTTGCGATTTGCGCTTCATCTAGTGGCGTTTTTAAGTATTCAACCACGGTAGGTTGTACGTTATTGCTTTCGAGTAGGGCAAGTGTCTCACGTGACTTTGAACAACGTGGGTTATGATAAATAGTAACAGACATGGTGTGTTCTCTAAATTTATGAATTTGGTTTATTTTAGGGCAAGCGTGGCGAGACTTAAAGTCTCGCTAGTTCTTTTTGCAGTTGACGATATTGTGTTAGAAGTGCTTTTAAGCGTTGTTGCTTAACGAGCTCTTCAGGCTCAACAAAATTAAGCGCTTTTTGAATTTCGTCAGCGGCTTTTAAATAGGCTCCATACTGGGCAAGTACATCGGCATTTGCTTCATGATATGACGCCATATTTTCTTGTTTTTTATAAACAGAGGCAATTAATTGCTTCCCTAAGTTATGTTCTGGCTTTGCTAATAAAAACGATTTTAAAATACGCTCAGCGAGTTCGTATTGTTCTGCTTCAATTGCTGCATTTGCGTAGTTTAGGGTAATTACTTGATTGTTTGGCCTATCAACATCCAGTTTTGCTAAATACGTCACAGCCTCAGCGGCTTTGCCTTGCGCAATAAGTAAATCAGTGTGGGTGTCGATATAAAATAGGTTTTTAGGGTCTTCCTTCAGTAAAGGCTCAAGAATATTGGCTGCTTCATCCAGCTTTTTTTGATCTAACAAACTAATGCCTAATCCGTATTTCAGTGCGGTGTTGTGTACGGTATTTTCACGCATTAACTTACGAAATAAGTCTTCAGCAGCTTTTGATTTCTGGTAATAGCGAGCAATAACTCGGCTTTTTGCTAAATTGAACTCGAGGCTGTCTTCGAAATGTTTTTTTGGATATTGCTCGGCACGTAGGCGAACATCAGACACCCTGCTTTCAGGTAATGGGTGAGTTAACAAAAACGCCGGTGGCTTATACTTGTAACGAATTTGTGCAGCCAGTTTAGTTAAAAATTCACTCGATTGGCGCGGATCGAAGCCGGCATTATTGAGTGTTTGCATACCAATACGGTCTGCCTCTTGTTCTGCAGCTCGGCTGTGTGTTAGTTGGCTAAATGCCGCTTGTGTTTGGTTAGCTGAAATAATAGCAATACCGGCATCGGGAGCAACGACGGTTGCTAAAATACCAGCAATCATACCGGCAATGGTTAAAGCACTATTGTCTTGTTGTTGTTGAATACGACGCGCTAAGTGGCGTTGTGTTACGTGTGCAATCTCGTGACCTAGTACCGAGGCAAATTGACTTTCATTATCGGCTTGTGCAATGAGACCCGTGTGTACACCAACATGACCACCGTAAAAAGCAAACGCATTTATTTCGGGGTTGTCGATCCAAAAAAATGAAAAGGGGAAACGCACATCATTGGCATTGGCCACCAATCGACGGCCTAAAGTGGTGAGGTATTCATCAAGTACCGGATCAGATACGACAGGGGATGAGCCGCGAATTTGCATCATCATAACTTCGCCGATTGCTTGCTCTTTTTCAATCGGCAATGCTTGCAGTGCTGAGGTACCTAAATCTGGAAGCTTAAAATTTGTTTGTGCCTTCAACGGCTCACTATGCAGTATCGAAAACGTTAATAATGCACTGCATAGTGTAATAAAGGCTGATTTTATTCGCATTTTATTCCTTGTTGATTTGTTCACCTAGCATGACTTTGGCTATATCAATTTCGTCGCTGCATGCACGGCTATCTTTTTCGCACAATTGATAGAAATCTTTTATTGTGACTCCATCTAGCTTAACAACGTTCAACTCCCGTTGTAAAAAAGTTATGATTTTATGCACAACTTTATGAGCATGAAGGATCAGTGCTTTATCTGCTTTATCGCCTCGTTCAAAGTAAAATGCAATAAATTTATGTAGCTGATTGATACGAATCAGATTTTTCATAGTATGTGGATCCCACACACGAAACTCCATAAAGCGATTATCTTTAATATACTGATCGACCGTGACATCTTTTGCATAAGGATAAGCCCACAGCTCGAACCCTCGGTCCGTGAAGCTTTGGTGCAAAGCAAGGCGCGGCTTATTATTACACACTATCTCGCCTAATTCTGTTTCGTGTCCATCAAGTATATCAAGATTCCAATTTCGCGGGTCGATAAGCCGCTTTACTGCATTGTCAAAACCATGATCTAAAATACCTTCCGATTCGCTGACCGAAGATGCCACCATGTGATAAAATGGAGGCAATTCCCCCCAGTTTATTTGTTTTTTAAACCAATTAATCTCTTTAAGAGTTGGATTCGCTGGTAATTGCGCTTTATTATGCGAGCCAGGCATCGTGTTTCCTTTACTATCCGGTATCCGATAAGGATAAACTATTGCTTTGCGTGTTTTAAGAAAAAAATGACTTATTACTCATTATAAAGACTTATTTTTTAATGAGTGCTGTGATCTAATACTTATTATTCATATAAATTACGTAGTTGATTCGTTATGTTGATGTGTGATTTGCGGCCATTTAAATGCCCGCAACAGTTTATTCAGTTTAAATTAGGGTTAAATAAGGCAGTATCTGCGAATCAATCAGTTACTTTTACATTTAATGCTGCTGAGTCGAGTGAGGATATGCAGCGATTTTTAGAAAAACATCATTACCATTTTAAAATTGACCTAAAATTAGGTGTACTCATTGTGGAGCCAATTCGTGTTTGAATATGTAAAAGCTTGGTACGAAAATAAATTTTCCGACCCCCATTCGGTCACCTTATTGTTGCTGCTAATTGCAACGGTGGCGCTGTTTTACTTTTTTGGCTCTCTTATTGTGCCGGTGTTGGTTGCGCTGGTCATTGCATATTTACTCGATTGGCCTGTTGTTCATTTAGAAAAGCTAGGCATGAAGCGCTTTACGGCCTCTATTTTAGTGATGCTGTTATTTAGCGGTTTGATGATCATGATTTTAATTGGAATGGGGCCTGTACTTTGGCAGCAAACCAGTAATTTAGTCCAAGAAACCCCCTACATGATAGAAAAAGGGAAAGCACTGCTACTACATTTACCTGAAGATTACCCCAGTTTAATTACCTCTGAACAAGTTAAGTCGATAGTCAGTAGCGTTGAAGCAAAAGTGATTGAATTTGGTCAACTTGCGCTGTCGGTTTCGTTAACGTCGTTAAAAGATGTGGCTGCTTGGCTTATTTATCTGATTTTGGTGCCACTGTTAGTTTTCTTTATGCTTAAAGACAAGCAAGAATTAACACAAAGTGCTGAACGATTAATTCCAAAACAACGCCGCCTTATCATCCAAGTATGGCAAGAGATGAATCAGCAAATCATGAATTACATTCGTGGCAAGGTGTTTGAAATTTTAATTGTTGGTACTGCTTCATTTATTGCATTTGCGGTGCTTGATTTACGTTATGCAGCATTACTTGGCGTTTTAGTGGGCTTATCGGTGCTTATTCCATTTGTTGGCGCTGCTTTGGTGACGATTCCGGTTGCGGCTGTTGCGCTATTCCAATTTGGTTTAGAGACCCAATTTTGGACAATCCTTATTATTTATGGGGTTATTCAGGCGCTCGATGGCAATGTGTTAGTTCCGCTGTTATTTTCGGAAGCTGTTGATCTGAATCCTGTATTTATAATCGTTGCGGTTTTATTTTTTGGTGGCTTATGGGGATTCTGGGGCGTGTTTTTTGCGATACCGCTGGCGTCGCTTGTTAAAGCATTAATTAATGCCTGGTCATCAAAGCAGGTCGACCTTACTCCTAGCTAGCTTAGTATTAAAAGCTATATAAAACGCACTTTACTGACTAATTGATTATTATAATTTACACGTGAAAAATGTAAAATAGGTTATAAGATATATCTTTTAGTAATATGGTGCGTTTTTCATGGCAAATTTTTTTCTTCCAGACGATGCTAATCAGCAGATTTATTTAGATGCAAACGCAACGACACCGGTACTTCCACAAATTGCAGATGTAGTGTCTCATACTATGCAAGTCTGTTTTGGTAACCCATCGAGTTCACACATCACAGGTATTCAAGCAAAATATCTATTAGAACAAACACGAAGCAAAGCACGTGATGTGATTGGGGCGTCTGATGGCGACATATTGTTTACCTCGGGAGCAACCGAAGGTATTCAGACTGCTGTTGTATCGACATTAATAGCGGCAAAAAATCATCAAATTGAAAATCCAGTGCTGCTTTATGGCGCCACAGAGCACAAAGCGGTTCCAAATACACTAAAGCACTGGAACAATGTGCTGGATATTAATGCGCAAGTGTTGGCTATTCCGGTTGATAAATACGGCATTTTAGATCATGAGTTCATCCGCAAGCATGCTGCAAATGCTCTGATGATCTGCACTATGGCAGTCAATAATGAAACGGGTGTGTTTCAAGACTTAGCGGCTATCGAGCAAGTGATCCGCAGTGAAAACACGCGCGTCGCTTGGATGGTCGATTGTGTTCAAGCTTTAGGTAAAACCCGTTTGGCTTTAAGCCAAACCACAATAGACTATGCGCCTTTTTCTGGCCATAAACTGTATGCACCCAAAGGCATTGGGGTGCTATATATTCGTAAAGGCAGTGCATACACTCCGTTTATTGCCGGTGGTGGTCAAGAAAGCGGCATGCGCTCTGGCACAGAAAACTTACCGGGTATTGCTGGCCTGAACGAGTTGTTTTCGTTATTGCTTGATAAAGAGAATCACACCTTTAAACCACTAGAGCAGTTACATGCTTTTCGCAAGCAGCTGCATGAAGCACTGATTGATACGTTTGGCAGTATTACGTTTAATCATGAATTTGAGTATTCAGTGCCAACGACATTAAATTTTGCTGTGAACGAATTAACTAGCAAAGAGGTGATGGACTTATTTGATGCTGCGGGTATTCGTGTTAGTGGTGGTTCTGCGTGTAGCTCAGGTGCGAATCGCAGCTTTGTACTTGATGCAATGGGCGCATCTGATTGGCAGAGTGAAAATGCAATTCGGATGTCATTTGGTCCAGCGGTAACCGAGCAAGAAATTAATTATGCCTGCGATAAGATCCGCTCGCTTAAACCTATTCTTGAAGCAAATTGCTTGGTGGTTTCGGACAGCACTTCACCTCAACAAGAGGTCTGTGCAATTGGTTTGACTCAATTACGTCATCAAGCGGCGTGTTGTTGGTTATACGTTGATAGCAATAAGCACGCAGTTGTGATTGATCCAATTATTGAGCTGATACCGCGAATGGCTAAAATTGTCGCAACACAAGGTTTGTTAGTTAAAGCTATTTTAGACACACACAAACATCAAGAACGCTTATCTGCTCGCTGTTTACTTGCTAAAGAATTAGCAGAGCAGTACGTAGGCAATGAAACAGACGAATTAGGCTGGCCTGTTAATGATGAAACAATACCACTTAATACCGCGCGTTTACGTAAAGTCGCGACACCGGGTCACAGCCAAGACAGTGTGAGCTATTTACTCGAAAATAGCCTAACAAATGATGTTAGCTATTGTTTCTGCGGTGATTTAATTCTTCCTGGTGGGTTAGGTAACACAGTAATTAGTGGCAGTGATACGGCACAAATGGTGCAATCATTAAAATCTCTCGCTACCCTGATTGATGATACTACGCTGATTTGCTCGGGACATGATTACCAGCAATGCTTTGCGATGGATTGGCATGCACAAAAAGCGACGACTCCTTTATTAGCGACGTTGCTTAATGGGCAGTTAAGTGAGGCTGAATTTATTGAATTAAAGCAGCAAGCCGATCAACAAAAGCAGCACACAAGTCACCCATTGTGTGGCTACGTTGATGTGCTTGAAAGCTCGCCAATGAAACAGCTTACATCAACGGATGCCAAAGCTATGTTAGGCGATCAAGCAACCTATTTGATTGATACCCGTGAACCTTACGAACATGGTGTGGCTAATCTTGCTGAGGTATTTAATGTTGAGAACGCGAAAGTTATCAATATTCCATTGAGCCGTATGGCAAATGCGATAGTGCAAGGACAACTCGATAAAGCGAAAAATTATATTTTAGTGTGCCGCAGCGGTAATCGCTCAAAGCAGGCTGCAAATAATTTATCGCAATTAGGGTTTGAACATGTTTATAACTTAAATGGCGGACTCGCACTGATCAATTCCAATCAGCAATAATACTTAATTTTTGAGGAATTAAACCTGTCGCGACCTGCGTTAAAAATGCCTGATTTACGACTGCATGTATGCAGAGCAATGCAGAAGCAATTGCCGAGAACATCTAAATAACGACATTTTTGCCTTGTTATCAACGCGGTTTTATTGCCTCAAAATAGGCCACTTAATTAAGCGAATTGCTATTAGCGCGACACAGCACCATTGAGTTATAAAAAACAAAGCCGCTATTTATAGCGGCTTTTGTATAGTTGATGTGTTTTATCAGGAGGCGCTGTTAGGCCCTGAGCTTTCACGTATCACCAACGAAGGGGTGAATGTGGTAATAATGTCTTTATCTTGATTGCGCGCACCACGTGTTTTTCTGAATAACAGGCGCGCTGCATGTTGTGAAATCACATCATTAGCCTGATGCGCGGTTGTTAGTTTAGGCCATGTTTGGCGCGAGAATGGTGAATCCTCGAACCCGGTGATTGATAATTGCTCTGGAATTTCAATTCCCATTAGTCGAGACGCGAACAACGCACCGGCTGCCATTTCATCGTTTCCGCCTAAAAGCGCAGTAATTTTCAGTGGGTTGTTCTCACCAAGTAACGCTTTGGCTCCTTCAACGCCTGATTCAAATGAATATTGGCCTTCATAAACCAGTGCATTGTTGAGCGCGATGTTGTGATCTTTTAGCGCAGCTTGATAGCCTTCTAAGCGCTCAGTGGTTGACTTATGCTCTTTGTCGCCGCATAAAAAGCCAATGTTTTTATGACCAAGCGATAATAAATGAGCAGTAATTTCATACGCAGCTGCATAATCGTTCACATAAATACACGTATCTTGGTCTTCGTCTGAAGGGCGGCCAGATAATACACGCACATAGTGGATACCCATTTCATCGAGCATATCAATAATACTATTTTGCTCGGATAGTGGGGGAGTGAGGACTAAACCAGCTAAACGAGAGCGTTTTATCATGGTCTTAAAATCTGCTTCCATATTGCTGTCGGTGTAGCTACATGGGTGGATTACAAGTTCATAGCCCTCTTCTTTACAACGAGATAAAACCCCATTTTGCATATCGATAACGTAATAGGCATTCGGGTTGTCATACACTAAGCCGACAGTGAAAGAAGATGTACCCGCAAGATTTCGAGCTGCAAGATTAGGTTGGTAGTTAAGCGTATTAACAGCGTCCATCACGATGTCATACGTTTTTTTTCTGACCGATGGCTCTTTATTGATCACTCGCGAAACGGTTTTCATAGAAACACCCGCAAGTTTAGCTACATCATTTATGGTTACTTTCATACGGTTACTTTATAGTTCGTTATAATTGTATTATAATATTACTCGAAAGATGTGCTCCTGCACGCTTTTCTTACTTAAGTACATTAATATTTAATATAAGTTGTTTAGTGTATCTAATGTTCTACCAAATTAGCAGTAAAATAATTGAGATAATTTTTATGATACCGGTGTCAAAAGAGAAAAATTGCGCTATTATCTCGACTATAAAATGTAAAAGTAGAACATTGACAGCGTTGTCATTTTAACTTAGTGTTATTTTACTTCGTGTTTTTAGTTGCTGTCTTTATTCTAAATTAATAAAAAGATAGTTTTAAATCAGTTTGTTGCAAGTTTTTAGGGGATTATGTTTATGAGCAGCCGTTCGCAATTAGCTAGTTGGCAAGCACTGTCAGAAAGTGCAAAGAAGATGAAACAAATTCATCTTAAAAATTTATTTGCCGAAGATAGTGCGCGTTTCGAACAATTCTCTACTCAAATCCCAGGCGTATTATTTGATTATTCAAAGCAACATATTGATAAAACGGTTTTTGAGCAGCTCATTTCATTAGCCAAAGAGTGCAATGTGAGTGCATGGCGTGAAAAAATGTTCAGTGGTGAAAAAATTAATATCACTGAAGATCGTGCCGTACTTCATACCGCTCTTCGTAATCGTGCAAACACGGCTATTGTGGTTGATGGTGAGAATGTGACCGATGCAGTCAACGCAGAACTGGCTAAAATGAAGACCTTTGTAAATAAGGTGCGCAGCGGTGAGTGGCGTGGTTACACTGGCAAAGCAGTGAAAGATGTTGTCGCTATTGGTGTCGGGGGTTCTAACTTAGGACCGCAAATGGCAACTGAAGCATTGGCCGCTTACGCTGACGATACGTTAAACGTGCATTATGTATCGAATGTTGATGGTGTACAGATTGCATCTGTTTTAAAAGAATTAGACGCAGAAACCACGCTTTTTGTGATTTCTTCGAAAACATTTACAACGTCTGAAACGATGACGAATGCTAAAACGGCTGTTGAGTGGTTTTTACAAGCGGCAGAGGCACAAGCGCATATCGCTAAGCACTTTGTAGCAGTCAGCACAAATTTAGAAAAAACAGCTGCATTTGGTATTGCTGATGAAAACGTATTCACAATGTGGGATTGGGTCGGTGGTCGCTTTTCTTTATGGAGTGCGATAGGATTACCAATCGCGTTGTACCTAGGCTTCGACGCGTTTGAAGCGATATTAGAAGGTGCGTTTGAAGTTGATGAGCATTTTAAAAATGCTGACTTTGAAACTAATATTCCTTTATTAATGGCACTTTTAAGTGTGTGGAATACAAGCTTTCTAGGTCATACGTCGCACGCTATTTTACCGTATGATCAAGCACTGCATATGCTACCTGCGTACTTACAGCAAGGTGAAATGGAAAGTAACGGTAAGCATGTTAACTTTGCAGGCGACACTGTACCGTATACAACCGTTCCAATCATTTGGGGTATGACAGGTATTAATGGCCAGCACGCATTTTACCAATGTTTACACCAAGGTAATGTGATTGTGCCAGCTGACTTTATTGCGTCAATTGAGCCGCAAGTGAATGTTGGCAAACACCATGATATTTTATTATCAAACTTCTTTGCACAAACAGAAGCCATGATGGCCGGTGTCGATGCAGAGCAAGTAACAGCAGATTTGACCGCGAAAGGTAAATCTGAAGCCGAAATTGCAGAATTACTGAATCATAAGATTCATCAAGGCAATCGCCCAACAACGTCAATGCTACTAGACAAAGTAGATGCAAAAACAGTGGGTCGTTTAATTGCGCTTTATGAGCATAAGATTTTCTGCCAAGGCATTATTTTAGAAATTTGTTCATTTGACCAATGGGGCGTTGAACTAGGTAAAGGACTTGCCTCTAAAATTGAAGCTGAATTATGTGATGACTCAGTGAGCCATCCTCATGACAGCTCAACCAACGGATTGATCGCTTACTACAAAACACATCGTAAGCAGTAACAGATTCGCAGCATTGCTGCAAAAAAAATACCTTTGAACGGGTAGCGCTGGAGTTCTTAGGGCCTGTATTTTTGTGAGAGGATTTACAGAGCCCCTAAGACTCATTTACTTCAGCACACTATAAGAATAATGAGTAAGCTACTTACAAAAAAATTCAACAGGCTTTGTTAAGGGAACCTGCTAACACGGCCAAATCATCCGTATAACAATACGCACTGCCATACAACATGAAGTGAACTAAATGGCATTGCCAATGTAGAGAGTGATATATGCTAAATCCATTTGATATCGTAATTTTTGGGGGCGGTGGTGATCTTGCGTTACGCAAATTACTTCCTGCCATGTATCGCGCTTATCAAGAGGGCAACCTTCCTCAAGGTTCACGTATCCTTCCTACCGTACGTGAGCAAAGCAAATGTGAAGAATACATAGAAACTGCGCACAAAGCATTACAAGACTTCTTAGGAAAAGGCGAGTTTAACGCAAAAGACTGGAAAGCCTTTTCAGCATATTTAGTACCCGTTGTCTCTAATGTGACAGAAGCCGATGATGACTGGGATAAATTAAGAGATATTTTAGATGAACACGATACCGACAAGTCTCGTGTTTTTTATCTTTCGCTTCCTCCTGCCGTGTACGGTAGTTGTTGTGAAATTTTATCTAAAAAAGGGCTTATCACGGAAACTTCACGTGTTGTTGTAGAAAAGCCAATTGGTTATTGCGGTGCGTCTGCAGAAGAAATTAATGCCAAAATCGCTGAGTATTTTACTGAAGAGCAAATTTTCCGTATCGATCATTATTTAGGTAAAGAAACCGTACAAAACTTAATGGCGCTGCGTTTTTCAAATTCATTATTTGAAAATATGTGGGATGCAAAGTCTATCGACAATATTCAAATTAGCTTATCTGAAACTGTGGGTCTTGAAAGCCGAGCTGGTTTTTATGATAAAGCAGGTGCTTTGCGTGACATGGTACAAAACCACTTGTTGCAGTTACTTTGCTTAGTGGCGATGGAGTCACCAAATAAATTAACAGCGAATAGCATTCGTACTGAAAAATTAAAAGTACTTGAATCACTGCGTCCATTGGTTGCAGAAGATGTTGATGCAAATATTGTGCGAGGACAATATGTACCAGGTAACCTTGACGGTAAAATCGTCCCTGGTTATTTAGAAGAGTTAAACGAAGGGGCAAGTAAAACAGAAACTTTCGTTGCTATTCGTGCACACATTGACAACTGGCGTTGGGCGGGTGTGCCATTTTATCTTCGTACAGGTAAACGCATGAAGAAGCGTTGTGCTGAAATTGTCGTTGAATACAAAAAAGTATCGCACAATGTGTACAGCGATAAAGTCGGAAATATTGAGCCGAACCGCTTAGTGATCCGACTACAACCTGAAGAAACAATTCAGTTAACCTTGATGTCGAAGCGTCTTGATAACCTTGAAATGCAATTAGAGCCAGTGACAATGAACATTGAATTATCACAAGCTTACAGCAATGGTTTCCATTCTGATGCCTATAAACGTTTAATGTTAGATGCAGCAGCAAATAATCCATCACTTTTCATCCATCGTGATGAAGTTCGTCAAGCGTGGAAATGGATTGATCCAATTATCGAACGCTGGCAAGAAAAAGGGGCACCATCGTTATACCGTGCAGGTAGCTGGGGCCCAGAAGATGCAGATGAGCTACTCGAAGAAAATAACCATGTATGGTTTAACACTGGCGACAAGGCATAATTAAGATGGCTACAATTGTTGAAAAATTCTTTGCAAGCAAAGACGAATTAACAGCTGAGCTTTCAGCAAGTTTAGAGCAACGTTTAGTTGCAGGCATTAAAGATGATGGCCGTGCTGTATTAATGGTATCGGGTGGTTCTTCACCTGCACCTGCGTATAAGCATTTATCTAACCTTGATCTTGATTGGCAAAATATTGATGTTGCAATGGTCGATGAGCGCTGGGTTGATGCCTCACATGACAAAAGTAACGAAGCATTTATCAACAGCACCTTATTGCAAAACAAAGGCGCAGCCGCTAATTTCATTACAATGAAAAATGATGCGTTAACAGCACATAATGGCGTTACTCAATGTGAAGCTGCTTATCAGACATTAAAGCGCCCATTTGATGTAACCATTTTGGGAATGGGGCCTGATGGCCATACTGCATCGTTGTTTCCACACGCTGATGGATTAGAGCATGGGCTTGCCACTGATGATTTGGTGTGTGCAATAAATGCGATTGAAAGTGATGTGACAGGTAAAATTACTGAAAGAATGACATTAACGCTTGCAGCGATTGCTCATTCAAAAGTGGTTAAGCTATTGATCAGTGGTGAAGAAAAACTGGCTGTATACAAACAAGCGAAAGAGGGTGGTGATGTTGCAGACATGCCACTTAGAGCAGTTCTTAACCATCCAACAATTAATATTGAAGTTTATTGGGCACCTTAGTTTCTAATCAACATCTCTGTATTTAAAGCGAGCTTAGGCTCGCTTTTTTGTTTCAATAACAAAATATAAAAACGATAGACATCGTAAGAATGACTCGTTATACTTAAAAATGACAACGCTGTCATTGATATTGATTTTTATTATCATAACCCTTGACTCTTTCTGCCCTGAAAAAAGTTAACATTTCTTTTCCAGTGACAGTGCTGTTCCAAAATAGTACGTTTTTTTAATTCTAACATATTGTAAAAACAGTGGTTTATTATAACTTTTTGTTATGGTTAATAAGTGGTCACTGGCAAGTTAAGCTTACAAAAAAGTCCAAAAAATGATGTCAATTTCACAAAGTTATCATTTGTGACTTGTCATCAGCCTCATTACTCATGTTATATTTGCGCCGTTTAAATGTAACAATTCTTAAATATCTAATAATTAATTTTCTTCTATATCAATAACTTTGTTTATTTGTTGCCAATTTTTTGCACAAATTCACCAAAAAGATGTAGCACAAATGTAATTTAGAGTGTATGGTTTGTTACTAGATGACAGCGTTGTCATCATCACTGGGCAGAAGTGATATAAAAACCAACAAAATGATTCAAGGGGAATCCTGTGTTAGCTAAAAATTTTAAGAAAAGCTTATTAGCAGTTAATATCGGTCTTGTAATGAGTGCCGGGTTCACTGGTGCTGCATATGCAGCTGATGAAACAAAAGTTCAAGAAGACGTTGAAGTTATTGAAGTACGTGGTATTCGTCGTTCACTTGAAGCGTCAATGAATACTAAGCGCTTTGCTGACAGCGTTGTCGATGCTGTGTCAGCAGAAGACATCGGTAAATTTCCAGATGGTGACGTGGGTGAAGCATTAGGCCGTATTTCGGGTGTTGCCGTAAACCGTCAATTCGGTCAAGGTCAGCAAGTTTCTATTCGTGGTGCGTCTAGTCAATTAACACGTACACTTTTAAACGGTCAAACTGTTGCATCGACAGGTTGGTATGATCAGCAATCAATCGACCGTAGCTTTAACTACACACTTTTACCACCAGAATTAGTTGGTGAAATTCAAGTGTATAAATCATCTCAAGCAGACATTGTTGAAGGTGGTGTTGGTGGTACAGTAATTGTTAATACTCGTAAACCGCTTGACCTTGATGCTGGTACAACTTTCTTAAGTGCGAAAGCAGATTACGGCACAATCTCTGAAGAAACAGATCCACAAGTTTCTGGCTTATTTAGCTGGAAAAATGATGAAGAAACATTTGGCCTATTAGGCTCAGTGTCTTGGGCTGAAACAAACTATCAACGTAACGGTATTGAGTCACTAATCGGTTGGGGTGATATTGTTCCTACAACGTTCCAACAAGAGCGTGAGCGTACTGCATTAAATGCAACTTTCCAGTACCGTCCTACAGAAAACCTAGAATTAGGTTTAAATATTATGAGCCTTGAGTTAGATGCAAACAACGCAAATACCTCAAACTTCGTAATGTTCCCAGACGATAAAGAAGCAGCATGTGAGCAAAAAAATGCATCAGGTACATGTACTTTCTATCGTCGTACAGGCGAAGGCGCTAACCCAGGTTGGGTTCAAACGTGGGCACGTATCGCTAGCATGACATCTGATACAGCCGATTTCAGCCTTAAATATGAAGGTGAAAACTTTACGCTAAAAGGTCGCTTAGGTACAACTGAGTCTGAAGGTGGTACAGATCTTACTGCAAACTATGGAAACTTTATTGGTGTTCCATCTGATTATGCCGGTACATATGATGCAACGGGCGAAGTAATCAAAATTGATATTAATAACAAATACTTTGAAGCGTCAGACTTTGCTGGTCCATTATCGCCAGCTGGTTGGGCACTTAAAAAGCAACCTAACACAGATGAAGAAACTTACGCACAGTTCGACCTTTCTTTCCCTGTAGAGTTTGGTGCTATTACTGCGATTAAAACAGGTTTCCGCTGGGCTGACCACGAAGTTAAGCAAGAAACTTATTCAACAACGTTAGTTGATACATTACCAAGTGGTGATGGCGAGACATATTACTCTGGTACGATGTCATCAGGCGCTGGTTTTACTTTACCTGAACCAGACTTTGACAAAATGGTTGCAGATGCACGTGCAGCAATTTCAAGTTTTGATAATGATTCAGCAGTATACCGTTCAGGTTACGGCACTATCGAAGAAGAAAACTTTGCAGTTTACGCAATGGCTGAATTCTCTGCGGAATCTATTCGCGGTAACTTCGGTTTACGTTATATCTCGACAGATGCAGAATCAGATTATTATGGCTTTGCAAACGGTGAATACGAAAGCACTCTGAGCACAGATAAAGCAAGCTATAACGATATCTTACCTAGTATCAATATTGCATTCGATATTGCTGAAGATGTTATTTTACGTACTTCTGCTGCACAAGTTATTGCGCGTCCTAATTACACTGATATGTTCTCTGCATCATCATTTGCAGGTTACTCAGATGGCACAGCAAATAACGAAGTACTAACAAAAGGTAACGTTGGTCTTAATCCATTCAAAGCAACACAAGCAGATTTAGGTATCGAGTGGTACTTTGATGGCGACGGTATGGTAAGTGCAACTTACTTCTTTAAAGACATCACTTCATTCGTGACTTCAAGCCAAATCTTGAATCAACAAATTGGTGTTGTTGACCCAGATACTCAAGGCGACAACTGGACTTTATCAACTAAGCTAAATGCAAGTGGCGGTCAAATCGAAGGTATCGAGCTACAAATCCAAGATGGTTTCGACAGTGGCTTTGGTTACTCTGCAAACTATACATTTGTAGATGCACCATCAGAAGCTGAAAATTACCCTGATATGATTCCATTATTCTCGGATTCGTCTAAGCACACAGTTAACTTAGTAGGTTACTATGAAACAGATACGTACTCAGCACGTTTAGCTTATAACTGGCGTTCAGAGTATATGATCCGTGAGCTTCCTGGTTTCTACGGTAACCGTGAACACCAATCTTACGGCACACTTGATTTCAGTGCGAACTACAGTGTGACAGATAACATTGACGTAACGTTTGAAGCTGTTAACTTAACTGAAGAAGATAGCGTACAAATTGGTGTTGCGCCTTCAGATGCTGAAGTTGTTCCTGAGCTTCGTAATGGCTACCCAGCATGGAGCTTCGAAGGTGAAGCACGCTATAAGCTAGGTGTATCACTTCGTTTCTAATTTAAGTTAGGTAACGAAACTATAAAGCCCAGCGTGTTCTGGGCTTTTTTGTGTGTAAATGATAGCGAGTTAATAATGATTAAAAGAATCGCAATTGTCGGCGGGGGAACTGCAGGGTGGCTGGCAGCTAATCACTTGGGTCACGCTCTCGTTGGATCTGGTATCGAAATTACCCTAATTGAGTCACCCACAATTCCAACGATAGGTGTAGGCGAGGGCACGGTTCCTTCTATGCGCAATTCACTAAAAAAATTCGGTATAAGTGAAACTGACTTTATAAATGAATGCGATGTGACCTTTAAGCAGTCTATAAAGTTCGTGAATTGGCTCGATAAATCAAAACATGGCAGTAATTTTTATCATCACTTGTTTGATCACCCTCATGTATTCGGTGAGCAATTAACCGACGCATGGCTCGGACAAAGTAGTGATTCAGACTATGCTTCATTTGTTTCAAAGCAACATGCCTGTTGCGAGCATAACCTGGCACCAAAAACAATTGCCACGCCAGAATATGCAGGAGTTAATGGTTATGCTTATCACTTTGATGCGAAGAAGTTTGCTGCTTTTTTAGGGCGTCATGCGCAGAAACAATTTGCAGTTAAGCATCGTTATGCTGAAATTGAAGAAGTAATAACAGACCAAGATGGCTACATTACTCAGCTTATTGATACTGATGGAAACGCCACAGCGTTTGATTTTATTATTGATTGTTCAGGGTTTTCCGCGGCATTTATTGGTCAGAAGCTGGGCGTTGGGTATATCGATAAGTCAGACTACTTATTGACGGATACTGCAATTACGATTCAAGTTCCAACCAATCCTGAACAAGAAATCCCACCTTATACTATTGCCACTGCACACCAAGCCGGGTGGATTTGGGATATTGCTCTCACACAGCGAAGAGGGGTTGGCTTAGTCTATTCATCAAAGTACATGACGGAAGAACAGGCTTTAGTTAAGTTGCATCGCTATTTAGGTAATCAATTTACTCACCTTACTCCTCGTAAAATACCGATTAAAGTGGGACGGCGAGAAAAAATGTGGCATAAAAACTGTGTTGCTATTGGTTTGTCACAAGGCTTTGTTGAGCCCCTAGAAGCCACGGCGATACTCATCGCTGACTTTTCTGCTAATTTACTTTCAAAACGTTTTCCTCGGTGCAGAGCCGATATCGCTTTAATCGCAGATGACTATAATCGCCAAGTAAATTATGTATGGGAACAAACTTTTGATTTTATAAAAATGCACTACTGTGTCTCCGATCGTACTGATTCGGGCTTTTGGCGTGAAAACCGAAATAAAACACAGATATCAGATAAGCTTAAATATAATTTAGCGCGTTGGCAGCGGTTTGCACCGCAACGCGAAGATTTCGAAAGCAAGTTTGATCTGTTTGATCTTGAAAACTATTTATATGTGCTTTTCGGTATGAAATATTTGCCGACGTTAAACACAGGTCACTCTGACAATATGGCACATGAACAATTAACTCAGTTAAAGCAACAACGTGTTAATCAGCTACTAGCCGAGTTACCGACACACCGGGCATTATTAGCCAAAATTAAAATGTTCGGCATGCAAAAATACTAATTTATATCAGGTACATATAACTGGCTGTTAATTTTATGAATTGATGGCCACCTCGGGTTTTAGTCAATTCTAAAAAAAGATGAAATACTTAACCGACAGTTCCCTATTGTGGGCTCATTTGTTGGTGCTTTAATGATGGCAGCGCTATGAAGTAAATTGCTTTTATAGATCACAACACGATTTTCTTTAGCTTCAATATTGACCACTTTTTCAAATAACTCTGTACTGGTATTTAAATAACCTTGATGCGTACTTTCATATTGCTGCATGTCATTGATCATTTCAAAAATTATCTCTTTATTATCGGAGCCCACTTTAATTACGTTTGCAGGTAAATACTTGTAAATACCAGTTCCTCCCCATTCTTTACCTGATAAGTAGTGCACCGCAGCGAATGTTTTGTCATCGGTTGAATCGATATGTGGCATACGTTGTAACGGCGAAAGCTCGTTTGGTTTTTGGGTCACGATAGAGAGTTTACACTTGTGTAAATAAAGGGAGTTTTCGCCACTGACTAATATGCCTTTATCAATTAACTCTGCCATTAATTGTTCAAAAACGCGATAATAAGGGGCGGGCATTTCATCACGCTTACCAGGGTATAATGTACCGTCGCTCCCTGGAGGTTGGAAATAGGCAACCTCTGATGCAAAGTGATAAACAGGTGCTAAGCTGGATAAAAAGTCATCAATAATGATTACATTGTCGTTGATTTCATTAATATGAATGACTTGTGTTTTATAGTGCTTATTTAATTGATAACTTTCCATTATAGGCTCAGTAAACATAGTATTATTTATTGAATATACTAACAAAAATAATTACTTAAGCGTGACAATATTTACTTCATTGATGCTGTTTTTTTAGTCAATTTAAAGTGTAAGTAAAAACAGCTCGGTTTGTTAATTAATAATGTACAAACTGCCACAAAATTTTCACTTCCTTTTTGTTGCCAAAACCTATAGGCTTTGGGCACTAACAGCAAAAAACATATTATAAAATTTAATGGAGCAGTATCATGGCGGAGCAACAAGTACAGCCTTTACATAACGAAAAACATGCCAACACTAAAATTCAAAACGGCATCAACATTGAGTTCATGAAAACTCAGCATTTAGTTCCTGTGGTTGCACACGAATTTGCACGTATCGCAAATGAATTCCCAATGGCATTTGTTAAAAACAACGAGTCAGGTCAATTTCAAGCCGTTGCGTTATTTGGTCTAGAGCCAGGTGAAAACCTTTTCATTCAAGACGACAAGTGGACAGCTGCATTTGCACCAATGGCAATGACTCGCTACCCACTGGGTCTTGTTAAGCACCCAGAAGCTGATCAATTTGGCATCGTTATCGACGAAGCAAGCCCTTTAGTTAGCGAAGAAACTGGTAATGCACTTTTCGAAAATGGTGAAGAAACTGAGTACCTTAAACGTCGTAAAGAAGCGCTTGTTTCTTTCATCGAGTTTTCTCAAGTAACTGAAGCATTCACTAAATACCTTGCAGATAAAGAACTACTTGTAGCACAAACGCTAACAGTAGAAATCAAAGGTGAGAAGAAAGACATTAACGGTATCTACCTGGTTGATGAGAAAAAACTTAACTCATTAAGCGATGAAGAGTTCTTAGACCTTCGTAAACGTGGTTACCTAGCACCTATCTACTCTTTCTTAACGTCTACTCATCAAGTAGCACGTTTAGCGCGTTTAAAAGCGGCTAAAGCTTAATTTTAAACAGCAAACAGAAAAGCGCCGTTAGGCGCTTTTTTTGTTTCTTTCGTCGGTTAAAGCTTGAAAAACAGTCGTAAATTATTCACATTGGGCTTACAAACTACACTCAATTTAAGTGCCCACTATGCTAAGAACATTACTCACTTCAATCGTTGCATTCAGTGCGTTAACGACAAGCACGTTTGCTTACTCAGCAGAGCAACCATTCGCTATTGCCATTCATGGTGGAGCGGGAACCATCGAGAAAAGCCGTTTTACCCCAGAGCAAGAAAAAGCCTACCGTGCAAAATTAAAAGAGGCGGTTGAAACAGGCTATTCTGTGTTAGAAAAAGGCGGAGAAAGCTTAGATGCCATCACTGCGGCAATCAATGTACTTGAGAATTCACCTTATTTTAATGCAGGGCGTGGTGCGGTATATACCTACGACGGGACACACGAATTAGATGCGTCAATTATGGATGGCCGTTCTCGTCAAGCCGGCGCCGTGTCTGGTGTAAAGCATATTGAAAATCCCATTAATCTAGCGCGTTTAGTGATGGAAAAATCGGTGCATGTGATGTTAAGTGGCCAAGGAGCCGAAGAGTTTGCAAAAACTCAGGGCATGCCATTGGTTGAAAATAATTTATTTGATACCGAAGACCGATATGAAGCTTTACTAAAAGCCAAAGAAAAACTCGATAAAGAGAAAGTGACCAGTAAAGATTACCAAGCAGCACATAAAGCGTTACCTGTTAATTACAAAATGGGCACGGTTGGTGCCGTTGCACTAGATAAAAATGGCAACATTGCGGCAGGTACTTCAACAGGGGGAATGACAGCTAAACGCTTTGGACGCGTTGGTGATGCGCCAGTGATTGGTGCGGGCACCTTTGCCGAAAATGCATCGTGTGCTGTGTCGGCAACCGGCCATGGCGAGTACTTTATTCGCTACAACGTTGCCGCAGATATCTGCGCACGTGTGAAATACCAAGGTAAAACGATTGCTGAAGCGGGTAACGAAGTTATCCACGATGTATTAATGCCTGTTGGTGGCACTGGCGGTGTAATTATTATTGATACGAAAGGCAATATTAGTTTGCCGTTTAATACTGCTGGCATGTATCGCGCGAGTAAATCAAATACAACACCAACGTATGTTGCGATCTTCAACGATGAGTAACGAAGCTGGGCTGTTAAAAAAGAAATCGACGCGTTAATCTCTTCTGCAATGCTGCTTAACGATTAGATAAGCAATAAAAAACCGAGTTCTACTCGGTTTTTTATTGCTTGAGTTTTGCTTATTGGCGATTAATTTTCACGTTAAAGGGGGTTATGTCTTGATTCGTCGAGCGATAAGGATTGATATCTAAACCACCTCGGCGTGTATAGCGAGCATACACTTCAAGCTCATCAATGTTTAAGTGCTGCATTAAGTCACAGTAAATACGCTCAACACATTGTTCGTGGAACTCATTATGAGTTCTAAACGAAATCAAATACTTTAATAAGGCTTCGTGACTGATTGCTTGGCCGGTGTAACGAATGATCACGCTGGCCCAATCTGGCTGAGAGGTGATTAAACAGTTCGACTTTAAAAGGTGGCTGTGTAAGGTTTCAGATACCTTTTCATCATGGCTATGGCAAAGTGATGTTGCATCAATGTCATAACTTGATATTTCAATATCGAGATCATCAATACACTCACCCGGTAGCGCACTAAATGGTAAGCAATTATGATCATCTGCACGATACAAAGTAACGTTCACGTTTGCATTCACTGCCGCTGACAAATCGCGTGTAAGTGCTTGGTGCACTTCTTCAGTCGATGCAAAGCGAGTTTGGTTAAAACTATTCAAATAAAGCTTGAATGACTTTGATTCAATAATATGACTACTTTGGCAAGGAAACACGAATGTAGCGACAGCAACCATCGGCTTACCTTTACTATTTAGCCATGATAATTCATAGCCTGTCCAAATATCTTGGCCCTTAAAAGGTAAGTTATCTTCGCTCACACCGAGTGCATCGCGGTTTAGTTTACGGGCAATAGGAAACAACAAGCTAGGTGTATAGGTATCAACATAGTCCGTTGACTTACCAAGCACGCTGTTTTTCAGTTCGGGGGAGTTGCTGTAATCTGTCATCTTTACACTTTTGTGGTTACAATAACGGCATTATACCTAAAGCTAATGAGTTTCGCAGTATGTCTGTTTCTTCAAAACTGGATAAGTTACACCAAGCATTTAGTGAAAAATGCCTAGAGCGTACAGGAAAGCTTCCTGTCATTGAACATGACACCGCTTGGCCAAGTCCTTGTGAACACGGTGAAGTGGACGAGCAAGGTTTAATTCAATGGCGTGCCGTTGCGCAGCAGCCAGCAGGTTCTTTAGATGACCTAGCCAGTGCGCTTGAGCTTCGCTTCCCTGAAGGGTTAAATGCGTTATTTGGTCACCTTTATGCAGGCAACGTGCTGTTAAATATAAACGATCATCATATTGAGTTATTACAAGCATGGAATGAAGACGATTTTAGCCGCCTGCAACAAAATATTACCGGGCATGTGCTTATGAAACGTAAGTTAAAACAGCCTGAGACCGTATTTATTGGCCTCACAGAGCAAGATGATTTGCTGATTACGGTGTTAGTTGAAAACGGTCAGGTGTGTTTAGAATACGTGGGCAAAAAACCGCACCATGTACTTGCTAACAGCATTAGTGAGTTTTTAGATATGGTAACGGTTTAATACCAACCTGCAATAATACTTAATTATTTTGAGGGATTAAACTTGTTGCTACCTGCGTTAAAAATGTCTGATTTACGACTGCATGGATGCAGAGCAACACCTAAAAAACGACATTTTTGCCTTGTTATCAATGCGGTTTTATTGCCTCAAAATAGACCACTTAATTAAGCACAGTGGTATTAATTAAGCGCATTGCATTGGTATAGTTTAATAAACAAAAAGGGGCTGTATGCCCCTTATGTTTACTGAAAATCCCACGATATATTCGATACAAGGCCACAGGGCTCACATCTAAAATCAAATAAGCCAAACCATGGCTCAGGCAGTTTCCAGTCACCATCACAGCTAGGACAACGTCGTTTGAGTTCTGATTCTTTATCAATACCACCAACACGATATAAGTAATAGTAGACAGGTTTTTTAGTCAAATAACTTATTCGCTTAGTAATGTCTTTACCACGACGATACAAATCACTTTGTGTGCTCGCCATTTCCTCAAGGGCTGGAAACTCGCAGCGTGTAGCGCCATTGATCTGGATTTGATCGCATGCTTGCCAGTCTTCTTGCCATTTGATCAGTGTTTTGTAATCACCATTAGCAATGGCTGGAATACGAAACAGGGGGACAGGCAAAAAGTCATCACCACAATAAAGTGGGCTGCAGGTATGCACATAAGTGGTGTATAAAATATAACACGATGGGTCCTGACACGCGTCAGCCCCATTTGAATGTATATCTTGGCCGATCACTTTCACTTTAGGCGCTAACAATCCCGCCGAGTGCAGTTGCTCTATGCTGTGTTTAACAAACGGGCTGTTGTTAAGCGGGTGCATCGCATCTTCGGTTGGGCACATAACACGCGTAATAAAATAGCCATCTTTTAAAACAGTGGGGAATTCATCACCGATTATTTGGCCATTAAATCGCAATGCATTCACAAGGCGGTTTATTGCCTGTTCAGCAAGCTCTAGGGTGGTATCTTGGTAGCAATCAAAAGTCAGATCGACAACAAACATTATTTTTTCTCAAGTAATGCTAATAACCTATCTAGTTTTGCTTCAATACGATCTAATTGACTTTCTTTTGGCGCACTAACATGTTCATTTGACGGGTTATTAATGAAATTTTTAATTGAATCCGGATTGTTTTTATACTGACTAACAGCTGCAATAATTACAGGCATTGGCATCGGTTGTGATAGTTTGCTTTTTGTTAGCGCAACTGTAGGGGTTTTACCTTCATCAAGAAGGGTTTTAATTGCATCAAATACAACGGCATTCATTTTTGTATAAACTCTTATTAAAGAATAAAAAGCACTGTAGCGTATGGGCTGCAATGCGCGCGTATGGTAGCAATAATAGAGGTGATGTGAAATTACTTTCCTTATCCATAACCCAAAATTGGCAGATTTTAGGTTATGGATAACTAATCGTGTGTTTATTGACGCAATCGGGCGTCTAATTCATCAATAACCTCACTCCACGCCCCATCTTCAGCTAAAGATTCTGCTAGAAAATGTTGCTGAGCTTCGTCCCAGAATGGAGCCTCCTGTAGTAGGGTGGTATCAGACAGCTGATGCGAGGCAATAAATGCATCGATTTCACTTTCTTTGCTGGGTAAACCTAATTGTGCAAATAAGGTCGAAATATCATGTTTTGTCGTATCCATAATTCTGCTCCTTGTGTATGGCGGTCTTTATTACTGCTCAACCATAATAATGATGAACAGCAGTTTAACTCACGCTGAATTTGTCTTTAATCGCGCTTGGGTATATACCTTATAGTCTAGTACTAAAAATAATAAAACACAGAAAAGGATGAGTATGACAACTGTTGCTGAACCCGAGACCTTACGTGTGCAATACCTAAGTGCTGAAGATATCAGCACGGCCGCTAGTCTTATTTACCAAGCCTATCATGATGACCCCGTACTTCAGAATGTGCTGGGCTACAAAGAAGATAATCCCAGTAAGTATGAAACCAAACTACGCGCTTTAGTACGTGAAGAGCTCGCGAGCTTTTGGCAAGAAAAACAACCTTTAATTGGTTTGTACTCGCAAAGCCGATTAAAAGCCATTGCATGCGTGTTTGATTCATCCAGTGAGTTACAAGCAGAGCGCTATTGGCACTGGCGTTTAAAGTTAATGCTTAGTGCAGGATATCTACAGACAAATCAACTTATTGAAAAAGAGCGCACAATTCGTGAAATGTTAGCTGAAAAAGGGCAGTATTTGTTTTTAGCGTTTATCGCTGTAGACCCTCATTTTCAGGGGCAAGGTTTAGGGCGTTACTTACTTCGAGGACTAGATGATTTAGTAGACAGCCACCAACAAGTATCGGGTTTAGCCGTCTTTGTTACACGTGGTGAGCAGCGTGAATTCTTTAGTTCCGAAGGGTTCGAAGTCTTTAAAGCATTAAGCTTTAATCAGGTCGAAGGTGAGTTAATGTTCAAAGCGGCGAAAGAGTAATTGGGACGTTTTGGAAAGTAGCGTGTGCGATTTCTCTTACATTGCTGTGAGTATTATCACTTTAATACAGTTATTTTTGTACCTAAAATGACTTATTTAAATGATTTATAAGGATTTATTGTTTTTTGCAATTTTGTGACTTAAGAAAAATTACTTTTTATGCCTATCTACATCTCAGGAATTCTCTAAACTTAACCATGTCAAGAAGACACAGGTTCAATGAATGAACTTATGCCAAGGATTAGGATTATGGCACACCAAGCATGATGCTTAAGCAGGAAGCAAAAGGACAAGTTCTAAGGAAGGCAAGGACGAACAAGGACACTGCCAGGACGCAGTACAATTGCGGAGCAATTGAAAAGGATTGACCAAAGGATGATATTAGCAGGAAGCTAAAGGAGCGTTTGGAAACGTAGAGGATAGCCAGTGAAGGCAAGTGGACGACACTAGGATGTGTTAAATGTGACATGATGTTGCATGGTGGGTGTATCGGATGTATACCCGTTCAGGGGATAGATGAAAACGGCAGCTTCGGCAAAAGTACGGATACTTTATCATGGAAGTAGCAAGATTGGGGCGTGGCTTGAAGCTACGCCTTAGTTCTTTATGGGGTTGTATTTTTAGCTGAGCAACTTAGTATTGTTAACTCGCAACTCGCAACTCGCAACTCGCAACTCGCAACTCGCAACTCGCAACTCGCAACTCGCAACTCGCAACTCGCAACTCGCAACTCGCAACTCGCAACTCGCAACTCGCAACTCGCAACTCGCAACTTAGATCTTATGCGGTGGTATCACCACACTTTTCAGCATTTCATTTTCCATAAACAGCACACCTTGATAGACACTTTCCCCATCACTTGAGAATTCAAAAATAAACTCGCTTTTGATGCCGGGTTTGCCATTTTTTAGAATGCCAATACGTCGCTTATTACATGCAACACTCACCAATTGCACATTTAACTGTTCAATTTGCCTTTGTGCATGAAGATTGGCGGCCTCAGCTACTTTTCTGTTTAACCAAAAAAAGTAGATAATGCTGCCAATAATGATGAGTGTCCATAAACCTGCCATTTACGAAAATAACCTTCCTATTGCACGCGCGAGTGTTTCGCTGCGATTTTCTAAACGTAACAAACCTAATAAGTGAGGTCGAATAGTTGGAATTGCAACTAGGTCTGTGAAAATACTCACAAACAACTGTTCGATATCGGTGTGATGCGCACAACAATCCATAAACACATGTAGGCGCGCAGGATCTTCTAAGGTACTAAAGCAACGTCCGGCAATGGTTAAAAGCACATCTGAATGCGTGTTCATTTCAGAGTTCAATACGGCATCAACCAGTTGGGCTGTTAAACCTTGTGCTGATGCTTTTGATATACTGCGAAGTGCAGCGACGAGTGCTATCTCATCTTTTTGCTCTATGGCATTTAAGCCATAAGCTAAAAGTTGCTCCGCAAAAGCGGGAGGAATTGTAACGTGTTCAAGCATAGCGCTGAGTGGTTGTAACACTTCAACAGGTAGTTGCGGCCACGCTGATTGCAAGTTAGTTAGGTTTTTATCGTTGTCTAATCGCATTGCGAAATCAGCAATGCCTTGTACAGCAACACTTTGCCAATTTTCAAAACCTAGGGTGCCAGAAAAATAAAGTTGTGCATATTCATAATATTGCGATGCACTTTGTTTGAGTAAGCACTTAACTTGGGCATTAAATGCGGCCAATTTATTGGCGTTTGGTGTAAATACATACGGGTTATTGTCGAGCTTGCCTTCGGCATTTTCACCGGTAATTTCGGTACCTAATGCTTCGATGACCATGTTCGCAAAATGATCACGGCTAGCACTGACTAAACGGCTTTGTTCATCGAGTGGGAACTTCAAAAACCAGACATAAGGCTCTTTGGATGCTTTGACATCCCAAAACTGAATCGCAAGCCAAGCGTGACCAGCAAGAGGGTAAGGGTAAGGGATTTTAGTTTCTTCAATCGCAAGAAATTGTTTTTTGTCTAACTTAGTGATGTGTCTACCAATATCAAAAGCACGCCATGTAGTGCCCGCAGCATCAAGAAGTTGCCCTAAAGTAGCAATTTGCTCTGTCATAAAATCCCAATCGTCGTTTATAAATCGTTATAAGATGCGAATTATACGCCATACCATGGCGCCTTGGAACAGGGTATAATAAGTCCAAAGGTTTTAAGAGTTATATAATGTATCAACAGACTTTGGCGCTGCTGCGCGAATTACAAACGACACTCCAACGTCATGAACTATGGCAAACAGCTGCAATTGATCCTGCAGCATTAAATTCATCTGTTCCGTTTTGTCATGACACCATGGCGTTTGAGCAGTGGTTACAATTTGTATTTATTGAAAAAATGCAGGTGTTAATCACCAATAACCAGCCATTGCCTCGAAACTTTGCTATTGCGCCTATGGCTGAAATGATGCTGGCACAACATGCCGGTGGCCATGATGTTATTAGCGTTTTACTAAAGCTTGATCAGCATTTGAGTGATAACCAAGATGGATGAAATTGTTAAACCGCACTATGAAGAGTTAACGGTTTTATATCGCGACGAAAATTATATCGCAATAGACAAACCGTCTGGTTTACTGGTGCATCGCTCATTTTTAGATAAACACGAAACACAATTTGCCATGCAAATGCTACGTGATCAAATTGGTCAACATGTGTTTCCGGTGCACCGTTTAGATAGACCCACCTCAGGTGTTTTATTGTTTGCATTGAGCTCAGAAGCGGCTCGAGACATGAATCAATTGTTTATTGATGGGCAAATAGAAAAGCGTTACTTAGCCTTGGTTAGGGGCTTTTTAAATGAGTCAATCTTCCTTGATAAGCCTTTAAAAGAAGAACTCGATAAAATAGCCGATAAGTTTGCTGATCAAAATAAGGCTGCACAAGAGGCGCAAACTCACTTTAACTGCTTGCACCAAGCTGCTTTGCCGATCCCAATTGGTAAATACCCCACTGTGCGTTATTCGCTAGTGGAGTGTTTTCCTAAAACGGGGCGAAAGCACCAAATTAGACGGCATTTAAAACATTTATCGCTACCGATCATTGGTGATGTAAACCACGGTGATAACCAACATAACCAATTTTTTAGAGAGCACTTTCAGCTGCGTCGTCTGATGTTATTTGCGTCTGAGCTAAAGTTTGTGCACCCTTATAATAAACAAGTAATAACGATTAGAGCCCCCCTTGGAGAGGCGATGTTAACGATTTGCCAGCAACTAGGCTGGCCAACAGAAGAAAAGGATTATTATGGCAACCATTAGTATTTTTGTCGGCAGTGTGTACGGCGGTGCAGAGCGTTTAAGTGAGCAAGTAATTGAGGTGATTGAAAAGTCACCGCACCAAGCACAGCTTATTGAAAATGGCACAGTAGAAGACATGCTGGCTGCATCACATATATTGGTGATTACCTCGACCACAGGCCAAGGTGATATTCCTGATAATTTAGTGACATTGTACAGCCAATTAAATGATCAATTCCCCATGTTAACAGGCAAGCAGTATGGCATTATCGCTATGGGTGACCGCAGCTATGGTGATACATTTTGTGGGGCAGGGCGCAGTTTTGATGAACTATTTCGTGATTTACAGGCAAAGCCTGTTGGTCATCGCCTTGAAATTGATGCCTGTGAAGACTTTGAACCGTGGCCGGTAACTGAGCCATGGTTAAATGAATGGCTAACAAAAATTAGCTAATAGCTTATAGCCTATTCACACGTGCCGATTGGGGAAAGCAATTGGCACGGTCTGCGACTTTAAGTGCGCTCTTACTGTGCGATACATCATTCACCGCGAGACACCCCCTGTAGTCGGTTTAACGGTGATTTTTATGATTTAAAGATTTAAATATCGGAATAATCACACTTTGCAATTAATGCCTGCCTAAATCGCGTTTAATTCTAACTGAAACTCGCATCTTTAGGTGGTTTGGGTATACTAACGGCTTCATTTTATGAGGCTGTTATGATTTCAAAAAACCAACTGAAACTTATTCGAGCATTAGGTCAGAAGAAATACCGCAAGCAATACAACCAGTATTTAGTTCAAGGTGAAAAAAATGTCCTTGAGTTATTAAACAGTGGTTTGAGTATCGCAAATATATTCGCAACCCCCGCGTTTATTGCCGCGCATCGCTCAGCACTTGCAGCCCATCAAATTATCGAAGCCGATGAAGACAGTCTAACGAAAGCCAGCACCTTGGTGACCAATAACGCAGCCATTGCTGTTGTTGATATGCCAAAGCAGCAAGCATTACCCGCCTCGGGCCTTATTTTAGCGCTAGACGGCGTATCAGACCCCGGTAACTTAGGCACAATTATTCGCGTGGCGGACTGGTATGGAATTAACCATATAGTGACAAGCCAAGACAGTGCCGATGCATATAATCCAAAAACCATTAGTGCAACCATGGGGTCATTTGCCCGTGTGACAGTGTCGCAAACCGATTTAACGTGCTATTTACCGAGCTTAAACCTGCCCGTTTATGGGGCTTTTTTAGCGGGTGATAATATTCATCAAGCAAAGCTTAAACAAGATGCTGTTCTTTTAATGGGCAGTGAGTCGCACGGTATTCGCCCAGATTGTGAAAAGCTGGTCACTGATAAAATAACCATACCTGCTTATGGTCAGGCTGAATCGCTGAACGTAGCCATGGCAACAGGCATTATTTTAGATAATTTTAAACGTCACGCTTAACCTTTTGTTATAAAATGAGTTAAATTGCAGAATAATAATAAAAATCGGTAAAACAACTAGATGCGCTTAAGCACCATAAAGTTAGCGGGTTTCAAATCGTTTGTTGAACCCACTAAAATCCCATTTCCTGATCAAATGACTTGTGTTGTCGGGCCTAACGGCTGTGGCAAATCAAATGTTATTGATGCGGTGCGCTGGGTGCTTGGTGAAAGTTCAGCGAAGAACTTACGTGGCGATGCCATGACCGATGTTATTTTTAATGGCTCAACCAATCGTAAGCCGATTTCACAGGCCTCTGTTGAGCTAATTTTTGATAATACCAGTGGTCATTTACCGAATACGTTTGCTGACAGGAACCAAGTTGCTATTAAGCGTTTGGTAACGCGTGATGGGCAATCTATTTATTTTCTTAATGGCAGCAAATGTCGTAAGCGCGACATTACTGATATTTTCTTGGGAACAGGGCTTGGGCCGCGAAGCTATGCCATTATAGAACAAGGCATGATATCGCGACTAATCGAGAGTAAGCCTGCCGATTTGCGTGTGTTTTTAGAAGAAGCCGCGGGGGTGTCTAAATACAAAGAGCGCCGACGCGAAACACAAACCCGTATTAAAAGTACTCGCGAAAACCTTGAGCGCTTACTGGATGTTCGTAAAGAGTTACAAACGCAACTCGATAAACTTGCTGTACAGTCAGTCGACGCGAAAAAATACCGTGAGTTAAAAGCCACAGAGCGGACTCTAAAAGGGCAAATTGCGGTTTTAAAGTGGCAAAAGCTGCATCAACAGCAAGTTGATAAGGCTGCTGAAATAGATAAGCTTAAAGAACAAATACAGTTTTTTAAAGAAGCCCACTCTGGTCATGATGATGTTTTAGCGAGCCTTGAGAATCAAGTACAGCTTGAGCAGCAAAAATTACAAGATGCACAACACGCGCAGCACCAAACTCACACTGAGTTAACGCGTAAAGAGCAGCAACAAATCAGCTTAAAGCAACAGCAGCAAAATATTAGTCAAAACTTGATTAAGCAGCAGCAACTGCAATTGCAAAACAAAGAGTTGCAGGCTGAGCAACACGCTGCGGCTTCTTTACTGCAAGAGCAGTTACAAGAAGCGATAGAGCAAAGTTTATTATGTGCAGAGCACGTGGCCGAAGTTGAACTTCACGCATCAGAACAACATCAGCACAGACATACTGCTTCACAGGAATACCAGCGTGCATTAGAGCAAAGTCAAACGCTCAGTAGTGAGGTGACAGTAGCCAAAAATCAGCTGGCGCATTTTTCGCAATCCATCGACCAACTAGAGACACAGCTTAAACAGCTTACGGACGAAATCAGTGAGCTTGAAGCGACTCCTGTTGCGACGCAGATTACTGAGCAGCAAACTCATATCCAAGCGCTCACCAAGGAACTTGCTCAACAGCAAACGGCTCTGAATCGGCTGACACAAAATCTAGTGCAAACAGAGACAGAGCAAGCACAGTTAGCGCAAGCACTACAACGGGTGCAACAACACAGCAATGAAAATAAAGCCAGTATTGCGGCACTGAGTTCAGTCCTGAGTGAGCATGCTGACAGTGACCGCACTTCTTTATTATCACAATTAAAAGTAACGCCAGGTTTTGAGCCTCTCGTTGAGCAAGCTTTACTGGGTCTTGAGCATTTACAGGTCAGCAAAAATGCGCAGCCTAATAGTGTTTGGTCACAGACCCTTGCTGTGCCTGATCATTCATTAGCACAATACATTGAACAGGGGATTTACCCTGAATTGCTGACACGATTTGCATTTCAAGCAACGTTTGATGAAGCGATTCTAGCGGATCCATATTGGCTCGCCGTGATTGATGAAAAGGGCTGTATTTATGGTCGTAATTTTCAAGCTGATGCAAAAAAAGACACGGACAACTCACTGCTGTTAAAACATGCCCAGTTGAGTGATGCAGAGGAACTTGATGAAGAGCTCAATGAGCAAATCGCAGACAAGCAACAGCAGCTCGACAGTCACCTTACCAAAAAGAACACGCTCATCGCTGAAAAAGAGCAACACAGAGAGCGTATTCATCACGTTGCGCAGCAAATTGCCTCAGCAAGTACTCGCAGAGACATGCTCCTTGAGCAGCAAACGCAGTGGCAAAATCAACTGGCTAAATTACAGCTGCGCAAAACGTCGCTTAAAGAGCAAATGCAAGGTGTCGTTCAGCAACAAGAAAACCAACAATTGCGCCTAGAAGATTTGCTAGAACACCACGCAACGCTTGAAAGTAACCTTGAACAGGCTAAGCAAGTGCAAATGGATGCTGACAATCAGTATCGCCAAGTTGCGTCTCAATTAGAGCATTACAAGACACTTGCCCATCAAGCGAATTTAGCGGAACAAAAAGCCCGTAGTGAGTGTCAACTCAGTGAAACAAAATTACAACATGCTGATGCAGCACATACAGCCGCAAGTGACGCTGTTTTAGAATTAACAGCGCAGTTAGAAGAGTTAGTGATCCCGCTTGAAGAGACGGCAGAGCATATTGTGTTATTGCTTGAAAAACATCAACAAAGTGACGTTGAGCTAAAAAACTTGCAAGCGTCACTGACTCACGCTAAAAAGGAACTAGCGGATAAGCAGGCATCGCTTAAATCATCGCAATCAGAGCTAGTTACGTTGCAAGAACAACTGCAATCACTGGCGTTAGATGAACAAAGTTTGCTTGTAAAAGCGCAAGCGGCGCTGGAGCCACTTGAAGAGTTGGATCAACACTTAAAAACAGTGCTTGAATCACTGCCAGACAATGCCAACTTAAATAGTATGCAAAGCATGCTATCTAAAACGACGCAGGGCTTACATGAACTAGGGGCAGTTAACTTAGCCGCGATCGATGAGTTTGAGCAGGCTAAGCAGCGAAGTGACTATTTAGATCAGCAACTTGATGATTTAACTCAAGCACTTAATACGCTTGAGGGCGCGATTCAAAAAATCGACCGCGAAACGAAAAATCGATTTAAGGCGACGTTTGAACAAGTAAATAGTGATTTTGGTGAGTTATTTCCAAAAGTATTTGGCGGCGGAAGCGCTTACTTAGAATTAACCAGTGATGACTTGCTTGAAAGTGGTGTTAGTATAATGGCACGGCCTCCTGGCAAGAAAAATTCGACAATTCACCTGCTTAGTGGTGGAGAAAAAGCGCTGACCGCATTATCATTGGTGTTTTCAATATTCAGGCTCAATCCAGCTCCATTCTGTATGCTAGATGAAGTGGATGCGCCATTGGATGATGCAAATGTGGGTCGTTTTTGCCGTTTGGTAGAAGAGATGTCACAATCAGTGCAATTTATTTATATCAGTCATAATAAGATTGCTATGGAAATGGCAGGCAGATTGACGGGTGTAACTATGGCTGAACCAGGCGTTTCACGTATGGTTGCCGTAGATATCGAACAAGCTGTGCAAATGGCACATGCATAAATTTAGTTTGGCATATCAAATAATAAAGGTGAGGGGATGGCCGAAGAATTAAGATGGGCTTTAATCGTAATCAGTGTATTTGTCATTGGTGGTTTATTAATTCATGGTTTATGGTCTGTGCGCAAAAAGGATAATCCTGATGTTGAGCAGCAAGAACGGGTTGAGCCAAATGAAGCAAGTGCAGAAACGAGTGAATCTTCACAGCCTTATGCGCAAGAGCGTGATGAGCCTGAGTTTGGTGATTTAAGCTTTACTGCTGAAAACACCGAAGAGCCAGACGTTGAAGTCGAAGAAGCGGCTGACACTGAAGAGCAACCAGAATCGCCTGCACCGACAGACTTTATAATTGTGCACTTACAGATGCCTGAAGGCTTAGCAATGGAGGGCAGTCAATTACTGCCAGCTGTTAATATGCTAGGTTTCAAATACTCGGATGAAGGCTTCTTTAATCGCCATCTAGACCCCGCTGGAACAGGCCCTGTGTTATTCCGTTTGGTGAATATGTACAATCCTGGAACGTTTGATATTGATAATATGGAACAGTTCAGCACAGCGGGTGTCAGTTTGTTTATGACATTACCATGCGATGGTGATGGCCTAAGTGCCTTCAATATGTTGCACAGCGCTGCTAAAAAGTTAGCGGATGAGTTTGGTGCGACTATTTTAGATAGCAACCGTGAAGAAATGACGGTTGATAGCGTACGTGAATATGTTGAAAAGGTAAGAAGCTTTTCAGCGTAATCCATATTCGCAAGTAAATGATTGTTAGGCCACTTGGCGTTAAGTCGTCTAAGTGGCTTTTTTATGTAGATTTTTGAGGTTTTCATGTCCAGCCCTATCTTTGAGCAAATTAGTCAACTACGTGCCCAGTTAGAAGAGCATAACCATAATTATTATGTGCTGGATGCACCCAGTATTCCCGATGCTGAATATGACCGCTTAATGCGAGAACTAAGTAGCTTAGAGCAAGCAAATCCTGAGTTTCAGAGCCCTGATTCACCCAGCCAAAAAGTGGGTGGAGCCGCGCTTGATAAATTTGAACAAGTAACCCACCAAGTTCCTATGTTGTCGCTTGATAATGCTTTTTCACAAGAAGAGTTTGCGGCGTTTAATCGCCGAATTAAAGAGCGCGTGATGGATTCCCGCGAACTCACATTTTGCTGCGAACCAAAGCTTGACGGTTTAGCTGTGTCGATTATTTATCGTAATGGTGTGCTGGTTCAAGCTGCAACACGTGGCGATGGTATGGTGGGTGAGAACATTACACAAAACGTGAAAACGATTCGTAATGTGCCATTAAAACTTCGCGGCAATGACTTTCCTGCTGAACTTGAAGTACGCGGCGAAGTATTTATGGACAGTGCAGGCTTTGCAAAACTGAACAGCGACGCTGAAAAGCGAGGCGAAAAGGTATTTGTTAACCCTCGTAATGCTGCGGCTGGGAGTTTACGTCAGCTCGATTCTAAGGTAACGGCAAAACGCCCATTAATGTTTTATGCATACAGCACAGGGCTGGTGGCTGATGGGCAATTGCCAGAAGATCATTACCAACAACTGGCAAAATTGACTGATTGGGGATTACCACTTTGCCCTGAAACTAAGTTAGTTGAAGGTCAACAGGCGGCGCTTGATTATTACCAAGACATCTTAGCGCGCCGAAGTGAGCTTGCCTATGAAATTGACGGAGTGGTTATTAAGGTCAACGACAAAAAGCTCCAAGAGCGCTTGGGCTTTGTTGCCCGCGCCCCCCGTTGGGCTATTGCGTTTAAGTTTCCAGCTCAAGAAGAAATTACACAACTTTTAGATGTTGAATTCCAAGTAGGCCGAACGGGTGCAATTACACCGGTAGCACGTTTGGAGCCCGTATTTGTTGGCGGAGTGACTGTATCGAATGCCACTTTGCATAATGGGGATGAAATAGCCCGTTTAGGCGTTAAAATTGGCGATACGGTGATTATTCGCCGCGCAGGCGATGTAATCCCTCAAATTACCCAAGTGGTACTGGAACGTCGTCCTGGGAGTGCAAGAGAGATTGTATTCCCAACCACTTGTCCAATTTGTGACTCGCATGTAGAGCGTATCGAGGGTGAAGCAGTTGCACGATGCACCGGTGGGTTGGTGTGCCAAGCACAACGTAAACAAGCAATTAAGCATTTTGCTTCACGTAAAGCGCTTGATATTGACGGGTTAGGAGACAAAATTGTTGACCAATTAGTCGATCGTGAGCTTATCAAAACGCCTGCTGATTTATTTATTTTAAAACAAGGTCACTTTGAGTCACTTGAACGAATGGGGCCAAAGTCTGCTAAAAATTTGGTGAATGCGCTGCAAGAGGCAAAGCAAACTACCTTAGCTAAATTTCTTTACTCTTTGGGTATTCGTGAAGTCGGTGAAGCAACAGCTCAAAACCTCGCTAATCACTTTTTAACCTTAGAGAAAATTACACAAGCCAGTGTTGATGCACTAACAGAAGTGAGCGATGTGGGTGAAATTGTTGCTAAGCATGTGCGCGGGTTCTTTAGTGAAGAGCACAACATGGCTGTTGTTAATGCGTTAATAGAGCAGGGAATTCATTGGCAAGCTTTAAATGCACCAAGCGCTGAGAAGCAACCTTTAGCTGGGCTGACGTATGTTTTAACAGGCACCTTAAGTGAGCTTAATCGAAACGATGCGAAAGCGCGTCTGCAAGCTCTCGGCGCAAAAGTATCGGGGAGTGTGTCGGCTAAAACAAATGCCCTTATTGCAGGTGAAAAAGCAGGCTCTAAACTAACAAAAGCACAAGAGCTGGGTATTGAGGTGCTTACTGAAGCCGATTTAATTGCTTTATTAAGTGAACACAATGGATAGTTTGCAGCAAGCTGTCTCGTCAGTCGCTTTAACGATAGGTCAGTGGATTCAACCCCATTTGTATAATATTTCTTTATTGTTAGTGGTGTGTTTTATCTCATTATATGCCAACGATATTATTAAAGTGACTAAGCGCTTTGTTGCCAGACGTCACTTTATTATTCGCGTGTTATGCTTTGTTGCCGTGACAGGCTTTGGTATGGGGCTTTTGGTGGTGTTTGTGACGCCATTTTTAAGTAAGCTACTGATGTTATTAGGTATAAAGTGGTTAGGTTTAACGTTAACCGGTGCATTCTTGGTATTGGGTGTTATCGCAGATAAGAAGAATCAGCTATGATGCGTTACGGGCCAGAATATTGGGATAAACATGGCGCTTATCGAACCCCCATAGCGTTTCATTTAACCTTGTTAGTACTGCTTCGTAGTTATTTTATCTGGTTAATGGCCGCGTTAAGTCGGCGCCCTGATTTAGATATTATGTCGTTGTTTTTTAGCTCTAAATCAGAGTTTTTTATGGCGATAGGCATTGCAGCAATTGCGCTGTTACCCGCGGTTGTTTTTTGTTTTAGGAGGCCACAAGAAAACCCTGAAACCGCTAAGCGGTGGGCAACTGTGTGGCGTTTTATGCGATTGCCCTTGATTGTGTGTGCTGTGATAGATTTAGGCTGGCTGACTTACCAAGCCGCGCACAGTTATTATCAATTCTCATTTTTTTTGGCGTGCCAAATGGTATTGGTGCTTTGGGTGCTACTTTATCTGGTAAAAAGTCGCTATTTATCCGTATTTTTCAATGATTGGCCCGATCCAATCGTAAAAAAAGGAAACTAACCATGCTGGCTATTAATCAATTACTAGCAAAAATTTCAGCATTGATTGCAGTGGTATTGATTGCCCTGTGGTTTTTTACACCACTTTGGCACAGTGTCGCGTTTTCTTTTTTTGTTCTTTTGTGGGCTTTTATTACAGTATCAAGTCTGTACCGTGTGACACCTTTATTCGTGTCACGCAATCCAATTGAAGATTCATTAAAGCGCGATGTTAACCAGTTAGCATTGATTAGCCTTTCCGGTTTGTTTGATTTTAAACGCAAAGCGGAATTTGTATTAATAGGGCAGATTAAAAAGATAAAAATTGGCGATGGCATTATTCATGTTACAGATATCAATGAACAGACATTGACCGCAGTTTTAAGTGTTGCAGAGTCGAAAATTGACGCTTATTTACATACCTTACTGTCTGAACGAGAACGCGAAAATATAAAAATAATTAAGCAGTCTAGTACCGACTAGCCATAATACAGAATCATTTCGATGGATTTAACCAGTTGCTATCTGCGTTAAAAATTGCTCATGAACGACAGTTTCGTTGTGGGCGTTAGAGCAAGGTAGGAGCAATGGCCGATAGCAACTAAATATCATCGTTTTTGCCTTGCGACCACACGGTTTTTTTTGCATCAAAATAGATCATTTAAGTAAGTAAATTGGTATAAGGTTTAATTTGCTTAACTATTTTTTAAGCAGTATTTTGAACGTGGGTTTATCAATCCTAGGAGAACACAATGTTAACTTGGCAAGATATTTTAGAGTTTGCCCACAACGGCAATCCAACACCTCCCCGTAGAGTTGAAAAAACGCCATTAGAGTGGCAGCGTGAGCTTGCGCAAGATACTTTCTATGTAACACGCCAAAAAGGCACAGAGCGTCCGCACAGCTCTGATTCATGCACACTCTTTGATCCTGGGAAATATGCGTGTGTATGTTGCGATAATTTATTGTTTGATGCCGATGAAAAGTTTGACAGTGGCACTGGTTGGCCTTCATTTACCCAACCAAGCAGCGTCGAAAGCATTGCGTACATAGCCGATACAAGTCACGGTATGCAACGTATTGAGGCTATTTGTAATGTCTGCGATGCCCATTTAGGTCATGTTTTTCCTGATGGTCCGCCGCCAAGTGGTTTGCGCTACTGCATGAATGCGGTTGCAATGAAAAAATGCGATTAGGTAAACTAATCTAAATATTGCGCAATAATAAAAATAAGGTGCTCTCGGTAAATTGGCTTACTGATAGTGTAGTCTGTCAAGATACTTGATTGTGCCTTATCATCCTTTAAAGCCGAGGCTGTTACAGCAATAATCGGGATATGTTTAAAACGATCATCACTGCGAATTAACTGGCTGGCTTCAAGCCCTCCCATTACAGGCATCTTCAAATCCATTATGATTAGGTCAGGCTGATGTTGCTCTATTTTTTTCAGTGCATCTTCACCATTAATTGCCGTATCGATAGTAAAACTCCAGCGCGATAAGAACGATTCTAAATAATCACGGTTATAGGGAATGTCGTCTACGATTAAAATGCGCGCAGGATTAAAGTGATAACTAGTGATTGCAGGGTAATTACGGTGCTCAATTTCTGTTATTGATTCAGCTAACTCGACGTTGGGAATTGAAACAATAAACTCACTGCCTTTGCCTTTTTCACTGATAACCGATAACTCGCCGCCCATCAATTTTATAAAGCGTAATGAAATAGCAAGGCCTAACCCTGTACCACCAAACTCAGAACTGCGTTGTCCTTGAACTTGTTCAAAGTCATTAAAGATTAAATCTTGTTGATCTTTTGGAATGCCTTTACCGGTATCTTTCACATGAATTTTTATATCAAGGTGGCTGTCGTCATCATGTGGTTTAAAGTCAAAGTATACGCTTACACTGCCTTGTGACGTAAACTTAATAGCATTACTTATTAAGTTGGTAAGTACTTGACGAAGCTTGTTACTGTCGAGCAATACGGGGGGAGTGAGTTCAGGGTGTGCGGTTACTTTAAAATTGAGATCTTTTTGTGCGCTGAGCTGTAAAAACATCATATTTAATTCATGGCACATGGTGGGAATTTCAACCCGCTCAATATCGAGCTGCATTTTACCTGCATCGACTTTTGATAAATCAAGAATATCGTTTAGTACGTTTAATAACGAATTGCCTGAGATAGAAATCGCTTCAAGGTAGCGGCGTTTGTTTTTGTCGGTTTCGCTGTCTTGCAATAATTGGCTGAAGCCTAACACGGCATTTAAAGGTGTTCTTAACTCGTGAGACATATTGGCTAAAAAGCGACTTTTTGCTTGGTTTGATTGTTCTGCTTGTTCTTTTGCATCCAAGTATTCTTGAGTGCGCTTAGCCACGGTTTCTTCGAGTTGGCTGTGCTGTTCATGCATGCTGTTAATTTGCTGTCTAACCGCGGCTCGCATCATTTTAAAGCCACTGGCAAGTGTGCCTATTTCATCTTGGCTTTTAATATTAATAGGACAATTTAAATCGCCTGTGGTCACTGCATGGGAGAACTCAACAAGTTGATCAATGGGTTGCAAAATTATGCGCCTAATAATGATATAAGCAATAATGAGTGCAGTTAGCAGATAGATTGCAAATAAAGAGACGGCGTTACTGATAATAGATTTGGTTTTTTGGGATAAATCGATGTCAGAAAACGTGACAATAACGTAACCAATATTTTCACCGTAATGATTTTTTACTGGCACTGTTACAGCGTACTGGTGATCAAGCGCGATAATATTATTTCGTCTCGGATTGAGTTGCTGCAATATCGTTTGATTCGTCTCTAAGGTATCGACTTTGCTGTTATCGGGGTGAGCCGCAATAAAGTTATTTTGATCAATAAAATAAATGGTTTTGAGGTCATCAAAGGTATTATGTTTGAGAATATTTTTTAATGTTATCCCCTGAATTTTTAAGACCCAACTGCCAGCGGTGTTATCTGATGTTAATGAGTTTATTTCAGACAGCATCGGCGAAACAATCGCGTCTGCTTTTTCACTCATATTAAGCAAGGTTTGCTCTTTTAATTCCAAGACATGTATAGCCGTGCTCACGCCTAAAATTAGCGTGATAGTAAAGCCTATGATTATCAGAATTTTATGCGCAATACTGATTCTCATTGGCTGCTCTTAGTTTGTGTTTTTAAAGCGTGCATGTTTGCATTAATTTTTGCATCAGTACTTTTAATTAATTGTTTAATGTCGGCACCATAAAATATTTGGCTAAATGTTTGCGAAATAATTTCACCAATGACTGGAAATTCAACCATACCGGCTTGCAGTCGATCAGGCGTAGCATGCTCAAACACCCATAGCATTGCGTTGTTAAAGCCGGGTTTATTGACTAAAGTAAATAGCTTTTCGTGCCATACCTTTTGTCTTGGTGGCGACCCCCCGGTGCTGAGTAAAGCGGCCGTTTGCTCACTCGTCGCCCATTGAATAAATAACCAGGCTGCAATTTTTTTATTAGAATGACTATTAATCGCAAATGCCCATGCCCATGGTGATGTTTCTCTGGCAACAGGTCCTTTTGGAAGGGGAGCGGCTTCCCATTTATTCCAAATATCGGATTCTTCAGCCGTGTCTATTTCATTGTAAAAGTGAGACGCAAGGATTGCCGAAGCCAGTTTGCCGTGTTTAAACAATTGACGTATCTCATAAAAATGCAGTAAGCGGCTATTTTCCGGATTACCGTAACCTGTGACTAAGTTCCGATACATTTTAAGGCTTTGTGCCGTCTGTGGACTATCAAATGTTGATATACCTTGTTCATTGAGCACTTCTGCGCCATAGGCACGCATTACGGGTAACACCGTCCATGTATTAAGCCCTGCACCGGGTAGTGTGCGTGAAGCAAACGCGTGCATGCCGGCGAGTTTAGAGTCGGCATCAATCGCGCGCTGTAATTTTATTTTAGTTGCGTGTAACTGCTCGTAAGTATCTGGCACTTCAAGATTAAAGCGCTCAAATAAATCTTTGCGATAAAAATAAATAGGGGCTGAAAAATCAAAAGGTAAAGAATAAAGTTTGTTATCTATTTTGCAAAGAGTGAGGCTTCTTTCGCTAATATCTTCAAGTTGATACCACGTTTTATCAGTTATGAGTGGGTTATCTAGATAAGGTTGTAGGGGCTCTATCCAGCCTTGATTTTGTGCTTCACCTAAAAATGTAATGCCCATAGGCAATACATCGTATAGGCCTAAACCTTCGCTTAAATCTTGATGACGACGAGAGCGCATTTGAGATTGTTCCAGCGCATGAAAACCAACAGAAATCCCGGTAAGTTGCTCAAACAGGGGGATATAAGGTTTAAGGGCCAAAAATGCGGGCTGCTCGTCAGCCAGTATATTTATATGACTGCCTGCTTCACTTTGCCAATTTATATTAGCTTGCTGCCAATACTGCAAAGTAGCAGAAGCAATACTGACTGGACTGAAGAGTGCTATTGCAGCTAAAAGAAGCTTAATTGATTTCAAAAAAGGGCGCTCCATAATGAGAACATTTACTCAGATAGCTGAAGATTCATTTTTGCAGCTTGCGCTTTTATTTTTTCGAAGCGAGTGGCTTGCTCATCGTGTAATGTGTATTCATTAAGTAAAGCGTAGCATTTTTTTGCTAGCAATAAGTTAAATGATTGCCCTTGCGCATTAGAGTCGAATAAACATTGTAAAAGATTCAATGCAATACTGGCGTTTTTAGGCATAATTCTAAAGGCCTGTGTAAACGCTTCGAGCGCAATATTTAGCTGGCCTTTATTAAATTGCGTAACAGCATGGTTATTGAGTTCTTTCGGCCCCATTTTGATATCACGACGTTCAGTTTGCTGTTGTTGAATGTAGCGAAGAAACACAGGATCACTTACCGAAGGATGGCGCTCACAATGACTAATAATTTGATTAAAGAGTGTTTGCGCTTTGTTGTGAAAACCGAGCTCGTGGAATGCCTTTGCTTTATCAAGCGCACCATCAACAGAACGAATTTGACTGTCACTCTCATCAAGCTGCTCGATTAGGGCCTTTGCTTTTTTATGCTCGTCTTTCAAATAATGTAAACGTGCGTTGAGTACATCAATTTGGGTTTGATTGTTACTATTTGGAAACTGTTGTTTTAAATCATTTAAATACTGATTTGTTTGTCTCGCAATACGATTAACTTGGTCTGTTTGATCTGTTGTCAGAGCAAAATCGATACCTGCCCGTGCTGCATTTAAGTATATATCAGGGTGATCATGTATGGAGTGCTTTGCATAACTGGCGATATCTTTTTGCGTTAAGTAGCTTTTCTCGTAGTCATGATTTAACAGTGATACATGGCTGAGTGTTTTTTGTCGCTCAATGTTTCTTGGAGCTATATCAACAGCTTGACTAAAAAATAGTTGAGCGTCATCAAACTTATTAAGTTTAATGTCTAAACGACCTAACAAATCAAGGGCCACAAGGCGAGTTTCACTGCGCTGTAGCATGGTTTTTAACATGCGTTGAGCAAGAATATGCTCATTATTGGCAATAAGCGCTTCTACTAACCCGACTTTAGCCCACGTAAACTTTTGTATATCGAGTACGGATTTAAAAAATGTTTTTGCATCTTCATTTCGATTTAAACGAAGTAGGGCATCACCTTTTAATCGTAATAAAATGGCACTGTAGGTATTACTTTTATTTTGTAGTAATTCATCGATTTTCTTTATTGCTTTCGAGTCATTTTCATCATCAATTAGCTGATAAACACTGTAAAGGTGGTGCTTACGTAGTAGTACTTTCTCAATACGGCTTTTTAATTCATAAATGGTAAATGGCTTTACTAAAAAATCGTCAGGCTGGAGCTCTAACACACTGTGAACTAGAGAACCGCTTGTTTCGGCTGAAATGAAAATAAACCCTGTGGAGTTTTTAATTAAGCGTTTAACTTTAAGTTCTTCGTAAAGTTGGTAGCCATCTTGGTGCTTACTTAAATTGAATGAGCAAACAATGAGATCAAATTGTTCGTCCTGACATTGTTCTTTGGCTGAAATGGCATGGTCAGCAAAGCGCAGTTGTCGAAAACCTAATCCTTCGAGGGATTGTTTCATGTAGCTTTGAGCGAGTGGTTGCTCTTCAACTATTAAAATTTTGGCTTTCGAAAAAATCTTTGCAGGCATTGGACTTGCGATCGAGTGATATTAACAGTGACTATAATAAACAGTCTAGCTGCTGACAAGGCAAATTACAGGTTTTCAGTTAATTTAAAAACCTGACTCATGCTATAGCATGACTTATGTCGTATTTTTTATTTCCTTTTTATCTCAAATAATTAGCTTAACAATCAGCTACAAACGTGATGATATTTATATTAGTGAATATCAAAAATGGCACAACGACTAGACGCGTTTTACAGGTGGTGGGTCGTACTGGACTTGAACCATCGAGTCTAGTCTTTGTAGAGAGTGGCGATGCTTTTAGAAAATTTAATTTTTAATATGGAGTATGGAAATGAGTGTTTTATAGGTGGTGGGTCGTACTGGACTTGCACCATCGAGCCTAGTTTTTGTAGAGAGTGGCGGTGCTTTTAGAAAATTTAATTTTTAATATGGAGTATGGAAAAGAGTGTTTTATAGGGGGGGGTCGTACTGGACTTGAACCATCGAGCCTAGTCTTTGTAAAGAGTGGCGATGCTTTTAGAAAATTTAGAATATAAAGTATGAAGCATGGAAAAGAGTGTTTTATATGTGGTGGGTCGTACTGGACTTGAACCATCGAGCCTAGTCTTTGTAGAGAGTGGCGATGCTTTTAGAAAGTTTAGAATATAAAGTACAAAGTATGGAGTATGGAAAAGAGTGTTTTATATGTGGTGGGTCGTACTGGACTTGAACCAGTGACCCTCGCCTTGTAAGGGCGATGCTCTCCCAACTGAGCTAACGACCCACATATAATTGCCGAAAGGCTAATTTGTAAAGATTAAATGGTGGGTCGTACTGGACTTGAACCAGTGACCCTCGCCTTGTAAGGGCGATGCTCTCCCAACTGAGCTAACGACCCAAATAATCTTTTCCTTCGCGATACCATTTTTAAAATGGTGGGTCGTACTGGACTTGAACCAGTGACCCTCGCCTTGTAAGGGCGATGCTCTCCCAACTGAGCTAACGACCCGCGAAGAATAATCTAAATGAGAACACCATTAAACTTGGATTAATGGTGGGTCGTACTGGACTTGAACCAGTGACCCTCGCCTTGTAAGGGCGATGCTCTCCCAACTGAGCTAACGACCCATTTAGATTGTGTAATATGAAGTACCATTAAAAGATAATGGTGGGTCGTACTGGACTTGAACCAGTGACCCTCGCCTTGTAAGGGCGATGCTCTCCCAACTGAGCTAACGACCCATATTACATGCAATAAATTCTTAATGTTGAGTTTACACCATTTAAATGGTGGGTCGTACTGGACTTGAACCAGTGACCCTCGCCTTGTAAGGGCGATGCTCTCCCAACTGAGCTAACGACCCATTAAGAACTTTAGATATGAACACCATTTAATAATGGTGGGTCGTACTGGACTTGAACCAGTGACCCTCGCCTTGTAAGGGCGATGCTCTCCCAACTGAGCTAACGACCCATATCTAAAAAACAACTCATTGCTGCGTTGTTGTGGGGCGCTATTATAGATAGAGTTGTAAATGTGTCAACACTTGAATGAGTAAAAATGTGCTAGATGCAGCTTTTATAAACAACGACATGGCTTTTTTACATTTTTTGATGAACAATTATGCAATTCAGTGCTTTTCCTTCTATACGCAAGCTGACTTTTAGGCTGTTTGGGGTCAATTACTTTAGCGGGGATGAGCTGTGTTAGTTTTGTTTATATGTAAATGCATTTGTCGGTTGTATAAATAAGTACAACGCAGTGCTCTTTTTTAACGTTAATTAAAAGGGCGTGGGGGAGGGGAAGAATGATCAATTTAGTTATAAAATTAAGATATCGCCGTTTTCCATATAAATGTATACCTTTTAGTAAGCGAAACCTCCTTTCATTGAGGCACAATAAAATCTAAACAGCACGCTAATATGTAAAATTCAGCTATTTATTAGTGGATTGTATAAAATAGCTCCTCCTTGGGGTGTTATTTAGTCAGCTTGTTGAAATTTAAATCATTTAAATAAAGTTAGATAAAAAACTGTTGACTTTATTTGGGGGGCTGCATAGAATGCGCCCCGCACTCAGCGATACACGTCAGCATTAGTTGGTAGTGTGTATGCAAAGTCGGGGCTATAGCTCAGCTGGGAGAGCGCTTCGCTGGCAGCGAAGAGGTCTGCGGTTCGATCCCGCATAGCTCCACCAATTTTGCATAGTGTTTGTCCTAGGGTAGCAGTTTTCTGCGTCCCCATCGTCTAGAGGCCTAGGACACCGCCCTTTCACGGCGGTAACAGGGGTTCGAATCCCCTTGGGGACGCCACTTATTTATGTAAGTGAGCTAATACCAAGGCGCTAAACATGTCAATCTCGAGTATTTACATGTTAATTTAGCAACCTTACTCTGATATGAGTCAAACTATCATTTAATGTCCTAGTGACACATTTTTGTGTCCCCATCGTCTAGAGGCCTAGGACACCGCCCTTTCACGGCGGTAACAGGGGTTCGAATCCCCTTGGGGACGCCACTTACTTTAACCATGTTAAAGAGGGTGTTGTGTTATTAAACAGCTCGCCTGAATCGAGTTTAACTATTCAGTTGTCCTAGTGACACATTTTTGTGTCCCCATCGTCTAGAGGCCTAGGACACCGCCCTTTCACGGCGGTAACAGGGGTTCGAATCCCCTTGGGGACGCCACTTACTTTAACCATGTTAAAGAGGGTGTTGTGTTATTAAACAGCTCGCCTGAATCGAGTTTAACTATTCAGTTGTCCTAGTGACACATTTTTGTGTCCCCATCGTCTAGAGGCCTAGGACACCGCCCTTTCACGGCGGTAACAGGGGTTCGAATCCCCTTGGGGACGCCACTTACTTTAACCGTGTTAAAGAGGGTGTTGTGTTATTAAACAGCTCGCCTGAATCGAGTTTAACTATTCAGTTGTCCTAGTGACACATTTTTGTGTCCCCATCGTCTAGAGGCCTAGGACACCGCCCTTTCACGGCGGTAACAGGGGTTCGAATCCCCTTGGGGACGCCACTTACTTTAACCATGTTAAAGAGGGTGTTGTGTTATTAAACAGCTCGCCTGAATCGAGTTTAACTATTCAGTTGTCCTAGTGACACATTTTTGTGTCCCCATCGTCTAGAGGCCTAGGACACCGCCCTTTCACGGCGGTAACAGGGGTTCGAATCCCCTTGGGGACGCCACTTACTTTAACCGTGTTAAAGAGGGTGTTGTGTTATTAAACAGCTCGCCTGAATCGAGTTTAACTATTCAGTTGTCCTAGTGACACAGAAACTTTCTGTTTAAGCTAAGGCCATTCGCCTCACAGGCTCGGTCTCATCTTACGCAGAAATAGCAAATCAGTGATTTGCAAACCAATTTCTGCGTCCCCATCGTCTAGAGGCCTAGGACACCGCCCTTTCACGGCGGTAACAGGGGTTCGAATCCCCTTGGGGACGCCATTTACTTGCGTAATTTATATTTATCGCACAGTGAATACTGTAAGATTCAATTCAAAAATTCCTATTTATACATCCCATACTTATCTTATAAAAATCAATTATCTACGCTATTTAATTTCGACTTTTCTCTGATATTTTTAAAAATCACAGTACAGATCTTTACTTCTCACTGCGACAGACCGTTTTAATCTATTTCTAATGCTTCCTGCGACACATCATGTATGTCTAATTTGAGGCATTGTTTTTAAAAGGTGTGACGTTAACGAGTATGAGTGGAGACCTTATACCAATCCGCAAAAAAACTTAATCATTTTGAGTGATCAAACCAGTCGCTACCTGCGTTAAAAATTTCTGATTTACGACTGCATGGATGCAGGAGGTAGAGCAATGCAGGAGCAATTGCCGAGAACAACTAAATAACTAAATTTTTGCCTTGTTATCAACGCGGTTTTATTGCCTCAAAATAGACCACTTAATTAAGCGGAATGGTATTATTTGGTTAATTTGTTTTGCAATTGTTGGTTTAGTGATCACAACGTTGAGATGTAAGAAAACCCCTGATTAAGCTAGGCAATTGTAAACAAGTGTGCTTAACTAAATTTATAATTTTCTGTTTATTAAGTAGATACGAGCGTGTGGCGAGTATTTGGGTTGGTAGTGCTGTTGGCAATGTTCCCGTGTTATGCCACGACAATTAAGCTGGCCTATACAATGAAGCATGATAACTTCAATCAACTGTTAAGTGAGCTGGCTGAGCAAACAGAATTAACGGTTGATTCTGTGTTGGTTGACCAAAAAGCGTTAAAAGTACGGCTTGTTCAAGCCAATAGTGCGACAACCACCGATGCCGTAATTTTTCCTGCTGACCATCTGGGTCTGAACAAATACGCTAATTTTAGTGTTATTCCCGAATCACTGATAGCTGAAACAACAGATAAACGCACTTTAGATACAACAAGAGTGAATGGTCAATTACTCGGCATTCCCATTATTCAAGGTAATCATTTACTGCTTTTTTATAACACTCGGTACGTAAAGAAAAAAATAAATGACTGGCAGGATATTATTAAACTAAAACCTATGCTGCCTGAACAGGTGAAACTAATCACTTGGAGTTTTATGGAAATGTATTGGTTTATTCCATTTTTAAGCGCATTTGAAGGCGACCTGATTGTTGATGACAAAGTACAGTTGAATACATCAGCAATGCAATTAGCTTTGCGATATGTATGGGATTTAAATCAGCAAGGTATCGTGGACAGAGAGTGTGATTACAGCTGTTCACATGCCGCATTTCAAAACCAACAGGCTGCATTTATTATAAATGGTGCTTGGTCCCTCAATACTTACAAAGAAGCACTGGGGGAGCATTTGGCCGTACAACCACTACCAAAACTGAATGGTCACTTCATGCAGCCGTACTACTCAACGTTTGTTTTAGCTTTTCCGAATAATAGTTTACAGGGCCCTAATAAAGACAACTTAATTAAGTTTGCAAAGGCTGTGCAACATGCACCATTTCAGCATTTAATTTGGCAAAAACTTCACGATATCCCAGTGAACACGCAAGTTTTAACGCAGCTTTTAGAGCAAAACGATGATACGTTACTTACCTTGCTTGCTGCTTTGCAACACACCAAACCAATGCCATCATCGGCTGCGATGATAATTGCATGGGAAGTGTTAACAAAAGGCTTTTCTCGTTATGGCAGTGGTGCGCTGACTGCCGAACAAGCAGGTTTATTTATGCAGGGACTCGCAGAGCGCTCAATTGCGAATGAAGAGGTGCAATGAACAGCCCACGGTTTAGCCAAGCATTATTCGCAAGTGTATTATTGCTGGTTATTATTCCGCTTTTGGTGCTGGCAGGCTTGATGATCGGGCGTTTTTATTTAAACTCGATTGAACAAGCTAAAACAAGCTTACAATGGCAGGCAAGAAATAACGCGGCAAGCTTGGAACAACTGATCTTCAAATTAGAAAAAAATAGTCAGTTATTAAGTAGCACAAAAGCGATAGCTGAACTTCCAGATACCGTGGTGTATTCGCAATTTGCATTGGTTCAATTACAGCAATTTGTAACAGATAACCCACAAATAATTGCATCAATTGTTTTAGATAATCAAGGCTTTATTGTTGAAGGTTACCCAATAACATCGTTAACGCTAAATTACGCACTAACAAAAAGTATTCTCGATAGTGCGCAGATCTCGAACAATCAAAATAGCATTCAAGTAATTAATAAGCCGCAGTTGAATGAATTGCTCTTTCAAACAGAAGCCAAACAAAATGCATTAATAGCAATTACTTCAACGCTGTTACACGAGCAAGACTCGTTAAGTGAACCAATCCGAAAAACGGGGTTATTAGTGTCGTTCATTCCGTTATCTGAAGCATTAAAGTGGCTTGCTGTTCACAATGAGCAGCCTACTTACCAATCAGGTAAACAAGTACAAATTACCGTGCAAGATCATGTTTTATACAGTTTAGGGGTCGTAGAAAGCACGGCGTTACTAACAGGAAGTGCGTCGATTAGTAATGTGCTGTTTAATAATGAACGAACAGCATTACACTTTAGAATTAATGAAGCTGAAACTGCATATACCAATGCGGTAAAGGAAACAGCGATAGCTGGAGGCTTGTTAATTATAGGCCTTTCAGTTGTGTCATTGTTTTTGGTTCATTGGTTAACGCAACGTTTGCATAATCCACTTAATCGTATTACTGCACTGAGTCGGGAGTTTGCATGTGGTAATTACAAAAAAATAACCGATGATTTCCATTATCAAGAGTTTAAAGATATAGCTCAGTCACTTAATAGCATGGCAGAAACAATTGATATTCAGATCACTTCTTTACAGCTAGAGAAGGTTAGGGCGGAGCATTCTGAGCAAGTTAAAAGCCAGTTTTTAGCAAATATGAGCCATGAAATTAGAACACCAATGAATGGGATTGTTGGTTTTTTACAGTTGTTGAAAAAAAGCCAATTAAATTCAGAACAAGCTGATTTTGTGAGACAAATTAATAACTGCAGCGATGTGTTACTCACAGTGATTAATGACATACTCGACTTTTCAAAAATTGAAGCAAATAAAATAGAACTTGATACGCGAGAATGCAACTTAATCGCGCTATGCCAAGATCTCATTGTGTTATTTAAACCCAGCTGCGATGCTAAGGGGATTGCTTGCCAACTTAATATTAATCAACTCAAAGCAGTCAACGTCGAGTGTGATGAAATTCGCGTTAAGCAAGTGCTTATAAACCTGCTGTCAAACGCGATTAAATTCACAAAAGAAGGGGAAATTACTCTATCAATTAATGTCATTGACAAAGATGCTCACACGACAACAGTTGAATTTACTGTGACTGATACAGGTATTGGTATAGCAGAAGATAAATTAACCGTTTTGTTTAACCCCTTTGTACAAGCGCAAAGTAATATCATGCGTGAATATGGCGGCACAGGTTTAGGGCTTGCCATAAGTAAAGGCTTAGTGGATTTAATGGGCGGCGAAATTTCGCTTAAAAGTAAGCTTGGTGAAGGCACTACATTTACTATTATGGTGAGTTTTAAAACCCACTCACACGTGCTTAGCAAAGCAAAAACAAGTCAACTCGACACGGCGATAACGGTCGACTTTTCAAGCATAAAAACACCGTTGTTAGTCGCAGAAGATAACCCAATTAACCAAATTGTTATTACGAAATACTTATCGCAATTAGGTTTGAGCTATGAACTTGCTGAAAATGGCCAAATAGCCTGTGATAAGGCATCAATGAATAACTACGCGTTAATTTTAATGGATATTCAAATGCCTGTGATGGATGGTTTAACGGCCAGTAAAACACTGCTGAAGCAAGAAGGATTTAATACACCCATTATCGCGGTGAGTGCGAATGCAATGAGAGAAGATATCGAAAAAAGTATGGAAATAGGTATACACGATCACATTGCGAAGCCAATCGATTTCACAGAGCTTGAACGGGCGCTTGCAAAGTGGCTATTTCAGTCAATTTAATGACTGAAATAGCCAAAACAATTAAAATTGACTGTAGTCTTTTTTCTGAATTAGCTCAATTGCATAACCATCAGGGTCTTTAACAAAAGCGATTTCAGTGGTGCCGCCCTTTACTGGGCCTGGCTCACGGCTCACATTACCGCCTGCGGCTTTAATATCTTCGCAGGCTTTATAAATGTCATCAAACTCAATTGCAATGTGGCCATACGCATTGCCTAAGTCGTAGCTGTCAGTATCCCAGTTATAGGTGAGCTCGAGTACGGTAGCGTCTTTTTCTTCACCGTAACCAACAAAAGCAAGTGTGTAACGGTATTCTTCATTATCTGCACGACGCAGTTCTTTCATGCCTAATACTTGCGTGTAAAATTCGATAGATTTGTCTAAATCAGCAACGCGAAGCATTGTGTGTAATAAACGCATTTAAATCCTCTTTAAAATTCACAAATTTTTGATAACGCAGCTACTGCTGCGCTGTTAAAATATCAATAATTCGATTATAAATTATTTCTGCTAGCATCACAGTATCATCGCCATTAGTATTTATAAACTGCACAACGACTGTATCGATATCTTTATAATAACGAGCAATGCTTGAATACCCTAATACCCAACCTGTGTGTTCATACTTATAAAGTGATGCATACAAAATTTGCTCTTGTTGGTTGAAAAAAGTGCCTTTGTTTAAAGCAAGAATAAAGTCGCCTACATCTTGTGCTGTCGCCACATAGCCTTGATCGAGTGCTTTAAAATCATTCTCATAACCCACGTAATAACCACTCATCAAATCTACTAAATTGATTTCATGTACTGATGAAAACGTATGCGTTAGGCCCAATGGCGTTAAAATTTCATCTTTAATAAATTGGTTATGATCATAACCCAGCACAGTAGACATTATTTTTCGCAGTAGCAGGTAATTTGTGTTGGAATAACCATAATCTGTATCTGGATCAAAGTCAGCAGGGGTGTCTAGCACCAAAGCTAGCGGATCGGGGTAGGCGATTGACCAATCAAAGTTATTAGTATCTGTGTAATTGGGAATGCCACTTCTGTGCTGTACCATCATTCGTAAGGTGATTTTATCTGCGTTTTGAATGCGTCCAACTAACGATGGAAGATAATCAGCCAGTGTTTTATCGATATCAATCAGCCCTGCAGACACAAGCTTTGTTAAAGCTGATGCGTCATACAGCTTACGGATACTCCCAATTTTAAACAACGCAGTCGCATAAGCGGGGATTTTTTGCTCTCGATTATGCCAACCTTGTGCAAAATATTCAGGTTGGTTTCCTTGTTTATGAACATACACAATAATGCCATCAACTCCTTGTTCAATAGCCTCTTGTGTTTGTGCTTGAATGTTGGCGGGAAGTGGCTGAAAGTAATATATGGCAAACTGCCAGGGGGCAAAAATGTATATGCTAGTGAGAGTAACAATAAGAGCTGCAACGCGCATAAGTCTGAGCGCTTTTTTGTTCTCAATTGTATCATTGCATTCTCGCTTCGTTTATTTTGTGGTGTGTGGGGCTGTTTTTAATCTACTATTGAGCAATACCGTGTGGCATTGCTGAATAGTGATAAGGTACTTGACGGTATTAATAGCCTTTTTTACTTTTTCACCTTACCTTTAAGAACATAGATCTCGCCATCAAAACTCCCTTGAATCGTCAGTCCTTGTCCTGCTAATTCTTTTAGATATTCTATATGCTCATCAGTGATATGCTGGCCTGGCACTAAAAGTGGAATACCAGGCGGGTAAGGAGTCACTAATCCGGCACAAATGCGGTTGTTACTCTTACTAATAGGCACAGACTCGCGTTCGCCGTAAAACGCATCGCTTGGAATACATGCTAAGTCTATGGCTGGTAAGTTCTCTGGTAAGCGTGTACGTCTCATCGATGTAGCCAGTTTTACTTTTCCGCTGTCTAGTTTCTTTAATGCATTGTAAAGACGAATGATCTTAGAACGCGTTCCGCCAAGTGTCAGTAAAACCAATATTGTACTGTGCGTGTATTTTTCTATTTCTAGGCCAATTTCATCCAATAGGAATTTATGAATATCCTTTAATGAATAAGGCAATTCGCTAATATCAATAAGAATTTTTAGTGGATCGTGACCCATGTTATCGCCACTAAAATGCGGGAAAATTTCCATAAAATCTTCTTTTCCAAGTACTTTTATATACTTGAGTGACGCCATCTGTTGCTTGAACTCTGCGACATGATTCAACAAGGCATTCAGTAGCTTATAGCCTTCCATCTCTAGTTGTTTTTGGCACACATCAAGCGAGGCAATAAGTTGATACTTAGGTGATGTACTGGCGTAAATACTGTAGATCTCGCGGAAGAAATCGGCGTCGAAATCAGGATCGTTTACGTGAATATAAGACGCCTGAGAAAACGCCGACACGACTTTATGTGCAGAGTGGGTTACATAGTCAGCGCCCGCATGAATGGCAGAGTAGTAGCGTAAACTTGGGTGAAAAAGCGAGTACGCAAACCACGCTTCGTCGATAAACACTTTAATCCCATGTTGATGGGCAAACTCAACCACTTGTTTCAAGTCACTAAGAAGGCCATCGTAGGTACAACCGGTGAGAACAAGCAGTTTTGCGTCAGTATTCTGTTCAATCGCTTGCTTGATATCTGCTAATGAGGGGGGCGCGAAGATGCCATATTTAGGGTTTAAAATACTCGACAAATAAATGGGTAAACTAGCTGATTGCAAAATGCCATAATGTACTGATTTATGACAATTGCGATCGATGATCACTTTATCGCCTTTACGCAGCAACGTTTGCAAAATAATTTTATTCGAGGTGGATGAACCGTTGGTGACAAAATAAGTATGCTTAACTTCAAATGTCGCAGCAGCTGACTCTTGTGAGCGGCCAATGGTATTGGTGCTGTCTGACAATGAACCAAGCGAATCAACAGAAACCGACAGGTCGCCAACAAATACATTACGGCCATAAAACTGATAAAAATCTTTGATGTAGGGAGAATTTCTAAAGCTAGAACCACCACTGTGCCCGGGTGTGTGCCATGAATCATTCGCTTCGCCGACATAACGACGGTAGGCTGTCCAAAATGGAGTTTCTGATCTGTCATCAAAGTCGTTGATCATATAACCTAAGATTGCTTCGGGGTCCGAAATTACTTCATCTTTAAAGAAGAAAGATTCAATTTCTTCTGACTCGTTAACGATCTCTAACCCTTTAGTATCGTCGCCAATAACATACACTGGCAGCTCAAGACGGATCCCTTTTAACTGCTCTATAAAGCGACTATAGGTTCGTTCGCTATTGTTCAGTACATCCCAACTGAGTACCACAGCTTGAATATCACCATCTTCTTCTACACATGTTAATGCCTGCTTGAGCTCATTACACTCAATAATATCGATATCAACATCACTACGCTCAAAATTAGGGATTGTTCGTGCAAGGTTCGTTGACAGCTCTTGCAAAGTGGCAGGGTCTTGCTCAATTAACAAGATACGAAGTAAAGGTAACATAGCAATTCTCATAAAAATTTTCACAATACTCAACAGCATAACGAAAGGATGGTGGCTTGTGAAATTAATACTTTGATTATTGTGCTATTAGTTTCGAGTCTTTTGAGATGACAGTTTGTGCAATTTCATGGTTTTAATTCGAGTACAAGTAGGAATCACTCGCAATCATTCGATACTAGTAATACCTTAGCAAGGAGAGTGTTTTATGTATTAGCAAACAGAATAGTGAGTTTGAACACATATATTTTATTTTCTGGCGAGATTGCTGTAATTATATACAACTAAACGCAGGCAATTTATATCGTCGCACTTGAGTTAGGAAGGCAGAAAAATATATTTTCCTTAGAGGGGGAGGCTTAATTATACCTAATTCGAAAATTAAGCTTATTAAGAATAGGGAGCAGAAAATGAAGTGGATGTATTATTTGATTTGTGTACTTTTCGTTGGAAATATTGCATCAAATCGTATTTGAGAAGGGGACGGGACCAAAAGGTGTGGTTTTTCATCCTGATGATCGTACTTTGTTTTTGTCTGCTTATGAAAAAAATAAGGTGCTTGTAATTGATATAGTCTCTGGCAAAACGTTATTTGAACTGCCCACAGGAAATGGACCCGATGGCATAGGGTATTCACCACAGAGGCTATCCTGAGTGAGCAACACGATAATGCAACTTTTTACATCATTGCCAAGTGTAAACAGAGGGAGCTTACACGCTTCTAAGTTTGACTCGTAGGAGGATGACTGCCTAATTGAAAAATGCTCAGCGATAAAGAACGAGTGACAAAAGCACTCCCACTCGATACAGATAAAAACAAAAGTAAACAACCAAGAGAGTAAAGAATGGCGTATTTTAAAAATTTCAAAACAGTGGTCATATTTACATTAAGCGCGTTGAGTATAAACGTGGCGTATGCAGAGGAAGTATCAGCTTCAAACAACAGTAAGAAACTGATAACAGAAGCCACTCAATTTGTTACACAGCACAAAGGCACCTTTAATGGCAAAAAACTGAAATACAAAGTTGTAGCCGGTGAAACCTATTTATTGAACAAAGACGAAGGACCTACCGCCTCTGTCTTTTCATTTGATTACATTGTCGCAGACGACAAAGAGAACAGACCGGTTACGTTTATATGGAATGGTGGCCCTGGTTCATCTTCTAATTGGTTACACATGGGCGCTTACGGGCCTAAACGCGTTGTTGTACCAAGCGACGCAGCGCATCCAGGAGCTGCTCCTTATGAATTAAAAGATGCGCCAGAAACGATTCTCGATGTGACTGATATGGTGTTTGTTGATCCCGTTGGCACAGGGTACTCTCGCGCATTAGGTGAAACTGAAAGCAAAGCCTTTTGGGGGTTGAATGAAGACACATCCGCCATTGCTGATTTTATTGCGCAGTGGCTGACGAAAGAAAATCGCTGGAACGCGCCAATATTTTTATTAGGAGAAAGCTATGGTACGACTAGAGCGGCAGCTGTTTCTAAAGTGCTCATGGACAAACACCTTATTAATGTAAATGGCATCATTTTTGTGTCCCAAGCTTTGGATTACCAAGGCTCAAGCCCTTATGTAGACGACAATATTATATCTTACATTACTTACATACCAACATTAGCTGCGACAGCTTGGTACCATAAAAAAGTTGATACATCAGGAAGTTTTGAAGCGTTTATTGATGCGAGTCGACAATTTGCCGTTGATGAATTGCTGCCCGCATTATTTAAAGGTAATACCCTTAGCACAGCTGAAAGAGCGCGAATTGTTGAGGGATTACAACGTTATACAGGCCTTAGCAAACAATACATAGAGCGAACTGATTTGCGCATCAACGCGTTTAGATTTGCTAAAGAGTTGTTGCGTGACGAGGGCGTCGCCGTTGGGTTGCTCGATGGACGTTATAAGCTTGATGAAAGAGACGACCTATCCGCTGATCCTACGCAAGATGCGTCGAAAGCCATAGCACCGGCCTACAAAGCAGCACTCATGAAATATATGCACACGGATTTAAACGTACAGTGGAAAAGAAAATACTTAAATCCATCTGACCCTGAATTATCTGATAATTGGCGCTGGCGTACGGCTCCTGATGGACAAAGCTGGGAGCCAAAATACGTGAATACTGCGCCAGATTTATCGTATGCCCTTCGCAGTAATCCACAGATGAAAGTTATGGTTGCCTCTGGGTATTACGATATGGTCACACCATTTTTTGATGCTGAATACACCTTAAACAGACACGGTATAAACGCTGATAAAATTGATTACTACTATTATCACGGTGGTCACATGATGTATGTTCACGAACCAGCAAGAGTGTCGCTTTTAAAAGATACGCGAGACTTTATTAAAAAACAGTTGAGCCAAAACCCTTAATAATAGGCCTAGCTAATTGTGTCAAAGCCTGTGTTTGGCACAATTAGCGAATGAACTCAGGATGGAAAATAGCAGTGGTGAGTTTGCAATACTGATAGATTCTCGCAAATTAGCGATTATATTGACACATTAGCGACATTATCCGCGCATTCAGCGCGACCACTTTTTAAGTTAGCAAAGCAAACTTTATTACTCTGTTTTTTCTTTAAACTCACACAAGTCTTCGATAATACAGCTGCCGCATTTAGGTTTACGTGCAGTACACACGTAGCGCCCATGAAGTATTAACCAGTGGTGTACATCGACCTTAAATTCTTTAGGTACGACTTTTTCTAGTTTTTGCTCAACTGCAACCACGTCTTTACCCATGGCAAACTTAGTGCGGTTAGAAACACGGAAAATATGCGTGTCTACGGCAATGGTAGGCCAGCCGAAAGCGGTATTTAAAACAACGTTAGCCGTTTTTCTACCCACGCCCGGTAGGGCTTCAAGGGCTTCGCGGTTTTCTGGTACTTCAGCGTTGTGTTTATTGACCAGAATTTCACACATTTTATAAACATTATTGGCTTTAGAATTAAACAAACCAATTGTTTTTATGTAATCACGCAGGCCTTCAAGACCTAAATCAAGAATAGCTTGGGGCGTGTTTGCGACAGGAAAAAGCTTACGGGTCGCTTTATTTACACCAACATCCGTTGCTTGAGCTGATAGGGTAACCGCAACCAACAACTCGAAAGGGCTTGAGTATTCAAGCTCAGTTTCTGGGTGAGGGTTTTCTGCGCGGAGGCGAGACAGGATCTCGTAGCGTTTTTCTTTATTCATGGTGAGTGTTAAGCACGCAGTGACGGTGCGTGCTCTCCTTTAAGTTAAACTCGTTACTCGGGCTCGAGGGCCTTTTTCTACTTCTGGAGTAACAACTTGCTTAGATTTTATTTGTGTATCAATCACATTCTTTGCCGCAATCAATAATCCAAGCCCTAAAAAAGCGCCAGGAGGTAAAATTGCTAATAAGAACTGATTGTCAAAGCTAAAGACTTCAATGCGCAGTACTTCTGCCCATGGTCCAAGTAATAAGTCGGCACCATCAAACAGTGTGCCTTGGCCTATTAATTCTCGAATAGCGCCAAGCACAACAAGCACCAACATAAAGCCAAGTCCCATCATTAAGCCATCGAATGCAGAAAGAGGCACGGTATTTTTAGAGGCAAATGCCTCTGCTCGGCCAATAATTGCGCAGTTGGTTACAATCAGTGGAATAAAAATACCTAATGATTGATACAGACCAAATGTGTAGGCGTTCATAAGCAGCTGAACGATGGTAACAAACCCTGCAATGATCATCACGAAAACGGGAATACGTATATCTTTCGGCACCCAGTTACGCACAATCGAGACAGTGATGTTTGAACCAACCAATACCAGTAAGGTTGCTAAACCAAGCCCTAACGCATTTGTAATGGTTGATGTTACGGCCAGCAGAGGACACAAGCCCAGTAATTGCACGAGGGCGGGGTTGTTTGCCCACATACCCTCTTTAAATAAGGTTTTGATTTCGCTCATTACTGTGCTCCTTGGCATGAATTTGGCGCAGCAAATAGGTTATCAAACTCAGCTTTTGCGAACAGCACCGCATTTTTGACTGAGCCAACGACCGCTCGAGGGGTAATTGTTGCCCCAGTAAACTGATCAAACTGACCGCCATCTTTTTTAACGGCCCAACGTGTGTCATCGTCACCTAGCACATTTTGGCCTTTAAAGAGGGTGATCCAATCCGATTTTTTTATTTCGACTTTATCGCCGAGACCGGGCGTTTCTTCATGCTTTGTGACACGCACGCCAGCAATATCGCCATTAGCAAATACGGCTGTTAGTAAGTTGATATCGCCGCTGTAGCCACTAGGTGTGACATGGCGCATGACTAAAGCATAGGGTTCGTTATTTTTGTAAGCACGGTAAATAACCTGATCAGGACGAGGTCCTAAACGTTCATCTGTAATGATCACACAATCTTTATATAGTTGATTGTCATAGTGATGGGCATCAAGCACTTGCTGTAATTGCTCTGCAAGTTGCTTTTTTTCTTGCTCGCTTATACGCTCAGCCGTCAGGCTATGTGTCAGTGCAACAGCCCCTGTGGTAAGCAGTGCAAAAACAGTAAGAATGCCACCATTTTTAGTCATTGAGGAAAGGATCATTATTTCACTCCATGGCCGTAAGTACGTGGTTGTGTATAGTAATCAATTAACGGCACAGCCATATTTAATAACAAAACACTAAATGCCACCGCGTCTGGATAACCACCAAAGGTACGAATTAAGTAAACAAGTAAACCAATTAAGGCACCGTAAATTAAGCGGCCCTTATTGGTGGTTGATGCCGAAACAGGATCAGTCGCGATAAAAAATGCGCCTAACATGGTTGCACCACTGAATAGATGAAATACCACGCCTGGCTCTGTGCCTGGCGCTGCAATATAACCAATACCACTGCACAGTATAAGAGATGCTAAAAAGCCGACAGGAATATGCCAGTTTATTATCTTTGCTTTTAATAAGTATAAACCACCTAATAAGAAACCAAAGTTTACCCAGCCCCAGCCAAGTCCAAACCAATCATTAAACAGTGGTTTGCTCATACTTTCTGACACTGTTAGGTGGTGAGCCACATCGGTTTTAACCGTATCTAAAGGGGTTGCCATTGTTGTGCCATCAATTGCAACACGCAGCTGATCAACACTAAATCCAGCAGAGGTAAAGCCGTTAAAAATAACGGATAGTTGTTGTGTAAAGCTAATTGGGTTTGCGAGCAGTTCGTTTACTGGCAGCCAGCTTGTCATTTGCACAGGAAATGACACAAGCAATAATACATATGCCGCCATTGCAGGGTTAAACAAGTTAAAACCAAGCCCGCCATAAAGTTGTTTAACAATGACAATAGCAAATAGGCAACCAATTACGATAATCCACCATGGGGCAAGAGGTGGGATACTAAGCGCCAATAGCACAGCTGTAAGCCAAGCACTACCATCACTTAATGTTGGCCATACTTTGCGTTTACGAAGTAACAGAACAGCCGCTTCACAGGCACTGACAGTCAGTAACGCGAGCACAAGCTGAATTAATACCGCAGTGCCAAAAAAGTAAACTTGGGCTATTAAACCTGGAATACACGCAGCAATCACGGTGATCATTAAGCGGCTTAATGATTTGGTACTATGATTATGCGGCGAACTGGCCATGGTTAGTTTCATGACTTATCGGTTCCTTCTTGTTGTAACTTTTTAGCTTTAGCGCGAGCAATTGCACGTGCAATCGCCGCTTTCTTTTTGTCTTCGCTTGATTCAGGCGTGTTATCTATTTGCTGTGCTTCAGATTCATCTGTACTTGAATCATCAGAGTGAGCGTCAGTTCCGTGGGTGTCTGCGCTTTCGCTTTCGTTTTTTGCTTGTTGCTCAGCGTGCTCTTTCGCTGCTTTTTTCGCTTTTGCACGGGCAACTGCCGCTGCTACGGCCGCTTTCTTATCATCAACGGCTGCAGGCTCTGCATCGGTTGCGTTCTCAGCTTCTGTGGCTTGCGCTGCTTTTTTCGCTTTAGCACGGGCAATCGCCGCTGCAACAGCCGCTTTTTTATCGTCAACGGCTGCAGACTCTGCATCGGTTGCGTTATCAGCTTCAGTGGCTTGTGCCGCTTTTTTTGCTTTAGCACGGGCAATCGCCGCTGCAACAGCAGCTTTTTTATCATCAACGGCTGCAGGCTCTGCATCGGTTGCGTTCTCAGTTTCAGCGTGCTCTCTCGCTGCTTTTTTTGCTTTAGCACGGGCAATAGCCGCCGCTACAGCCGCTTTCTTATCATCAACGGCTGCAGGCTCTGCATCGGTTGCGTTCTCAGCTTCAGTGGCTTGCGCTGCTTTTTTCGCTTTAGCACGGGCAATCGCCGCCGCTACGGCCGCTTTTTTGTCGTCAACGGCTGCAGGCTCTGCATCGGTTGCGTTATCAGCTTCAGTGGCTTGCGCTGCTTTTTTCGCTTTAGCACGGGCAATCGCCGCTGCTACGGCCGCTTTTTTATCGTCAACGGCTGCAGGCTCTGCATTGGTTGCGTTATCAGCTTCTGTGGCTTGTGCTGCTTTTTTCGCTTTAGCACGGGCAATAGCCGCTGCAACAGCTGACTTCTTATCGTCTTTATCGACGATTTCTTCACTTTGCTCTAGCGCTTTTTGCTCTTTGTACTTACGCGCTTGCTCTTTACGTGCAGCACGTTCTTTAGCTACTTCAGAATTATCTGGTTCCAGTTCTGCGCCTTGTTTTTTCGCTTTGGCACGGGCAATAGCGGCTGCAACAGCTGATTTACTGTCTTTATCGTCAGATTTTGGTTTAACACGGGCGAGGGCATCAGCCACTTTTTGTTTTTCATCGCTCGACTTCGTCGCGGGCTTGCGTTTATGACGGTTTTGTCGCTCTTCTTGCTCGCGCTCTAAACGCTCTTTGCGTGCTTCAAAGCGCTCTCTGGCGCGCTCAGCTTTTATTTGTTCTGCTTGTTGCTCTTTGATTTCGGCTTTAGCAACTCGGTAGTATTGCACAAGTGGAATTTCACTTGGGCAGACATAGGCGCAGGCTCCACATTCGATGCAATCGAATAGGTTATGCTCATTTAACTTGTCGTATTCTTTTGATTTAGCAAACCACTGCAGCTGTTGGGGTAATAGCGAAGCAGGGCAGGCATCAGCACAGGCACTACAACGAATACAGGCTTTTTCGTCTCCTGGTTCAGCCAGCTCTTGATGATCAGGGGCTAAAATACAGTTTGTGGTTTTTACAATGCCGATTCTTACCGTTGGTAAGGTAAAGCCCATCATAGGGCCGCCCATGACAACTCGTTGTTGTGGCACCGGTGAAAAGCCTTGGCAATCTAGTAAGTGTTTTATTTCAGTGCCAAGTAACGCCCATACATTTCCTTGTTTATGGATTGTATTGCCAGTCACTGTGACCACGCGTTCAATTAATGGCTTGCCTTCATAAACCGCTTGGTTAATTGCAAACAGGGTGCCTACATTGTGCACTAACATACCAATGTCAGCAGGAATATTGCCGCTAGGTACTTCTTTGCCTGTTAGCAATTTTATCAATTGTTTTTCACCGCCAGAAGGATAAACAGTAGGGACAGTTTGAACAATGATAGACTCATTATGTTTTGCTGCTTGTTGCATTGCTGCAATAGCTTCTGGCTTATTATCTTCAATACCTATGATTGTCAGTGTTGGGTTGAGCAAGTGCTGCATTAACTCAATACCGGCGATAATTCCGTGTGCATGTTCACGCATTAACATGTCGTCTGCAGTGATGTATGGCTCACACTCAACGGCATTTACAATTAAAAATTCAATGTTTTTTCGCGTATCTGCTTTGACGTAAGTGGGAAAACCTGCTCCCCCCATCCCTGCAATACCTGATTGATGAATAATATCGACTAGCTCATCATGTGAGAGTGCTTTAGGGTCATCAACAGGGTTTAGTTCACACCATGTATCTTTGCCATCTGGTTCAATAATGACGCTGAGCTCAGGCAACGCTGATGGATGCGCAGATGGCATCGGGCAGATATCAGTGATCACACCAGAAGTAGGCGCATGTACAGGTACTGACCAGTTACCGCTAGGTTTCGTTAACGCTTGACCTTTAAGAACTGATTGGCCTTTTTCTACGATTAATTTGCCGTTGGCACCAATATGTTGTTTTAGTGACACAACTAATTTATCTGGCAGCTCTAGTCGCTCAATTGCACGTGATGTTGATTGTTGCTTTTGTCCAGGTGGATGAATCCCCCCAGCGAATGGCCAGACTTTACCTTGTTTGATTTGTTCTATTAACGTTTCCATCTGCGCTCCTAATCTACCTGAGTCACAGGGATTGCATTTAATTGCCATTTCCAAGTTTGTTTGGTTTCTTTTACAGGCAGCATATCAATACAGTCAACTGGGCAAGGTTCAACACATAAATCACAGCCAGTGCATTCGTCAATGAGTACGGTATGCATTTGACGGGTCGCACCAACAATGGCATCAACAGGGCAGGCTTGGATACATTTAGTACAGCCAATACATTCGTCTTCTCGAATGTATGCAACGGTTTTTACTGGCTCTGCTTGTTCGCCGCCAGCAAGAGGTTTTGCTTCAACCCCCATTAAATCTGCCAGTTTTTTTACCGTGGCTTCGCCGCCCGGCGGGCATTTATTTATTTCGTCACCATTCGCTATCGCCTCTGCGTATGGGCGACAGCCAGGGTAGCCACATTGTCCACATTGAGTTTGTGGCAATATGGTGTCAATTTGATCAACGATAGGGTTGCTTTCTACCCGAAAACGTACGGCAGCAAATCCTAAAATCAAACCAAATATTAGCGCTAATGAACCTAGCGCAATTAAGGCATAAAACAAGGTCATATTAAAACTTCACTAATCCTGTAAAACCCATAAAGGCCATCGACATCAGACCTGCGGTGATCATCGCAATCGATGCACCTTTAAATGGTGAAGGAACGTCTGCAACAGCTAAACGTTCGCGTAATGCGGCAAAAAGAATTAACACCATTGAAAAACCAACTGCTGCGCCAAAACCATACACGGCTGATTGTAAGAATGAATGGTCTTCTTTGATATTAAGAAGGGCAACACCTAACACTGCACAGTTTGTTGTGATCAGGGGCAAGAATATACCGAGCAAACGATACAAAGTTGGACTGGTTTTTCTAACAACCATCTCAGTAAATTGCACAACGACAGCAATCACCAAAATAAAGCTCATGGTGCGTAAAAATGCGATATCGAGTGGAATCAAAATATAGTGATTCACCAGATAGCTGGTAACAGAGGCGAGTGTTAGCACAAAGGTTGTCGCTAAAGACATACCAATAGCAGTGTCGAGTTTACCTGATACACCCATAAACGGGCATAAACCTAAAAACTGAACTAAAACGAAGTTGTTGACTAGTACGGTACCAATCAGTAACAAGACATACTCTGTCATGCGTGCCTCACGAGAATAAAAACAACGTCATTATCCTTTTTTCTGGAGGCTGACACAACACATGCGAGGCGATTAGCTTAAATTAACAAAGCTGTTTGTATTTGAAGTGTTAAAGTTACGTTAAAGACCTGATAAACAGTCGGTTTATTAGGTCTTATTGGCGTAGATCTTAGATGTCTTTTGGTTTTTCTATGTAATAACCCTGCACGCCATCTAAGCAAAGGGTTTCGATAATGTGTTTCTCTTCCTGGCTCTCTACACCTTCGGCAAAAACATTAACCCCAATCCGGTGAGCAAGATCTACCATCAATCGCATAAAATATTGATTGTTTTTATCATCTTCAAGGCCGCGGGTATAGCTTGCATCCATTTTAATAAAGTCAGGCTTCAAGTCTCTGAAGAATTTAAATGAAGTTAAGCCTACACCAAAGCGTTCAACAGTCACACGCGCACCGACACGATGAACCATATCAATAAAACGCTTACTTGCTTTTATATTTTGCTGAAGACCAAATTCGCTGACTTCAAAAATTAATTTAGTGGCAATATTGTTATCTTTTAACAAACGGCGTTCTAACCAAATAAGAAACTGATCATTATGCGCACTGGATGCTGTGACATTTATACCAAAAAACTTTTGTGAGAAGTTGCGTGTCTTCACTTTTTCAAGGGTGGTGTCGATTATTAATCGATCAATTTCCATTGCCATACCGAGTTTTTCGGCCATCGCTAAAAAAGACGCCGTAGGAAGCATTTGATTTTCGGCTGTTTTAAAGCGCACTTGAATTTCGGCATAGGCTTTGATGCTTTTACCAATTGGCATGATATTTTGCATAACTAAGTGAACACGCTTTGACTCGATCACTTCGTTTATCACTTTGCGCCAGTTTTGATTACCAAAGCCAGCACTCACATTGTTTACTAAATCTGTTTCGCGTTGAACATGCCATGCATTTGCTTGCTTAGATTGTGCCATGCTCATAGCGTTATCAACAATCGACAGTAGTTCGCCTAAAGGTTTGCCTTTTTCGTACCCAACTATGCCTGTATTTGCTACTGAACTTAATTCTTGGTTCTGCTGATACTGCGTAAAACGCGATTGTAAGTTATCACCGAATCGTTCAGCTTCTTTTAGGGGTGTATTAGGTAAAATAACAGCAAAGTCTGAACTGTTTACCCGAAATACTTGGCTATTGGTGTAAGTACCACTGATATGTTTAATAATATCGGCAACACCTTTTACGTATTCATCGCCTTTTTGATAACCGCGAGTTTGGTTTATTGCTTGTAGCTCACTACAACGCACCATAGCTAAAGAGCCAAAGGTGCTTTTATCGGCATTTTCGATGTTTTTCTCGTAGTATTCGACGAACATATTACGATTACCAAGATTTGTAATGACATCTTTATACGCTTCTTGCTTAATGCTCATTGCATTGTTTTCAATATCATCATGCTTGGTTTGTAAAAAGTGCGAAAGACGATTGAAAGTAGGTATTAAATCTTTACTAAGCTTTTTCAAGCGTGTTGTGTCCATTGCTTGTTCAAGATCGCCATTAACCTGATTTTGATTGATATAGATATCGATGATATCTGCAATGGTGGTGCTCACTTTTCGGTTTAAGCGTCTGAACATGCTTTGCATATATATAATAGGCAACAAAGCAATTAAGCCTGAGACTAAAATGACAATAAACATGGACTGTTGTAGCAGGTTTGCCAGATTGTTTGCGTTGATTGTGAATTCAACTTTTATGTCAGAAGCTTGGTTAACAGCAAATTGTGGGCGAATCGAATTAAAGCTCGTATTTACAATATCTGCAAAGAGGGGCAGGGGCTGTGGCGATTCAACCATGGTAACGAGGTTACCTGCTTGATCTCGTATTATAAATTTAGAGAAAGTAGTGCCGTCGGCAAAGGCTTTTTGTATTTTTTCAGGCGCAAGCTCGTCCATCGTTAAACTATTTATGTAAGTATTCACTACGAATTGCGCTTTTTTCTGAGCATCGCTAACTGCGTTGTCAAACCCCAGTGCAATAAAATACCCACCGAGCAATGCAAATAGTAGCCAAGAAATAAGTTGAACAAATATTAGTTTTTTAAAGCCTGCCATGTTTTTTATCTTATAAAAGCCTAAAAGGAAGAATCAATTCCCTGATTGATTGCTTTAAGTACAGTGAATTCTATTTAAATAGCAAAAAAGAAATAACTCAGGATAGATTAGAATATATAAGGCAGAAAGTCTAATAGATTCGCAGAATGTGAAAGATGATAAAAGTCTAATATATTCTGGAAGTTGGCTCCCCCTCCCCGACTCGAACGGGGGACCTGCGGATTAACAGTCCGTCGCTCTAACCAACTGAGCTAAGGGGGAACAATAGAGTAGTGTGCTTTATGATTTGGCTCCCCCTCCCCGACTCGAACGGGGGACCTGCGGATTAACAGTCCGTCGCTCTAACCAACTGAGCTAAGGGGGAACAATCATAATCATAAACTTGGCTCCCCCTCCCCGACTCGAACGGGGGACCTGCGGATTAACAGTCCGTCGCTCTAACCAACTGAGCTAAGGGGGAAACGTTTATGGTCGAAAAACTTGGCTCCCCCTCCCCGACTCGAACGGGGGACCTGCGGATTAACAGTCCGTCGCTCTAACCAACTGAGCTAAGGGGGAAGCGTCATGCCTTTCAACGGGGCGAAATATTAATGACAGCATTGCAAAGTGTCAACATAAAAACTTCATAAATTCAAAAAAGAAGTGTATTCGATGTTTTTATGTTCGATCTGAACAAAATGTAGCTGAAAAACACAGATGTTTTCGCGGTTAAAGTAAAATTTCATGTTGGATCATGTGATTTTTTGCATGCTTTTTGACCACGAGCAATATTATAAATTAGCCAAAAGTATTCGTTGTATAGAATTTTGGCTTATAAGAGAGGAAATTGTCATTTATCTCAGATTTTATTCTCGCTATAAAAATTTAATCTAATCATTTTTATTTGCGCATTAAATTCTTCCATTTTAGAGGTCTCAAATCGGTCTGTCGGTTGAGAAAAAACGTTAAATACGGCATTAATTGATCCTGAATTGTGAATGTAAAGACAGATAAGAGAGTGGTTTAAGTGTTTTTTATCAGTGTGTTAGGCTGTTTTTTAGCCACTTTATTTTGAATTGTCATATTTATTTGCAGGGTGAGTGTGAACAATAATTAGGCATTCTTTAAAAGAATCTAACAAAAGGGTTAAAACAAGACACTTGCGTGATTTTCATAGGTTGCGATAAATACTGAGCTCAAAAGCCTTTATAATTGCGGCTTTCAGAGAGTTATCCACGGTTTCTGTGGATAACTCTGTTTATTAAACTTTAAGAACAGCTATGGCGCTAGAATTTTAGGGCGCTGCAGCAATTTCAAGCATTTAATCATATTTTTTTTACTTATTTAAAATCAAACAGTTAAGTTTTGTATCTGAAGCGACGCTGAATTGATAAGTAATGTTATTCGTGACGATAAAATGACACGGTTTGTTGTGTAAAAAAGCAGCGGTTACTGCCATTTTATTGTAACAATGCTATTAATGATGTTCTTATTTTGTTTTTTAACGATGTTCGTGGTTGTTTTTATGTTAAAGCCTCAAAAGTGACAGTTTTCTTTGTTTAAAATTAACCGTGGCTTGCAAGGCGAGGATGCTTTAAACTTATCAGCTCAGTAAAAGAGGCAAAGTATTCCCATGACCGTGACGTCGCAGAGCAAATCTAAACCTGATCTTTTAAACTCTCCAATCCTGCCAACGTTGAAAAAAATGACTATCCCTATGATCTTCGGGATGATCACCTTAATGATGTTTAACCTAGTTGATACTTTCTTTATTAGTCTACTTGGTACCGAACCCCTAGCAGCAGTGAGCTTTACTTTTCCTGTAACCTTTACGGTTATTAGTCTTGCCATTGGCCTCGGTATTGGCACTTCAGCGGTAATTGCGAAAGCATTAGGGAGTGACAAATTAGATGAAGCTCGGTTTGATGCCAGTATTGCTTTACTCATTTCTGTGGTTTTGGTGTTTTGCTTGTCTGTTGTTGGGTATGTATTTATTACCCCTATTTTTGAATTGTTGGGAGCTGGGCAGCAAGTACTTCCGCTAATACACGACTATATGAGTGTGTGGTTTTTAGGCAGTGTATTTTTGATTACCCCGATGGTTGGTAATTCTGTTTTGCGCGCAAGTGGCGATACAAAAACGCCGAGTTTAGTAATGGGGGGAGCGGGTCTCATTAATGCCGTATTAGATCCGATTTTAATTTTTGGTTTGGGCCCAATGCCGGCATTGGGTATTCAAGGCGCTGCCATTGCCAGTGTAATTGCATGGTCTTTCGCGGTGGTGATTATTCTTTATATACTGGCAATTAAAAATGGTTTGTTGAGCTTGTACGCTGGCCAACAAACGATTATTGGGGCAATAAGAAAAATTTTAAAAATAGGTTTACCTGCAGCAGGGGCGAACATGTTGACACCCATTGCAATGGCTGTGATGACGGCGTTAGTGGCTAAGCATGGCCCTGAAGCCGTCGCTGCATTTGGTGTGGGTAGCCGAATTGAGTCAATAGCCAGTTTAGTGGTTTTAGCATTGTCGATGACATTGCCACCGTTTGTTAGTCAAAACTTCGGAGCAGGAAAGTTAGGCCGTGTAAAAGAAGCGTATATTACTACGTTGAAGTTTGTGATGATTTGGCAATTCGGCATTTATTTACTGTTGCTTTTGACCTCTAGTTTTATTGCGCATGTCTTTGGTAAAGAGCAGGCGGTTATTGATGTCATTAAACTTTTCATTTATATCTTGCCATTAAGTTACGGTTTGCAAGGTGTGATAATTCTCTCTAACTCTTCATTTAATGCTTTACATAAGCCAATGAATGCGCTGATTTTAAGTATCATTCGTTTATTTGTCTTTTATGTGCCAATTGCTTATGTCGGGAGTGAAATTGCAGGGTTAACAGGCTTGTTTATAGGCGCAGCTGTGGGTAATTTGTTTACCGCTTTTGTGGCTTATAAGTGGTTTATAAAAGAAGTAAATGCATTAAGCACAACGGCGATGAAGGAGTGTCATTTATGAGTGATCATTTTCAACTGGTTTCAAAATTTAAACCAAGTGGTGACCAACCCACGGCCATTGCTCAATTATCTGAGGGCCTTGAAGCAGGGCTTGCTCATCAAACATTGTTAGGTGCTACAGGGACGGGTAAAACCTTTACCATGGCAAATATAATCCATGATCTAAATCGGCCAACGATTATCATGGCGCATAATAAGACGCTTGCAGCGCAGTTATATGGAGAGATGAAAGAGTTTTTCCCTCATAATGCGGTTGAATATTTCGTGTCATATTATGATTACTATCAGCCTGAAGCGTATGTTGTTGCCAGTGACACATTTATAGAAAAAGATGCCTCTATTAACGAGCATATTGAGCAAATGCGCTTAAGTGCAACCAAAGCGTTACTTGAACGCCGTGACACAATTATTGTTGCATCTGTTTCGGCTATTTACGGTTTGGGCGATCCTGACTCGTACATGAAGATGATGTTGTTACTCAAAGTAGGCGAAACTGTCGACCAGCGTGATATGCTTCGTCGCTTAGCCGAGTTGCAATATACGCGTAATGACATTGAATTTAGTCGTGGTACGTACCGTGTGCGCGGTGAAGTGGTTGATATTTTCCCTGCTGAGTCAGATACATACGCGGTGCGTGTGGAAATGTTTGATGATGAAATTGAGCGTTTAAGTATCTTTGATCCATTAACAGGGGCTGTTGAAAAGCACATTGTGCGCGCGACTATTTACCCAAAAACACACTATGTGACACCCCGTGATAAAATTCTTGATGCGATTGAGAATATTAAGGTCGAGTTAAAAGATCGCAGAGCCCAGTTGCTTAGCGCAAATAAACTTGTCGAAGAGCAACGTATTGCACAGCGAACACAATACGATATAGAAATGATGACCGAGCTTGGTTATTGCTCTGGTATTGAGAACTACAGCCGTTATTTATCGGGGCGTACTCCGGGCGATCCGCCGCCTACATTGCTTGACTATTTACCTGATGATGCCTTGATGATCATCGATGAGTCGCATGTGACCGTATCGCAAATTGGTGCAATGTACAAAGGTGACCGTAGTCGAAAAGAGAACTTAGTTGAATATGGATTTCGTCTTCCTTCGGCATTGGATAATCGGCCACTTAGATTTGAAGAGTTCGAAGCAATTGCACCGCAAACGATTTATGTATCGGCAACGCCAGGCGAATTTGAGCTAACGCGCTCAGCAGGTGAAGTGGCTGAACAAGTTATTCGTCCTACAGGCTTAGTAGACCCTGAAATTGAAGTGCGCCCTGTGGGTACTCAGGTTGATGACTTATTGTCTGAAATTTACAAACGAGTTGAGGTAAATGAGCGTGTCTTAGTGACGACCTTAACAAAACGTATGGCAGAAGACTTAACGGATTACTTAAATGATCATGATGTAAAAGTTCGTTATTTGCATTCTGACATCGACACAGTTGAGCGAGTTGAGATTATACGTGATTTGCGCGCTGGTGTTTTCGATGTGTTAGTGGGTATTAACTTATTACGAGAAGGCCTTGATATGCCAGAGGTTTCACTTGTTGCGATACTCGATGCTGATAAAGAAGGCTTTTTACGTTCGACGCGTTCTTTATTACAAACAATAGGGCGTGCTGCTCGTCATTTAAATGGTAAAGCAATTCTGTACGGTGATCGTATAACGAATTCAATGCGTCAGGCTATTGATGAAACTGATCGTCGTCGTGAAAAACAGCAAGCTCATAACGCAGAACATGGCATTGTACCGCAAGCGTTAGTGAAAAGTATCACGGATATTATGGATGTTGGTGAAGAGGCTGGCCCTAAAGATAACCTTCGATTGGTCCGTAAAGAATCTAAAAAAGTGCTAAGCGCTAAAGAGATTGCCAGTCAAATTAAAGCACTGGAGACTAAAATGCACGCGTACGCAAGTGATCTGGAGTTTGAGAAAGCAGCCTCAGTGCGTGACGAAATACATGAATTACAACAACAGCTAATAAATTAAGTACTATGACAAACGATTTTTCAGCCATTTTAACTGCGTTAGCAGATGCGCCACTTTCGGCTAACGAACTTTGCCGTATTTTTCATGGCCGCGGCCACAGTGTGGCTGAATTAAGCCATATTAATGTTGATTTTTACCCTCCGGCATTATTTTTAGTGTCGTATGAGAGCATCCCTGACGATCAACTAGGTCAACTCACTGAAGTACTTTGGCAATGGGCGCAAAATAATGCCCCAGAATTAATTACTGCGTTGGTGTATCAACAGCGTAGCGGTATAAATACGATTAATAGCGTGGTACACGGCGAACTTCCTGACGAGCATGTTGTTCAAGAAAATGACATAAAATTTAGAGTCGATTTATTGAGCAGGCAAAATACCGGTATTTTTCCTGATATGCGTCGTGGCCGTGAGTTTGTACAGGCTCATAGTCAGGGGGCTAAAGTACTGAATTTATTTTCATATACTTGCGGATTCTCCGTTGCGGCAATGCAAGGGGGGGCTGAGCAAGTCATTAATATGGATATGAATAAAGGCGTGCTCAGAACAGGTAAACAAAATCACCAACTTAATGGGTTTACACGGGGTGTTAGTTACTTGCCTCATGATATTTTAAAATCATTTGGTAAGCTTAAAAAGTCAGCACCTTATGAGTTGATTATTGTCGATCCGCCCAGCTTTCAAAAAGGCAGCTTTATTTTGACGAAAGATTATCAAAAAATATTGCGCCGTTTGCCTGAGCTGCTCAACGAAAACACCCTTTTATTGTTGTGTGCCAATAGCCCTGAAATGTCTGAACAAGCATTTAAAGCACTGATTGCAGAGCACACAGAAGGTGCAATTACATTCGTTGAACGTTTAGCGCCTACCGCTGGTTTTATTGAAGTAGACAGCGATAGAAGCTTAAAAGCGCTTGTTTATAAAACCACACAGTAATGGCGTTAAGTAAGCGTTTATCAGCGATCGCGCAAATGGTCCCAAATGAGTATGATGAGATTTGGGACTGCTGCTGCGATCATGGCTTTTTAGGCATGCAGTTACTCAAAGATAATAGAGCCGATCAAATCCACTTTGTAGATATCGTGCCTGAGTTGATGCAGTCACTCCAACAGACACTGGCGCGTTTTTCAACTGAAGAACAACGCGGACATTGGCAGGTACATTGCCAAGATGTGGCCACTATTTCTTTAACACCCCAAAAACGTCATCTCGTGATTATTGCAGGAGTTGGGGGGGATTTAATGTGTCAGTTTATTTCGCAGATTCAGGCTCACAATCATCTTGCTCACATCGATTTTATAGTTTGTCCTGTGCACCATAGCTATAAAGTACGCAGCCACCTACAGTCATTAGATTTTGGTTTAGTCGCCGAGCACCTTATTTCTGAAAATAGACGCTTTTATGAGTTAATGTTCGTGAGCGCATCGGCTAAAACGCCAATAACGCGAGTCGGACAGGGGATGTGGCAATTAACGAATAAGGAGCACCAAGCTTACTTAGGGCAACTATGTGCACATTACCAACGCATGCTAAACCAAGATGCTGATTATTATCAGCAAGTGCTTGATGAGTATACTCGCTTAATGCGAACCTAATTGTTTTAAAGCTTGTTAATCTCTTGTTTTACGCTGTAACTTGAGTCTGTGACTATGGCTTCGAGGGTCTGTACGCGTTGTTTTAACTCAAGAAGCTCAGTGGTAACCGCTGCAACTTGTTCATTCGCTTCTTTATTGTCTTTTAGGGTGCGCGATTTAAATTCTAAATGTTTTTTATACATATCGAAGATAACGCCTGAACCAACCGAGATCAGTACAATTAATACCACCATCGTAGTGCCTGACATCATAATTCTCCTTTTATCAGTATCTTTATCCAATAGAGTATAGACTGGATTTTAAAAAGCAAAGGGGATTCTGTTACAAGGTATGTCGTTTAAAAAGCGATTTTATACGAATAAACCCTGTCACAAGCATGGTGCCAGCAATAACACACAGAGCGCCAAGTAACGTATTTGGCCCTATTTATTCGTCGAGTATCAGGTTGCCCCATATAATGCCAAACAAAGGAATTAAGAAGGTAACGGTGAGCGCAGAGGTTGGACCAATCTCGTCAATTAGACGAAAAAAGAGAATATACGCCACTGCAGTACACACAATACCCAGAGCAATAACACCCGCCATTACGGTTTGACTTGGCATTTCTCTTATTGGCATCACAAAAATCAATGGTAATACGAGCATACTTGCGGCCCACATACTGCCATGCGCATTATCGAAAGCTGACAGTTTGGGGGCGTGTTTGGTGTAATGCGAGGCAATAGCATAACTAAGTGAGGCACACAGGGATGCAATAATTGCTGTTAATGTGGCGGTGTTGATAGTTAGGCTGTTTTGTCCAACTAGGATAGCAACCCCAATGAGACCGATTAAGAGTCCCAGTATCATACTTTTACTCGGTGTCGATTTACTCCAAATTATGCCAACAATGGCTCCCCAAATGGGGGTTGTTGAATTTAAAATCGCTAATGTCGAGGCATTAATAGTTTGTGCGGCAAACGCAAATAATAAAAATGGAATCGCAGAATTGAGTGCACCAATAATAAAAAAGTGCTTTTTGTAGGTAAGAAAAGCAAGCTTTTTATTAAAATACACGGCAAAGACACAGAGTGTTAAGGCAGCAAACCCTACGCGTAGTTCAATTAAAACGGCAGGCCCTAAACTTGAGGCCGCCATACGCATAAACAAGAATGATGCGCCCCAAATAGCGGCAAGAAAAAATAAGCGCAGTAAGCTGTGTATTGGCATAATGATGAATCATTCAAAATAATAAAGCACGAGCATATCAGATACTGCCTGATAAACTCGCCTTATTCGGGCTTGTAAGTGTAGAGTAAGCACTGAATAGAAGGCCTCTATTCAGCAGGTTTCACACGTTTTTTTTCGTAATCTGATTTGACTATTTCTAATGCTGCGAGCACATCCTCCGCAGGGACTTCGTTTTGTTCTAAGAGCATAATAAGGTCGACAGCCACTTTAATATAATTAGGAGCGGCTTCTAATTCATTGCCCATTCTGTAATTCCTTTTTCTTTGCAACTTGGCTGATTGCAACATCGATAGCCGTTTGTACTTGTTGTTCCATTAGCATTCGCTCACTGTGCGGTAAATAAAACTCCATATCGACATCGTAGCGAATGTAACGAGCGGGAAGCTGGTTGAGTACTGTGCAGCATAAATCGGCCATCACATCGTCATTGTATACAGAGTCTAAGTCTCGCTGCGCTATATCTTCGACAACCAGTTTTTCATAATAGTTATGAATATCATCATGCAATTTCATACAGTTTGAATCCAAAGTGATAGTCATTTCAGTGTATACCAAGCTTTAAAATAAATCGACAGCAGCTCTAAAAAGCTGAGTATGAACATTAACTAAGCGATTTATATTTCGTTGATAGCCCCCACCTAAAGCCGAAAAAATAGGAATTTGCTGCGCTTTTGCTTGGCTTAATATGAAGTGATCACGTTGGTATACCCCATCAAGGCTAACAAAAAAATGCCCTAACTCATCGTCGCTAGCGATATCTGCGCCGGCGTTATATAAAATGATATCGGGTTGATGAAGTCGAACGGTTAGTTGGAATGCTTGTTTTACTGTTTCAAGGTAGTGTTGGTCAGTAGTGCCATGCTCAAGTGCGAAGTCGTAGTGAGAGTGTTGCTTGATGCGCGGAAAATTTTGCTCACAATGAATTGAGCAGCTAATCACTTGTTCGTGATGGCTTACAATTTCTGCGGTGCCATCTCCTTGGTGTACATCACAATCGAAAATCAGAACAGTGTCAGCCAGCCCTTCGTTTATTAAGTGGTTTGCAGCAATCGCTAAATCGTTAAAAATACAAAAACCACTTCCGTGATCACTAAAGGCGTGATGATAACCGCCGCCTAGATTAAAAGCGGCACCGTGCTGCAATGCGAATTCAGCGCCATTTATACTTGCACCGACAGAAAGTAAGGTGCGTTCAACTAACTCGTTTGACCAAGGAAAGCCCATTTTCTTAATGGCTTTTTCCTCAAGTGTCCCATTTAAAAATGCATTAATGTAAGCCGGGTCATGACACAACGCTAATTGTGCTGTTGTGGCTTTATTAGGTGTAATAAACTTATCGTCGCTTATAAAGGTACTTAATTTTTGTTTTAGTAAGCTGTACTTCTGAATAGGGAAGCGATGCCGTGCGGGTAAATTAAGCGCAGAATAACTGGGATGATAGTAAAACATTATCTAAGCTGCTGTTTTTCGACCTGTTGAATTTTGTTTTCGGTGGCAGAAATTGCTTTACGACACCTTCCTAAGCGTGCATGCAATGCCAGTATCTCTTGATTTATTTCTGCTGCTTTTGCTGCGCTGGCTGCGTCTAGTTTGAGTTTTCTTTCTTCGATCATCAGTACTAAACGACGTTCAAACTCATGGTTCTGTTTCAGTTCGTCATACAGTTCATGCGACGATTGCATCATTTTTTGTACGGCTTGTTTGTATACCTGAGGTTTGGTTTTAGGCTTAAAACTGTATTTATTTTCTTTTGCCCAAACAGGAGTCGACTTTATTACATTGAAGACGGCTTGTACCTGCTGAGTTATCCGCTCTAAGGCATATTGATACGCGTGGCGATGCTCTGCCGGGGGTAAACTTTTTAACTCGTCTTCAATTTCACTCACGTAGTCAGCAAGCTTCATACTTTTTGTTGTAAACACCCCTCTATCAAATAAACTTGGTTGCGCTTGCATGTAGCGGTTTTTAGCAAATAAATTGCTCTGATCGAATTGTGTGGCTTGATGTTTCAGCCGAGCAATTTGTTCACATAGTTTATCAAAAGCAGGGGAATGCATTTATAAGTAAGCCTCATAAATTAGCTTTAATGCCAAAATAATGACCACGGTATTAAAGACAGGGCGTATCATTTTACCACCAAATTTAATCGCAGAATGCGCACCTAGCCATGCGCCTAGCATTAAAAATAAGCCCATTGTGATGCCTAATAAAAAATTAACGTGGCCTAATGCGACAAAGGTAATCAATGAAATAAAGTTTGAGACAAAGTTCATTGACCGAGCAAGGCCGCAGTTAAGCAATAAGCTCATTTTATATAATAGACTATTTGAAGCCGTCCAAAACGTGCCGGTACCGGGGCCTGCAAGACCATCAAAAAAGCCAAGTCCTAAACCTTGTAACCATTGTTTAATCTTTGTTTTAGTATCAAGTGTTGGTAATTCATTATGCTCTGTTGTGCTTAGGCTGCCAAATAAGCTGTAACAGGCAACCAAAATGATTACCACAGGGAGCAATTTATTTAAAAAATCGATACTTAAATAATCAACAACCAACGTACCAATTAATGCCCCTATTGCTGTTGCTATTATGGATGCAGCCCAAAAACGAGGGCTAAATAACTTCTTACGAAAGTAGGTGACACTGGCTGTTAATGAGCCAAAACTGGCTGCCAATTTATTGGTGCCAAGCGTAAGATGGGGAGGAAGTCCGGCTGTCAGTAATGCGGGGACGGTAAGCATACCTCCACCGCCAGCAATGGCATCAATAAATCCAGCGGCCAGCGCGACAGCGCAAAGTAATGCCCATGTGGTTGGTTCTAAAGCTAGTTCAAACATTAATAATCAATTTGTCTTTTAAAAGGTGGCAAGGTATCGAGCATGGCTTTGCCATATCGCTTGGTCACTAAACGGCGATCAAGAATGGTAATGCGACCTTGATCGTTTTCTTTGCGAAGCAGTCTACCACAGCTTTGAACTAATTTCTTTGCTGCATCAGGAACTGTGATTGATAAAAATGGATTGCCCCCTTTACTTTGCACAAACTCGGCCTGTGCTTCTTCTATCGGTGAAGTTGGCACCGCAAAAGGAATTTTAGTAATGACGAGGTTTTCTAGGTATTTACCCGGTAAATCGAGCCCTTCTGATAAGCTTTGTGTACCAAATAAATAACTTGCCCTCCCTAAATCGACATTAGCTTTGTGTTTTTTGAGTAAAGCCTCGCGCGACATTTCACCTTGAACTAAGACATCTATCCCTTTCGTTCTAAGTGCTTTGACCACATGGTCCATTTGCCAATATGAGGCAAAAAGCACTAAATTTGCTTTTTTATCATCAAGGTAACTTGGTAACTTTTCGGCTAAATGATCACTAAATGCTTTGTCTGTCGGTTCTATAAGTGTGTTCGGAATATGTAATGTAGCTTGTTTGGGGTAATCAAAAGGTGACGGCACTTTGATATACTTAACACCCTCTTCTTTGGCAAGGCCACACTCGTAAGCAAAGTGGTCAAATGACCCTAGTGCGGTTAAAGTTGCAGAGCAAAGTACGGCTCCCGCGCATTGATTCCAAAGTTTATCTTTTAAGTAATAACCGACTTCAATTGGGCAATCACTGAGTAAATGATCATGATGATTTTTATATTCTAAACGTTTAATCCAGCGTGCATGGGGAATACCTTCACCCTTTGTGGCATAACTAAACCATAATTTATTTAATAATTCCAAACGATTTATGTAGTGACCACTTTCCCCTAAAATAGGGTCGGCAACATAGGGTTTTATATCGCCATCACTCACATCTTGTACGAGCGTGTCATGCATTTTATTCAAGGCACGCAGAGCATCAAGCGTTGCGTCGCTAATGTCTTTTGCTTTGGCATGTAACGAGGCTGGGATTTCACCGTGCTCAAAGCGATAGGTATCATCACTGTTGTAATTAAAGTTGGCATTGTCGAGTATGTCGCGCACCACTTTTAAGTTTTTAGCCGCATCATTAATACTGTCGCTCAGTTTAAAATTTTGCCCAATGGCCTTTTGGCCTACCAAAACGTTGGCCATTTTGCCTGCAAATTTTACCAGTTTATCAAGCCACTCTATCGTGCCTTTGATGGTCGCTGCGGCAGATGAAAAGTCGCGAGTGATATGGGCTAAGTGATGCGCCTCATCAATAACATAAATGGTGTTATCGGGTTCAGGCAGTATTTTTCCGCCGCCTAAATCAAGATCGGCAAGCAATAATGAGTGGTTGATAACAAGCACATCCATCTGCATTAACCGCTGGCGCGCCATATGAAATGGACATAATTGATGAGCACGCATTTGTCGTTGGCATGAGTGCTTATCGCAAGCAATAAGGCCCCATACTTTATCGGGAATTGTGTCGGCCCAGCTATCGCGATCGCCTTGCCATTGTTTTTTTGAATACGCATCGTACAGCTGTTTTAAACACTTTGTTTCCATATCACTTAATGGAGAAGAAAGTGTGGGCATGAACTCCATTTGGGTTTGGCTATCGCCATTGACCGCGTTGCTGAGCTTTTGTGCACAAATATATCGTTGTCGACCTTTAACAAGATCAAACTTGATATCGAGGCCTGAATGCTCTTTGAAAAAAGGCAGCTCTTTGTTAATTAGCTGTTCTTGCAGGGCAACGGTCGCCGTTGAAATAACCAGTTTTTTCTTTTTTGCCATAGCGAGTGGCAGCGCACCTAAACAATACGCTAACGATTTACCCGTGCCTGTGCCGGCTTCTATAACACAGATACGTTGGCTTTTATGGTATTCACCCGCCAGTGTTTTGGCTATTTCAGCAACTAAGTAGTTTTGACTACTTCGTGGGCGGTAATCAGTGAGATTATCAGCTACATGCTTATGAATTTGCCGAATAGTTTTTTTTAATGAGTCAGAAAGCATGCCCAGATAACCTAAAGTATGTATATAATTACAGTAATTAATTTTAGAGAGTTAACTGAGTAACTACAAGCGACTTGTTAGTAAATTTGTTGATTAGCATTTGTTTTATGCATTTCGCATTTTCATATTTGGGTTTAAAGGGTCATATAGATGCAATTAACTTCTGGCTTTATTCTTTCAACACAATGCTTTGATAGTACGCATGGCGTATCCATTGTGGTGTGGATTTTGTCTGAGCAAGGACCTGTCAAGCTGATTAGCCCACCGCAAAAAGTGCTCTTTTTCATTAATGAAAAAGATGTTGCTGCGGCAACTCGAATCTTGGCACAGCACAATGTGGCATGTGAATTTAAGCCAGTGCAATTAAAAAGCTTCCAGCAGCAGGCTGTTGTGTCGTGCTATTTTTCTTCACTTAAGCATTATTACCGCGCTGCAAAACAGCTAAAAGCCCATTTCATCAAAGTTTACGAAGAAGATATTAGACCGGTTGACCGGTTTTTAATGGAGCGTTTTATCAAAGGTTCGGTGTGGGCCAAAGGACGGTTAATTAAAGGTCAGCCTTACCCCGTATTAGCAGACGTTCAGTTTAAACAAAATACCGAGTTCACACCCACTTTCACGACTGTATCGTTAGATATCGAATGTGATGGAGAAGGGGTGCTGTTTTCAGTAGGGCTAGTCGGGAAGAGCATAGATGCTGTTCTTATGATCGGTAAAGCTGAGGACACCGCTGATCTTAACTTCAATGTTATATGGTGTGAGGATGAAATCGACTTATTGTATAAGCTATGTGAGTGTGTGCAAGTCATTGACCCTGACGTTATTATTGGCTGGAACGTCATTGAGTTTGATTTTACAGTACTTCATGCTCGTTCTGAAGCATTAGGTGTAGGGCTGCCTCTGGGTCGTAACAATGAAAAAATGACCCTCAGAACTGGTAATTTTACACGTTTAACGATTCCAGGCAGGGTTGTTATTGATGGTATTGATACACTTAAAAATGCGACATATCACTACGATAGCTTTAGCCTCGCGAATGTGGCAAATATTGAGTTAGGTGAAGAAAAACTGATTTCTTCAGATAACCGCTTAGACGAAATCGTTCGCCAATTTAATGAAGATAAGCGCGCACTTGCTTGCTACAACCGCCAAGACTGCATTTTAGTACAACGCATTTTCGAAAAGCTTAAGTTACTCGATTTTGCCGTTGTTCGAAGTCAACTAACCGGCTTAGAGCTTGAAAGAATGGGTGGATCCGTTGCGGCCTTTACTAACCTTTATCTTCCTTTATTGCATCGCAGTGGTTATGTAGCTCCAAACTCAGGCGATCATGGTCTTAGCTTTGATAGTCCAGGTGGTTATGTCATGTCCTCGGAGCCTGGTTTATATAAAAATATATTAGTACTTGATTACAAAAGCTTATATCCATCAATAATGCGCACTTTTTGTATAGATCCACTTGGTATGGTGGAGGGTCTAAAACACCCTAATCACGCAATTGAAGGCTTTAATCAAGCCCTTTTCTCAAGAACAGAGCACCACCTACCTGAGCTTATTCGTGAACTTGCCGCAACGAGGCAACTTGCTAAAGACAATGAACAGCCAATGCTTTCTCAGGCTATAAAGATCATCATGAATAGTTTATATGGCGTTTTAGGCTCGAAAGGCTGTCGGTTTTACGATCCTCGTCTTTCAAGTTCAATTACATTACGTGGTCATGAAATTATGCAAACTACTAAAAAGTGGCTAGAAGAGTGGGGGTATAAGGTAATTTATGGTGATACTGACTCCACGTTTGTGAAACTTGATGATGAATTAAACTCTCAGAGCTGTAACGAAATTGGTACAAAGCTGGCAAGAAATATAAACAAACGCTGGGAAAATGTATTACAGGAAACATATAAATTAGAAAATTTCTTAGAAATTGAGTTTGAAACTCACTACAGCCCATTTTTTATGCCGACAATTAGGGGCAAAACCACCGGTTCAAAGAAACGCTATGTAGGTAGAGTAGCAAAACATGGCAAAACAGCACTTGTGTTTAAAGGAATGGAAACAGTGCGAAGTGATTGGACAGAGCTTGCTCAGAGGTTTCAGGTCGCACTCTTTGAAATTTTATTTAGCGAACAATACAACCAAGAGCTGATCAGGCAGCTATTTGATAACTATGTGGAAAAGCTTTACGCAGGCGAGTATGACTCGCTACTGGTATATCGAAAACGTCTAGGTCAACACCTAACAGACTATCAAAAAAATATCCCTCCTCATGTCAAAGCTGCGAAGCAATATTTAGCACATAACCCCAATGCTCAAATACAACGAGGTCAAGTAATTGAATACGTATATACGCTGAAAGGCGCTGAGTATTATACCGGAAATCACAAGTTCGATTATGGTGTTTATGTTAATAAACAGCTGTTGCCACTGGTTAACATGATTATTGAGGTTTCAGGGACTAATTCAAAGGGGCTATATTCTAGTCAAATTCAGCTGTTCTGATTGTTTTTTGCCCAAGTGTTGTAAATTTCACAGCTTTATTAATGTTAAAATAGTGCTTTTTTTGAGCGTTTAATTAATTTTTGTATCAATTTATTAATTTTTTATAAACAAAACTCTGGATATTTTGTTTAATTTGTTTATTATTTGTTGGTCGCGACGCATGTCCGATAACAAATAATAAACAAGCTTATGCAAAATATAGCCACAGTATAGTGGTCCAGGGAGAATCAAATGTTAAATAATAAAGTTTCAAAAGCTGTTCGCTTAGCGATCGCTTTTGGTGCAGCTTCAGCTGCTTCTTTTTCTGTTAGCACTATGGCAGCAGAAGATGAAGAAAGTGCTGAAAAGGTTGAGCGAATTGAAGTAACTGGTTCACGCATTAAGCGTGTTGATATGGCTACTGATTTACCAATCACAGTAATTGACCGTGAAGCAATTGAGCTTAGTGGTGAATCTTCAGTTGCTGATCTACTTCGTAACACAACTTTCAACAGTCTGGGTTCGTTTCGTCCACAGTCTGGTAGCTCTGCGCAAGGTGCTACTACTGTAAGTTTACGTGGTCTAGGCTCTGACCGTACATTAGTTCTAGTTGACGGTCGTCGTTTACCTAAGTCAACACTTACTGGTTCTAGCCAAGATTTAAACTTCATCCCAATGGCAGCTGTTGAGCGTGTTGAAATTCTTTCAGATGGTGCATCAGCATTGTACGGTTCAGATGCAATTGGTGGTGTAATCAACGTAATCACTCGTAAAGATTACAACGGCGCAGAAGTTACATTAGGTTCTGGTCGTATTGAGCATGAAGGTGGCGATCGTGAAAATGGTTCTGTAGTTTTCGGTGCTTCTTCTGATAATGCATCAGTGCTTGCAGGTGCTTCATGGAATGGTCGTGATATTGTTTACGCTCGTGACTTCCCTTGGTATTCACCAGGTGGTTCAGTGTACTCAAACAACTTCACAACAATGGCACAAGATGATGAGGGTAATTACATCCCAGGTGCAAGTAACTTTGATTTCTTCTCGCCAGAAGCTACTTGTGAAGGTGTTGGTAACGAAAACTTCTACCGAATTGGTGCGCGTTGTGGTTTTAACTTCGCAGCTGTATCTGCTGATGAAGCGTCAATTAAAAACCGTTCAGCTTTCGTAAAAGCACGTTTTGACATCAATGATGACTGGAGCATTTTCTCTAACATCAATATCGCACAAACTAAGTCATTTGGTCGTTACGCACCAGGTCTAGATGAGACTGCATATGGCCCAGACCAAATTGATGCGGATAGCCCAAATAACCCAACTAACCCTGATAGCCCTATTTACGATCCTTCGTTAGAGCTTGAGCAACAGCCACTCGATTTTTGGCACCGTTTTGCTGCTCTAGGTAATCGTGATAACAACCTTTCTACAGAGTTGAAAGATATCACATTCGGTACTAATGGTATGATTGGTAGTGTTTCAGTTGAAGCTGGCGCACGTAAAACAATCAACGAAAGCCACAACGTAGGTAGTGGTTACATTCTTCGTAGTATCGCTCGTCAGTATATCAATGACGGTACTTACATGTTAAACGACCCGTTTGGTGCTTCAGCAGAAGTACGTAACGCGATGACTGTAACGACGTCTCGTACTGGTAAATTTAACCAAGAAGAAGTCTTTGCGAATGCGGCATTTGACATCATGGAAACTGATGCTGGTGCTATCCAAGGTTTCGTAGGTTTTGAATACCGTACAGAAGATTATGCTGATAACTACGATTCACTTTCTGAAGCGGGTCAAGTAGGTGGTTCATCAGGTAGCTCTGCAGGTGGTTCACGTTCTGTTCGAGGTCTATTCTTCGAAGCGCTAGTACCAGTAACTGAGCAATTTGAACTAAACTTCGCTGGTCGTTACGATGATTATTCTGACTATGGTTCAGATTTCTCACCAAAAGTATCTGCTCGTTATAACCCAATTGATGCGTTAGTACTTCGTGCTTCTTGGGGTAAAGGTTTCCGTGCACCGTCATTACCAGACCTTACACAACAGCCAGCAGAGTCTGCTGACTCAGTAAGCGATGATTTAACATGTGCGGCAATCGGTGAGGCAGCTGGTTGTTCATCACAAATTAATGCAACTGTTATCTCTAACCCTGATCTACAATCTGAGCAATCAGAGCAAATGTCATTAGGTATCGTATATCAAGCGACTGATAACATCGATTTTGAGCTAGACTACTATGATATCGAGATTACTAACCGTATCCGTGCGTTTGGTTCTCAATACATTATTGATGCAACATTACGTGGTGACTCACTTCCGCCAGCATTTACAGTAACTCGTGCACCAAATGGCGGTATTACTAATGTAGTTCGTGGTTTCGGTAACGATGGTACACTTGAAACTTCTGGTTTAGACTTTAAAGCACGTTCAAGCTTTGATTTCGGTGATGCAGGTCGTTTAACAACTAACTTAAACATCTCTCACATCCTTGATTACAGCACGGACGGTGGTCGTAACTTCGTTAAAGACCCTGGTGTACCACAACAACGTCTAACATTATCAAATGTTTATTCAGTTGCTGATTTTGATGTAACTTGGAACTTAAACCTTATTGATAGCCAATGTGAAGACATCGATGCAGATGGTAAGTGTATTGGTCATATTCCTACGTGGGTAACTCATGACCTTCAAGTAGCGTATAACACGCCTTGGAACTCTAAGATCAGCTTCGGTGCTCAAAATGCATTTGGTAAAGAGCCACCTCTATTTGCTTATGATGGTCGTGACTACAACTTCAACCTATACTCAGGTTTCGGTCGTATCATGTACTTCAACTTTAAACAATCATTCTAATATTGTTTAAGTTTAACTAGAAAAGAGCGACATTATTATATGTCGCTCTTTTATTTTATAACCTCTTTCGCCCCTCTTTATTAATACGAATACACAGTAGAGACTTTAATTATAGAATCTAGTTTTTTGATTCTTTATAATATGAGCTGGAGTGTGTGCGTATCAAATTCGGACTTTATTATGCATTGGGAACAATATTGGAATTCAACAGATGGTTTTTCAAGTTTTGCAGAACTTAAAAATGAGTTTGGTTACCCTAAAGAAATACTGCATTTTTGGCAGAAAACTCTTAGTGAAATAAGCAGTGAAAATCTAAAGGTACTTGATTTAGCAACCGGTAAGGGGGCACTTGCTATTTGGCTAAAAGCTGCGGCAAATTCACAGAATAAGTTGGTTGATATTTATGCTTGTGATGCGGCTGACATAGACGTAAGTTCGATAAAGTCAAATGATGTGAAATTAGAAAAAATCATTAAAGATATAAATTTTTCATTTGCGACTAACCTTGAACAGTTGCCTTATGAAGATGATTGTTTTGATCTGTTAGTTAGTCAATTTGGCTTCGAATATTCGTCGTGGGAATCATCCCTCAAAGAAGTGACCCGGGTTTTAAAACCAGGTGGCCAAGCGGTGTTTATGATGCACAGTGCATCATCACAAATTGCACTAAACTCGGCAGCAGGACTGTCAGTGTTTAAATCTTTGGTTGAGTTGGAACTGTTTGAAAAACTAAAAACATTGGTTGATCTCAAGCTTACAAATCAGCAGCTTGAGTTTACTAACAAAAATAAACAACTCATTAAATCACTAAATGAGTTTTCACTGGACAATAATTCATTACAGTGGTTTCAAGATGTTGTAAGTAATGTTGCAAAAATAATGCAAAACATTAATTCAGAGTCGCATACTGCAATTGATAAATTACAGACTAATGTTGAATTTCAAATTAAACGGCTTGAAGAGCAAACACGTGTGTCAATGACTGAAAACTCTATTCGCAGCGCATTCGATGAAGCGAGTCTAGAATTAAAGATTAAAAGTATTAACTCAATGTCAGTTGATGAAGAACACTTTGCATGGACCGTTGTTATCGAGTAAAGAGGCAAGGGCCCCTTGTTTCGTTAAAACGAATCTCCCGCTGAATATTTCTATTGTGTTTCTGTGTATTTATCACTAATAAAAGGACTTTAAATTTAAGTTAGCGTTACAAAAAAGCATGAACATTATAAAAACTTCCTAGTAAATATAAGCTGCTCAGATTAATTACTGCACGCTATTTATAAGAGCAGTGAACTTTTTTATTTTCTCAAAGCGTATCACAACTAGGTTAATAAACTTAATTATCTACACTCTGTTTAACATTAAGCCGTTAGAGGTTATTTAACTAACGGCTTAAAATTTTGCTAATTTTATTTCTGGTTCTTTAAACTCTATTTAAGATTTTCATCTAAAAACTTTGTCATAGCATTGTAAAAATCAGTGCGATTTTTAGGCTTATGATAACCATGCCCCTCATTTCTTACCATTGATTTATAAGGGTAATTAATTCTATCAAGGGCTGAAGTTAGCGCTTCATATTGCTCCATAGGAACCCTAATATCATCCGAGCCATGAGCTATAAAAAGTTTAGCCTTAATTTTATCAACATTATATGCAGGTGAACGAGATTTCTGATCTTCTACGTCCATACCATGCACAGTATTTAAAAATTTCACCCCAGAATCTCTCGTTGGGATATCTCCACTGGAAAACATTTCAGGGATAGAGTATACGCCTACATATCCAATAGCACATTTGTACAAGTCAGGCTCTCTTACTGCGCCCATTAGTGCTGCGTAACCACCATAACTCCCACCATATATACAGATATTATTTTTATCGATAATTTTTTGCTTTATAGCCCAGTGGGTGGCATCAGTTACATCATCTTGCATTTTTGTACCCCAATTTTTGTAACCACTCTTTAAAAATGAGCTACCATAGCCACCAGAGCCTCTGAAGTTTACTTGCAACACTGCATATCCAATACTTGCGAGATACTGAGCTTCAGCATTAAACCCCCAGAAATCTCTGACACCATGAGGTCCTCCATGCAGCATTACTACTGCAGAGTAAGGTTCTTTTTTATTATTTGGTATCGTTATATAACCGTGTAATACGACACCATCTCGTGCTGATATTTTGAATGGCTCTACAGTTGCTAGTTCCTTTTTGTTTATTTTCTCGTTCATCGAAGCGACAAAACTCGCTTTCTTCGAGGTAATGTCGTAAAGGTAAAATTCTGTGGGTGATTTATCTGATGAAACTTCAAAGACAGAAAGCTTTTGTTCTTTGGCATGACTTGTAAATCTTAGCCTATATGCGTGGAATGAGTCACTTAGCCTTTTTAAAACATCGTTATCCCCTGCATCCGAGAAATAATGATATGCAGGATAATTGGGATCATACGTAACACCCACAACCTCACCTGAAAAGCCATATATAGGTGTTGAAATATCAACATCTGCGTCTTCTATCAGTTTCTTAAGTTCATTTGTTTCCAAATTAAAAGAAAATACAGCTATGTTCTTAGTGGTAGAGTCATTAGTAAAGTACGCTAAATTTCCTGACTTGTTCATGCCAATAATTGAAAGGTTATCACCAGGATTATAATTTAAGATTCCTAGGTTAAATGTCTCCCAGTCTGAATTAGGTGTCTTTTTATAGAACATGTTGAGTTCACCTTTCCCCATTTCATGCTCTTCTTTTTCAACATAACTAAAAGCAATTCTTGGTTGGCCTGACACATCTGCAACCATGCCAAAGACATCTTCTTTAGGTTGATCTGCTTGATAACTAGAACGACCATTATAAACATTTACCTTATGAACTTTTACTGCAAAATCATCAGCATAATGTTGTTTTGTAACTAATATGTTTTCTTTGTCGTCAGGTAAAATACTTAAAATGTTGTAAAACGATGTTTGTGACGCTAACAATTCCCGTCGGTTAGAGCCGTCAAAGTTTGAAGCTATGAAGTAAGGTGAACCACCTTTAGTATCTAAATAACCAACGGTTTTTTTGACTGACATGATGAAGCGTTCATCATTTACCCAGATGACGTTAGCTATTTTTTGATATTCACCAAATCCATAACTGGATAGCACTTTTTTTGTCTTTCTATCGAGAATCACAAGCTTAACTTGTGTCTCATCTTGAAATGTAATCGAAAAGTATTTTCCATTAGGCGAGATTTTTACTTGTTGATAATCTTTGCTGTTAAAGAAGTCTTCAAGGGTGTTTTTAGCAAAAGTCATTTGGCTAAATAGTAAAAGTAAGAGGCCTAAACTTTTTATATATCTCATATCAATCCAATTGTTTTTGGTTTTTTAATTGTAGGTATTAAGAATATCAGAGTTGAAAGTGTTGTAAATACATTGTTGTAACATTGCCTTATCATATGTAATTAAATGTAAATACAAGTGGCATTTCCAGCTCTTTCGTATTGGCTTTGAGTGCAATGGTTTCATGTCTTTATTTATTTTTAATGCTTGTTTTTACGTTTGTTAAATTTTTGTGTTTTTATGAGGGGTTTTTATAATAAGTTTTGGAAGATTATATTTAATATTTTGTACTATTAATTTTCACGTGAATGAAAATAAACTTTATATTTGTAATGGTGTTTTTTAGAAATGTCACTTCTTTACTTTTTATATTAGATCTTTTGTCATTCAACAATATTGAATTAAGAATAGGGTAGTGCTTCCAGTTATGAAGTAGCCGTCCATTTCATTTCGCATAGCAGCTGCATATTTTGACACTTATATGCCATTAATCTCGAACATTTAAAATCTTTCCTGCGTCTCAAATTTAGCTTTCTGGCCATTTAAACTAAAAATAGATTAAAATCAAGTGCTTATGCTTAAATGATGAGTTTAACATGTAAATGTACATAGCTGATCCGTCTATCGGGTGGTAATTATGCCGAAGGCTATCAAAGTTACTTTTATTTATGAAAAGTTGTGTCTTTAGTATTTTATGTTCGCAAATCATCAGTGTTTATAACCTTTTTGACTTATGAGGACGTTATAGGTGATGAGCTTAGTGGTTGTTAATTGTTCTGTTTTTTGGATTTATGTGTTTTAAGGTTGATGCTCTCTTCTTTCCTGCGTTTTTAGACTGTCTCCCTTTAAAATAGTGGGGTTTTAATGTTTTTTTTAAATATGCATTATTAATATATTGTTGCAATTTTGTTTTTACATTGTTTGGTTTATTTTAAATTTTTTATTTTTTGTTGCGTTTGTATTTATATTGATTTTATTTTAAAAAGCGCAAGTTAAAAACATGTTGACCAGAAGTTATCTAGGATATTAGTATTTAATCACCGCATTAAGGTATTAGTGCCTATGGCGGGGTTAAATAAAAATTAATAAGTCATAATATGGATATGACCAGGGAGAATACAATGTTAAATAATCAGGTTTCGAAGGCCGTTCGCTTAGCACTTGCTTTCAGTGCAGCGTCAACTTCACTATTCTCTGCAAGCTCTATTGCGGCAGATGAAAATGATGAAGGCGTAGAAAAAGTTGAGCGTATTGAGGTTACAGGTTCGCGCATTTTTCGTGAAGGGGCTATCTCTCCATCACCAGTTACTGTAATTACAGGTGAAGATTTAGTCAGCACTGGTGCAATGAATATCGGTGAGGTTTTAAACAAGCTACCTGCACTAGCAACGACGTATTCACTGGCTAACTCAGGCCGATTTATTGGTACAGCCGGTGTAAGCTTACTTGATTTACGTGGTATGGGTAGTGAGCGTACGTTGGTACTTGTAGATGGAAAACGTCACGTTTCTAGTGCCCCAGGTACATCTTCTGTAGATACAAATACTATTCCTAGTGCGTGGATTGAACGAGTTGAGATTATCACCGGTGGTGCGTCAGCTGTATATGGTGCTGATGCTGTAACGGGGGTTGTTAACTTCATTTTAAAAGAAGAAATAACAGGCCTTAATGTATCTGCAACGAAAGGGTTTGCGGATAACAATAATTATGAAAATGAGAAGTTTACTTTTTCATACGGTCAAGATTTTTCAGAAGGGCGCGGTAATGCGGCTATCTCTTTCGAATACAATTCACAGGATTCTCTAAATGCATTAGATAACCCGTGGACTTCGACATCTTATGCTTCGATGCCATATGAAGTCGTGACAGGTATGCAAAGACCTGAAGATATGCTAGACAGTGAAGATTTTCCAGACAAAATAGTAGTACCAAATGCGGGCTATTATTTAATCTCTAACGCGGGTACAGTTTGGAACCCTAACACTGGTGCGATTATGGGTCGATTTAACCCAGACAGCACGTTAGGACCTGTAAATACAGGCAGTTTTGAGGACGGCTCATATTGTGGTGGCCCAGATTGTGATTATATTAATTTACGCCAATATTCGGAAATTCAGCCAAAGTTTGACCGCATTAACTTAAATTTCAAAGTTAATTATGATGTTACAGATGACTTGAATGCATATTTCCAAGCAAAGTACTCTAAAACCGAAGGGGAAAATATTGGTCAGCCTTTCTTCCGCTTCTTCAGTGGTGCAAACTTAATAAAGCGTGATAATGCTTTCTTATCTGAAGATACAGCAGCCCTAATGGATCAAGAAGGTCTATCGATCATTGGTGTCAATAAAATGTACAATGATATCGGTCGCCGCTTAGAAGAAAATACGCGTGAGACAACACGATTCGTAGCAGGGTTCAAAGGTAACTTGACTGAAGACTGGAGCATGGATATATCTTTGGTACATGGTAAGTCAGAGATAGAACGTATTAATGGTGCAAACGTCATCATGGCTAATTATGCCAATGCAATAGATGCGGTTTTTGATGACGCAGGAAATATTGTTTGTCGAAGTGAAGAAGCCCGTGCTGATGGCTGTGTAGCTGCTAATATTATGGGCGATGGTGCTATTAGCCAGCAAGCGATTGACTATGTTACTACGACGTCTGTAGGAACTTCAGAGATTGAGCAAACTGTGTTTAATGCGACATTCTCTAATTCTGCACTTTTTGAATTACCTGCGGGTATGGTTGGTTTCGCTGGTGGTATCGAATATAGAGACGAATCAAGCGTCACTATTGAAGACCCATTTGCTAAAACCGGGGCTACTTTCTTTAATGCCCTAGGTGAAACCGATGGTGGATATGATGTATCTGAAGCATTCTTTGAATTATCGATTCCATTACTAGAAGAAGTCTTTTTAATCGATTCACTCGTTTTAGATACGGCTGTTCGTTATGCGGATTATTCTACAATTGGTGATGCAACAAGCTGGAAGTTAGGTTTAGATTGGACCATTAACCCAGAGTTGAGAGCACGTTTCACTGTTTCAGAAGCAATGAGAGCACCAAACATCGACGAGTTATTCTCTGGTCAGAGCCAGTCATTTACTAATGTAGATGATAGTTGTAAGGTTTCTGAGTTGGATCAGTTAAGCGCTGAGGGCAGAGCAATACGTGCTGCAAACTGTGCTGCATTAGGTGTTCCAGCAGACTTCGATTCTAACTACGATAGCGCAACTCTTGAAACTTTAGTCGGTGGTAATCCTGATTTGCAACCTGAAGAATCAAAATCAATTACGGCTGGTATCGTTTATCAACCAAGTTGGTTAGAAGGCTTCAGCGTAACTGCGGATTACTGGGAAATTGACATTGACGATACAATTAGTGGTATCGGTTTCCAAACTATTATTGACCGTTGTGTTGATTCGCCTACAGGTGTTGATAATCAATTCTGTAATTTAATTACTCGCGATCCTGAAACGAGCGAAATTACCCTACTAAAAGGGTTTGCGCTTAACATTGCTCGTAGTTTAAATTCTGGTGTTGACTTTGAGTTTGCATATGACTTTGACGCACTAGGTGGTCGATTCAATACTAGCTTCATTGGTACATACCTAATTGAAGCAAAAGATTATCCATTCTCAGCAGAGCCAGAAAACTACACTGATTATGAAGGTGTTTTAGGTGAAGAGACATGGCAAGGTAATCTAACCGTTGATTATACTTACAATAACTATAAAGTTGGTTTTAGCACACGCTTTATAGATGGTGTTGAACTATATGATCACACGTCGTTAGATACTAACCCAAATCCATCAAGTGAAATGCGTTATGGCTCATACTTTATAACTGATGCTTCATTCGCATATAACTTTGAAAATGGCGTTGGCCTTAAACTGGGTGTTGACAACTTATTTAACCGTAGGTTACCAGGAAGCACAACGGGTACAGGTGCAGGCTCAGCCATCTATGACAATATCGGTCGATTTGGTTACCTTCAAGCATCTTATAAATTTTAATACAGTATAATTAGTTTGTATTATCAATAAAATACACCATAAAGAACGTTCCTGTTCTTTATGGTGTATCATTCATCATTACGCTCCAATAGCCTTTCCTTCGTACAAGAATATTCTTAATATTAATACCAATCCGCAAAAATACTTAATCATTTTGAGTGATCAAACCAGTCGCTACCTGCGTTAAAAATTTCTGATTTACGACTGCATGGATGCAGGAGGTAGAGCAATGCAGGAGCAATTGCCGAGAACAACTAAATAACTAAATTTTTGCCTTGTTATCAACGCGGTTTTATTGCCTCAAAATAGACCACTTAATTAAGCGGAATGGTATAAATTTGGGTAGTCAAATATCCATCGTCATTTAGGTGAAGTATTTTTGCTGTTTACAGCTTGCTTATGTCTGGCATAAACCATGATTTTTTATCACCTTATAAACTGTATTTGAACTAAGGTGAATTAGAGTGGTGTTGTTCACACGTTAAAACGAGTTAGCTTAAGTGATACACGTAAAGTTGTTGTTAGGGCTTTTAAATAGTCTTTGCCGTAAAGAAATCTAAGCAGTGGGGATTTCTGAATTGTTGTATTTAATTTACACTGCTAAAATGTAACAAATTTTAACCTTCTTATTGGCATCATTCTGAATAAGCTATTCTTATTTTTCATTGCGTTAACATTTGCTTTCCTTACAAGTTGTGCATATGCAAAGCAGCTCAAAGCAGGTATCGTTAATTATAACTTCTTTCCTTATCATACACGTGATGAAAATGGCCGGTTTTCGGGGGTCATCGTTGGTTACAGTAATGAGATTGCGCGATTAGCAGATGCTGAATTAGAGTATCATGTATACGACAGTCTCGATTTACTGTTAGATGCGCTTCAGGCGGGTGAAATTAATTTTACTGTGGGTCTTAATAAAACCCAGCAACGTAAAAAGCATTTTTTATTCTCTTCCGCATTTATGGAAGCCCCACGGGGCATTGTTGCAAACCAGTCTATTGCTAATGATGCATTAAAGAATTTAGCGAGTCTGCGTTGGGTATGTATAACGGGGAGCTCACACTGTGAGTATTTAGCCGAAAATGGTGCTTTATTCATAAACCGGTTTATTCAACCTGAAGATGCGATAGACAAGGTTGCTGATGGCACCTTTGACGGGTTTTTGGGGGACTATTCAGTGTTGTCTCATCAATTAAAAAATCACTCTAAAAATAACTTAAAGGTTGTTAGTCCTATTTGGCTCGAGAGTGAAACCCTTCACGTCATGTTTAATAAAGAGGAAACCGCATTACGAAATCAAGTTAACTCGGTACTCGCCTCTATTTCACCTGCAACTAAACAGCTGTGGGAAAGTTCTGCCAGTGAAGAATACATCGCTGCAAAGGCATACAGTAAATTCAAGCGTGATTTTAACCGTATTGATGCACAGCAGAGTACTAACTATTTACTCACATTCTCGTTTATTGATGGTTTATATCCCGTTAATTCAACCAGTAAAACAGGTGAAGCTACTGGGTATTTAAATGATACTCTTGCATTGCTTTCACAGAGAAGTGGTATCCAGTTTAAATATATACCCGCTGCAAATAGTAAAGAGTTAGAAAAGCTATTTCTTGCAAATAAAATCGATATCATTCCATCAATGACACCTGACAAAATAGATGAAGGAATATTAATTGCGTTACCCTCACATTATAGCTTCGAAATGGTATTGGTTTCTAAGCGTGCGAGTAAAATTCGCCGTATTGGTTATATTGAGGCGTTTGCAGACCCTAAAGAAAAACTAGTTGGTAGCGAGCCTATCGAAACCGTGTCATTTGACTCAATTCAAACGCTTTTCTATGCACTACGAAATGATGCTGTTGATGCAGCTATGCTACCGCAGAGCATTGCAGCGTATCAGCTAAACCAGTTTTATATTGGTGAGTTTTATATCAACCCTAAATATCGATATACACAGCCAATTTATTTTTTAATTAATAGGCACTTTTCTGAATTAACAACGTTGCTAGACAGTTTATTTAAAACCTTAACTAGTAATGATTTTAGCCATGTTGTAAATCGTCATGGTATTTTTAATATAGAGCGTGGTTATGATAAAAAAACGGTCAATATCACTGCAATTCTGGTGTTGATTTTAGTTGTTTTATCAATGACTTACTTTATCAATCGGCGTCTCAATATAAATCGGGAAATAGCGAGTCGTAAGCAATCAGAACAGGCTGCACTGAGTAAGCTTAATTTTACGCAAAAGTTAATTGATGATTTACCCACGATGGTTGTTATTCAGGATCAAGACCAAAAACGCATCATGTGGAATAAAGCGTATAAAGATAATTTCGCGCATCTTTGGGATGACGAGCAGCAATTTTTGCGCAGTGATCTTGCAGTCGTTAAAGAATTATTAGATCAAAATAAGCAAAGCCTTACTTCGGGTAAAATAATTAATCAACATATCCGCTTCACCAATCGTCTGGGTAAACCACTCGAGTTGCTTTATACAAAGAAGCCTTTTTTGGGGATTGACGGCCATATCGCAGGGATCATGACTGTGATAACTGATGTCACAGAGCATAATAATCTGCAGCGAGAAAATGAATCTGTTCAAAAATTATTAAAGACGATCACGGATACGATACCCGGCGGGGTATTTCAATATGAATACTATGACAATGGTGAGGGGTTTTATACTTACATAAGTAAAGGAGCGCAAAGCCTTTTAGGGATTACATCTCGAACCATTAACCAACGCGGTATGACAGGGTGTATTTCACCGCTTATTGTTGATGAAGACAGAGTAAAAATTGCGAAGAGTTTTAAGCGAGCGGCAAAACGTAACTCAATGATTGATATTGAGTTTAGGGTTAATAACTTAGGGCAGAAAATTTGGTGTCGTTACATTGCGACAGGCGAAAAAAATTCTGATGATCAACTTCAAGGCGTTCGCTGGAATGGTATATTGCTTGATATTAGTTTACTCAAGCGCCAGCAAGCAGATTTAAGTAAAGCAAATCAACTGGCTCATCAGGCCGATTTAGCTAAAAGCCGATTCATCGCGACCATGAGTCACGAGTTAAGAACCCCCATATCTGGCATTAATGGTTTTATTGAATTACTGCGGGCTTCTTATTTAGATGAAGAGCAGTTCTACCTCGTAGAACATATTGACAGTGCGATTTCGAAATTACGTAACTTGGTTGATGACATTTTATATTTTGCAAATACAAGCTCAGGTAAAATTGAAATCGATTGCCAAGATGTAGATCTCGAGTCCCACCTGTGCCGTGTTTTAAGGGCGCATGAATATTTAGCAAAACAAAAAGGTCTCGAATTCCGTTTAACGTGGCGAACAGCTGCTTTTACTCAAGCGCGTATAGATGTAAGTCATTTACTGCAAGTTTTGTCTAATATTTTAAATAATGCCGTTAAGTTTACTGAGAAAGGCGCGATTAGTTGCGACGTTTTATTTGAAAAACAGACCTTGAAGATTGAGATATCCGACACCGGCGCAGGAATGACTGCCCAGCAACTTGCGCATACTTTTACACCCTTTGAGCAAGCTGATAACTCGACAGAGCGACGTTATGGCGGCACAGGGCTTGGTTTAACACTTGCTAAGCAATTAATAGAAGCGATGAAAGGTGAAATTAATATTTCCAGTACATTTGGAAAAGGTACGAATGTATTTATTTCGGTTCCTTTGACTAAAGTCGCTAAACCTGATTTAGCAGCGAGTTCTGTTTATTGGTCTGTGTGTACTCAGAATCATTTATTACTGAATAATTTAGCAAGCATGGGAGTTAAACATAATCAGCTCAGTCATCCTTTAGATGCTAACGTATTTCAGCAAGTTGATAATATGATTATTGATGAAAAGTATGCCATTGAGCGTTGGGGTAAAAACTGGCAAAAGAATATTTGTAATATTGAGAATAAATACATCATCGTGGCCAGCGCTAATGATACTCAAACTCCCGCAAAATGTAGTTGCCATATTTTACTTGTTGATCCTCTTTATCCCGATTTACTCAGAGAGCTGGTTAACAATGTTCATTGTGGTGTTGACGTATTACCACACAGCCTCACAACTGCGTTGCATGGGCAGATTCTAATTGCAGAAGATAATAAAACTAATCAGCTTCTTTTAGAAAAACAGTGTCAAAAATTAGGCATAAAAGCCGTGATGGTTGAAGACGGTTTAGCCGCATTAAAAGCCCTAGAAAATGATAATTTTGATGTATTACTAACTGACTGTCATATGCCTCATTTAGATGGCTTTAAATTAGCTAAACAGTTACGTGATAAAGAAAAGTTTAAGTATTTACCGATCATTGGTTTTACTGCTGACGATTCACAAGAGTGCCTAAATAAAGCGTTAGATGCAGGCATGAACAGTGTGTTATTTAAGCCATATAAACTTAACGAGTTATATAATCGTTTAGCCGAGTTTATTGATGTAAATAAAGATGAAATACAGGTACAAGATGAGGTGCCAGTATCAAACCTGCAAGGTATAAAAGATAAACAACATTGGTTAAATGTTTTTGGTAATGAAAATGATGCTAAAACACTAGCAGAGGTGTTTATTACGAGCTTGAAACAAGATCTAAACACGCTAACTGCACATGTGGATAACCAAGATATAGAAAAAATTTCCCCTGCTATTCATAAACTTAAGGGGGCTATTGTGATGTTGCAATACCCGCCATTATCAAAACTTATAGTGACAACTGAAAATCGCTTTAATCAAGAAAAAGAGACATTAATAGTCAGGGAATTAATTGTAGAGTTAAGCGACACGCGAATTCAACCCCGAAGTGCACCACTCGCTAAATTAGGCCGCATTGCGTAATTCGTTAAACACAACGACAGGCTGTTTGTAACCTAGGCACTTTCTAGGTCTGGCGTTTAGCGCACGTTCTATAT